>Ga0190313_1000040_pt1 | contig 94403 bp, 105 predicted proteins | sample 4870071011_MG_FD_169989 | JGI IMG/M metagenome (GOLD analysis project Ga0190313, IMG submission 169989) | Hydrothermal vent sediment bacterial communities from Southern Trench, Guaymas Basin, Mexico - 4870-07-10-11_MG | ecosystem: Environmental > Aquatic > Marine > Hydrothermal vents > Sediment...
TGATGACTACGTCGAACCGGAGTCTGGATTTGGGAAGATACCAGTTAGGATAGCGTACCTTTCTGGAGTTCAGATTGGGGAAATGATACTGTCACATAAAACAGCGTTTAAGTCATTTAGTGAGAGAGTTCTTGAGAAGCTCGGTAAGAAGGTTGAGCGGGCTGAGAGAGTACCTATTATATTAATTACTAGGTATAAACTCCAGAAACTCAAAGTTCTGAGAGAGTTAGTTAAGCGGCTTAAGAGGCGGGGTGAGGGGGAAGGTGGGTCAGTGAAGGTGAGGGTACCGATCGTATTGGTCACGGGGTTTAAGTCTAGGGATATGAGGTTGCTTTCGGGTGTTGTTAAGGAGTTAAAGTCCATTGCTGGCTACCAGGAGGTTAAGGGTTCTGCTAAGGCTTGGGTAACTGAGTTAGGGCAGGTTAAGATCATATCTACCGAGCTCGAGGAGCTCAGAGCTGAGGCTATGAAGCTTAGGCAGGTTATTAGGGGTTTGGAGCGTGTTTACCATACTCAACCAACCATCTTGACTACTGAGGTAGCTATTGAAGAGGAGGAGGGTGTTAAGGGTAAAATCGTTAAGTATGCTGGTTATGGATTAGGTATTGCTGCTCTAGTGTTTCTGCTACTGCTTATTCTGGGGGTGATTCAATGGGGATGAGAGATGTTCTGAAGTCACTGATTAATCACTATGTCATCATTAACTACGCTACCGTTGATAACTCGGATAATAGTGAAGAGGGGGTACTCTTAGATGTTGCTGATGACGTTATTGTTTTGAGGAGGTTAAATACGACGGTATATCTCTCATCAGTTATTGTTTACAGGGTAGTTGATATGGGTGAGGTTCGTGAGTGAGGAATACATTCCTACAGGTGTTGATGAGTGGAAGAAGTTCATGGAGTGGTTACTGAATGCTGACCCTATCGTGACGTTAGCTATTGCTGGTGTTAAGAGGATGAATTCAGCTGCTAAGTACATTGTTAGGTGTGGTCAAAAGTATGTGGCGGCTCTCAAGCAGGCCTTCAGTGAGTGTGGATCTAAGGACCTTAAGAATAGTTGCGTACGGGAGGTTGCTGAGAGGAGGGCTGGGGTAGACTTTGACACGATAATGAATGGTGTAATGAATTTTTACGCCCTATCTCTAGCTCTACGTTCTGAATCACGTAATGCGCAGAGATTAGTTGCCCGTGTAGCTAAGATAATACTTTTAGGTGAGCGTAGGGAGGTTTCATACCATATTGGTGGTTGGTTAGGTAGTGGGGGCTTCGAGTTTAGTAGGTTAGGTAAGAAGCGCTCGGAGGAAGAAGAATGAGTTGGTTAGATAGTTTAGCTGAGGAGGAGCGCCCTAAGAAGGTAGTTCCTTATGGATCTTTATTTAGCTATATCTTCCCTGACCCTGACTATGTAAGATCTTTAGGGTTAGGTGATGAGTTAACTCCTAGTGTTGAGTACTCGCTCTTTATTCAGGTTGGGCGCCCAAAGTCCGGTAAGACGACTTCAGCTTTAGTAATAGCTAGGTTGGTTGAGGAACATTTTAGCAGTCTTAGGGTTAGAACGGTCGTTTCTCCTTCCCTGCCCAACTGCATAAGATTACTACCAGAGGATGCTGAGGTAGGTGTTTTAGTTGTTGATGATGCTCCGGTCCTACACCCCGCCTATGGTGGTAGGAAGTTTACTGATGCGTTGAATGTCGCTACTTACTTCATGATGAGACATCTTGCACGTAAGTCAGCTCCTGAGATTAAGTACATGCTCGTGATCTTCAATACCCAGAGGTTCTGGAGTCTCGATGTTGCTTTCCGTGAAGCCTCTGATGCTGACCTCTTCAAGTCTATGGTTAAGGAGCCTCGGGAGAGAAAGTATCTTAGGAGGTATTTAGGGAAGCAGCTCTTCGACTTCCTTAAAGCACTGCATAGGGAGGTGTTCTATAGGAGGAATAAGGATGCTATGAATTACTTCGTTTACTACACTACATGGGGTTCTAGGGGTGTAGGTGTCTTAGAGTCCGGTATCGTCAGACCGGTTAACCTAGTTGTTGATATGAAGACTCGTGAGGACATGCTTGAGCGCCTCTTCGGCCTAGCAGGTCACTACGAGGCTAGATCCTTAGCCCTGAAGATAATGGAGTCTCTCGGTAGGTTAGGGTTGAGTTGGGGGAAGTCTAGGGAAATCCTTAAGCTACTGAGGGAGGAGGCAGGTGTGAAGGTAGCTGATGAAGCAGCACATAAGGTATGGAAGAGAGGTCACGAGACAAGAAAATAGCTTCTCTTTTGCCTCTATACATAATATATATTATTTTATGTGTGTTATAGAAGAAGGGTTCCGAAAGTGGTTGATGGAGCCGCGGCCGGGATTTGAACCCGGGACCTCCGCCTTACCAGGGCGGCGCTCTACCAGGCTAAGCTACCGCGGCATTTCCTGAAACTTACTACTCTGATATTCCTTAAATAATTTATCTAATTTAGCTTTTTATCTTACCTATGGAGATCCTTAGTAATATAGGTGTTGTTAGTGAGGTTATTGAGGCCATGATAACTAATGCTGTAAGTACCTCCTTAGAGAATATACCTAAAGAATAGAAAGCATTAGCAATAACTAATTCAACGGCAGCTCTACTATTCATAGCTATACCTACAACAATGGCTTCACGTAAATTTAATCCAGCAATAATTGATCCTAATAATCCACCTAGAAACTTACCAATAAATGCTAACCCTATGAGCTCTAGTGAGAACCACGTTATATTTTGGAGAGTTCTTAAATCAGTCTTAACACCCATGTATGCAAAAAAGAGTAAAGCAAAGAACGCGAATGTGAAGTCAATTATTTCCCTCTCAGCTCTCTCCTCAGCTCCCATCAATGTATTTAAAACCATTCCAGCGATGAACACCCCTATAATTTCGTGAAGACCTGCTAACTTAGCTAAGTAACCGAAAAGGAAAGCAATAGCTATAATTAAGGTTAATCTTAAAGGTAGGCTCTTAATACTTCCTAAAAATAACGATCTAATTAAACCTCTAAGTTTAGCATTACTGGTAAGTAATACACCTAACATAAAGCCAGCTATGAGAAATGCTGAAGAGCTTATAGATGTAATCATTACGTCATGAAATCCCTTCTCCTCAGATATTAAAGTGAACGCTATAGACATTAATATGAGACCTATAACGTCATCATCAACAGCGGCATTAACGACAGTTAATCCAATACGAGAAGTAAGCATACCTAAATCCATGAATACCCTAACACTAAGACCTATAGCTGTAATGGATAAGCATGTAGCTAAAGCAAAACTCTGTACAAAGTTCATAGAGTATCTATAACCTAGAGACATACCTAGCATGAAGGGTAATAAAACACCTATTAATGCGACAATAAGTCCCTCCTTAAATGTCTTCATAAGCTTCCTAAGATCTATTTCGAAACCTGCAGATAGCATGAAGAAAATAACACCAATCGTAGCTAGTACCTCAAGTTCAGTTGATGGATTAATTAATCCAAGCAGCGATGGACCTAAGATAACTCCTGCCAATAATTCACCAATAACATGAGGCATTGAAACTTTATTGAAGAGCTCACCTAAGATCTTTGCAAGAACCAGCAGCAAGAGTACGTCAAGTATTAGTACCTCATTAGCTATTTCTTAACACCTCATTAGAGTTAAGACTACCCCTGAGAAAGAGATGTAGCAGGGAATATACGCTTTCCCTGAATGACTAAAGTTGAAACAGTGAGTTATACGTAATTAAATTAAACTAGTTACTGCAAATACTATTACGTAATAATATCAGTATTTTATTGTATAATTCATGAAGCCTTACATCACCCTGTCCAGTACTCTTCAATTCGCCTTCAACTATACTTACTAACTCATTTAACTTGAACTTCAAGTCATTAAGTATGGCATTTTTAATACATGCTAGCTTTCTTTTAAGTCTCTTCCTTCTAATAACACCTGTCCTGATTAGTCTTTCCTTAATTTCGGTTATGGCATTCACTAAATCCTTAATCCCAAAACCACTAATCGTACTTACCTTAATTATCGGAGGTTTAGTCTTATTACCCATAATTGAAGCCACAATATTATAGAATAATTCAGCTTGAGGTAAGTCATACTTATTTATGACGTAGATATCACCAAGCTCTAAAAGTCCTGCCTTAAGCATCTGTATTTCGTCGCCCGTTAATGGTTGTAAAACCATGATCAATATATCTGAGATATCATGAATTCTTATATCTACTTGACCAGCACCTGGATGTTCAACAATTACATAATCATAACCTATGGAGCCTAAGAATTCGATTATAGGACATGCCTTCCACGGTACATCACTCTCTGGAATAGTACTAATACTTCTGAAGAATGTACCTTCATCTGAATATCTAATTCTAACCCTATCACCAAGCAATGATCCGCCACTTATAATACTTGAGGGATCTATAGCAATAACTGCTACCTTACTACCCCCATTTCTAAGTTCTTTAATCAATAGATTAATTATGCTGCTCTTACCAACACCTGGTGCACCACTCACACCTATGACTACGAATTCATGATGGCCTGCAAACAATATGTCTTCATATCTTATGGCTATATAAGGATCACATTCTATTAATGTTATAATCTTAGCTATCGCTTTCCTGTCACCCTTTAATGCCTTAGCTACGAGTTCACTTAAGAAGCTCTTATTGATATTCATAACTCACTACCTTACCTACATCACTCTCTAACTTAGAATTTTAAATAGTTATGAAAGAGTATGTAGAGAGGGGGCTCAATTGAGCGAGGTTAAAGTAGCTTCTCCAAGTCCTACACGTAAGAGACCAAAGATATTGGTAACGAAGTTAGGTTTAGACGGCCATGATAGAGGAGCAAAGGTTGTTGCAAAAGCATTGAAGGACTCAGGATTTGAGGTTGTCTATCTAGGTGTTCACAGAACACCTGAAGAGGTTATTAGAACAGCTATTGAGGAAGATGTTGACGCTATAGGTGTGAGTATACTATCAGGCTCGCATTTAGAATTAATTAATGACTTAATGAAGTTAGTTAAAAAGGAAGGTATTAATGTACCAATTATTGTCGGTGGTATAATACCCCCTGAAGACATCCCCAAGCTTAAAGAAATGGGTGTAGTCGAAGTATGTCCTCCAGGGACATCATTAAAAGATATAGTAGAGTTATTTAAGAGGGTGACTTCACGTGAGCAGAGTTGAAGGCATAGATCATATAGCAATAGCGGTAAAGAATCTCAATAAAGCTGTGGAAGCATTCAGTAAATTGCTTAATTCAAAACCCGAAGTTATCGAGGAAGTCCCTGAAGAAGGTGTAAGAATAGCCATGTTTAGGGTTGGCAATGCCTTCATAGAGTTATTAGAGCCTCTTAATCCTGATAGTACTTTAGCCAAGTTTCTAGAGAAGAGAGGTGAGGGGATACATCACATAGCATTAAGAGTTAAGGACATTAATGAGGCAATGAATTATGTGAAAAGTGTGGAATTAAAGCTTGTATATGATGAGGCTAGAATAGTAGCTAAAGGTAATAGGAAAATAAATTTCATACATCCTAAGTCATTACATGGTGTACTTCTTGAATTAGTTGAGAGGGTTAAGGGTGAATAGTCTTGTGGAATCTTAAATACTTGGAGAAACTTAAAGAAAAATATGAGGAATGGGAGAAAGAAGTTTTACAGCCTACACTCAAGAAATTCCCTGAATTCAAGACAGAGTTTAGGAGTGAGCAAGGATTTAATGTGAAAAGACTGTATACACCTCTAGACCTAAAGGATTGGGATTACATTGAGAAGTTAGGATTTCCTGGTGACTATCCATTTACGCGCGGCGTATACCCAACTATGTATAGAGGTAAGCCATGGACAATAAGGCAGTACTCAGGTTTTGGATCTGCTGAGGATACCAATAAGAGGTATAAGTATTTACTAAGCATTGGTCAAACAGGACTATCTATGGCATTTGATCTTCCAACACAATTAGGCCTTGATCCTGATCACCCATTAGCTTACTATGAAGTTGGTAAGGTAGGCGTTTCAATGCCCTCCATTACAGAGATGGAAATAGTATTTGATGGAATACCCATGGATAAGATATCGACATCCATGACTATAAACGCTACAGCAATTGAGGTACTCTCCATGTATGTAGTTGTTGCTGAAAGTAGGGGTGTTAATCGTTCTATATTGAGGGGTACTACGCAGAATGATATCCTGAAGGAATTCATAGCTAGAAATAACTATATATACCCACCAAAGCCTTCAATGAGATACTCAACAGACCTAATAATCTGGGCAGCTAAGGAGATGCCTAAGTGGAACAGTATATCAATATCAGGATACCATTTTGAGGAAGCTGGAGCCACTCCTGCTCAGGAGGTTGCATTCACAATAGCTGATGGAATTGAGTACGTGAGGTGGGTATTGGAGAGGGGTAAGATTCAGGGTTGGCCTAAGAGTGTTGATGATTTTGCACCAAGACTTAGCTTCTTCTTTGCCGCAAGAACAAATCTCTTTGAACAAGTAGCTAAGTTTAGAGCAGCTAGGAGAGTATGGGCTAAGGTAATGAAGGAGTGGTTTAATGCTAAAAAGTCTAGATCCATGATGCTCAGATTTCACACTCAAACAGCAGGAGTTACCTTAACTGCGCAGCAGCCATTAGTGAACCTAATAAGAACAACAATTCAAGCATTAGCTGCTGTACTAGGTGGTACGCAGTCACTTCACGTTAATTCATATGATGAAGCGCTATCATTACCTACCGAAGAGTCGGTTAAACTGTCGATTAGAGTTCAGCAAGTACTGCTTTATGAAGCGGGAGTAATAGATACGATAGACCCTCTTGGAGGTTCTTACTACATTGAATGGTTAACAGACAAAATTGAGGAGGAGGTATGGAAGATAATTGATAGGATAGAGAGAATGGGTGGTATGCTTAAAGCAATAGAAATGGGGTGGCCTCAAGCAGAAATAGCTAGATCCGCCTATGAGTACCAACTAAAGGTAGAGAGGGGTGAAATACCTGTTATAGGCGTCAATATATTCAGAGAAGAAGAAATACCTAAAATCAAAATATTGAAAGTTGATCCAGAGGTAAGAGATAGGGTCATTGAGAGGTTAAAGAGGTTACGTAAGAGTAGAGATGAAGCCAAGGTTAAGAGGGCATTATCGGAAGTGGAGAGAGTTGCAACAAAGGATGAAGAGAACTTAGTACCGGCAATAATGGAGGCGATAAGGTCTAAGGCAACATTAGGCGAGATTAGTTCGTCATTAAGAAATGTATGGGGTGAATGGAAAGCTCCAGATATAATATGAGCTCTTAATATGAATCTTAAACAACGCTTTTATTTGCTAGTTCTCAAATGAAAGTACTTAATAAGATTTTTCCGTACAACTAATCCTTTATTATTTTGGAGTACATCAGTACGGGTGTAGCCATTGGCTGAAGTACCTATTGAGGTATGGCTTTTAAATGTTGCCGTATTGCTGGTCATGGCTAAGTTATTCGAGGCCTTCATAATAAGAATTCACTTACCTAAGGTTCTAGGTTACGTACTTGCAGGATTACTATTAGCTATTCTTAACTTTGAATTTGATCCCGTAAGTAGAGCTCTATCTACGTTAGGCATTCTAGTGTTTCTCTTCCATGCAGGCCTAGGTGAACACTTAAGGGTGTTTTTAAAGGAATTGAAGACGGCTGGAATCGTAGCTATTGGAGGTGTTGTTGGTGCTTTATTATCCGGTTTCTTAGTGGGTTTAATAGCGCATTTCGACGCTAAAGAGAGTTTAGCACTAGGTGTGGCATATGCTGCAACATCTGTTAGTTTAACTATTAAGACATTAGAAGATTTAGGTAAGCTATCATCCATTGAGGGCAGGGTTATCGTTGGAGCAGCAGTAGTTGATGATGTCATCGGACTAGCATTACTAGGTGCAGCTTTTGGCATATTAACCGGCTCATTCGATCCCGTTACAGTAACAGCAACAGCTTCAATTGCTTTTGCCTTCTGGTTCGCAGTAGCTTTTAGTTTTGAGAAGGTTTCAAAATACTTACTACGACTTACTTATGCCACAGGCATAGAGGAGGGACTACTAGTTACGTCGTTCATAATACTTCTTATACTAGCCTATGTTGCACTTTACATTAAGTTAAGCGCAATATTATTAGCGTATGCGCTAGGTTTGGGGCTATCAGGTTATCCCTACGTGGGTAGGAAGATATCAACCAAGATATACCCCTTAGTTGCTTTATTCATGCCATTATTCTTCGTATATGCTGGTGCGTTAATTAATGTTAAGGACATAATGTTCTCAACATCACTTAAAGAATTATGGGTAATACTACTAGTACTTACCTTTGGTTACATATCTAAAATCTTGGGTTGCTTCATGGCGTCAAAGACTATGGGTATGAGTACTAGAGATTCGTTAGTAGTTGGTGTGGGTATGGTCCCAAGAGCTGAAGTAATGTTAGTAGCTGCAGCTACTGCTTTAGAGCTGAATGTCATGCATAGAAGCACTTACTTGGGGCTCCTTCTCTTAACATTAACTTCATCGATACTTGTACCCATAATTATAAAGATTCTCTATAGGAGGTAGGTAATACATCACTAATCATTTAAGCTTTCTAGTTAAATAATTTAGAACAGGTGAAAGAGACGGGTAGCGAGAGGGAAGAAATAAGTAGGGAGGAATTAGAGTTATCGGATGTTATAGAAATACTATCTGAAGCTTTCAGGAATGTTGGATTTAACGTTTTAAGAAATTATGAGGTAGTTGACATAAATGGTATTAAACATAATATTGATTTATTAGTCGAAGGTGAAGTCATACCAGGTATATTCTTTAGAATAGCTTTTATACTTCAACCTAGAAAGGTCTCAATAAATGACTTAGAATGGTATATAGCTAAAAAGCTTGTACTACCAAATATAGACAAGTTTGTGATCTTAACACTAGAAGATATAGATAGAGAAATAATTCCTATAATTAGCAAGTACGGTCTGCAAATCCTTAATGTTAATGAATACTTAAATACAATAAGAAGAACACCATCAAAGATTCTATTAAGTTCCTTACGACTCAGAGCCCCTAAAATACCAAAATTTATCGTTAAGCCTAAGATAGAGTGTAAATCGTTTGTTAACATGATTAAGAAGGAATTTAAACCTCATATATTTGGACGTAGAAAGTGTAGTAGAGTTGATTTTACTTTAGCATACATACCGTTAATAAAGATAAATGCTAAGTTTACTATTGAGGAATTCGAGAAGGGTAATGTAATCGTTAAAGAAGTACCCATGATATTTGATGGTATAAAAGGATACGTAATTATGTCAAGGGGTGAAGGGTTATCAATAGATGAACTTAAAGGCACAATTTTAGATATGCCTGTAATGGCATATGAATTATTAAGCATATTATCTGAGAGAGGTACAGCTCAAGTAAGTGAATTAGCAGCTGAACTAGGTATTGACGTAAGTAAGATTAAGAGCCTCATAGACATGTTAACGTTAAGATCATTTGTTGATGTATATGGTGATGTTGTAGAGTTAAGATATAAAGTACTCGATGAATTTAAAGATCCATTAAGTAGCATAGATAAGGAGTTACTAGTTAAGTTTGATGATATATCATCTAAAGATCTGGTGAGGAAGGTACCATTCGTATTTGTTAGAACATCAATACATAAAATTATAGATTTAATCAGAGCCTTAAAGGGTGAGGTATTAGGTATCTCGCTAATATTTTACCCCGTATATGTAGTGGTATGTATGAAGAATGAACATGAAGAGCAATTAATAGTATATGATGGTATCACGCTACATGAGAATGAAGGCTTAGCTAGAGTAATAGATCATCCAGAAGTAATAGACTGTATATCAAGAACTTTAAAGCCCTTATCTGAGGAGTCTTGTGAGGAATTTGATAATGTATGAAACGTGTATTGATGGGTTATCATTTAATGCTGCACACTATACTCATGTAGGTAATAGGAGAATCCTTCATGGCCACACATTTAGGGTAAAGATATGCTTAAAGGGCAAAGGAAAGGATTATGTAATAGACTTCCTATTACTAAAAAATATAGCTAATTCTATAATTGAAGAATTGGATTATACATTAATAATTCCGAAGGAGCACCTTGGTAAGGTAAAAATAGAAGCACCTGTTAAGGTAGTAATTAATGAGTATGCTATCGATGGTGAACCGACAGCGGAAAACATAGCTAAGCACATATGCTTTAAGTTAATTAATTTATTAAAGTTAAAGAACGTAGACATCAGCAATATTAATGAAATCACGGTTAAGGTATGGGAAAGTGCGGACTTTCACGGAGGATTTAGTATTAAAGTGAAAGACATTAACTATTAAGTTTATTAACTGCTTCATCACATGATTTAAGGGCATATACATGAGTAATGTGAGTATTGAGCGGAAAGGTTCTGTGTACTTCATTAGATTTAGAGATGGTAGTAAAGCTTACTTGGCAGTCGAGGAGGAGGACAACAAAATGTATTTAATTGAGACATACACACCCGAACAACATAGAGGTAAAGGATATGCTAGAATGCTAGTTGAGAAAGCAATAGAGGATGCCGAGAGGAGAAGCTTAAGCGTAGCACCTATATATATGTAGCTATGCTGTCTATTACTTCATGAAGAACCCAACTAAGAGACATATATTAAGTAACGAATATAAGAACTTAAGTGATGAAGATTGGGAGAGATTATTTAAGAGAAGATTAGAAGAGGAAAGAAGGAAGAGAAGCTAGTAATTTCATTATAACCACTCAAGTGGATGACCTCTTAAATCATAAAATGTTGCTTGAACTATTCTAACATATATTTCACTACCTAAATGAACTCCTCTAAAGCCATTTCCATATATCACTACAGGTTTATAATTTATTGTTCGTCCAGTAATACCTCCCCTAAATGATCTCTGCGTTACTACAGTTAATGCGTGACTACCTATATAGTCTTTATTTATCCTAAAACCTACCTCTTCAATAACTTTAGTCAGGATTTTTGACCTTTCCTTCTTTATGGGATCAGGTATTTGGGGCATGGCAGCAGCTTCCGTTCTAGGTCTCAATGTATATTGTGCTAAGTGAACTTTATCGAACATTAATTCCTTTACAGCTTTGACACTGTTTTGAAATGCTTCTTCATCTTCACCTGGATGTCCAACTATGATGTCGGTAGCTATAGTTATTTCAGGAATCTTTCTTCTTAACTCCTTAATTATGCTCTTATATTCGTCGTAAGTGTATCTTCTATTCATTAATTTGAGTACTTTATCATCACCGGATTGAAGGGGTATGTGCATATATTTATAGACCTTTGGATGCTTCAATACTTCAATAACGCCATCAAGTATGTCTATTAATGTATTAGGATTGGCCATACCTATTCTGATGTAGAATTTCTCAGGTATTGATTCAACTATCATATTAATTAATTCATGAAGTCTGGGCCCACCTAAGTCAATACCGTAAGAGGCTGTATCCTGAGCTGTTAAATCAACCTCTACAACACCTTTACTTACAGCTTCCCTTACAACCTTCAATATTAATTCTGGTTTATATGAGCGAAGTCTCCTCCTAGCTATTTTAACAATACAGAATGAACAATCACCAAGACATCCCTCAGCAATGGGAATGGCTGCTGTAACACCCTCAATATAGGTTTCTAAGTAATTAGTGTCACGTTCTCCCAATATTAGGTATAAATTATTACTAGCTTCCACAACCTCTTTAATCTTCACAATATTTTGAGGACTTACCAACGATGCATTTGGTGCTATCCTCCTTAATGTATAAGGCTGTGCTGACACCATACAACCAGCTATTACGAGTTTCTTCCCATTTTTAATTGTAAGGTTATATAATTCCTTAATCCTTCTTAGTATTCTATCCTCGGTATCCTTCCTAACAGTGCATGTATTGATAACTATGACATCAGCTTTACTCACATCGTCAACTATCTCATGGCCAGCTCTAACTAATATCGACTTCATTAAGGCGGTATCTGCTTTATTTAACGTACATCCGTAAGTCTCAAAGTATATCTTCACGCCTCCTCCTCAACTCTCTGAGGGCTTAAATTAGCTTAAAAACTTTGGATATGAATCTTTCTGGGGTAATGAATGGATAAGTCAGAGAGAGAGTTAGATTATGAATGGCTGCTTGATAGATTGTATTCCAAGCTACCATCTAAAACACCAACACAGCAAACATTAGACATACCATCATTAAATATAGTCCATGTAGGCCTTCAAACACATATTAAGAACTTTAAAGATGTTTGTGATGTCATATTGAGAGAACCTAGAATATGTGCTAGATACCTACTTAAAGAGTTAGGTGCTAGAGGTTCAATTGACGAATCAGGAGTATTTATAATATACTCTAGGGTATCTACGCAAACTATAAACACGCTATTTAAGAGATTCCTAGATACCTACGTGAGATGTAGTACCTGCGGCTCATACCAGACGGAGTTAAATAGGAGAGGTAAGGTTTGGATCATTAGATGCTTAGCTTGCGGTGCAGAAACCCCCGTAAAACCTATATGAGGTCATTAATATGGTTAGTAGTAAAAGGGAAGGTAAGTTATACCTAAAGGTTATGGAGGTAGATGATGAGACAGGTATTAAGACAGTAATTGCTATTTGCGATGCTGAGCTTCTGGGTAAAACCTTCCGTGAGGGAGATAAAGTACTCGCAATTAATGAGGAATTCTTTAAAGGTGAACTCGTTGATACGGATGAAGTAATGCCTTATCTCGAAAGAGCCTATACAGCACTGATCGTTGGTGAAAGAGCTGTTAGCTTAGCATTAGAACTAGGCTTAATACACCCTGATGCCATCCTTAAAATCTCAGGTGTACCCTATGCGCAAATAGTGAGGATGTAGCTATGGGTAGGAGATTTTGTGTACGTTGTGGAGTTTTAGAAGGTTCTGACAGACCGATAATTGATGGTTTATGCCCTAAATGCTTTACTAAGGAGAGATCAATAGTAAATCTACCATCAAAGATAGAAATTACGTTATGTTCTTCATGCTATGCTCTATACTTTATGGGTAAATGGGTTAATGCTGGATTAAGACTTGATGAAATACTTGAGTATTACATTAATAATGCCTTAATAAAACGTGAAAATATTTATCCAGGTTTTCGTGATGTTAGGGCTCAAGTAATTAGGATAGGTGGTGGAAAAGTTGAAGTTATTGTAAAAGGTACGTACGGAGGAGTAACACTATCTCAAAGAATGATTACTGATGTAAGAGTCACTTATAGACTCTGTCCTCGCTGTCTTAAAATTAAGACAGGAGGTTATGAGGCTCTTATCCAGATAAGGTTTGAGGGTGGTGTAGATAAGAGTCTTGTTAAGGAAGTACTTGAATTCATAAGTAGGTATGAAAGAATAATGAATGCAATAACTGACATTGAGGAGGTTAAGGAGGGACTAAATATTAAGTTAATGAGTCAGAGTGTAGCTAGGCAAATAGCTAATATTATTAGGAAGAAATTCGGAGCTAAGGTTGTACATTCATGGACTAATGCAGGATATGTTAGTGGGAGAAGACACTCAAAATTAACCATATCTTTACGTCTACCAACTCTAAGAAGAGGTGATGTAGTACTTGTAAGTGAGAAGGATATAGCCCTAGTTACGGATGTAAGCGGATCTTACGTAAAATTGCTAAGGCTAAGTGATGGTAAGGAAGTTAAGCTATCTTACGATAATTTATGGAGTAAAGGTTTTAGAAAATTAACATCTAAGGAATACGTAATCGTTAAGGGTAAGGTATTAGGCTATGAAGGAGGTTATGCGGTCATTCAGGAAATTACCTCTGGTAATATTTATAGAGTTAAGCCCCACAAGCTGAAAGATCCTGGTTCAGATGCTGAAGTACTAATTTATAAAGGTGAGGTGTATCTTTTAAGATGAAGGTGGAGAGGACATATGGGTAAGAAAAAGAAGGGTGAGGAGGAAGCTAAGGAGTTAGTACTACCTACTGAGGAAGGTCAAGTCATATGTGTTGTTACAGAGATGGTAGGAGCTAACTATGTTAAGGTTCTTTGTATGGATGGTAAGGAAAGAAAGGCAAGAATTCCTGGTAGAATGCGAAGAAGAGTATGGATTAATCCTAAAGATGTGGTTCTATTAGGTATTTGGGAATTTGATAATTCAAGAGGTGATGTTCTTTATAAGTACTCTCGAGAGGAGAGGAAAAAACTTATGGAGATGGGCTATTTAGACCCGAGTCTCTTAGAATTTGAGGGTGTGACGTGACAAGGAGGGATATCGATAAGTACTTGGATATGTACTACAGGCTTACAGGTAAGGTTAGGAAAGAGGTAGACAAGGATTTATTTGAAACTCTTGAGGAAGTATTTGATTCAGCAACTATCCTTGCAGTACTTAACCTAGTTAGGAAGGGTATTCTTTATGAGTTAAAAGGGGTTGTTAGCGCAGGTAAGGAGGCTAGAGTTTATTGGGGGGTTGACCCTAAAGGTAAGGATTTAGCTGTCAAGATATACTTAACATCAACAGCTGAGTTTCGTAGGGGTCTCATTAGATACATTAGAGGAGATCCAAGATTTGAAGGAGGAATTCCGCGCTCCACTAGGAAATTAATGACGTTATGGGCAAGGAAAGAATTTAGAAACTATAAGTTAATGAATGAAGCCGGTGTCTCAGTTCCTAAACCAATAATCCAACATGAAAACATTCTAGTTATGGAATTCATTGGTGAGAAGGGGGTTAGAGCACCATTATTAAAGGAGGTGAGTTTGAGTGAGGATGAGTATAGAGAACTTTTCTGGAATTTATTAGAGGATGTGAAAAAGATGTATAATAAAGCGCAATTAGTTCATGGCGACCTCAGTGAATATAATGTAATGATATGGCGGGGGAAGTATTACATAATAGATGTTAGCCAAGCAGTTAAGATTAACCATCCAAATGCATTAGAATTTCTTATGAGAGACTTAAACAATCTTTATAGATACTTTGCTAGAGAACTCGGTCTTTCCGACATACCATCAGTGAGTGAAATGCTTAAATACGTAACTTCATGATTACTCCTTAATAAAGTCCAAATCAATTTAAGCTCTTAGAGATATTTTGAGAGGGATGCGATTTGAGTGGTGAGGTAAGGAAGGTAATTCCAGGTGTTACAAAGCTTTACATGAAAGTTCCCTTAGACAGGATAGGTGTACTCATAGGTCAGAAAGGCTCCATACTAAAGGAACTTGAATCAAGAACTGGTACCAGAATTCATGTTGACAGCGATAATGGGAATGTTGTAATAGAACCTATATCACCATCTACGCCAGTCTATAATTTACTTAAAGCTAAAGACTTCATTAGAGCGATCTCATTAGGATTCTCTCCTGAGAGGGCATGGAGAGTGCTTGAGGAAGATCAAGTATTAATTGAGATAGATCTTAAGGAGGTAGTAGGAAATTCTCAAAGCCATCTAACAAGAATTAAGGGGAGAATTATAGGAGAGGAGGGTAGAGCTAGGAAGAACTTAGAAATGATGACTGGAACTTACATAAATATATACGATGATAAAGTTGCAATAATAGGTGATTATGAGTCAGCTCAAGTTGCTAGAGAGGCAATAGAAATGCTCATACAGGGTAGGCAACACTCAACTGTTTATAGATATGTTGACAGAATGATGAGGGAGATAAAGAGAAGAAGAATAACAGAGCTTTGGAGTAAAGACATATTTAAGTGACTTAGCTACATAAAGTACGAGAAGACATGTCCAGGTGATGAGGGCAGATCCGACCTGAAGTTTTGATGAGGGGCCAAAGCGCTGATGCATGCTAAGGTCTTACTTTCATTCACTAATTAAGGAGAAGTTATTGTATTGGTTAGGGCCCGTGACCTAGGTTAGGTGTGGTGGGCCCGGGGGGATTTGAACCCCCGACCTACGGGTCTCTCAAACCCTAACCTCTATCATCCCTTACGGTCCACAGACCCGTACTATACTTTTAGGACTGGAGCATCGGCCCCTTAGAGCTGGGTCCGCCGCTCTACCTGGCTGAGCTACGGGCCCACCTTATCTCATCCGCCAGAGTAGTGGTTGCCAATGTTTTCGGGGCTTCCCCCTCATCCCTTCTTGGGTCTGCATCCGGTTAGGGGCTTTCGGGGCTTCCACATAACCACGGAGCCCCACATCTCCAGTCCTGTTATATACTCAGTAAACTATTTAAAAGTTACCATAGTTTCTAAATATCTTGAGTATTTAAATAAGCGGATAATCCCTCCATGACAGAGTTAATAACTTTTTAACTAAGTATTTATGAGGTGTGTTAAGTGACAGCCTGGAGGTTAAGGTGTAGTGTATGTGGTACTGTATGGATACTTAAGGTTAGCTATGACATTTCAGATTTCAAGAGACTATATCATTACTGCAAAAAATGCGGTAAGAACACTTACCATGAGATACTAGATAGGATAGATTGAAAAGTCAGTGGAGGTTCATCACATCACTACTCAGAGCCGGCAACGTTCATCATAACAGATATCCAGTATGTAAAATTACTTTAAACCTAATTAACCCTCAATGCCGTAATTCATTTCATCTCCACTTCTTTTAGGTAGTGTAATGTTGGTCTTCTACTTAAATATATGGGTAGTGCCGAATCAACTTGTGGATAGCCTTTTATCTCTTCCTTAATTATTTTTATAAGCTCGTCGATCTTCATAGATTTCTGAATACCTTTATGTCTAATTCTAACATTTACCGTTTTAGTCTCCTTTTCTCTAGCACCAACAACAATCACATAAGGAATCCACTCTATGCCCGCCTCCCTTATCTTTTTACCTAAACTTAGATCCCTATCATCCATATCTGCTCTTATACCTTCACTTAATAATGCGTTTAGGACTTCATTAGCATAGTCATAAAATTGCTTACTAACAGGGATTACTCTGGCTTGAATTGGTGCAAGCCATGTTGGTAACGAAGGAATCTTACCTCTAGCTTCATCCTGTAAAGCTTTATCAAATACTGTGTAAATATACCTTTCAATACCTCCTATAATGGCCGTATGTATAATGATAGGATATTTTTCATTACCATACTCATCAACGTACTTTATACCGAATCTCTTCGCGTTACCAATGTCAATTTGAAATGTGGCTATTTCTCTAGGCCTTCTTAGGAAATCTATTATATTATACTCAACATTTAAGACCCAGTAATAGATACCTGAAGGTACTATCTCAATTAAGGCTGGTCTTCCTTCACGTTTAATTAACTCAATAAGGAAGTCTCTGTGATTCTCAAAGAAGTCCTTTGTCACATTATATATTGCGACATACCTTCTACCAAGCTTCTCTATTTCTTCAAGTATCTTAGCTTGAACAAGCATTGACATCTTCTTAGCCTCCTCCAAATCCCTCGTAAATATGTGTAGATCTGGCATGTAGAATTTCCTTAACCTAAAACATAACATAACTTCACCACTCTGTTCATATCTATAGCTATCAGCTAACTCAAACGCACCGAAGGGTAAGTCTTTATAGCTTATTATCCAGTCCTTAATCATGGCAAATTGCTGATGACATGCAGCATATCTAAGTACTAACCTACCACTATCAGTTTCTACTTCATATAATCTATCACCAAAGAGGTCAGCATGTTCTTTGACAGGTTTGAATTTTAAGTTAAACATATTGGTACCTTTAACTCTAAATATAGGTATACCTAGTGATTTAGCAACTTTCCAGGAGTACTCCATGACAGACTCCACAATTACAGTTGCATGTGGCCCATAACGCATATGACCAGCATCAGACATGGGTTCCCATTCAAATCCGAACTTCCTGCATAGTTCAATTATTTTTGCTTCTCCTCCAGGTAGCTCTTTCTTAAAGACTTCTTTATCGATAAGTATTTTGAGCTCTTCATCGTTAGTTCTAAACTCATCTGCTTTATAGACTTCACCATTAGGCGTTAATACGTAGTACTCCTTGCCTATAGTATACCGTCTCGTAGTTATAGGCGTAAATTCTCTGGATAATTCTGACAATGGATGACCATAACATTTGATATTGAATGACTTATACCAACCAAATGGAGCTCTTACAACCTTTACATCTCTATGTTTTAAAGCTTCCTCAAGCATTTCTAATACAGCTATAGCCTCGTGCGGTGGTGCTAAGTTTTTAGATAGGTGAGCGTATGGATATATTACAATTTCTGATGCTCTAATCTTCTTAAGTACATCAACTATGTTATTAGCTACACTCTCAATAAATTCCTTACCACCTGAGTAGTCATTAAGTTCGACAGTCACAAATACAACTAATGCATTATTACCCTCGTACTCCTTAAGTATGTCCTTCTCTTCAGCTTCAGCTATAGCCTTCTCCCTAACCTTGAACCAGAATTTCTCAGCATGTATTAATAAAGTCTTCACATACCTCACCTACACTTCTGCGTTCATACTATAATTTTAGGTTTATTAGGTATTAACATATTACCCTGTGATTACGTAACGTAAATTATGTACACTTATAACTATATCTCACCAAAATTTAATAGCTTGATTAAGTCTGCTTTATACGGGTAGGAAGGTAATGGAGTCACGTAAGATTAGAAATCTTGAGGATCTAGGTCTAAGCGCATCAATAATAAACAAGTTAAGAGAGGCTGGTTACAGGACATTAGAGGCTATAGCAGTAGCTAACGTGAATGAGTTAGCAAGTGTTGTAGGACTTCCAGTCCCTACAGCACAGAGGATAATAAGTAAAGCAAGAGATGCTTTAGGTCTAAGGTTCATGACTGCCTTAGAGTTGAAGAAGGAGAGGTTAAACATTGGTAGAATAACTACAGGTTCAAGAAAGTTAGACGAACTATTAGGTGGGGGTGTTGAGACAAGAACCATAACGGAGTTCTTCGGTGAGTATGGTACTGGGAAAACCCAGATATGTATGCAGTTAGCAGTTAATGTTCAATTACCTAGAGAGAAGGGTGGTTTAGAAGGTAAAGCGTTATTCATAGATAGTGAAGGCACCTTTAGATGGGAAAGAATTGAAGCTATGGCTAGAGCATTAGGACTTGATCCAGACAAAGTTATGAGCAACATAATATGGGCTAGAGCTATAAGTAGCGATCACCAAATGGCAATAGTTGAGGAGGCTATGGACATAATACCTAGAGAGAATATCAAATTACTTGTTGTAGATTCCGTAACAGGTCACTTCAGAGCCGAATATCCAGGTAGGGAGAACTTAGCAATAAGGCAGCAGAAGTTAAACAGGCACTTACATCAACTAGCTAGAATTGCTGAAATATATGACGTTGCTGTTGTAGTGACAAATCAGGTTATGGCTAGACCCGACATATTCTATGGTGATCCAACAATAGCTGTTGGTGGTCACGTACTAGCTCACGCACCAGGTGTTAGGATTCAATTAAGGAGAGGTAGAGGTAATAGGAGGATAGCAAGAATAGTCGATGCTCCACACCTACCAGAGAGTGAGGCAGTATTCGTCATTACTGATGCAGGTATAAGAGACATAGAGGAGTAAGGAGGCTGTAATTACTCAGTGTATTTAAGTAGTATTAATATCTACGACATAATAATCACTACTTCAACGCTATTTACGTTACTTTACGCCTCGATATCTGATGTTAAAAGTAGAGAGGTACACGAATTAATTTGGATACCACCACTTCTAATATCTATAACATTAAACATTATTCAAGGAACGTATAGTAATATACGTATGTTAGCATTCTCACTATTACCAGCCTTACTAATCTTCATACTTTCTATAGCTAACCTCATGGGCGGTGCAGATGCGCTAGCCCTACTACTCATAGGATTAGCGCATCCTAGGTTCTTATTGATACCTATATCATTTATTGCTTTGATAGTATCCTTAATACCTCCTATAATACTCATGCTTTCTTACCTAATCATTAATATAATTAAGTATTCATCGATATTTAAAGGAATTAAATGTATTAATGGAGATAAGAATAAATACTTACTAATGTTTTTGGGAAAACCCATTAGTATTAAATCTTACTTAACTTCAAAATTCCTTTACCCTTTAACCATACCTAAAACTTCAGGTTTTCACTGTAGAACCATGTTTAGTAACGATGAAGTTGAGGAGAGAATAAGAAATGAAATTCTAGGGTTAGTTAGTAAAGGTTTAATTGACAGTAATTCTAAAATCATTGTTACACCTGCACTCCCTCATATACTCTTCATCTTATTAGGATATATAGTGGGTATACTGATACCTCAACAGGTATTGTTTGATTTTGTTAGGAAATTATTTACCGGAGTTTAAATATGTCTTCTTAATACTAAAAGATATGAGGGCTACATATTGAGGTATGTGCTATGGTCTCCTTGGAGGATGAAGTATATACTTGAAGCTTCAAGAAAGACTAAGGAGTGTATATTTTGTAAAGCTGTAAAAGGTGACGAAAGAGAGAATTGGGTTGTATATAAGTCCAAACACTCTATAGTAATGTTGAACATCTACCCTTATAATACTGGGCATGTGATGATAGCTCCTAAGAGACATGTACCTAGACCTGACCTTTTAAGTGATGAAGAAATACTAGACCTAAATAAACTTTTAATTATAACACTAAATGCTTTAGATATGGAGTATAAACCACATGGATACAACATTGGTATGAATCTAGGTAAAGTTGCAGGTGCAGGTATTGAGGAACATATGCACATTCATGTGGTACCTAGATGGCATGGAGACACAAACTTTATGCCAATAGTAAGTGAGACTAAAGTTATTCCTGAAGATCTCAATAAGACGTTTGAACGTGTTAGAAACGCTATAAGTAAGGTATTAAAGAGCTAAGAATTTACACTAAATTAGTCTCACTTACTAACATATTCTCCTACTTAGTTAAGGAACCAATTATTAATGTTATTAGGAGACTCGTTAATCGAGTTGTATGGGTTAATATTTAAAAATTCAGCGATTAGTATCAAGTGTGAGTTGTGGGGGATATATTATGGTAGCTGAGAGAGATGAAAAATATGTATTAATAGCTTTAGGTGGTAATGCTTTCCAGACGAAGGGTGAGGTAGGAACTCCTGAAAATTATTGGAAGAATGCATATAAAGCAGCAAGAACAATAGTTAAGATAGTTAAAGAGGGTTATAGAGTAGCCATTACTCACGGTAATGGACCTCAAGTAGGAGTTATAATGGAGTGGATGGAGAGATCAAGAGATAAAATTCCGCCTATGACAATGGATATTGCAGGAGCTATGACTCAAGGCTGGCTAGGGTACCTACTAATGCAGTCAATACATAACACATTAATCAAGGAGGGTATTAAAAGTCAAGTTAAAGGTGTTGTAGCTATAGTTAATCAAGTACTTGTTAGTAAGGAGGATCCTGCATGGAAAAACCCGACAAAATATGTCGGTAGCTACTACACTGAAGAAGAGGCTAAGAGGTTAATGAAAGAGAAGGGTTGGGTTATGAAGCCTGACCCACGTGGTGGGTGGAGAAGGGTTGTCCCATCGCCTGATCCGAAGGCAAATATTGAGGTTGAAGCTATTAAGGCATTACTTAGAGAAGGATGGATAGTGATAGCATCAGGTGGTGGAGGTATACCTGTCATTCAGAATGAGGATGGCACATTACAAGGAGTTGAAGCTGTTATAGATAAGGACTTAGCTGGTGAGGTATTAGCAACAGCACTTGGTGTGGGCACCTTCGTAATACTAACAGATGTTGATGGTGTATACCTAAACTATGGTAAACCAAATCAGAAGAAGCTTGATGTAGTAACACCATCAGAGCTTGAAAAGTACTATAAGGAAGGTCACTTCAAACCTGGATCCATGGGTCCTAAGGTATTAGCGGCGATAAGGTTCATAAGACATGGCGGTAAAAGAGCTATGATAGGTCACCTATATCAAGGGTATGAAGTAGTTAAAGGTAAAGCCGGAACCATGATCGTACCAGACTAATTTCTAAGTTTGGACCCAGTAATGTTAAAAACGTTGAGTATAATTTTAAGGAATATTACTAGACATCAACCCTCATATAGGCACTATAATGTATTATTACCAGACACTTCAAAAACTAATTTCGAAATATTTTTCTAGGAAGGTGGTAACCAATAGGTGGCAACAATTACTTGAAGGTATTAAGCTTATTAAGGATATTAGTGGATGGTGGCATAAAAGTAGGTGATAACTTAGTCATTGATGGCTTTGATAATAGCTTATTTAGAGTCATCACTCACATACATTCTGACCACGTAGTATCGTTAGATAAATCTGTGAGCGTAGGTAGTAACTTAATGGGCACAGCTTTAACTATAGAGTGGCTTAAAGTTTTAAAGAACCTCCCCAATAATTTTAAACTTATACCATTAAATTATGGACAGAAAGTCAAAATCAATGATATGGAACTTGAGTTAGTGAAAGCTTGCCATATTCCAGGATCATCCCAAGTTAAGATCGAGTTAAGTGATGGGATAATTCTGACATACACTAGCGATTTTAAAAAGCCAGGAACTGAGACACCTATAATAAAGTCCGATGTAGTAATTATAGATGCAGTCTATGGTAGACCTGAATATGTTAGGGAATTTGATGAATATATTGAAGAGGTACTAGCTGACTTCATAAAGCAACTACTAAGTGAAGGTCCAGTATATATTTATGGATACTATGGTAAAATTCAAGAGGTCATGACATTACTAAGAGACTACGGTATTGAGGCACCATATATAGTACCGTTAAAACATTATAGGTTATGTAGAATAGCTGAGAAGTTTGGATTACATTTTGGTGATTACGTCCTAGCAGGTACTGACGAGGCGTTAGATATAATGAAGGACGACTGGTTTATATACTTCTCACATATGGGTAAGAGGATTAGTAGCTTAGGTAATCACGTAATACTTAGTGGCTGGGAATTTAGTAAACCGTTTAGGAGGATAAACAGCAGATTATGGTTAGTGGCATTTAGTGATCATGCCGACTTTAAAGGTCTAATTAAATATGTTGTTGAATCAAATGCAAAGACTGTAGTAATTAATAAGCCAAGGAGTACAGGTGCGGAAGAGTTTGCGAAATATCTAAGGAGTAAATTAAACATTAATGCATATGTTTATCCATAATCTTCATCAATCTTAACCTCAGTTTCATTACTTAATTTTGCTATTTCCTTGATGCTCAAGCCGTATTCCTCCATAAGTATTAGTATTGCAGCTTGAGGCGGTATAATACCTCTCTCAGTTATTATTGCATCTATATATTCTGGAGGTGTTACATCAAATACAGGATTGAAAACTTCAACACCTGGATTCTCTCTAAGCCACTCAGAAGACACTATTTCAGTTGGGTTCCTAATTTCTATGGGTACCAATTCACCGATTAAAGTTAAGGGGCTGAACTTGTAGCTCTCAGCAGCTACATATACCCTAACTCTAGCTTCCTTAGCCGCTAATGCAACCATAGAAGTACCTATCTTATTCACTACAGCACCATTAGCTGCTATAGTATCAGCACCAACTACTACCTTATCGGCTCTCCTCATGTAATATCTTACGGCTGAGTCAGGTATTAGTATGACATCTAAGCCTTCATTAGCTAATACCTTAGCTGTAATTAGACCTTGCATCTTAGGTCTAGTTTCCTTAACAAATACTTTACTTACTTTACCCTGCCTATATGCGGTAATTATGACTGAGAGAGCTGCTGTACTATGGCAGTGAGTCATAATTACGTCACCATGTTCTATCCTTCTAGCTCCTAATTCACCAATGATTTTAATGGCTTTCAAGGAGTAATCTATAAATTCATTTGCACTCTCTATAACAATTCTTCTTGCCTCTTCAACGCTTTTAGCATCACTTTTCCTCAATCTATTCATAACATACATTATAGCATTAGGTAATGAAACAGCCGTTGGTCTAGCACTCCTTATGTAATTAGCTATACACTCCATGTATTTCATAAATTTGCTTAACTCATTACCTACATACTTTTCAGCAGCTATTGCTAAAGCTTTAGCTCCAGCACGTGCTATGGTTCCAGCACCTCTAATCTTCATGCTCTTTATATAATCCCTTATCCTAATAACTTCCTTAGGTATGTACATCTCAGTCAAGATTTCTCACCTCGTTAATTAACTCATCCATTTTAGTTATCTTAGGTGGCCATCCATACATGTCTTTAATGAGTATAGGTATTGCTTGTGGTGCTAATAATCCAACTTCAGTTATTATTGCATCTATATATTCTGGAGGTGTTACATCATACAATGGTGCTTCAGCTCTTATCTTACTATTTAATCCTTTAAGCTGTTCCTTAGAAGTAAGTATATAGGCTTTACCTAATATTATATCTTCAATTAATTCTCCAAATACGGTTTCAAAACTGAATTTACGCGTGCTCGCGGCAACATATACCCTAACTCTAGCTTCCTTGGCTGCTAACGCGATGGCTGACGTACCTACCTTACTAACTACAGCACCATTAGTAGCGATTGCTTCAGCACCTATGAAGACTTTAGTAATTCTCTTCATAACGTATCTAACTGCAGAGTCTATCACTAAAGTAGTCTTAATTCCTAGCTTAGCTAAGGTACTAGCCGTAATTAAACCTTCACCTACAGGTCTAGACTCCGTAACATACACCGAAAATTTTATACCATCATTCCTAGCCCTTCTGAACACTTCAACTAATGTTTTGCTGTAGGAGTGTGTTAATATTACATCATCATCAATTATCCTTTTAGAAGCCGCTAGAGCTATTGAGTTGATTTCCCTATTTATACTGTCTTTGATATCTTGTATAATCCTTCTAACATTACTTAATACTTTACTTATACCTTTTTGCCTAGCTATAAGTATGTAATGATGCAAGAACTGTCTTAATGAGTTGATTAAGAGTTGGGATGCTGGTCTTGAATGAAGTATCTTGGGAAGCCACTCACTTAAATAATCGTTAAAATAGTCATTACATGCTTTAGAAGCTCTCATTATAGTATCTAAAACAACAAGTGTTGCCTCTGTTGAACTTAATATTTTGCCTTTACGTAACTTCATACATAGTTCACTTGTGAATCTAGCTATCTCATTACATTTCATAGTTGATTTCATCATTAACACATAATTTTGAAGACTAATTAGTTTAACCTCTAGTTAGAACTAGGTGATGTCTGAGTACATTATGTAATGTAATTAGTTTATCTTAAGGTATCATGATGTTTTATTTCGATAAGTATCAGACTATTACATAAGACTACAAGAATAGGACCCCGCCGGGGACCCCCCACTCATTCTGAGCCCCACGGCTCTGTCGTGGGGGCTGACCCTCATTTACAATATCTAAGTTTAAGGTTAATAAGGATTCAATGTGTTTTTAACTATAAACTTTTTCTATAACCTCTACAAAGGTTTTTAGGGACCTGTTTGGGTAGGGTACCCACGAGATTAGTCTCTTGGGATGATATAGTTAAATGGTCTAGGGAATTAGCTAAGAAGGTAAAGGAATCCGGTTATAAACCCGATGTCATAGTCGCTGTTGCTAGGGGAGGGTTTGTTCCAGCTCGCTTATTATGTGACTTCTTAGGTGTTGAGAATCTATTGTCACTTCAAAGTCAACACTGGACTGAAGCTGCTAAAGCAGCTGAGAGAGCCATAATTAAATTCCCATATAAAGTTGATTTAACAGGAAAGAAAGTACTGTTAGTTGATGATATCGTAGATACGGGAGAGTCCTTAGCATTGGCTAAGAAGTATATACTTGAGAATTGGAGACCTAAAGAATTACGTATCGCGACACTGCAATGGATAAAGCCTGTAGCTAAGATTAAACCTGACTATTACTTAATAGAGGTAACAGAATGGGTATGGTTCCAATATCCTTGGACTAGACTGGAAGATACTTATCAGTTCTTCAAGAGAATGCTTAGTGAGGAGGGGAAGCACAAGAAAGTCTGGACAAAGAAGGAGTTAATAGATAAATTCATTGAATGGTATGAGATAGATGTCGGAATAGAGTATTTCAATGATGCAATAGAAATGCTTATTGAAAACGGTATATTAGAGAAGAGAGATGATAAATACATATACAAAGGTTAACGTGATTAGTGTCTAGATTTCATTATCTTTTCTCAGCTGCTATAGTTGCAGCTTCTAATATCTTCTTAACTTCATTTTCGATCTTAACATTTAAGTTTAAATCATCCTTGACGTTACCGAAATCACTCATTAACTCATTAGCTCTCTCAATGAGATCTTCTACTATAAGCTCGACATCTGGTAATCCCTTTACATAACTTCTTACTCTCGATAGTAATAACTTAATCATACCTATTTGTAGGCTTATTGAATCAAGTAGTGATAATGTTTCTATACGTATCATTAGATGCTCCAATGATGCATCCACAATTCTTAATTTATTGATTAAGCTTTTATATAAGTCAATAAGCTTTACATACTCTCTTGCAGCTTCCTTATCATTTAACCCTCTAATTCTCACTTCTAACTGCTTTATCCTACCTTCAAGTCTAGCTATATATATCTTAACTCTACTTTGAAGATGTTTTAGGTCGTATAATAATCTAACATACTTTAAGCGAATGTCACGCTTATCTCTCCTTCTACGGAATATCAAAAGAACGACACCTAAACCTACTCTAGAGTATTAAGCATACTTAAATACTCTAAAGCCTATTATCGTATTTCTGGGTTAAAGTATAATGTTATATGGATGAAACCAGGTATTGTTCTTATGTACTTAAACATATCGATATCAATACTTAGTGCTATTTCTTCAGCCGGGGGTGTTACAGCTAGTATCTTACCATCTTTTGTAAGTGTAATACTGTAGTTTACTTTTAAGTTTGCAACATATATGGTTACATCATCATTATCTTTCATCGATATAACCCACTCTGAGGGTACTGTGTAAGTGCAGATACTCTCGCTACATGTTGTATTAATTGACTTAACAATGTTTAATAATGTCATTATTGGGGGCGCTAAATATATAATTACGTTAGATCTATCTTCGGGTATAGCAATTACCTTATCCATCATAATGTACTTTATAAATAGGACATACCTTCTTATATTTAACGATAGCTTAGTTATGTTCAAGCCTTCAACTTTAAATACAACTGCATACCATCCAAACCCCACTCTTGATATTTCAATAGGTTTGGCTCTAACCTTATATGCAGCATCAATGAAGTAACTCATATAGATTTTAATTATTGGGGACTTAATTATTGGATCCTCTATTAACACCTCTAAAGTCTTATTATTAATTCTAGTAGCGTAATTTTCTGTCTCAGGTATAAATAGGTGAATAAAGATAAGCCCCTTACTAATACTCATGGGATCCTTAGGAATTAATACAATTTTAATACTATCAGAATTAAATTCAGCTTTAAGCGATTTTCCTAGATAGTCAAGTGATTCCTCATTAATGAAGCAATCAGCACCTTCACAACTTATACTACCTATATTTAAATCATAATTACCAAAACTTAGGAATAGGTATGCAGACCTCTTAATGACTTTAGTACTAACATTACTTAACCCTAAAAGAACCTCATCACCAGAGATGAGAAACATTGTTATATTTCTCTTAAGTATTTCCTTGGGATATTCTGTAACAGTTACTGTTTTCTCAACAGTTTTTGTTATTAAGTATGTAGTACTTAATACTTTAGTCTCAGTAAGTACTAATGTCCTATATACTGTTTCGACATTCAATTGCGTCTGAGTTACTGTGGTAGTAACATTCACACGTACTATACTTACTTGGGTTACTGTGGTAGGTTTCGTACTAATGGTCTTAATAATAGTTACAGTCTTAGGTATAAATATGGTCTTCACAACTTCAGTTGGTCTCGGCATTAAGGGCAGCGGTATGTATGACGGGATTAAACCTGAATAACTTAATGCTACCACCAATAGCGCTATAATGACTATTATGTAGGCAACATCTCTTTTCAAAACCTCCCCCAAATTAATCTACTTAGTGAATGTTTAAGACTACTAACCCTTTATTAATTCCTCAAAATTTAGGGAGGTGAGTTGGGGTTTTTAAGAATAGTGATTAATGAGTCTGTTATTGTTACTGAATCTAGTATAGACGATTTCATTGAATTCCTCGAGAGCCTAGTGGAGAATATTAAGAAGTCTAACATGATGATAAATAGGTTAATAATAGATTACGTAGACTACTTGGACTTTAGAGAACAATATTAAGGGTTTTAGAGGAAGTTACGGTGGGGATAGCTCTTAGGGAGTAAGTATAGTTATGAAATCTGTGAAGATATACTGGAGAGTATATTGAATTACGTAAGGGACATCTTTATAAGTAATGGATATAATGGGCTAATTAAGAACGTTAAGTTAAGAAAAGTAACATTTAATTTAAGGGGTCTTACCTCATTCATAAGTACATTTGATGTAATTAGGGGTAGATGTGTAATATACTTTACTGATGAATTAATCAAGTCAAGCCTTAATTGCTTAAATACTAGATACTTGGAATACGTACTAGCTCATGAATTAGGTCACTGCTTAACATTGAAATTAGTGCTAGTAGTCATAGCTATACTTTCAAGCGTTATTTTAACTACTTTACTAATCGTTAATAACTTAGTACTTGAAGTAATAGTGCTCCTGCTTGGTATAAGAGCATTACATCACGTAAGATTGATTAGCGAGTACTTAGCAGATAAAACTGTGTTGAGAGGTTACGATATTAGGTACCTAGATTTTTTGAGAAATTTATCTGAAGTCGAGAATACACTAAAAGTACCATTTAGGTATAGGTTACTTCTCAAAATACTTAATCAGCCTTCATTAAGTGAGAGAGTAGACATTATTAATAATCCTCGTAAGCTTATACTGAAGTATTTCATACCTTAAGTATGTGTATGGCTTAAATCAGCACCTCGCCTATCAATCACCACTCAGTAAAGAGGAGGTTCATCACCTAACTGTATCTAATATCCATACTTAAGTATATTATATCGTATCTATTAATGGCTTATGACCAATACATTCAGCAACAGTAAGTAAGTCTACCTGCTCCTTTGAGGCCTCAAGAAGCACCTCTTTAATTCTCTCCCTCCACTTCCTCTCTCTAAGTATGTGGTGATCATATATTATGAGCTTAGGCTTAGACTTTATGATTGCTATCGCATTTTCTATAGCTCTTCTTAAGTTTATCCTATTAAACATGTATGGAAAGAGGTAGGTAGGTGGGCCATCTAGGAATATTATGTCTGGCCTCACCTTTACTATGAATTCAGCATAGTCTTCTATGATTGGGCCCATTAAGTCGCTTGAGTAAAATATTGTATAATTACCTCTCCTAATTATTACTGGCGTAACCCACCCTGTTCTATCATACTCAACTCCGTGAAACCAAGGCTTAAGAATTCTTATTTCTATATCATAGAAGTTAAAGAACTTATCATCACCCCAGACAAGTCTAGTTCCATCATTTAACGTAATGTTATCACTTATCCATTCCCTTTTAAGCCATAATTCATTTACTAACTTATTAAACCAGTTACGACCCTTCCTAATTAACTCTTGTTTTCTTTGACTATAACTTCCGTAATCTCTAGAAAGAGCCAGTGGTAACTCATTAAGTGGATCCTCTAGTGTTAGATTCTCCATGGGATTCATTGTATATTCTTTAATACTTCTTCCTCTGAACGATAGTATTCCCTCAATTAAAGTTCTAGCTCTAACCCATTGGGATTCATTAATGTAGATATTAGGGTTCTTCATTATTAGTGTTTTCCCCTCGTTATAGCATGTGTACGCCTTGTCTATTGTTTTATCATCTAACCTTACATAGTGATCATGATGGTAATGTGTAATTATTACGACCTTAGCTTTCGCACACGCACTAATGATTTTCTCTAATGCCTTAGCTCTTAGTTTCGCCTTTATGTTTTTAGGTAGCGGATATGATGGCTGCATTTCAGCGGCTCCGGGATCTATAACTATATTTACATATGGAGAGGTTAAAGCTATGGAGAAGCTTTTAGCACCTAAGCTATCAGACCATAACAATTTAATACCTACATTACTTAATATCTCCATGCATTTAGTCAAGACCTGATCACTGAATTGTAATATCTAAAATAGTAAGTAGTGGTCCCGCCGGGGGGATTCGAACCCCCGACCACCCGGTCTCTACCTGGGGGGCTTTTAGTTGATGTACCCCCCAGGGCTGACTACAGCCGGGCGCTCTGCCGCTGAGCTACGGCGGGGCTCACAATAATCTTAATATAAGAGGTTATAAGTTTAAACATGCTGGTCTCATTCATTACATTTTACTTAACCCTTCTGTATACTAAATACTCTTTGAATACAGTTAATGGATCAGCAATAACTTTCGGTATCCTATCCAGTATATCGGTTGGTGTGATACCTTCACCTATCTCTTTGTACGCTATTGCTCCAGCTAAACCATTTATAAAGGCAGCTAAGTACCCAGCTACGAATGGTTCTAATCCCTTAGCTAGCAAGGAGGCAGCAATACCACTTAATACATCACCTGTACCTCCAACAGCCATAGCTGGAGCACCCGTCTTGTTAAATTTAACTCTTGAACCATCGCTTATTACGTCTATAGGACCCTTAAGAAGTATTGTTGGATTACCTAACTCCTTGCAGGCTTTCTTAACCACTTCAGCTCTTCCCCAAAGGTCTCTCTCATCAGGTAAGTCCATCCCAGTTAACTTCTTAAATTCACCACTATGAGGTGTTAAGATAATTTTATCATATATTACATCTTTATTCCTAGCTAAATGCTTTATCCCATCAGCATCAATGACCAACGGCTTATTAAGCTCTCTAGTATACTTAATTATTTCTATAAACGCTTCTTCACTCTCAGGATTCAACCCTAGACCAGGACCTATGATTATGCAGTCAGCTCTATCGATCCAATGCTTAAGTATGTTAAGGTGTTGAGGTATTAGATGATCTGATCCTTCAAGCTTAATTGTTATTATGTTTGGCGAGTACGTAGCAATTACATCTGCTGCTCTAGAAGGTGCGGCAACGTATGCTAAGTCAGAACCCGTTCTTAAAGCCGCTAAAGCGGATAGTGTAGGTGCTCCTGTAAATGTTTCTGAACCACCTATCACTAATACCTTCCCAGCTTGACCCTTATGTGAGGTAAACCCTCTAGCCTTGTAGTTATAGATGAGATCTCCTGGACCTACATAATATTCAGCTTCAGGAGGTATACCTATATCTACGATTACTAACTTACCAACATATTCTGACCTCTTCTTGAGACCTACCTTAGGTTTATGGAATGTAACTGTAATATCAGCTTTAACAGCATTACCTAAGATCTCACCTGTGTCTGGATCAACACCTGATGGCACATCAACAGCTATTTTAAGTGCCTTAGATCTATTAATGCAGTCAATGGCCTTTGAGTATAGACTTCTGACTTTACCCTTGACTCCAAGTCCTAGTAATGCATCAATTATTACATCAGCATTGACCATATCAGGTATGTCATTTAGATCCTTAACTATCTTTAAGTCTATACTTAAGTCCATAAGCTCAATCGCTAAATACTGCTTTATTGATGCCTCATGACGTATTTCTTCAGGTTTTGATAACATGTAAACAGTTACTTTAGCTCCCTTCGAAGCTAAATGTCTAGCTGCAGTTAAGCCATCACCTGCATTACCACCAGTACCAGCAAAAACGACTACATGTTTATTCCTTAAATCACCTATAACTCTCTCAATGGTATCTGCAACACTTCTTCCTGCAACCTCCATTAATTGTAGATCACTAACACCTAACGCTATTGCGTTTAAGTCATAAATCCTCATTTCCTTACTTGTTATGAATTCATCCATAACTTAACCCACTTAAGAATACTATAATAGGACATAAAATTCTAAATATAGTCTATGAGATAGAAGTGTTTATTTATTGCAACTCTCTACTTTAGGGCATACGACCTCCTCCTTACCTTCGTAATATTTGTATAAGCTACTAAGAAATGGAGTTGTGAACTCACTAGAGCACTTCTCAATAAACTTTATGAACTTAACTATTCTATTTAGTGTCTTCTCTCCAATACCATGTTCTATATAGCATGTAGCTCTTTCTGCTTCCTCATCATCAACCATCAATAATACCTTAATGAACTTCTTTACTGCTTCATGTCTTTCATATAGTTCTCTACCTATACTTAATCCCTTCTCTGTAAGTTCGATTCTACCACCCTTTTCATAGACTATTAAGCCTTCTCTAGCGAGTTTTTCGAGAAAATCTATGACGCTTGGTGGGCTTATGTTTAGCTTCTCAGCTATATCCTTAACTCTAATATAGCCCTTCTCCATCTTCAAGCCATAAATTACTCTAAGGTAATCCTCCTTTCTCTTCCCCTTGGCTGGTAGTAATGTGTTGCGTAACTTTCACACCCTAAGTTTAAATAAGCTTACTTAGTACTTAACCTTATTTAATTATAGTAATTATAGCTTAAAAATTAATGTTTAACTATAAGTTGGGTATATGATGATGTCGACTAATGAAGGTTTATATAGTTCAATAGAGAGAGTGGTTAAAGAGATAGATGAGTTTCTTAAAGTTAAGGATGAAGTTAGAGAGTACATGATAAAGCATTCTAGAGATATCATTAGGGAAGCAGGCTATGTAGTAACAGATATTCATAGAGGTGATATGGATAGTGCTAGTAAGAGGTTAGTAAAGTTAAGGGAGTATGTTAGAGAGTTCTTAAGTAAGTTAAAGGATCATCCTGAACTACTCTATAGTGGTACTGTTTATGGTGCATTATCGGAGTATGTTGAAGCTGAAGTATTTTACTCTATAATAAATTCCATGAGCATCATTGATCATAAGTCTATTAGTGTGCATCCAATACCGTATATACAGGGTCTATTAGATGTTGTAGGTGAGTTAAAGAGGTATATAATAAATTTAGTGAGGGATAAGGACTTAACTAAGGCTTGGAGGTTATTCAGGATAGCTGAGATAATTTATGAGTCATGTAGAGGGCTAGACTATCCTGAAGCATTAGTACCTGGACTTAGGAGGAAGGTTGATATCGCGAGAAATGTTATTGAAAGCTTAAGGGTTTTTCTAACGGATATAGAAACTAGGTTAGAATTAATAGAAGGCATTAATAAGTTGAGGAGGTAGGAGACTTAATATTTAATTATTTAGGTTAGGTAATGACAAAAATAACTTAAAAAGATATTTTAGTTTAAGATTTAAGTCTTAGCTGCACTCAGGATAGTCGTCTGGAACCTTAGCTCTGAAGTACTTACCAGTCTCTGGGTCCTGGAATAGGCCTATCTTAACGCCCTTCCTGCCCTTAGGAGCTAGTGTCCATACCTTCTTGGGTACGAGCTCAACCTCTTTTCCACTTGGAGTCTTAACCTTTACGGGCTGTGTGCAGGGCATATCTATCACCCCTTTGTTTTTCTCCGTTACATTATGATTGTAATAGATGTTTATATAATCATCGCTATGGTTTTATTTCAGATTCAAGTAACTATCCATGATGCCGGTATTACCTGCTATTGTCTCGGTATTACCACCACTAAATGAGTGGCTACATGAGCCCTCTAGTGTGCTCTCCCTGGGGGGCGACCTACCCCCTCCTTGAGAGTTATATTATTTATTAGGGGCCCCCGTGTAAAGGTGGGGATTCATATGTGTGAAGAGGTAATACCGAAATAATGAAGGAATACTTAAGCTGATTAAGTTTGACTTCCTATATTACTGTAGTGGAGCCGATGATGATTACACACCCTTAGTTTGATTAATGAAGAGAGTGGCCAGGGCTGAGGTCATTAATGATAAATCTCCTTATTGATAATTACTCGGTGAGTTTAGAGGTTTAAACTCTAATAACCTAGTTATAGATACTCTAACTCATAACTTAAATTTAAGAATTACTTAGAAGTAATTACATCTCCTTAAGCGATGATCCAGAGGTAACTGAGAAGTTAGCACTTTCATAATGAATCATCAAGATTATCATTGGAAGTTAATGCATTCGATAAGGTACGCTTAAGATGGTATAGATTAGTATCTTCAAAGGCTGTTAGAGAGTTAAGGCAAAGAAATTAGTGAGTAAGTTTTAGGAATTAAGACTTAAGAATTAAGTATAAGGCGATAAGCATGGAGATTTTGCGGTACTATAGTGAGGAGTATGGTAGTTAAGATTCAGGTAATTATGTTATTGACTAATGATATGATTAAGTAGATATGTCTTTTAGAATCAATGTATTCAGTGAGGTATCTTGAACCTCTTAGTTAATGAAGTTTAGAAGAAACATCACATTAAAGGAAGGTAATAAGTAAAAGATTTCTTGAGGAGATAGTAGGGCTATACTAAATAGCTAAGGTTAAGAGGCAGGTTAACTACAAATTAAGCAGGAAGGAACGCAAAATCGTCGCTGAAGAACTTGCTAAATCAGTAGTTAACTCGATGAGAAGTCTAAGCAAAGAGAGCGAAGAGATGTGGTGGGCCCGCGGGGATTTGAACCCCGGACCACCCGGTTATGAGCCGGGCGCTCTACCTGGCTGAGCTACGGGCCCACCATAAAACAATACTTACAACTGCTTTTAAAGGTTTAATCAATATTAAAGAGCTTAACGTTTAAATTCTTCTTTTTAGAGTTAGATTGAGGGTATTTTAAAATGGCTAAACTAAAGGTAACTATAAATTGGGATACATGTATAGCTGATGGTGTGTGTTATGCATTATGTCCTCAAGTATTTGAGGCAGGTCCTGACGGTAAGGCACAGATAGTAGAGAGTTATAGAGGTAGTAAACCAAGTGAGGGTTTAGTTCCTGAAGACTTAGCCGACTGTGTTGAGCAGGCAAGAACCTCATGTCCCACAGGTTCAATAAGTGTAGAAAAGGTTGAGTAAAACGTGAGAGTTTAAATACATTAATAATCAATTTTGATTTATTTTTACAATATAATTTAATATTCTAAGAACGTGCTTTATCGTGTACCAAAGATTTATTAATTCTGCAGTGCCTCTGACTTGAGTAAGTTGAGTTGGGTGTAATGAGCGTAAAAGTTCAGGATTTAAAACCTGGTATGAATAATGTAAACATAATCGTAAGAGTTCTAGATGTAGGTGAGCCCAAGAGAGTGATGACAAGATCTGGTGAGAGAACAATAAGTGAGGCTGTAGTTGGTGATGAGACAGGTAGAGTGAAACTAACTCTATGGGGTAAGGCATCAGGTAGCGTCAGTAAGGGTGATGTTATAGAGATAAGAGGTGCTTGGACTACATCCTTTAAAGGTTACGTACAACTTAATGTTGGCGGGTCAAAGAGCATTAAGAAGTTAAGTGATGAAGCAGTAGCCAAAGAGGAGGAAATACCTGATACATCACCTAAAGCTGTAGGAGGTTTTAGACCCAGTCGTAAAAGACCTAGAAAGAGAACATATAGTAGATCAAGTAGGCGTGATAGGGAATGACATCGTGACATCATAAAACAAACTCGACGTCACTGCAAATACGTATAAAAATATCTATAAGCTCACTAAAGTACTCATGAGGATATAATTCAAATAGGTGTGAAATGTGTTTTTTACAATCAGTACAACCAAAACCTTTAATAACAGGTTTAAATAGCTTTATCAAGATATTGTAAAGCTTATTCTCTGACACATTATAACACAATACTCCGTACCGAACATTAACATCAGGATTAATTGTTAAGTAATCTATATGCCACTTAACCTTCTTTCTTTTAATCATATGTCTATGTAATCTTAGATACGGTCTCCATAGATTAGCTGAACCTATATAGATGTACCTCCCCCTAGCTAAAGTACGTGTCTTAGAGCCTATGGTTAATTGCACATCTTGCTTAACTTCTAAAATTATTATGTAAGATGTCATGATAGTATCTCCTTGAGCTTAATAATGAACTTATTATAATATAGTATAATATCCTTCATTCCTTTAGTTTTTTCCTCAATCTTATTGAGTACTTTACCTATAAGGTATAGCGTAGCACCTGTTGCAGTAGTTACCTGTGTTGGATCTATAGGTAGGGAAAGTAAACTTAGACCAATTTTCTTAAGCTTAGTACTTTTATCCTCCTCATCACCTCTACCCCTAACTTTAGTTACTTCATCTTTAGCGTTACTTAAAATATTTATTAAATCCTTACTGGATTTCTCCTTAGATTTATACATGTCTTTAATACTTCTTAACCTTCTAATACTATCACATACCACCTTCTTAAACTCTTTATCATTCATTTATAAAATCCCTCAACGTTATTAATAATTTAGGTGATGAGACCGGCTTTAACAGATTTCATTGATGAAGATGAGTTGCCTCGCTGATTACCATTTAAAGTTAATTCATGTATTTTCCTCAACACCGTATAGAGTCTTTCACCTAACTTACTTAATTGATACATCTCTACATCATTTCTATTTACTCTTTCGATCAGGCCTAGCTCAAGTAGCATATCTATAACTAATCCTTCATAATCTTTAGTTCTTGATGTACTACCGCCTATTACTATATTACTAATTAAGTTTTCCAGTAGTATCCTTAACCTTCTCACTTAGCCACACCCTTATCAGTCTTGGGATGAGTCACAATTATTAAAGTTGCACACTCTTGAACCCTTTATAAACCCATAACTACTAATGGGTGTAAATAAGTGAGGAGAAAGTTACTCGTGAGAAAATTAAGGAAGGGTGTAAGTGATCTAGTCATAATATTGGCTCTAGTAGCTATAGCCATACCTATAATGCTAACAGTACAGCACTGGTTAAGCTCCCAAACAGGGAGAGTAACCTCTTATGTAACTATACCATCACTATATGCGACAGTACTTTCAAAATCAAAAACGGATACAGTGCAAACTATTGTAGTTAAGATAGAGAATAAAGGTAGTGAGACATATTCTATAGAAGTAAATAAGATTAGCGTTGTACTAAGTAATGGAACGGTAATTAATGTTAATGGCCAGATATTAGCGGGATCACAAACATTAGCACCGGGCTCATCAACGGTGATATTAGTAAAAGTAAATACCGTATCAAGTATATCTTCAATAGTATTTGAACTAGTGAATAGTAGTACAGGTAATAAGGAAACATTAAGCGTTAGCCTATAATGATCTTAAATCATGACTTACGTGTAAAACGAGGTAATTTTTTCAAGGTGTCATTCTGTGCATAAGGAAACAATCTTCAAGTATAACGTAGGTGCTGTAGAAGTTAGTATAGTTAAGTATTGTGATGGAAGCTATCAGTATAGAGTTAATGATGAACTAATAGGAAAATATACCGAGCTTATTAGGGAACATTTAGAAGAAATACTTCTCGCCTTACCTGAAAAGAGTGTTAATGAGTTATACGATATTGTTAATATTGCACAAGAAATTTTAGGGGTAAATGATGAGGATAAATCACTAGTAGCTTATGCTGTTATGAGGGAGTTAAAGTATAAGAAATTGCAGGTCCTTATTGACGATCCCTATGTTGAGGATATTTCAATAGTGGGTACTGGGTCTATATGGGTTAGACACTCCTTACTAACATCAATTGATCCTACAGTTGATTACATAAGGACTAACGTAATTATTGAGGATGAAGATGAATTACTCTTCTATATGAACTTACTCGCAGAAAGGTCAGGTAAGATAATAACTAAAGCTACGCCCATTCTTGACTTTAACTTGCCTGAAGCTGATGGCGGTCATAGAGTTCATGTAGTTCTTCCAGAGATCGCTGGAGGATCTGGTGAGATCGTGATAAGGAAGAAGAAAGAAAGCTCTAAGTTAAGACTAAAGGACTTAGTTAGAAATGGCATGCTCAATGAGGCCATAGTTAGGTTCATAAACTACATAATAGTAAATAGAGGCTCCATATTAATAGTTGGACCCCCAGGTTCTGGTAAGACCACATTATTAAGAGCTATAATATATGACTTAATACCTAAATCATGGAAAATAGCTATAATAGAAGACACACCTGAGATAGACCCACCACGTAATAGTAGCTGGGTTAGGTATGTTGTACCCATAAGTCCTTGGGGGTCAAGAGATGAAATAGATCAGATGGTTTTAGCTAAGGCAGCATTAAGGTCTTCCGTGAGTAGATTCTTAGTCATAGGTGAGACGAGAGGTTCAGAAGCTAAAGTACTTGTTCAAGCGATGAACATGGGGTTAGGGGGTTTGACAACATTTCATGGTGGTAGCGCCGAGGAAGCTATAATGAGGCTTACTAGTCCTCCAATAAATCTCACACCATCACAAGTAGCTATGTTTTGGGTAATAATAACAGTAAATTATGTCATCAATAACGGAATTAAACGAGCTATAGTGAGTATTGATGAACCCATATATAGCAGGGAAGATGATGACATAATACTTAATAACATTTATAGCTATGGTGAGGACATAAGCTTAGATGAGTTGATTAGGAGGAGCAAGAGGGTTAAGGCAAGGTTAAAGGTTCCTAGGGAGGTGATTCTAAGTAATGCTTCATAGGGTAGCAAGTAAGTACTTAAGAGTAGTGAATAGGTTAAGACTACTTGCAGGTTATGAAGCGCTAATAGGTACTGAATTACGAAGATACTCCATCAAGCTATTAACGTACTCTTTAATCTTAACTTCACTCACTTTCTTCATTATACATTACATATTTAAAATTACCTCATTAAACACCATACTCATTACGTTATCTCTAGTATCGGTTACGCCTTATGTAGCCTTACTACTCATATACTATTTAAAAACGGTAGTCAGGAAAAGAAGTGTTGAAACTGAGTTTAAGTATTACGTAATAAGTGAGGGTATAAGTGCAGGTAAGTATACTGAATTGATAAGTGACCTAGATGACTTAGTTAAGTATGAATCAGTATTCAAGAACCTTAGTCGTGAAGCATCAAGATTAAGGAAATTAAAGAGGTTATTACCCACATTTGACGCGGTTAAGACATACATCAAGTTCATTAATAGTAACTTCATTAGAAATCTTCTTCTTGACTACCTATTTTCGCTATCCCTAGGTACAGCACTTATATGGATTCAAGAAAAGAGTAAGGAGTTCCTTTATGATATTAAGATGATAAATAAAACAGTACTGAAGCTTAGAGTTACAGTATCCACTATTGTAGCTATAGTGCTTGGATATTTACCCATACTATCCGTCATGGTCTCAATAATAACCAATAATCAAGAATTTTTACTAAATACGCTACTTATTTCACTCTTAGTATTACCTTTATCCCTTCTACTAATTCCTAAACCACTGCTACATCAGCATGTTAATTTAGATAGAAGGGGTACGGTTATTATAGCTACATTATTAACGTATCTAATTATCATAGTGACTCATTTTATACTTAAAGATCTTAAGTTATCTTTACTAATATTTTCAGCTATCGCTATACCGCTTGGTGTAAGAGGGTTAATCAGCTACATTAACGCAGTAACAGAGTTACATGACATTCCGAGAATACTTAACACTATGTGTGAAGCGCCACTAACACTAATCAATCCATTAAAACTACTCAATAACGTATTGAGTAAGTCCCGTTCAAAGACGTTGAGAACTACAAGGATTAGCCTAGGATCTAATAATCATGAAAGCATTATTAAGAATGTTAAGTTATGGATAACTAAGTTCCTACTCTATACAATAGTTAAAGCTATAATGAGAGGAACGTTAGATAGGGAGAGATTATTAAAGTTAAGGGAGGTCATTACAGAGTTCATTAGCGACTTTAAGTATTCGTTAGTAGTCAACATGTTTATCCTAGCCTTAGCTTTAAGTCTACCGTTTATGTTCTCAACAGTGTTAACTATAGTTAGCACATACACTAACGTAGTAATGAATGTGTTGGTATGTTATACACTAATAATAATCCTAACTTATTCAGTATACGCTAGTTATGTAATGTTTAATGACCCGTCGAATACGCTAATTCCTGGTTTAACGTCAATGCTCTTTGTAATACTTAACTTAGGGTGTTTGAGATGAAAGTGCCAGTATTAAAGCGTGTATACAGACTTCAAGAGCTAATCACGAGTAATGTAGGGATAAAATGTAAATTATTAAGAACTTCCAAGGGTAACGTAGCATTAGCTAATGAGTTAGTTCCTTACTTAGAATATACACTAATTAGACTAAGCGATTCAAGTACTGATGCCATAGCCTTAAGTTTATTTAAGAGTGAAGGAATAGTTAAAGTTAAGATTAACGATAGGACTTTAGAAAGTGTTCTTAAAAGAAATGTAGCTGTAATTAATGAGCCTATAACACTACATAACTTAAGGAACGTCCATGTATGTGTGAGTGATGAATGTATAGATTTAGGTGACGCTCAACTTATGAGCATAATTAATTTCCTTAATGAATTAGTATTATCCATAAAGAGGAATAATACATATATCGTTGCTAACATTAATGGGATTAAGAAAGTAATTAAAAGTGTAATTGGTAGTAGTGAGATCCTAGCTTGTCAAGCAACTTTGAGCACAAAGGATTCATTAGTTATATCAGTATGGGATAGATTTGAGGGGGTAGGTAATGAGTTCAAGGTTTCATGTAATGACATTACGGATTTAATCTGTAATAAGAATTTATGTGTTGTTTCCTGTGGTAGAACGTCATGGGTTGTAAGCTTAAATGACGTATACCCTCTACCTATAAAACTATGGCCACTAATTAGGTGTGGTGATGAGGATTACCTTTACGATCCAAAGCATAAGTTAATAGTTAAGAGTGTTCATGGAGAATTATCACCTCTAACTATAATGAAGTATCCATCAGATATCGACTGCTTGGATAACTCTAAACTTCTTGTGTCTTTAGGTGATGAATTAAGTATAGTTGAAGGTAACCTGAGAAAAGTATTGATTAGGGGGTACATAGGAGATTTATCAGCTAAAGATGCCACTGCAATCTTTAATTCAGGCTCAAGTTATAGAGTGATTAATGATGATGAACTAACCGATGTAATTATTAAGAGCAGTCAATGTGTCCTGGTAAGGGAGGGAATAGCGATATGTACCGTAGGTAATGATATGCTAGGATTACTAGATATAAGCAAACCTATCAAGCCCGAAATTGATGTACTTTCAGGTACGGTCTCAAGTAATAGCTATGTGAGAGTAAGGGTAAAACCATGGTTTACCACATCTGAGTTAATTATTGATGATAGATTAGTCCTAGTTGAGAGTAATGTATGCGGTAATAGCTTAGAAATCCTACTAAGGCCTAAAATTCTGGGGTGGTCCAGCGATATCAGACTTTATGTTAAGGACCCCTTATTCACAATAACTAGGACATTCCCCATAAGCTCATCCACACCTAAACTCATTAATGCTAATGTGGTTAGGGCCGTCTATATCGATGAGGGAGGTATAGTGACACCTTATGCAGATTTCGTAGCATTACTCAATATTGAGCTAAGCAACGAAGTACCTGAAAACGCTATTCTTAAAACATCAGTTGAAGGTCTAAGAGTTAGCAGTATAAATGACATTATTATTGGTAAAGGACATACTAACGCAAAATTGATGATAGTAGGTAACGTAGTTAATAAGGATATAGTTAAGATTAATTTAAGTGTTCAATACGACTTACTTAAGGATGAGTATTACATAGGTTCAGTGGCCTTAAGACCTAAAGAGTACATAACACGCAATCCATTGAAGGAAAATATTAAAGTATTGAGGAAGCAAGATAGGGAATTAGAAATAGATGTAGGACTTAATGAGTCAAGCATATACGTAGTTTGCTCAAATGGTCGCGAGTTAAAGTCAAGTAGTAATAAAGTAATCATTGATTTAAACAGATGTAAATTACCGATACTAATTACTGTTACTTACAATGACCTATTCAACGTATACTTAACGAAAATAATCGAGGATGAGCAGCCAATACAGGTACGTGAGGGTGATGAATTCGCGATTGAGAATATCGATGGTAATATCACTTTATACGTACCCAGGTTAAGTTATGAGTTGTTTAAGGATCTAGATATAGTCTCAGGAGGTACTAATGTTAAACTGAAACTTAAAATGAAGGAACTAAATGTACCTGCAATATTAATATGGGTATGTGGTGATGATGCATCATATAAGTACATACCCCCGAAATCACGTGAAGTACTTCTTGAATGTAGCTCCTCAAACTTCTTAAAAGGACTCCAGTTATACGTTCTAACTCCTGGTATGAAACTTAAGGAGGCTCCTAGGAAGTACTTTAGTATTAAAGAGATAGTAATTAAGTCTTTAGAGTATGCGGTAAGGAATGCTACTACCATAAGTAAATTAGTGGGGATAAATCATGATTAAGAATGCATTAATCTCACTAACAAGGAGGATCGTTAGTAAATTGAAGAATAGACCTCGTAGTGAACTAAGTAAGGGTATCGTCATTGAGGATGACTCAATAATATTCAGCTTTAAGAATGGACTCATATGTGGTAAGAAGTTCTTAATTGTTGAAGCTGTACCTACAATATTTAATGCGTCCGATGTAGAGGAGCTACAGCATATCTTTAAATCATATTATAATGCCTTAAACTTAGGATTCCCCGTTGAAGTCAAGACTTTCTTACACCCCATCGATAGCGATAGCTACATTAGAAGTATAGATAGGAAAATAGAGAATCTATCAGTAATATTAGAACTTAATCCTTCTGCATCATCAATTAAGACAAGATTAACTAATTTGAATAAGATTAAGCATAATGTATTGAAGCATGGATTAGCACCCTATGAGGTATTAACATATTTCTCTGTTTCTGCATGTAGTGAAGATAAAGAGGAATTAATTCGTACATTAAACTTAAGACTTAAGGCATTAAGAGATAGTTTAAATTCGTTAGGTGTTAAGACTAAGGTTGTAAGCTTAAAGAATTTAGATGTAGTCAATAAACTGTTTTTTCGACATACCCTTAGGGGAGATGTGCTAAGGTTTAAGAGTTATAAGCCTATGGTTTTATGCGATTACTCTCTATTTTACTTTATACCATCATTAATACGGGTAGAGGAGTTTAGTAATGTAACATTCGAGGGTGTTTACCTAGGTATAGACGTTCTTAGTGGGAGAAAAGTCTTTTGGAATGTTAATAAAGCTCCATCACCTCACATCTTAGTTGTAGGACCTACAGGGTCGGGTAAGACAGAGTTTCTCTCAATATACTCTTATAGGTTTCTTGAGTGGTGTAAGGGTAATGTCCTAATATTCGATGTGAAGGGTGAGTATAGGTTCAGGCTTGAGAGGCTTGGAGCTAATTTAAAGGAGCTAATACTGGGTGAAGACGTTGGTTTAGGCATATCTGAACTACTTAATGCATTACCTCAGAATTCTAAGTTGAATTTTATGATGGACCTACTAATAGACCTAGTATCAAGTGAGTCTATTAGTAAGGATGATGTAACAGCTATCTATAGATCATTAAATCAGGTACTTAGCGGTAAGCTTAGGGGGAGCACTGTAGATGTTACGGAACTTCTGGATGATGTAGTTAATTACTTAACTAATTTTGAGGATCCATATTTAGGTTATAAAATATCTAGGGCTTTAGGAGTGATTAAGACTCTTGAGAGGGGTAAAGCGTTAATTACATTACTTGGTGGTAAGGGTTCGATATATGTATTGAATTTCTCTAAACTCATGGCTTTAGGACTTAATTATGTATTCATAACTTCAAGTATTATATCTAAGCTGATGAGGACCTATATGTCGCTTATGAGGAGGGCTGTCAGGAATCCAGTGATTGATCTACTCCTAGTTTATGATGAAAGTTGGACTGTACTTCCGTCTGTGAATATTAATGAGTTAGTAAGACTTAGTAGAAGTTATGGTATTTCAGTAGCGTTAGCTTCACAAAAGTTAAGTGATTTTAAGGTTGGAGAGTCAGTACTAGTGCTAAATTCAGGTCTGTTAGTTGCTATGCCTTCAGCTAATATTGATTACTGGAAGGAGCTATCTAAATTCATGTTAATTAATGATGATGATGTGAAGAGATATGCTCTACTCGTTGATAGGGGTGAGGCAGTTGTTAGGATCGCACCTCACCCTAGACCTTATGTAATTATGTTTAACGTTTAGGTATTTCCTGCTCTATGATTACCTCACCAGTATTTATGTCGATGACCTTAACTACGTACTTACTTAGATCTAGTATGCCGTAGGTACATTTATCACTAAGGTAGCCTGATACAGTTCCTGGATTGAATACTAGGGTTTTATTGATTACTTCAATTTTAGCTTCATGTGTGTGGCCATACATTATTATATCATAATCAGCACCCCTCGCTAACGCTTTAACGATCTTATAAGTGAAGTCTTTAGATCCGAAGCCATGCAGTAGCAGTACATGTAGATTATCAATCTTTAGCTCCACAGGTTGTTCTAGTATGTTAGGGTATATCTTACTTAGTAAGATCTTATCACCATCATTATTTCCTAAGATTACTATGGGTGATTTAACCTTATTAACCAGGTATTTGAGAGTAAATGGTGATACGAGATCACCTAAATGTATCACGCCGTTAAAATTAATACCTTTAACCCTATCCATTAACTTACCTAGCATATTGAGATTATCATGGGTATCGGACATTACTAAATATATGCCAGACATTTGCGCGACCCAACATACATTCTAGGATAAGTTTATGAGGCTTCGCACGGCATTGTCATGAGGTTTTAAACAATGCGCTTAATATTTAAGGTAGCGCTAATAAACATGAAGTTAGAGCTTAAATCCCCCCTAACCCATTTTGTTTATGGTGCCGGGGTAGCTCAGCCGGTAGAGCGCGGGGCTGTTAACCCCGTGGTCGGAGGTTCGAATCCTCCCCCCGGCGCCACAGCAAAACTTATTATTGACATACCCTTCTTACCCATTACGGATCCCTCTAAATCATGAATTGACTAATACTAAGTTAGGTTATTCTATTAAACGAACCATATGATTAGCCTAACACTGAGGTTATACATTATGAATGGTTAAATTTGAAGACAGTAACGTGTTTCTAGGTTAAGTATGGATGTGAAAGTGATTATTGGAGCCGGGGGCGGGATTCGAACCCGCGAATTAGCGGGTTACGGCGGTGGTTACCACTGCAGCCCGCCGCCTTAGACCGCTCGGCCACCCCGGCTCCATCACTACTTCTTTAGTGGAGCTATAAGTTTTATTATTATGCTTTACTACTTACTTATGGCTATTGAGGTGATATGTGTGTATGATAGGAACGTGTTAGCTGAAATAATTAAGGCATTAAGGAGTAAGGGTATTGATGGAGTAATCATTGGTAGTACTTCATATATGCTTGCTTTAGGATTTAAGGAGTTCGAAGACGACTTAGACATATTTGTTACTTCACTATCCCCAACGTTTGATGAAGACGTCATAAGATCTGGAGCTGAGGAATTAGGATGCTTCGTAGGCCAGACTGAATGGGGAACACCACAGCTACACTGTAGAATTAAGGGTAAAGACATAATAGTAGAGCTATATGAAAACATGTACGACTTCTACATACCTGAGGACATGCTTAATGAGGCAATAACTTACAGGGTAAATGATGTAGAGGTTAAGGCATTAAAGGTAGAAGACTACATGATAATTAAGGCAAAAACAGGTAGAGAGAGAGACGTAGAAGACGTAAGGTATTTAAGTGACCTCATAAGGAGTGGGAAGTTAAAAATTGATATAAATATAATGAGGAAGAGATTGAGATTATTTGAAGATTATGAAGTAAGGCTTATAACGAAGAAGTTAGAAAGCGTTGGTATAAAGCTATGAAGGAATCCTTACCTCCTGACACCTATTCTCTTCTTCTTAGGTCTTAAGTTCTTACTCTTACATCTTCTACATTTAGTAGCTCCAGGTGGATTTAGTGCGCCACACTTCCTACATACAAGTTTATTTAGTACCCTCATTTCAACAATCCTTAATAGTTCTGGGTCTCTAACAGGCATCCTGAATCCCTTAAACCTATCTTTGAGATACTTAAAAGCTTAACTAGGGATTATTAGTGTGATGCTATTAATAAATTTTAAGTAGTATCAATGAGATTAGGTAAGCAAAAGAGTTTTAGCTCGTATACCTATATAGGGTGGTGCAAAGAGCAGATAATAGAGTGTGTGGGAGGTGAAAATACCACTAGATCAAATATGTGTGAGGACTGGCATACTCTGTCCCCGCTGTCAAAGGTTAGTTGATACGGGAGCTGTGAAAAGGTTTGAAGTAGACATTATGAGGGCATTATTAGAACTTGAGGGTAAGGCTGATTTCAAATTCCTTAAAGATGCTACCTATGTTAAATCGATAGTTAGTGATAATACTATAATATTGCTCATAGAGGTGAAGAATGCTAACCTACAGTCAAGAATACTAACAAAACTTGGTAGGTCACTAGCTGAGAAGATAGGTAAGAGGGTTAGAGTGGTTAATGTTGCAAATAATAACTTAAGAGATATAGCATCGCAGTTAGTTTACCCAGCAAGAGTTATAGGTATAAATACGTTATGGCTACCCGACGGCACTATAGAACATATAGTTAGAATACCGAGATCTGATAAGAGATACCTACCATTAAATACTTTAACTCTAGAGAACATACTATCTCAAATAACTGGCATGAATGTTAAGATAAGAATGGAGGGGTAACCAATGACATACCGTACACACCTCTCCTCAGAGATAAATGAGGAGATGGCTGGAAAGGAGGTAGTAATAGCAGGGTGGGTTCACGCTAAGAGAGATCTCGGAGGCAAGAAATTCCTTATAGTTAGAGATAAGGACGGCTATATTCAAGTAGTAATAGATAAGAAAAGACAACCTGTACTAGCTGAGTTATTCTACGACTTAACTCTAGAGTCTGCAATTAGCATTAAGGGTATAGTTAAACTTGATAAGAGGGCGCCAGGAGGTTTCGAGATAATTCCTAAGGATATAATAGTTCATAGTAAAGCAAAAGCTCCATTACCACTTGACGTTTCAGGTAAGGTATCAGCTGATTTTGATACTAGGATGAGGGAGAGAGTACTAGATCTTAGGAGGGAGGAATCAAGAGCGTATTTTAAGATAATGTCTGTAGCACTTAGAGCTATAAGGGAAGAGCTTTACCGTAGAGGGTTTATTGAGGTATTCACGCCCAAAATCATAGCAACGGCAACCGAAGGTGGCGCAGCACTATTCCCTGTAGCCTACTTCGGGAGGGAGGCATATTTAGCTCAAAGTCCGCAACTATATAAGGAGCTTCTAGCTGGTGCATTTGAGAGAGTATTTGAGATAGCTCCAGCTTGGAGAGCTGAAGAGTTCGATACGCCATATCACTTATCAGAGTTCATAAGTATTGATATTGAGATGGCCTTCGCAGATTATAATGATGTAATGGAGGTATTAGAGAATGTTGTTTATAAAGCTGTCAAGGCCGTAAAAGAAGAGTGTAGTAAGGAATTAAAGGTGATAAACTATGAACCTCCAGACATCAAATTACCTATAAAGAGATATAGGTACATAGATGTGGTGGAAACTCTTCAGAGTGAAGGTATGGACATTAAGGTAGGTGATGACATAGGTACGCCAGAATTAAGAGCATTTCATAAAATTACTGGTGAAGAGATATACTTCATAATAGATTGGCCGGATGAAATCAGACCTTTCTACACAATGCCTAAAAAAGATGACTCGAGATTTACTGAATCCTTTGACCTAACTTGGAGATTCCTAGAAATAGCTTCAGGGAGTACAAGGGTTCATATTAAGGATTTACTAATTGAAAGACTTAAAGCTAAGGGTTTAAATCCAAAGAATTTCGAATACTTCACTAGATGGTTCGACTACGGTATGCCACCACATGCAGGTTGGGGTATGGGCTTAAGCAGACTAGCATTAATGTTAACAGGTGCAAAGAACGTAAGGGAGGTTACAGCATTCCCGAGGGATAAGAAGAGGCTTGTACCTTAAGCTTACTCCTCAATAACTCCCTTAAAATTACTGTAGCATATGCCGATGGAGGTAATCTAAACCTTAAGTTAAGTATACCTTCATTACATGATACATGAATATCCTTAACAATTACTACAGTCTCCCTAAACCCCCTTCTTAAATACCTACTAAAAGGTCCTCCTACATCATCCAATATGCTTCTAAAGGTATCTTTAACTACTTCACTACATATATCGTAAATGTTAATAGTAGGTGTTGGATAAGGTAAAACCTCACACTTGCTTAATAGTTCCTTACAATTACCATACATTAAGTATAACTTCGATAATGAAAGGTTGATGACATATGACTGAAATGACTCGATAAATATTTCTAATATACTTCTATTTAACCTCATGATTATATCCTTAGGTTTAAGTCCTTTAAGTAGTAAAGTAAGTACTTTCCTCTCTAAGTCCAAATGTTTAGGCATTCTATTGAAAGCTTCTTTAAGTTTACCCTCCTCAAAAAGTCTACGTGCTTCACGTGCTTCACTACTTTCCCATATAGTGGGTTTACCTACTATATACTCTAGAGCTTCCTCATACCTAGATTCAAGTATTAATTTACCTATTATATGATTGTAAGGTCTTAAAGTACCGAACCTTTGGTAACCAAAGTAATTTAAGAATAATGCATTGCTTAAGTTGTTTCTTAAGACATGAATTATCTCATCCTCATACCCGTTCTCAACTTGAAGGTTGATAATGAATTCATTACCGTTGAGATACCCCCTTCTAAGAACGGTTGCTGACTTACTGATAAAGCATAGTATTAACTTTTTTCTTTTATCTATATGTTTACTAACCTTTGCTGGTAACTCTTTAGTACTCTCACATTTAATCGTTATATATTGGCAAGTACTTGCTGAGGTATCTTTAAGGCCGGCGTAACCTACATGACGTACCTTCAGTAGTCTCCTCACAATATCGATAGCTTCTAGTGTCGATAAGTACTCCTTACATAGAACATATAGTAGCACTTCACCTTCCTCACACCTTACGTAATCATTGCTTGAGATACATAACGAAGTATTAGCGGGTAAGCCATTTAATCCTACCTCTCTAACTTGGAAGTTTAATGGATTAGGGATGAAGTCACGTACGTACTCTCCTATGTAAACTTCAGGTGCACTATAAATGAGTAGCCCAAGCTTTACATCCAACACATTCTTAGATAATAATACATCTGACCTCTTCATAATTCACATATGAACCCATATATGGTTAGCTTTATAGAAGCTTTAAATGTGATGTTATTTTATCAACACTCCCTGAAGGCGCCGGTCCTATAGCAATAGCGGTTAATGTACCAGGGGGTACTTCAGTTAAGCCTGCATTCCTAATTATTGCTACAGGTAAGCCCTTTTTCATAGCTTCATTAGCATATCTTAGAAGCTCCTCCTCACTTTCACATCTTAAGACGATCTTCTTAGCACCTTCACTTAACCATTCTTGAACCCATTCAGGCCTCTTCTTCAACGCTTCAATAACTGCTTGTACAGCTGCATGAGCTGCCTGAGCAGCTATCTTGCCTTTACTCATCTTTATATCAGTTCTAACTACAATTACCTGCTTATACTTAAACATGCTTTTAACCCTCAACTATAGCGTTAGATAAGGCTTTAAGAACCTCCTTAACTAAGGACTCAAACCCCTCCTTCTTACACTTAATATAGCATGACTCATCAATTATACCATTCCTCATACACTCCTCCCTACATCTAGCTATGAATACCCTACTATCAGGTTCAAGTACATAGTATCGCTTATCACTACTTAGAGATCTTACCTTAAGTATCTGTTTCACCTTATGATCGCTCAGCTTCGATAGAATACTATGTATTGCATTATACTGTTCTCTATTAAAGATGAAGAATCCATACCTACGAATAGCCTTAACAATATTCCTTACTAACTCAATGTTTAATGACTCCATACCTCTTCACCGGCAGCTTCAACTTATGAAATACACATTTAATTAATTCAAGAAGGTTAGGTGTTATGTATTCAACTAATCTAACCTTTAATTTCCTATATACAGCCCTACCTAATTTTCTTCCGTACGCATCATAGATAAGTATATCCCCTAATATGTGACCCTTAATGTTTTTCCTAAAATCAAGCTGCATTATAATGGCATAACCAGGTACTCTAATCTTAACTTTCTTAGCGTAGCCAATAGCGTATGTAGGCTTAACTTCAATAGCACTTACCACCTCATATTTTAATTCTTCACATTTAGTACTCAATACCATGAACAATACCCTTCTATGGTGAAGTCCTGATCTACTCCTCGATTTCTCATCAATGACTTCAACATACGTCATTACTCCACAAACACCGCCTTATCCTCATTCACACTCTGAAACTTTATCTTTATAGTTCCTGACATCTTTCTCGTTGAGATTGTCAGCCCCTTCCTATCTAACCAAAAATTAAGTATTACATCATTAACGTCCTTTAATAATATTCTTTTAGGTAATATTTTGCGACTTCCTCTATCTTTCAACTTACCCTCATTACTATATAAGCTATATTCAATTCTACTATTTTTTAGGTCTATATTCAGTATAAGTGTTGACATGAGTAGCACCATAAATTCACTAAGAGTAGCGACTTAATTAATTAAACATGTAAAACACTTATTAAGCCTCTTGTAGATCTCAGGGAGGCGTAAATCCTATGCGTACTTATACCCTGAGTGTGAAAATGTATGACTAAGTACAGACGTTATAGGAGTCCTTATAACATCAATATCAGGAGATTTAGCATATATTCTGATCTCTATGACAAATCAAAGAAAGGTAGTGAGGTAAATGTAGGGGATGAAATAGTTATTTTAGTGAGTGATGTCGATGAAAAGGGTAGAGGTATTGGTAAATACCTTAACTATACTATATACGTTACAAGAGCAACATTAGGTGAAAAAGTTAGAGTTAGGTTAGTAAAGAGAGAGGGTAGGAATGGTTTTAGCGCTCATGTTATTGAGAGGTTAGGTGAGGTTAGACTTTAGCTTAGTTTAAGGCTCTCTAGTTATAAGTACTGAATATTTAAGTACTATTTGGTGGAAATAGGTGAGCTCTAGACCTGAGAAAGTACTTGCAGAACTACTATGGGCCGAGAAATATAGGCCTAAGTCATTATCAGAAATAGTTAATCAGGAAGAGGTAGTTCGTAGATTACAACAGTTCGTTAAAGAAAGGAATATGCCGCACTTACTCTTCGCTGGCCCTCCAGGCACGGGGAAGACTACGGCTGCGCATGCATTAGCTCATGACCTATATGGTGAGGATTATAGAATGTATATGCTGGAGCTTAACGCATCAGATGAGAGAGGTATTGACGTAATAAGGTCTAAGGTTAAGGAATTCGCTAGGAGCAGGTTACCAGCTAATATTCCGTTTAAAATTGTGCTATTGGATGAAGCCGATAATATGACTGCAGACGCTCAGCAAGCTCTTAGAAGACTCATGGAGATGTATGTTGATGTAACAAGATTCATTCTCATAGCTAATTATCCGAGCAAGATAATTGAGCCCATTCAGTCAAGGTGTGCCGTCTTTAGGTTTACACCACTTAAAAAGGAGGATGTAGTTGCTAGACTGAAATGGATTTGTGAGAGAGAATCTGTGGATTTTGATCATGAAGCTCTAGAAGTAATATATGAGATATCTGAGGGTGATATGCGCAAAGCTATAAACATACTTCAAGCAGCGGCAGCTTTAGGTAAGGTTAATGTGGCTAACGTATACAAAGTCGTTGGTCTAGCGCATCCGAAGGAGGTTAGAGAGATGATTAAGTTAGCACTTGCAGGTAACTTCATGAAGGCTAGAGAACTCATGAGAAATCTAATGCTTAACTACGGACTATCAGGTGTTGACTTAATTAAGCAGATACATAGAGAGATATTTAGTACAGAGATACAGTTACCTGAGCACGTTAAGGTTGAAATAGCTGACTATGTGGGTGATATACAGTTTAGACTTGTTGAAGGTGCTGATGATGAGATACAATTGAGTGCTCTCCTAGCTAAGTTAGCGTTAATAGGCAAGACACTAAAGACGACCACGGTTAAGGTTAGACGTTAGAGATACATGTTTTTACCTTCATAGAAGATGAATATTAGGGGTAAGAGTAGTGCCACCACCTAAAAGATTGCCGTGGGTCATCAAGTATAGACCTAAGAAGATAGCTGAGGTCGTAAATCAGCAAGAAGCTAAAGACTTAGTTACTAAGTGGATTAAGAGCTGGATTCAAGGTAAGCCAATAAAGAATGCTGCACTATTTTATGGACCCCCAGGTTCAGGGAAGACTTCAATGGTTGAGGCGTTAGCTCATGAGTACGGTTTCGAACTCATAGAAATGAATGCAAGTGATTACAGAAGGGCAAGCGATATAGAGAGAATAGCTAAGACTGCAGCATTACAGAGAGGTCTCTTCGTCAAGGGCAAGATAATACTCCTTGATGAAGTTGATGGAATATCTAGAGTGGCTGATAGGGGTGCTCTTGAAGCTATATTAGACCTAGTTAAGTCAACTAGAAACCCCATTATAATGACGGCTAACGATCCCTGGGATCCTAATCTTAGACCATTAAGAGATGCTTCACTCTTAGTGCCATTCAAGAGGCTAAGTAAGGGTGAGGTAAAAACTGTTCTGAGACGTATATGTGCTCTAGAGAGACTAATATGTGATGAGGATGCTATAGACTACATAGCTGAGAAGTCAGAGGGTGATTTAAGATCTGCAATAAATGATTTACAAGCAGTTGCTGAGGGATATGGCAAGGTTGACTTAGCTACGGTTAAATCATTATTAAGACCTAGAGATAGAATTCATGAGCCATTCGAAGTTCTTAGACAGATATTTGCATCAAAATATGTGTGGCAGGCACGCCTTGCAGCTTCACAGACCGATTTAAGTCCTGACGAACTTATGCAGTGGATTAACGAGAATCTACCTAGACAGATAAGTGACCCTGAAGATCTTTGGAGAGCTTATGAGGCATTAGCTAAGGCAGACGTATTTATGGGTCGAATAGTTAAGTCTGGGTCATGGGATCTCTTACCGTATGTTATTGAGTTAATGACTGCTGGCATAGCATTGGCAATCAGAAATGATGTGAGAGCTAAGTATAGATGGGTTAAGTATGCATTTCCTCAAAAGATATTAATGCTAGCTAAGACTAAAGAGGTTAGACAAATAAGAGATGATCTAGCTGCAGTAATTGCTAGGCACTTACATATCTCAAAGAGGATAGCTAAGGCAGATGTAATACCGTATTTAAAGGTAATATTTGAGACCAACCCCAAGTATGCAGCATCACTTAGTGTCGGACTAAATTTATCTGATTCAATGATAAAGTACTTATCACCAACCAATGCTAACTTAATAATAAAGCTAGCTAAAGAAATTAGAGATGAAATTGCAAGAAAAGCTAAGGAACTTCGTATTAAAGCTATAGAGATGGAGGGGACCAAGAAAGCAGAAATCACACCTTCTAGAGCTAAAGTATTAGAGGAAAAGACAAAGGTTAAGACAGCAAGGAAGAAAAAGAAGAAAGGTGAAGGTAAGGGTACAGGTTTAGAAGCATTCTTTAAAAAGTAGCTCTACTAAGAACTTTCTATCAACCTTATGAACTCATCAATTATTCTAGTGTGAGGATTCAGCCAGTTAGGCCTATATATCTTCACTCTACCAATACTTAATTCTTCAATTATTCCTACACTTTTTAAGTACTCTAAATGCTTACTTACAACTCTATAATTAAGACCTGTAACTTTAATTAGTTGAGAGATATTTATCTCACCATGAGTAAATATTGCTTTAAGTATCTTCACTCTACCCTTACTTGAGAATATCCCCTCAATCGTTAGATCCTTGCCTTCACTCACCTTACGAGCCTCCTCTCCCTAATTAACTTATCTAACTTTTCAATAAGGTTCTCTAGAGGTACCATACCAAAACCTATGTATGTACTCCTCCCTCTCCTGCCTTTTAATGATGTTTTAGTCATAATTAAACCTCTATTCTTAAGATCGTTTACATAGGTATAGACCTTAGTATGACCTCTTGGTTTTTCTCCTAATTCATCACATAATTCCCTATATATCTTCTCTACGTAACCTATGGGAACGTAGTCTTCACCACTTCTAAGTAATGCTACAGCTATTGCTTTAAATATCAATAATTCATGGAGTGGTAGATAGTAAAGTGTGTCAAGTACGTTAACTAATGATGGATATTCCTGCATAAATACGGCCCTTACATGGTTTATTGTTACTCTAGCTGATTTACCTTCAGATATTTCCTTCTCAGCTAACTTACCAGCTGCATGAAGTACCGCTAGCGCCTTTCTAGCATTACCATCACCACCTGTATCAACTCCTATCAATTGAGATATGTACTCTATTACCTCATCAGATACGACGCCAGGATAAAAAGCAAGTTCAACCCTATCCTTTAAGATATCATATAACTCCTTTGCCTTATAAGGTTCAAATATGACCATATTCTTCATTAAGTAGCTACCAGTCATCTCGTCAACCAATGAACTTATATATGCTGGTGTACCCCTAATGATGTATATAAAGCTTAACCTCTTAACATCAGATTCGAACACGTCGTAAAACCTAACCACTAAGTACCTCTCATCAGGTTTTGCTGACTTAAGGAAGTAATCAAATTCGTCAAGTGCAACAATCACGTATATATCATCCCTATTAAGTATCCTCAATATTGAGTTTATGAGTTCAGTAGCAGATAGACCTCTATCAGGTATAGAGAGACCTAACTGATTCTTAACCTCCCTAAAGATACTTGCTGGGTTAGCTGATTTAGAGCAATTTATGTGTACATACTTAACCTTAACACCTTTAACCTCAGCTAGTCTTGAAAACTCTGTACCAAATACTATAGACGTGACAGTCTTACCTGATCCTATAGGACCCGCTAATAATGCTTTAACACTAGTACTTCCAGGCTGTAATATTAATGGCTTGAATAGCCTAGATAACTGCCTTATCTGCTCCTCCCTATGAGGTAATTTCTCGGGTACGTATTCCGGATAGAGCTTAGACTCGTCAACAAATACTGAAGGGCCCTTAATTTCACTTTCAATTATCTCTCCTATCCTATTCATACTTTCACACAACCTCAAATAATGTTGTGTTAGTTACACATTAATAATTGGCTGAAATAAAAATACCTCACTTTAAGGTATGTGCGTAATACATTTCTCATGAAGTTAATTACTAGTATTACATTGTGTTATACTTTAACTGTCTTTAACGCATCCAAAGTTATTTTAGCTGCTCTTAATGCGTACTCCCTTAACTCCTCAGCAGTTGCGAATCCTAGCTCCTCAACAAGTGAATCACTAACTATTAGTATAGCACCTACCTTAACACCCCTCATATTCCCAATCATGAATAAGCCTGAACACTCCATCTCTACTGCGATAACGCCTCTTGAAGTCCATTTCTTAACGAATTCAGGGTCTTCAGCGTAAAATGCGTCACTAGTTACTATAGGTCCTATGTAGTACTTAACACCGTGCTTGCTAGCTGACTCAACAAGCGCCTTCAAAATCTCAAAATCAGGTGCTGTTGGTGCACATATGTGTTCCCTTAAGTATTGGTAATAAGCACCACCAGGGTAATAGGCAGCTACTGTTGGTATAACTACATCACCTATCTTCACACCCTTAATCATGGCACCACACGATCCTAATCTAACTATTGCCTTAGCTCCGAGCATTATTAGCTCCTCAAGAACCAGTACGGATGATGGAACACCTACACCATGAACGGCTATCGATACCCTCATACCATCATACTCACCAGTATAGACTATGAAGCCTCTATTGGTATTGACTAATTTAACATTGCTTAATAATTCCTTAACCTGCTCAACACGTGCAGGATCACCAGCAATAATAACCCTCTCAGCAACATCACCTTTCTTAGCTTTAATATGTATTGGCTGCATATAAACACCAAGAATTAATTCAATGATTGAATTTTAAGCGTTATTTAAGAAGACCAATTTAATTTTATTAAGCTTAAGTAGCTACCTACGATAGGTGTAGGTATGGAGAAGCCTACACCATTAGTTAAGAAACCTAGGTTAGTTAAGGATAGAGGTGTTGAACCGGGTCTAAGACCTGGTAGAGGATTTAGTATTAAAGAGTTAGAGGAAGCTGGTCTAACCATCGAAGAAGCTAAGAGGCTCGGTATACCTGTCGATAAGAGAAGGAGAAGCAAGCATGAATGGAATGTTAAGATACTAAAGGAATTTTTAAGTAAATATGGAAAATCCTCTAAGGAGGGAACTTAGCATATCATCATAGTTCTTAACTTTTAGTGTATCAATAAAATTACTTAAAAATCTTACTATAATATTATAACCTCCAATGGTGTCTATTAACTTCTTAACAATTAAATCTCTCTTTAACATCTTAATTAGTGGTATTAACTTAATACTGTACATCGTTGCTACATCATCTTGATACTTTCTTAAAGCTTCAGTTAAGGCCTTAACTTGTCTGGTTATAACATATATCCCCCCTCCCGTAAATGGCTTTATTAGGGATGATGCATCGCCTACACTACATAGGTTTCTTACTCCTAGAATGCACCTCATATCACAAGGTATTAACCCTCCAAAGTACTCCCTTACTTTCAGATCCCTACTATTGATGAATTCCTTAAGGTATTTCTTGATAAACATTGTTAGTGATCTGTATATCTTAATAGGTGAATTACTATCCATTATGCCAACAAGTAATTCATTATCATTAACTGGTACTATCCACCCAAAGTAGTACTTACTTAATGGACCAACAATAATTAATGGTGTTCTAAAGTAATGCTGATTACTAAGCTTAATCAATGCTTGCATCCCATAGCAATTTCTAATACTTCTACATAGCTTAAGTCTCGATGATAATGTCCTCTTAGCACCTTCAGCTATGATTACATGCGTAAACGTTTTGCTTTTAACATTACGGCTTACTATGTACTTAATCAAATACATACCGCTTTGATCAACTAGTACATCACTTACTATTGTTCTTAGTTTAATGTTAACTCCTAAATCTTCAGCTCTTTGTGCCATGAGTTGTTCAGTCATTACCCTATCTATGAGGTATACATACTCGTCGAATTTTATGTTGAAGGCTATGCTTAACTTGTTAGGAGTTAGCAACATTATAGCATATTCATTAAATTTTGCTTTAACTATATTCTTGTGATTAATTCCTGAACTACGTATGATTTCACTTAATGTTGTCTCACTTATTAATCCAGTACAATGCTTAGGTAATCCTACTGTCCCATGCTCCTCATAAACAATCACATTAAACCCTAACTTAGCTATTTCGATAGATGAAAGTAAGCCTCCTATCCCGCCACCGACTATAGCTACTGACACACCTCCTACCAAGACAATACTTTCTAATGATGCCAAAAACTAATATTCCTGCTAATTATACTATAACCTAACTATGAGGCAGTGTCCTAAGAAGGTAATTAATGGACCATGTGGTGGTTATAGAGGAGCTTCATGTGAGGTAAATGGTGAATGTATTTTCATAAAGGTACTCAGTAGTAAAAACGTTAAGGAATTAAGAGAATTATTCTCATTAGTAATACTTGATAAGAGATTTAAGATTAGGGATTACTTCCCGGTACTACGAAGACCATTAACACGGTTCATGAAATCCTTAAGGAGAGGTGATAAACTCATAATTTATGAGATATTCCTTAATATCAGTAATGATGTAGGTGAGATCCTAAACGACTTAAAAAGTATGGCTGGGCCTGACGTAGTTTACGCACTCACTGATTCGCCATTAGGTGTGTTAACCTTTGACCCCTTAGCTTTAGCCTTAATGCTTAAAGATCATGTAAATGTACTGGACTTCATACTTAATATATCCATGAGGAATAAGACCGTAGAGAACTTAGTTAGGTATGTGATGACAGCTACTAATATGGGGTTACGTAACTTATTAATAGTAACTGGTGATTGGTCTAAAGAGTTTGAGAATAGCTTCACATTGGATTCCACTAGAGCAGTATACCTACTCAGGTTACTATGTGACCTAGGATTAAATATTAATGGTGAAGTACTAACAGTACCACAGTACATTCACTTAGGTGCGGTTTCAAATCCAGAATCGGATTACGTCTTTATTGAAGTGTTTAGATCCATAAGGAAAATACTAGCAGGTGCTGAATTCATTATAACTCAGCCTATATACAACGTGAATAGATTTAAGGAGTATCTTAAGGGATTACTTAATGAATCAATTAGGGATGTACCTATAATACCTGCCTTCGCACCAATAGTTAGTGAGAATCATCTAAGAACTGCTGAATCATTAGGCGTTAAAGTGTATAGGAGAGATCTAATTGAAGTCTTAAGGACTGGTGATATGGATGCAATTATTAACAAGAATGTAGAGCTTCTACAAGAGATTATTGATGCAGTTAAGGATGTCAAGGCGGTATATCTATCAACTTATGGTAATCTTAAATTAGGTAAGTTGTTTATGAGTATTCTTAGAAAGGTTCTATAAGGCATTGAGTGAATTAAAAATGTTATTTCTCATAGAGTGATCTATCAACTACTCTATATTCATAACGTTTAGCTCTTAAAGCCTTAGCTATGTAGAGGAACGCCTCTTCAGGTCTCGTATGCTTCCCACATGAATACACATCAACTGTCGCAAACCTATATTCCGGCCATGTATGAATCGTTATGTGTGACTCAAGTATTATTGCTATTAAGCTCACACCAGGACTTATCACCCAATATTTAATGTCAAGTAATGTCATGTTACCTCTCTTTGCAGCCTCAATCGCGATATCCTTAAGTCTCTCAGCGTCAGATAGAATGTCAGGATCACAATCATATAAGCTTCCGTAAACATGCTTACCGAATACTCTATATGGCATCATAGCTTTCTCAGACACTCTTATACCAGTTGAAACACTACTAATCTGGGTCATAGCCCCCCAACCCCCCTACTTAAGGGGTAGCACTGCTTAAAAAATTTACTCCCCCCTCTACCCACCCCCCTAGTTAGGCTATATAGAAAATTTTTTACATGAAAACCCCCTCCAAATAAAAACACTTAAAGTAGTTCTTTTTACTAAAATCACTGATGTGACATGTATAAACGTAATTATATGTAAGCATTACATATTTAACATAGACGCTATACTATCTCTTTGAGTAATAACTTGTGCTGTTACGTACACCACCATAGACTCTACTCCTTAAGATGCTGATTTAAAACTTACTATGTTAGAAGTGAAAAATATAGGTAGTGGGGTTAGGAATGAGGTTATACGTAAACGACTCAATAATTGAAGTTAACGAAGCTCAATGTGTTAGGACAGCTACAGTTCTTAAGGATGTTATTAAGCAGTTAAGTATTGATGAATTCATAGATCCTGAATACTACCCTCCAAAAGATGCAGATCCAGAAGTAATAGCAAGATACTTTATTTTTATGGTAGCCATAGACCATAGGACTAGTAGGTATGAGCCTTTTGAAGGTGTTGTGGATGGGAAGTTTTATCATGGTGCCGACTTACTCTATAGGCTAGGATCAAAGAAGCTTAACGAGGACCCGGATTTCTTTAGTCCACAAAGAATGAGTAAGTTAAGTGTAAGTAGCCTAGCTAATTGGTTAAGCATTAAGACACCTAGAGGTATAGTAACTATTTGGGACCCTGAAGTAAGGACAGAGTTATTAAGAGACCTAGCCTTAAAGCTCATTAAATATTATGGAGGTAAGGTCTTAAACTTGCTCAATGCATCAAACAATACATTAAAATCACCATTAACTCAAGGTCTCATAGATAGGTTAAAAGCCTTTAAGGCCTACTCTGATCCTGTCGAAAAGAAGGCTTATCTCTTCGTTAAGTTTATTTCACGTAGAGGTATATTCTCTTATAAGGATGTAGAGAATAGTGAGGTACCCGTAGATAATCACCTGGTTAGAATTGCTCTAAGGCTAGAACTCATAAAAATTAGGGGTAAACTCTTAGAGAAGATCAGTAAGAGTATAGAGTTTAATCATGACGAGGATATGATGTTGAGATACGCTGTTAGAAGGGCTTATAAACTATTATCTATAATTATAGGCATAGATCCCCTAATACTTGATGATTTCCTATGGTTCTTTGGAAGAAAATGCTGTACCAAATATAGGCCTATATGTGAGGATAGTAAAACGTGCAAGGGATTAGGGGTAGTCCTAAAGAAGTGCCCTCTAATTGATATATGTCCATCATCTAAGACTAGTAAGAAACTAACTGAGCACGTATACGTAAACACCTTTTACTATTGACCGTGTTTACCGATTACTGAGGTGTTAAAGTAATGAGTAATGATGATGACAAGTACTTTAGTAATGTTTTAAGGAGATTAAGTGATGATGAAAAGAAAGTCCTTAAGTATTTCATAACGTATAGGTCCGTTGGTGAACTCTTAGCTGTAAGAGAGCTAAGAGGTTTATATAAAGTTAGAGATCCCACTAAAATTATAGCTAAACTCATAGATTTAGGTATACTGAGTAGAGGTGTTGGTTGCTACAACATTTCAGGGAAATTCCTAAGTTACCTTAGAAGGAAGGGTGGTAAACTTGAAATATGAAGAGAGAGTTAGATATAACGTAACATCAGTAATTAAAGGATATATAGAACTAGTTAGGCCACATAATCTCGTAGCTTCCTTCCTGACTACGATAATAGGTGTTTTATCAGTTTATGTCTTCATTAAATTTAGCGACTCCATAACTCTAGAACCCCAATATGTATTATCAATCGCATCATTAGCAGTGATCACTGTAGTCTTCATAGCTGCAGGCGGTTATGCTGTAAATGATTACTTTGATGCTGATATAGATGCTGTAAATAAACCATACAGACCCATACCCTCAGGTAGGGTTAAACGTCAACACGCTTTGATATACTCGCTCATCCTGATGATCCTAGGCTTAGTGACTTCATCAATTATAGGTATAGTAACATTACTTTACGCACTATTTAATGCTGCATTACTGATATTATATTCCTATAGAATTAAGAGGTTGGGAGTAATTGGTAACATTGTTATTAGTTACTTAGGTGCTGCATCAATAGTATTTGGTGCATTAGCCTTATGTGAAAATATCAGACACATAAGTTTAGTAAGTACATCATTTATTCCAGCATTTTTTGCGTTCTTTCTCCTACTTGGTAGGGAAATAATAAAGACTGTTGAAGATGTTAAAGCAGATATTAAGAAGAATATGAGGACCTTACCGATATTACTCGGTACTAGAAAAGCTTTGATAATATCAATAATACCGTTAGTATTAGTGGTGTCCCTATCACTCCTTCCAGTAATTCTCTATAATTACGGTTTAGTATATTTAATATTAGCATTAATTACTGATGCAATAATAGTGTATGTGATTTTACTTGTAGCAAGGACTATACGTAGGAGGAAAGTTAATGATGAGGAAATTATCGCATTAGCTAGTAAGTTAAGAGCTTATCTGAAAGTTGCCATATTTTCGGGTACATTAGCTTTTCTCCTAGATTTAATGATTAAAACACTTATGTAGAGAATCTATTCATTATATCTTAACTCTAAAGGTTTTAACTACTTGGCCGTTTAATCCTTGGTAGATTAGCCTTACTAAGGTATTGTCATACTTAGGTTTTACTCTATATGTTCTCTCAATAACTGTTTGAGGTTTAATCTCCTTAATCATGTCTCTAAAGACTACCTCACCCATATGCGTACCAACTAGTAGTACGTTAATAGCACTAACATCACCAGTATTGGTTAATGTTACATGCATTTTCCCATCTTCACTGATAGTTATGTCCTTAACTTCAACATCGGGCCCCTTAATTGATGTACTGTAAGTTAGTAACCCATAAATTTTAAAGTACTTGGGATAGTACGGTAGTTGTGATTGCTCATGCATTACCCTAATTTCATCAGTTTCTACATCCTCCAATAGTAGTTCATAAGTTCCAACCTTACCGCTTATGGAGAGTTCCTTCCCGCCAACGCCTAACTTAATTTTAGCTCTCCTAGATGGTGAGTCGTATATTAGTAGGAGTGAGTTTCTAATGGATTTCTTTTGTCTTAGTTTAAGTGAGACGGTCTCTCCAGGTTTTACCGCTAATACACCAACACCTACACTTAATGTAGCACTTATATTTCCACTCTTTAAGGCGCCAAGAATGAAGACAGAATTTATGCTTACAGGTTCTGCCGCTTCACACATTATTCGTAAGTTATACATGCCTGAAGATCTCGTTATGTTTGAGATATCAAATACTTGAACAGCATATACTCTATCATCTATTTCAACGATAGTTTGCGGCTTAAACTCCCTAGTTAACGTTACTTCATTTAACGCAACCTTCCATGTCATATTACCACTGAAACCTCTACTACTGACAACTAATGCGAGTAATGATGGGTTTAATGCATTATCTACATAGAATCCGTAACTATCACTTCGAGGATTACCATGACCTCCAAGTACGGTTGTTGAGGGAATTGTATGATAGTACATACACCCCTTAATACCTAAATCTCTTAAGTATTCTACAATCTCGCCTTTAGGCAATTAACACACCTATTCTTAATTATCTACGGTTACGTATTAAATTCAAATGCTTAATAGGTCCTTGGGCGCTAATTTGCTTAATGCCTTCAAAGCTATTAATTTCTCCTTCTTACCTACCTCAGCATCCTTAATAATTCTTTCAAGCTCTTTAATTACACTGATAGCAATTTCTCTCCTAACGGGGTAAGGTACTCCATCCTTACCCCCTATGGTAAACGCGTATTTGAAGGGACTAAATGGTGTTGTAACTGGGTCATTAAGTGTTGGTGGTTCACGATAGATTAACTCTGATATTAAGGATAGAGCTCTTAAAGTTTCAGGTCCTACATTGGTATATAAAAGTAGGTCTCTCATATTATTAGGTCTTAACTCGTACGCTTCCCTAAGTATTTTTAACAGCTTATTACTAAGCCTTATAGGTCTGTAATAACTTACATTCTTATTTATAGGTCTTGGTAATGACTCACTAAATAATGGTTTTAATCCCTTTAAATATGCATTGATCTCAATGATCATATTCTTTATTTTCTTGTATCCATCATTTATTAAATCTAAGATTATACCCCTAGACCTCATTGATCCCTTATCTGTGAGATTTAGGTATTTCCCAATATGGTCTGAAGCTATACCTGTGTGTGGTTCTATTGTTAAGTCCTCACTAGCATACCAAGCTATGTGGTATCTTCTAGCAATCTTTAGATCTATATTCATACCCTGCTGGACTATAACCCACTTACCATCCTCGCTAAAAGCTATTGTGTGATGATATAATGTAAAGTGATCTTGAAGTAGTGATGTATCAACCTTAGCACCGAGAACTGATACGGCTTTAAGCTCTGATATAGTTCTTGACGAAAGACCTAATTCTTCACCATAAGTCTCTAACTCATAAGGTGTTCTCCTAGCAATAGCTCCTTTACCACCAGCTATTCTAATACCTTCATTTAATTCATTAAGTACCTCCTTAAGTATAGCTGTAGTGACCGTTGTTGACCCACTACTATCCCAGTCCATACCTATGGCATTATTAAATGCTTGAAACCATAACGGATTTGCTAACCTTCTTAGTAATCCTTCCCTACCATACTCAATTAATATTAGCTTAACTATAGCCTTGGACAACCTTTTCATTATCTGAGCTAGCCATGGAGGTACATGACCTGTATGTAGTGGTAAGTCAGCTATCCCTTCAATCCTCAACCTTCTTCACCACTAATCTAGCACCTTCCATCCTTACTACCTTAACCTTAGACCCCTTAGGTATGAATTCATCGGATATAGCTCTCCAGTATTCACCGTTAACAATCACGAATCCCTCACTTCCGGGCTTTATATTGTCTACAGCATGACCAATCCTCTCAATAGGTGTGAAGTACTTTGACTCACGTCTCTTAGCTTCAACTATTTTATACACGGCAAATCCCGTAAATGCTCCAAGACCTGAAGCTATACCTACGGCTATGATTCTAAATTGCTCTAAGTAGGCAGGTGGTGGAGCAAATCCTGAAGGTGCTGATGGCATTAAGGCAAAACCTATAGCTAGAAACACTATACCTGTAATGCCTAGTATACCAAAACCAGGTGTAGCAAAGAGTTCAACCGCTAATAATATTCCGCCAAGCAATATCATGAATAGTGATATTAAGTTAGGGTTGAAACCAGTCCCTAATAGTCCTAATAATAGGAATAGAAGAGTTAATGGTACAATAGGCAACTTCCCTGATAGCAGTGCAAATATAGTACCTAATACACCTATGGTCATCATTATACTATTAACTAATGGGTTAGAGAATGCCGATATCACTCTAGACCTAATACTACACGTGAACTCTTTAGTGCTGACTATGTTTAATGTTACATTCTTACCATCAATATTTATGACTTTACCTCTCAACTTATTGAGTAAGTCGTCTAGGTTGTTCGCCACTAAATCAGCCACGTGGTACTTAACAGCAGATTCAGAGTTTAGTACTAAGTTCTTTCTGACGAAGAGTTCTGCTGCTGTGGTGTTTCTGTGTCTCTGCTTAGCATAATTAATAGCTTTCTCTACTATTGGATTAATTATCTTACTCTCATTAACGAATCTATAAGTCCCTGTCATTGGGTCGTAACTTATTGGTTGCATAGCACCTATTACTGCTTGAGGTGATACTGCTATTATATGTGATGGGAGAATTATTAGTGTTGCAGCGCTTAATGCTTTACCACCACTTACATAAGCTATCACAGGGGCCTTAGCTAGTGCTATTCTATCAGCTATGTTGAAACCTGCATCTAGGTAGCCACCATAGGAGTCTATAAGCATTATTAAGGCATAACCGTTCTCTTCAGCTTCGGTTAAGGCTGCATCAATACATTCTCTCACACCCTCATCTATTGTATCCCATGGAGGTGTTATCGATACTATGAGTGCTGTCGTCACTTCATTGTGATTAGTTGTTAATGCGTTAGTGGTTGTGAGAAGAATAAGCACTAAGACTGTAAGTAATATGACTGTAAAAACTCTACTGCTGAGTTCTACGTAACCCTCCTTAAGCATTTCCCTACATTCCCCATCATATATACTGTTACTCAGGTTTACTTTTTACTTTAGAGCTTATTGCCGATGATATAGCGGCCACCTTACCTAACTCTGCTGCGCCCATACCGGTAACTACAACTAATGCCTTCTCTCTAGCAATTTCAACTAGGGTCTGTAGTTCTCTAAGTCTTAATGCCTGTGGGTGTTCTTCATACATCTTGGCGGCTTCAGATAGTATCTTAGCTGCTTGTCTCTCACCTTCAGCTTCAATAACTCTAGCTCTTCTCCACCTTTCTGCCTCTGCTTGTTTAGCCATAGCCCTCATCATTGACTCTGGAAGCTCTACTGTCTTTATTGTTACAGCAGTTACCTTAACACCCCAAGGCATGGTCATTTCATCAATAATTGATTGTATCCTCTTATTTAGCTCCTCCCTCTTAGTTAATAGATCATCGAGTTCAGCTTGACCTATAACATCCCTCAATACAGTCTGACCTAAAAGTGCTATTGCGTAATGATAATTAGCAACCCTAATAACAGCATTTATTGGATCTACAACCCTGTAGTATATTACCGCATCAACCTTAACACTAACATTATCTCTAGTAATTATCTCCTGTTTAGGGACATCAACAGTAACTATTCTTAAGTCAACCTTAACTATTGAATCGATGAACGGTATTATGAAGAATAGTCCAGGACCTTTAGCACCAACAAGTCTACCTAACCTAAAGAGTACAGCTCTCTCGTACTCTCTAACAATCTTAATACTAGCAGCTAGGAGGGGTAGAACTATTATCAGTATAGCAATTACGGTTATTAAGGAGCCTATGAATTCTATCATTTAGATCCCAAGTAAACATAGGCATCAATAGTAATAAAGCTGTTTGGAAAGTATTTCAAGGTGGTTTTCTTAGTTGGTAAGTCATCACCTAGGACTAAGAGGTTAAGGGGGTTCCAAGCTGAGAGGGATTTAGTTAAATTGCTATGGAAATTAGGATTCGCAGTAATTAGAGCACCTGCTAGTGGCTCTAGGATTAAGAGAGCAGTATATCCTGATGTCGTGGCTATACGTAAGGGTAAGGTATTGGTATTTGAAGTTAAGAGAAGATCTGAGTTGAGTACTATATACGTACCTAAGGAGCAGGTAGAGAAACTTAAAGTATTCAGTGAAAGAGCTGGTGGTGAGGCCTTCATAGCTATCAAGATACCAGGTAGGGACTGGATATTCATTGAGTTAAAAGATATGGAGGAGTTAGACGATAAATTTAGGATTAGTAAGGAAGTACTTAGCAAAGGCTTAACTATCTATGACATAATTAAGAGAATGAACATAAGTTTAGGACTAGATGAATATAGCAGGAAGTAACCCTCATGAGTAGGTACCTAAAGAAAATCTATAAGGGCTCTGTATAGTAACGTTGTTGGGGCCCGTCGTCTAGCCTGGTTAGGACGCCGCCCTGACGCGGCGGAGGTCCGGGGTTCAAATCCCCGCGGGCCCACCAAAATGATAATGAAGAGCTCTTATTTCCATAACTTTAAGTCTAGTAGAAATCCCTATTCCGTTCAATATGTTACATTTAAATACTGACCTCATAATGGCAATGAAGTTATAGGGGTGCGGTAAGGATGTCCTAAGCACTCTTACCGTTGTCAAGGCTGTGGAGATGACCTACTTATATCACTTGATGTCATTGCTGCTACATTTATTACCATGATTTACTACCATAGGCTCAAGATATTGATTAAGTCTTACCTTCCTTCACCAACATGCTTAGTGTTAAGTGTTAATGTAATGATATCTAGCGGTAGTGATTGAGAGAGGAGAGTTAAGGAATTTGAAGAATGTAGATATAATGATTATGAGTGTGAAATTTATACTTTTACATTTCTAATGATGATTAATTTATTGAATATAATGTAGAGTGTGTAGGTAAAGCTAATTAATTTAAGCTCATAAGAGTCTTCAGATGTTTTTATGCCTGTCTACTTTGTTGAAATGTGGATCCCAAAGGATGGTATGGAAAGGGAGTGTCTTGAGGCTTCAAGAGAGATTCTTAAGTATATCAAGAATCATAGAGATGAATTTAAGGAGAGGAAATCTCATAGGCTATTCCGCGTATTCGTAGGTGATAGGTCATGGTTTATAGATGTTCAAGAATATGAGGATCTAAGATCGATGGAGGAGTTAGATTAGAGGATAGTTAAGGATAAGCTGTACATAGAGTTAATTAAGAGATGGAAGAAGTGCATAGACTCTAAGGAGTCACGATCATTCATACTTTTTGACGCACATAGAGATTTATGGATTGAATGAAGCCATTTAGGAAGTCTTTTAATCAGTTTATTAATAATTGAGAGCATGCTTAATAGTTAGCAATATTGTGTGAAACTGTATTGCTACTTGGTTCTTTAACGATACATACCTTATATCATAATGAGTTAACTTACTGTAAAGCCCCTCAAAAGTACTAGTCAAGTCCTCAGTTGCTTCATTGATATTTACATTGAGATACTTCTTACCGCATTTGCTTATGAGCCTTAATGCTATCCCTATCTTTAGTAATGTGCTCCATAAACTCTTAACTATTACGACATCAAACTCCTCAGCTTTAGAAGACTCTCTTTCGTGCTCCTTGCCTATGATGACTCTCCTTCTTAATGGTTCTAATTTATTACCCCAACCCAACATGTATTCTTTAGCCTCCAATAGATATGGGCTTTTCTCATCTATGTACGGGATCAACTTCTTCACAATAGTTTCTACAAGTCTTGCTATAGGTGTAATCATCCTTATCATGCTCAAGTATAGATCTTTTAGCTTAGTACCTGATGGAGTATTGTCTTCAAGGGTCTTACTATAGATATATGGTGTTTCACACGTTATTGAGAATACGTTAGGGTTGACTCTCCTCGCATAACCATATATGGTTTCGTTAAGACTCTCAATACATGCCTTAGGATTAAGGCTGTACTTCACGCAGTTATAGTATTCGTCACACATGGTTTATTCATGGTAAAACCCATCCTCAAGTACTTTGAGGTGAGTGGCTTCAGGTCTACCCCATGTATGGGTACTAATTCGGGTATATTCCTTGATAGGAAGAAGTAAAGTCCGCTAAAATCATTATTGTGGAGTGGGACAATAAGGTCTGGCTTAGCCATGTCTATAGCCTTCTTCACAGCTAATGCTTCTAGGGTAGGGTGACTAAATGTGTAATCTCCACATGAGCTAGGGAGTTTCCATTCAATAACCTTAACCTTAAATCTCTTAAGAATATATGACTTAATGTTATATGGGTCTTTAAACCATCCCTCGTTAAGTTTCGCACCGTAAGGGTCGGCAGCAGGAATAAAGTACCAAGTATAATTACTTAGTAGTTCCTGTTCGTTATTAAATAATTTATCTACTAAAGCTTGTAATGTTAAAATCCCTATGGGTTCGTCAGGGCCAACAAAACTAATCAGTAATATTTCCTTCACTCCTTTACCAATCTTAAACATGTATATAGTATCACCACATCAACCATGACCTAAGACTTTATATGTTAATCCATAATTTCTGAATGTATTAATAACTTCATTGGTCTTAGGGATATGCCTGAAGCTTAAGTAGCTAAGGATATCTTTACTCATTTTCAATAAAACACTTAGTGGTAATTAATTCGTTAATTCCTAAACTATTGTGTGGTACTATATGGCCTTAACTAACTTATATCCTTCTCTCCTTATCTTAACTATTATTTTAGAACCACATGCAGGACATCTAATGAATGTAAAGCCTTCACCTAACTCTCTAGCCTCAAATGCTTCAATCTCACTCCTACTAAACACTCTACCGCACTTCCAGCACTTGTAGTATATCTCACCTTCTCTAAACTCCATCATTAGTATCACCGACGACCTAAGTAGTAATTAATTATTAAATTAATATGTATTCATGCTTAGTGAGTATTAGCCTCCACAATTGCTAGTAATGACTTAATAATTACTATTGTGCGTACCTTAAAGCTTATTAGGAAAGAGTCCTAAGCTTACATGTAGTAGGGTGGGTCATGGCGAAGAAGAGTAAGACAGATATTGAAGCCTTATGTGGTGGACTACCAGAAGAACTCTGTATACAGCTAGGTGCTGAGCAACAGCTCATCAAGATAAAGATAGAAAGGAGGAAGTTCGGTAAGGAAGTAACTATTATTGAAGGTCTAGATCCATCAGTATTTAACCTTAAGGAAGTAGCTTCAAAACTAAAATCTAAGCTAGCTACTGGCGGTACAGTCAAGGATAACCATATAGAGCTTCAAGGTAACCATAGACATAAGGTGCGCCAAATACTTATAGAGGAGTTCGGTATACCTCCAGAGAATATAATATTCATAGAATCTGAATAACGTGATGGAAAACCTCATTAACTAAAGAAGATAATTTTTAAAATAAATTATTATTCAGGTACCTTAATCCTGAGGTATTGGATTAACTCCTTATACCTATTCCTTACAGTTACTTCAGTAACTCCTGCAACCTGAGCTACATCCTTCTGTGTTCTCCTTTCATTGAATAGTTGTGCTGCAGTGTAGACTGCAGCTGCAGCTAGTCCTGCTGGATCCTTACCTGCTGTTAGTCCTAATTTCTTAGCTTGTTCAATTATCTCTATAGCCTTCCTAACAACATTACCACTGAGACCTAGAGCTGCGGCTATCCTTGGTACGAAGTCTGAGGCATCAGATATTGGTATCTTAAGACCTAACTCCCTAACTAATAGTCTATAGCATCTTGCTACCTCTTTCTTACTGGTCTTAGTTAATTGTGATATCTCATCTAACGTTCTAGGTACTCTAAATATCCTGCATGCTGCATATATTGCTGCCGCAACAACAGATTCCACAGATCTACCTCTAACAACACCCTTCTCAACAGCTCTCTTGTATATGGTTGCTGCCTGCTCCTTAATTGCTCTAGGTAGTCCTAACTGATCCGTAATTCTCTCAAGTTCTGCAGCAGCTTGTGTTATGTTCCTATCAATACTGTTCTGAATCCTCGTTCTTATCTGCCACTTCCTCCATCTCATAACTTCAAGCCTCCTCTTAAGCTCTAACTTCTTACCTGAAGCATCCTTATCTCTCCAGTCAATCATTGTTGCTAAGCCAGCATCATGAATTGTTGGTGATAGTGGTGATCCAGTCCTAGACCTCTTCTCCCTCTCCTCAGGTGTAAATGCTCTCCACTCAGGTCCTTGATCAACTACCCTTTCCTCAATAACCTCACCAGTCTCTATACAGACATACTCACCACGAGTCTCATCATAAATAATCTTATCTGGTGGGCAGGTAGTCCCTCCTCTGGACTCACCTGGACTCTCTCTTGAATTATCATGTGAAGTGCCTACTACCATGATCCTCCCCTCCAGAACACCTGGCTTATAAGGTTTGCGGCTTTTTAAACTTTACTCTAATCACTCGGATAGAAACTGGTGTATGTATAGACCAAGAGGAAGTAACGTTAAGTCATTAATGTATTAATAAGGGTAAGCATAAGTACCCCGCAATAAGGACTACCAAATAAAACTTATAACCACCTTGAGAAAGACAGTAATGGTGCCGCCGTAGCTCAGCTGGTAGAGCGCCGGCCTTGTAAGCCGGTGGTCGCGGGTTCAAATCCCGCCGGCGGCTCCAGACTTTCATCACGTCTCCTTGACTTCTCCATCAAGTTAACTACTGATTGGGCGATTGCCTTAACTGGTAATAGTAAGTCCTAACGTTTCAAGGTGTAATTAACCTATCCACTCTTAAGACGTTCTAATTAGTAAGTCTTAATAATTCCTGTTAAGAGACTCAACATACTTAGTAATTACCTTCTCTTCAACTCTATATTCCTCATAGACGTAGAGCTTGTCTCTAATGCGTTTTATAATATTAGAGTCATTGAGGCATACTCATTAAGGGTGTTCCTCGCAAGTTATTCATAACTCAGTAAATTGTTAGCGGAGCTTGAAGAAGTTGATATACGTCTTATTTATACACTATTCGAGCGTAGAAGAGAACATACGGAAATCATCCCTAATCATTAGTTATTACTAAATATAAATCTTACTAATTTTTAAGTAGCTTAAGGTGTGATGTTATCTAAGATATACATGGAATTAGAACGACTTAAAGATATCATTAAAAGTAAGAAGACTTTGAAGGCGGTAGGTCATGTCATCACTAGAGTTTACTCCTTAATCAAGGGCATGTTTCCCTTAGTTATTACATCAGTAGATGTTAGTGTCTACTCACTTAGAGAGGTAGAAGATATCGATGTAATTCTCGAGTGTTCTATGAAAAGTGAATTAATGAATGAGTGGAGAGACTTTAAGCGTAAACTTAGCGAGAACTTCCATAGGATAAGGTCGCTCATAATCGAAGTATCTAGTCTGACTGGTAGAGCCGCCATATCCTATGCTTAAAGAACTTCCATAATGAATTAATTAATCTAGGATTCAAGGATTTACGGATTAATGAGTGGTTCCCATTGATGTGAGTGTCAGACTTTAGAAGAGGTGCTGACATAGGTTTATCTATGTCATATTTTGATGTGAGGATCTAGTAAGTAGGTACGTTAAGCATAGCTAGCAGAGCAGGAGACTAGAGGTACATGTAATAGTGAAGGGGAAGACATTCTTAGTAAGGATGCCCTATGTAAGAATATGGACAAAGAAGGAGGTAGTAATAGTACCAAGTAAGGAAATACTTCTTAAGTACTTCATCGACGAACAAAAAGAACTAATTACCCTATCCACGAATATAGTTAAAGACTCAAGGGCTGAAGTACCGTCAGTATACCTAAGCATTAAATCTGCTCTTAAAAGTACATTTCAAGAAATTACTTCAATAACCGGCGCTGTCAAACTCTATGTTTTGAAGAATAAGGAAATACTTGATAAAGTAAAAAGGATGTTAAGTAATGAAGTTAAAAGATTAGAGAGGCTCATAAAGAAGCCTCCTACGAGAGATATTACGGAATTAAATGGAGTATAATACAACTATTAGTAAATACCGCCAAACGCTATGACGTAATTCTTAAAATTGCTGAAAAGAATCATGTAGCAGACATTAATGATTATGTAAATGAGTTAAAAATATATAAGAAATAGTATGTACCACTAAGAGAAGTGGATGTATTGCAAGGTTTAATATAGATTATGTAATCACTACTTAGGTTTATATCAGACTCCTTGCATCATGAAAGGTTAGTATAAGTATTGTGGAAAATAAAAAGAAAGTGTTTAGTTCAGTCATAATTATATGGAATAATCAAGGTTTATTTAGTAATTTAAGGTGATCAATTGTTATTTTATTTTAACACCCTTTATCTTAACTAACCAATCACTTGATACCCTCCTTAGGAATGCATTAATTAATTTGACTGTGTTTACTACGTCACTTAGCGATATTACTTCCACTGGTGAGTGTACATACCGTGTTGGTATTGATACAGCACCAGTCGGTACCCCCTCTTTGTTTAAAGCTATAATTGTTGCGTCAGTAGTTCCTGATGGTAGTACTTCCAGCTGGTATGGTATACCTTCCTCCTTAGCAGCTCTTACCAGCAGTTTCCTCACTTCGGGATGTGCTATTAGTCCTGAAGCATTCCTACCGTCCATAACTTTTATTGCTGGCCCCTTACCTAACTCAACGACCTTTTCAGCTTCATCAGTACCTGGTACGTCAGCAGCTATAGTTACGTCTATGGCTAGTGCTACATCAGGTGATATGGAGTAAGCTACAGTTCTAGCACCCTTAAGTCCAACCTCCTCCTGAACAGTGATTACGGCATAAAATGATGGTTCAATTTCTGGAGCCTCCCTGAATGCATGGATAAGTGCTGTAACACCTACTCTATCGTCGAACGCCTTACCTGATGCTATATCGGGATTAGCTAAACGCTCAACAGTCCTTTCAGGAACCGCTATAGAGCCTACGGTAATACCTAACCTCTCAACCTCTTCCTTACTTCCAACACCTAGGTCTATGAATAAGTCCTTAATCTCCGGTACTTGCTTAGCCTCTTCAGGCTTCATGATATGTGGTGGTTTAATACCTACGACACCTCTGAACTTCTTACCCTCATCATTTATTACGAGTACTCTCTGACCTGGGAGTACTATCGAATTCCAGCCACCAACAGGCCTTACCTTAATGAAGCCCTTCTTATCTATATGGGATACAACTAAAGCTATCTCATCCATGTGCGCAGCAATCATCACTTTACCAGACCTTCTCGAACCTTTCTTAACTGCAATAACGTTACCTAACGGATCCGTACGTAATTCATCAGCGTAGTCCCTAAGCATGTCAATAACTAAGTCCCTAACTTCAAACTCGTAACCGGAAGCACCAACAGCTTCGGATAACATCTTCAACGTGTTGAATACTTCATCCTTAGATACCACGAGTAATCACCGGAAATTTTAACTAAGGAATAAATTATTAAAGCTCACCTAAGATCAACGATATCTCTTCACTTAAATACTTAGTCAGTAACTCATAAGGTACTAAAACAGGGTCCCTACCATTACGCCATACATAAACTTCTCTTCTGAGTCCATCACCTTCCCTACGGCATATATACTTAGCTATACCTGTAGCTAGTGATGAGTTAATTGCGTACATCAATTCATTAACATAGGTGCCAACCCTAAAAACTAACACACCCCTACTCCTTAAATAAAGGACTTGATTATTAAGTAGGTTTATGTATTCATTAATATCATGAGGAGCTATACCCTCAATACCTAAGAATACAACAATATCAGGTTTGAATTTGTCAATTAACTCTAACTCTCTTACGTATAATTCCTCAATACTGTAGGCTGAAGTATTAAATGCAACTATACGTGTGTTACCACCTAAGTAATTTCTAATGTCTACCTGAAGTCCCGTGATCTCCTTACATATCTCTTCAAATGTTTGTACTAATTGATTTGGTGATAATCTATAGCTTATTACTAATGTCCTGCAATTATTTAGCTTTGTTAATGCTAATATGAACACCAAGAGCTGATGAGGTCTAGCATCTGGTGGATATGCTATATAGATCATGTCACCACCATAAAGATTACCGAGAAGCTCCTGCAGTATCTTACAGGGTATTTTAAATATCTTATTCTTACTTATTGCCGGAATTTCCTCAAGTCTTGGCGGTATTAAGACCTTGAAGCCGTTATTACCTATTGTAAAGGGTAGTCTAGCAATAGTTATTGGAACGTACTTCACTTTTCTTATTTCTAATTCTTTAATAAGTAGGTTATGCTTAATTTTAAGCTTAAGGAATAAGACTATGTCAGCAATGAACTCTAGACCACCAATTCTCGCTTTCTCAGCATTAATATCGACCTCTGAGACAAGTATTACGATGCCATCGACTATTCTAGGTAGTTCAGCAAAGTAATTCTGAATTAGTGCTCGAGCACTTATGTCCTTACTTAAAGTCTTTAGTATGGGTGTTATAGAATCCACCACAACAACTTTAGGCTTAAACTCATTGATGACATCATTAATGGTATTAATCACGTTCTCTACATCTTCACCTCTAGTTAGTATAGGGAACTTAATGAACTTAAGAAGATCTTTAGATTCAACTAGCTTAAAGTCTATATTACGCTCAGACAGTAATTCGAACATCTTCTCCTTATCTTCTTGGAACGATATATAGAGGCACTTATGTCCTTTTAATGCATTAGCGTAACATATTGTTGAAGCTAAGGTAGTCTTACCAGAACCTGGATGACCTAAAATTACAGTAAGTGTTGAAGGTCTTAATGTACCACTCAATAACTTATCTAAACCTTCAACACCGTAGATAAAGCCACCAGTTTTTGTCTTCATGTACTCACTAATACCATTAATACTAAGTGAACTACTTATATCTTTATAGTCAATTACATTGATGATTTAATACGGAGTAGTTAAGCTCTATTTAAGTACTACTAAAGTTGTTGAAGCAACCTAAATGAACCTCTTACCTCAATTGCCTCCTACGGTACATGTAAGTTAGTGATTCAATAACTATTTTTGCATTCATGAATGCTGTAGTACTAAGTTCATTAGTTAAGGGTGTAAACTCTGAGGTATCTAATCCTACAACGTTACTATCCATCATAATCATATCAAGTAAGTCAAGTAGGTGTGTTGGTGTTATACCTTCAGGTTCTGGAGTTGATACAGCTGGTGCATAAGCTGGATCCAGCACATCCATGTCTATAGATATGTATACGTTCTGACAGTTCTCGAGGAAGTTCCTAACTCTACGGTAAGCCTCTCTTAATCCATACTTTATGATGTCTATACTAGTGATGTACCTTATCTGCGACTTCTTAAGGTCTCTAATCTCATTAGAGCTAACAGCTCTAATACCTATGAGCATGACATTACTTTGAGGTATGACTTCACATACTCTCCTAACGGTGCATGCATGACTTAATTTAACTCCTAAGTAATCGGATCTGTAATCTGCATGCGCATCGAAGACTATGATACATATTTTACCACCGTAGATCTTCATTAACGCCTTAGCTATAGCATATAGTAGAAGGTGTTCACCGCCAACAAATACTACCGACCGACCTGCTCTAAGCAAGTCCTCAGCAACTACTTCGATAGCTCTTAAGGATGAACTGATATCACCATAAGCTACAACTACATCACCCTCATCATGAACACCTATCTCATCTAAGTCAATACCTGCTCTTAAGGAGTAGGTTTCTAGACTAAGTGAGGCGAGCCTAACATGATATGGAGCAAATCTTGACCCGGGTTTGAAGCTCGATGTTATGTCTAAAGGTACGCCTACAAAACTTAGAGGTGTCTTATCTCTTGGTGTTTGAGTACCTAGAAATGTTAATGGTGGCTTCCGTAAGTACAATTCACTAATGTTATTCACTAAAACACACCCTATATCTAATCGAGGTTAGGTAATTTATTAGGTAGGTTAATTTTACATGGTTGGGTTTGGTGGTAGGACTTGACTAAACAGGTGAGTAGCGAGGATAAGTATGAGAGCATAGTTAGATTAGCTAAGAAGAGGGGGTTCTTCTGGCCATCATACGAAATATATGGAGGTATGGCTGGTTTCTACGACTTAGGACCATTAGGTGTTATGCTTAAGAATAACATAGTTAATTTGTGGAGGGAGTACTTCGTTATAAAACACTTAGATATGGTTGTTGAGATAGAGACACCAATTATAACACCTAAAATAGTCTTTGAAGCTAGCGGTCACTTACAACACTTTACAGACCCCATAGTTGAGTGTTTGAAGTGTGGTAGAAAGTATAGGGCTGATCAATTAATAGAGGAGATGCTTAAGATAAAGGTTGAAGGTTTAAGTATTGATGAATTAACGAAGATTGTAAGAGAAAATAACCTTACCTGTCCTGCCTGTGGCGGCCCATTAAGTGACGTTAAGGAGTTTAACTTACTTTTCCAAACTTACGTGGGTCCATACACTCAAAACATTGCTTACTTAAGACCCGAAGCGGCGCAAGGGATGTTTGTCAACTTTAAAAATGTATATACCGTTATGAGGGAGAGACTACCATTAGGTATTGCTCAAATAGGTAGGGTTGCAAGGAATGAAATATCACCTAGGCAAGGAATGTTTAGACTTAGAGAATTCACTATAATGGAAGTTGAGTTCTTTTACGATCCTGAAGATCCTGGTGAACCACCATACAGCAGATTCAATAGTAAGTTGAGAATACTTACCGCTGAAATTAGAGCTAAGGGTTTGGATGAAGTTATTGAAGTTAAAGCTGATGAAGCTTATAAGGAGGGTATTGTTAAGTCACCATGGCTAGCTTACTGGATGGGTGTTGCTAATGAGTTCGTTAAAGCATTAGGTGTACCTAGTAATGACATAATGTTTGAGGAGAAATTACCCCATGAAAGAGCTCATTACGCAACACAAACCTTCGATCAGTTAGTTAAGGTTAGTAGGTGGGGATGGATTGAAGTATCAGGTCATGCCTATAGATCTGACTATGACTTATCAAGACACATTAAGTACTCAGGTCAGGATTTAAGAGTTTTCAAGCGTTATGAGAAACCTGTAATTAAGTATAAGGAGAGGTTAGTAATTAATAAAGCAATATTGGGTAAGATATATAAGAGTGAATTACCTAAGGTTTTGAAGGCTATAGAGGATTTAGGTATTGATAAGGTTAAGGAATTACTTAATAACTCTAGTAATGAATTAGTTATCGCTGGTTATACTATACCTAAAGATGCATTAAGTATAGTGAAGGAGGAAGTAAAGGTAACGGGTAAGCATATAGTTCCCCACGTTGCTGAACCCTCATTTGGTGCTGAGAGACTAGTTCTTGTGGTTCTAGATAAAGCTTATGATATTGAAAGTGACGGTAGGGTAGTACTGAGACTCCCACCTAAGGTAGCACCAATAAAGGTTGCAGTCTTTCCTTTAGTATCTAAGGAGCCACTAACTAAGATAGCCTTAGATATATACATGGACTTCCTAAAGCATGGAATACCAGCCATATACGATGACTCAGGGAGTATTGGTAGGAGGTATGCTAGAGCTGACGAGATAGGGGTACCCTTCGCTATAACAGTAGATTACGATACTCCAAATGACGGAACAGTAACCATAAGATTTAGGGATACGAGAGGGCAGATAAGAGTTAAGGTTGAAAACATCATTAAGGAGATTAAGTCGAGGATTGAGTGATTTAATACCAATTCATACGTTTTTAAAGTACATATGTGTATCTATGATGGTAGGGTGTTAGGTTTGAGTAGTGAGGAGAGAAGCGAGGCTGAGACTGGTAAGAAGAGAGATATTAAGGCATTAGTCGCTATCATACCACCAGCTTCTCAAGTACTTGGTAGGAGGGAGAAGAAGATTAGAGAGAAAAGAATTAGGGTTAGATTGAAGGACGTAGTTAAGGAGAATGAACTACATATATCGCCTAGATTAGCTACCGAATTAAACATTAAGGATCGAGCCTACCTCTCAGTACCTGGTAAGAAGAGGATGGAATTTAAGGTAGTGATAAACGATTCGGTACCCTATGGTGAGGTATGGGTTAATACTGAAGTAATGAGGGAGAGAGGAATAGCTGATAATACCCTAGCAACAATTAGAGGTGCTTAACGCTTGGAAGTCTCAGTATTCTTCAAGAATATCGAAACATTAACTCTCAAACGTGACACCATACTAAGGAAGTTTAGGAAGCAGCTTAGAGACTACAGTAAGGGTAGAGTAGATGTTGAGGGTGTTCGTGAGACATTAAAAACTCTCAGGAAACATAGAAGAGCATTAACGAGGCTGTTGAGAGAATTCAAGGGTAGGAGTATTGATAAACCCTACAACGACCACATAAAGACACTACTAGAGTTTACGTTACTCATAGCCATAAGCGAGGAGACTGAGCTACTCAGTAAGTTAAGTATAATGTTAAGAAAGAAGGGAGTTAATGATAGTGAGTTAATAGATGAAGTTAATAGTGATCTTGAGGAAGTTAAGGAGTTAGGTCGACTCACAGCTGAGTTTCTTAATGGGCTTAAGTAGGTGGGACCGTAAGTATTTAAGTGTATGCGTAAATACGTTACCGGGCTAAGTAATGGCTGAGGAAATGATTAGAATGGGATCCAGTGGTGAGCAGGAGAGTCTCGCTGAGACACATATTAGAGAGCAACTCTTAACCTTAATAAGAAGTATTGAGGATGAACTTAGAGAGCTCACTTTAATGATTAGAGATCTAGATGAGGGTAAGAATGTAGCTGTTGAGAGGAGGTATACTAGGATTAAGAGTATTAAGGATAGTATTGAAACAATGAGTGTTAACTTGCTCGAATACATAATTAGGATATCACCCACCTTTACAGCTAAGGATGTTTACATGACCATAACTCAGAACCTACTTAGAGCTGCTGAGCATATTGAGGCTGCAGCCTATAGGAACTTACTACTAAGTAGTGGTGAATTTACTAGAATGTCCGATAACATATTCGCAATACTTGATGAGACTGTTAAGAAGGTCATAAACATGGTCTCACTAGTTAATAACATGCTTACGAAGCTAGGTGGCGAGGAGAGACTGCTTAGGGAGGCCTACATAGAGTTATTGAAGACTGAGGCAGCAGTTGATGAGTATTATAGGGAGGCGGGTATTGAGATAATTAAGTACTACTCATCAAGGGATGTAGGAGCTTTACTACTTGTTAAGGAGCTATTCGATAAGATTGAAGAGACTGCAGACATTCTGAATAGAGTGGGGACCTACATTAGGTACATCTCAATTAGTAAATGAGTTAAGGAAATGTGGAGAGGGTGTAGCCTACCTCTTAGGCTCTAAGGTAGTCATATTTGACGTTAAATTTGCTAAATGCCTGTTCTCAGCAGGGTTCTTTGGTAAGCCTGTAGGTGTTAAGAAGCCTAAGACTACAGATATAGAGTTACCAATAGAAATGTCATTGATTGAGGCGTTGTACTTGAAGGAGCTAGGTATTCTAAGGATTTATAGAAATGGTGAGGAGGTATCCTTTAATGAATTAATGGAGTTAGCAAAGAGGATGATACCTAACATTGAGAACATATACCCAACATATAAAGAGTTAAGAGAGCAGGGCTTCATTGTCAGATCAGCACTCAAGTATGGCGCTGATTTCGCGTTATACAGAGTTAGGCCAGGTCTTGAACACGCACCATATCTAGTTAAGGTATTAACATTTAATGAGGTTATAGATCCTGGAGACCTAATTGGGTGGGGCAGGATATCACATAGTGTCAGGAAGAACTTACTATTAGCAATAACTCAACTAGATGGAAGTAGGAGGTACATAATGCTTAAATGGGTTAAACCATAAAATAACTCGGTGAACACTAGTAATACGTACTAAGTGGTGATTTATTTTGAGAGGTCAATCACCGCCAGGTAAGGGGTACTCGAGGGATAATCCAAGGGAGCGTAGACATTTTAGAGGCTCCTATCAAAGACCGCGTGTACAACCTGCTCAATTAAAACCCATGCCTATAGGTGATAGGTGTAATCCCTTATGTCCATTCTTTAGGTGCTCAAAGAATGCCTTCGTTACTATTAATAAGGTCGTTAGAGGTCATGTTCAGAAGGCAGCTATGTGTAGATTAATAGGTGATCAATGTTTAGGGCATTCATGCCAGTTTGCTTACTGTGAGAGGAAGGCATTATTACCCGACGGTAGGTGTGCCTTTGCTGTTAAGTTTAAGGGTAGTGGTGATGAGTTCTTAAAAGAGGTTGAGAGGGAGTCATTAGAAGAGGACGTTATGAGCCTTATAAAGAGAAAAGTTGGACACAAAGAGAACCTCCTCGAGTAATACCCCTATCCTTCAAACCAGTCCACCTCCTGTATAGCTCGTGACTTATACCTAGTACATCAAGTATCTTACCAACTATGAAGTCAATTAGATCCTGTATGCTCTTAGGGTCATGATAGAATGCAGGTGATGCCGGAAGAATTACGGCACCAGCTATTGAAGCCTTCAATGCATTAAGTAGGTCAATAGTGCTTAGGGGAGTCTCACGTAGTACTAAGACAACCTTTCTTCTAAGTCTTAATGCGTTTACAGCACTCCTACTAATTAATGTATCAGGTCTTGAGTTAGCAATATCTGATAATGTTTTAAGTGAGCAAGGAGCTATGACCACCGCATCAACAATATATGATGAAGATGCTAGTGGTGATTGGAGGTCGTCATCAAAGTAGATATTACTCGTAAACTTCCTGATAAACTTAATTAACTCATCCTTACTTAAGCATTCAATCTCTGAAACCTTAATGAAGTTTCTTGACAAAATAACATTTAACTCATTAACCTCCTTAACCTTACTTAATACCTGTATTGTTCTTAACCCATAAATTACTCCACTAGCACCTGTGAGACCTATGACTACCCTCATAAGTATTTCCTAGATAGTTCGGTGTTAGTATTTATAATATTTGTTAAGTAAGTTAGGATTTGGTAGGGTGATGAAGCTCGAAAGGTATGATTGGTGATTAACCCACGCAGGACTGACTTACTTTAACTCGACTTCCTCACCAGGTCTTAAAATAATGACTTTAACTTCAGGAGCTAACTTACTAACATACTCCTTAAATTCCTCAGGTCTACCCTTAATTACTGGGAATGTTTCATAATGCATTGGTATAGCGTACTTAGGCCTTATTAACTCAACAGCTTTAGCTGCCTCTCTAGGCCCCATAGTGAAGTGACCACCTATTGGTAGGATAGCCACTAACGGCTTGTATAGCTCACCTATTAACTTCATATCATATGTAAGACCTGTATCTCCTGCATGATAGACTAGCTCACCATCCCTACCAAATACAGCACCTGTTGAGTGCCCTCTACTACTTGAGTGTAGAGCGTTAGTCAGTACTACGTAGTAGCCTTCACCTAGGTCTATAGGCCCACCAATATTAGCACCTATGACTCTCTCTTGATCACCTAACTCCTTACCTATGTAGTCAGCTATTTCGTAGATAGCTATCAACTTAATTGATTTATTAGCTCCCATCAATTCTAAGGTATCACCTAAGTGATCCCCATGGTCGTGAGTAACTATTATATAATCAACATTCCCAGCTACCTCTCTTATATTCTTAACTGGTGATTTAGGATTGGTTATCCAGGGATCCACTAAGAACTTCTTACCACCTACGTCAACGAGGAAAGCTGCATGACCGAACCATTTAACCCTAACCATAGACTACACCCTAAAGTACTTTTATGCCTACCAAATTAATACTTAATGATTAACTAAGCTATGTTGAAATAATAATAGCCTTCTAAATCACACGTATTTACGGGTATAGGGTTGAGTGAGGACATAGTGAAGTACTACCTAAAAGCTGGTGAAATAGGCTATAGGGTTAAGAAGTTTATTCAAAACTTCGTTAAGCCTGGCATGAAACTCTTAGAGGTTGCTAATAGTGTTGAGAACTACATTAGGGAGTTAGGTGGTGAACCAGCGTTCCCTCTAAATATATCGATAAATCATGTAGCAGCTCATAGAACTCCCCTACCTGACGACCCTGAAGTCATTCCTGAGGGTTCCATAGTTAAGATTGATATTGGCGTTCATGTTAATGGCTACATAGCTGATACAGCAATAACGTTAGTATTCAATGATAAGTTTCAGGAGATGGCTGATGTTAATAGAGAGGCCCTATATAGAGCTTTAAGGAGTCTACGTGCAGGTATGAGGTTTTCCGACTTAGGCGGTATTATTGAGTCTGTAGTTAGGAGGAGGAAGTATAGAGTGATTAAGAACTTAACTGGTCATAGTCTTGGTAGGTACATCATACATGCAGGTGAAGTCATACCTAACTATAGGGATCCATTAGCTCTGGGTAGGTTTAAGGTCGGTAAGGCATATGCTATTGAACCCTTCGTTACTAACGGTAAGGGTTTGGTGAGGGAGGTTAGGAAGGAGATTCAAATCTTTGCCTTAAGGTATAAGAAGGTAGGTAGTGCTGAACTTACCAATGATGAGCAGAGGTTAATGAATGAGATTAAGAGTAGGTTTAAGACACTACCATTCTGTGAGAGATGGCTTACTGACGTATTTGATGCTGGTAGGTTAAGGGAGTTATTGAGGAGTTTGGTTAGGAAGAGGTTTGTTCTTGAGTATCCAGTACTTGTTGAAGCTGCTAGAGGTATTGTTACTCAGTTCGAGGAGACAGTACTCTTCACTCCTGACTCGGTAATAGTTACGACTAATCCTGAGATAAAACAATAAATGCTCAAACAACCACTTACTCGAGGTTAGGAGTGGGGGACGTACGTGAACGGCGGAGGTAGTGATTGGACATCGATACTGTTAGTAGTGATTATACTTACATCATTCTTACTCAACTTTACTGACCTACCCCAGAAGATGCAGTTGTGGAGGTGGGCTTCATTCATTAAGAAGAGACTCTACATACTTGAGAGGTTAGAGCTTGAGAGTAAGGAGAGGGTTGCTAAGTACCTCGGTAGTAAGTTCAGGATTGAGAACCCTAAGAAGGTAATTGAGGACTTCATGAATAACTACTTCCTAATAAGGCCCGTAGATATTGAGCCTACAGATATTATTAAGAGGTTGAAGCACTTACTCAGGGTTAGGGATAAGGCCATTAAGCTATACGTTGATAGCATCCTTAAGGATGTTGATGAATCCTTAAAGAGAAATGCTGAAGTAGTCCTTGAGATTGTATCAGCTATATCCCAAGTTAATAAGATAATAAAGCACTACTTCCAGTTAGGCCTTAAATTTAGTAATTGGGTACTCGTTATGCAGTTAGCTCTCGAGATGCCTCAAATACTTAGGATGGTTCAAGCGTACCATGAATCTCTAGAGGCCTTCACTAAGGGCTTACCCATAGGTGATGGTGCTGGAGCATTAGTTGCTAGGGCATTCATTAGGTCAGACGTTAAGCCTGAAGTGATTGCTGAGGATACTGAGCTTTATAGGGTTGAGTATAAGGGTAGGAAGTTATTCATTATTAAGGCTAGAGGTCCTGGAGCAACTGTTGGCTGGCCTGGTGATGCTGTTGAGAAGGTTGTTGAGATGCTTGGTGGTAGGGTCTCTAGGATCATAACTGTTGATGCTGCTCTCAAGTTGGAGAGTGAGTCTACTGGTGAGGTTGCTTACGGTGTTGGTGCAGCTATAGGTGATCCAGGTCCTGAAAAGATAGCTATTGAGAGGGTAGCTACTAAGTACTCAATACCTCTAGAGGCTGTAGTTATTAAGATGTCTGAAGCTGAAGCTATTAACGCTATGACTAAGGATGTCTATGAGGGTGTTAGGAAGGCTATAGACATAGTTAGGAAGATTATCGAGGAGAAGGTAGGTATTGGTGAGAACGTAATAATTGTTGGTATAGGTAACACTGTAGGTATTAGGTGATGTGAATGCCTGAAGTACCTTCAGACCTCATTAGCTCAGTAGCTATAGCCTTAATGATGCTACTACTAGCACTAGCACTACTATACACTGTGACCATGTACATGAGCTCTAGAAAACGGATGCAACAACCAAAACCTAAACTACTAACAAGAATTGAGTGTGAAAACCATGACTACGACGAGGTCAGAGACTACATGGATGGTGACTACGTAGGTAAGGTAATAGGTAAGTGCCCCAAATGCTCATCACCACTAACAATAACAGCAATATACAAGGAGATACCCAAAACACCCCAACAACCTAAAACTTAAAAACCCTAAAGAACACCCCATAAGTGGCGGCCCCGACCATAGCGGCCAGGAAACACCCGGACTCGTCAGATCCCGGAAGTTAAGCTGGCCGCGTTGGGGGGGCAGTGGGGTCCGCGAGGCCCCGCAGCCCCTCCAAGTCGGGGTCCCGCCGCTAATCGTTCTATGATTGTTTTCATTAATATCTTGATGACTAAAGTTTTTCTTAACTCATGCTTAAGTGGGTATTGAAGATAATTATCTCAAGAATAAAGCAAGGATAAGTGAATACTTACTTCGTAATTGCATTAATTATTGAGTGTGGTGGTATAGGTGAGAGTTAAGGAGTGGAGGAAGTATAGGAATCAAGCAGGTATCTTACTACACCTCATATCCCTAGTTCCGAAGGAGCGGAGGAGTGAAGCGTGGAGGATATATCATGAATGGAGAGACTGGAAGATAGCATTTAATGAAGCTAAACGGAGATTGATGGAGTTAGCTAAATAGTACAAAATTCCTTAATTAAGATAGGTAAAGGTGTAATCAGTAAGTGTAGCCTGTCATAGCTTATGAGAATATTCTTACAGATCGTAATACATTATTCACGTATTACACAAATTCAGATTGCATCATTAAGAATTTTTCCTTACGGATGCCCTAAGATTCTTAGAGGGTAGGTATTGTTAGTCTTTAGGGTTAAATGGATTTCAGTACTCGATTATAAGCTCTTAATGAGTATTGCTGATTATGTAGGGTACGATCCTCACAGTAAGCTCTACCTATATAGGTTGAACCCCGTTAAGGCTGCTAAGGTAGGTCTTGATGAAACCATGAATATATTGAGTAGAGTTAATGTTTACTTACCATCTGAGTTAGTGGAGGTCATTAAGACACTGAGTAAGGAGCGTGTTGATGCTTACTTCACTTTAGAGCCTCCTGACATAATTCTCTACATGGGTACTTCAAGTATTCTTGAGGAGCTTAAACGTTTAAGACTCATAGTTTGGGATGGTAGGAGTGGTACTTACAGGTTAAAACCTAAGGACTTCCATAAAGTGCTTAACATACTTGAGGGTAGAGGGCTGAAGTGTGGGTTCAGTTTTCGATTGGATTACGGCTTATCCTTCACCCCTAAGCTTAAGTTATCCCTAAGGAGGTATCAAGTTGATGCTTACAATGCTTGGGTTCGTAGTGGTTATAGGGGTGTTATAGCACTCCCCGTAGCTGCTGGTAAGACAGCTATAGCTCTTAAGGCTATAGAGGACTTAAGGGTTAAGTCATTGATACTTGTCCCAACAATAGACCTACTTAATCAATGGTTCGAGAACTTAGTGAAGTACTTAGACGTGCCTCCAAGTAAGATTGGAGTCTTTGGTGGTGGTAAGAGGGAAGTTAATGAAGTAACCATTATGACCTATGACTCAGCATATCTAAACCTTGAGAAGTACTCCACGAGCTTCGGATTAATAATAGCTGATGAGTGCCATCACGCCGTTAGTCCCAACTATCGTAGAGCTCTAGAGAACTCAACAGCACCCTACCGTATGGGCCTCACAGCAACACCATTGAGGAGTGATGGCCTACATAAGTACTACGGTGAGGTATTAGGTCCCATAGTTTATAGCTTAGAGCGTGAGGAGCTACAGAGGGAGGGTTACTTAGCTAGGCATCGTGAGGAGAGAATCTATGTTACCCTTTCGAAGGAGGAGCTTAAGGAATATAGGAGGCTCATGAAGAAATACCTGGATTATTGCAAAAGGAAGTTCCCCGAGATTAAAGACCCTAGGTTAAGGTTTAGGAAGGTACTAGAGCTTGCTAGTAGAGATCCTGAAGCTCGTGAGGCTTTAAGAGCTAAGCATAAGGCGAGGCAAATAGCGCTTAGTACGGAGAGAAAGATTAAGCTTGTTGAAGAGTTACTCACTAAGTACCCTAACGAGAAGATACTAATATTCTCTAGATACACTGACATCATTCGAGAAATCTCACGTGAGTTCCTAATACCTAGGATACTCCATGACACACCAAATGATGAGAGGAAGCAGTATCTGAGGCTATTCCGTGAGGGTAAGATTAGAGTTTTAGCTACCGCTATGGCTCTTGATGAGGGTGTTGACGTACCTGACGCATCTGTAGCGATCATAATTAGTGGTACAGGGTCTCATAGGGAATATGTTCAGAGGTTAGGTAGGATTCTAAGACCTAAGGAGAGTGAGGCGGTACTTATAGAGTTAATAACTAGGAGGACTTTAGAGCCATCACTAGCTAGGCGTCGTAGGAGGTTCGAAGTGTTTATGGAGGAGGGTGAGGAGGGTTGACTTACGGTAGGAGGAACTTGAAGCTAACCTTCATGAGGGATTACGCCATACCTCACTACCTAAGCTCAGTGAAGCACCGTAAGTTAGTTGACGAGGTGATAAGGTTTTATGAGGGTAATTTGGGTAGGCCTTACGGTAGTATTGACTGGGATGAGCTAAGGATTATAGTTAGTGATGATAGGCTCTATGAAGCTTTAAGGAAGGTCATGACGCTATTCTACAGGCCTGGAGTCACTACGTTAAAGCCTGTAGTGAACCCTAGGACTTTAAGGTTGAGGGTCTTTCAGTTAGTTAATGAGAGGTATGGTGGTTTCGTACCATCTGATCGTAGGGAGGATGTATTGAGGGAGATCGTGAGTGAGCTTAAGCTTGGCGTAGACCTTGATGAGGTTTTATGGTGTGATGACGTTAATGAGCAGCCCTTAGTGAGGGTTAAAGCTGCTACTGTTGAGGGTGTGGTTAAGGTGTTTAATTACGAGACCATAGATACTGTCTGTGTTAACTCATCACAGGTTAGGCTGCTTGTCTCGAAGTTTGAGGGCGGTTTGGGTAGGCTTGCTAGGGATGTTGGCAGGTTCTGTAAGTTTTACGGCTTAATCTACGATATGAGGTATGTCGGTAGGTGGTTAAGGATTAGTGTTGAGGGTCCTCGCACAGTCTTTGGTAGGCCTACAAGGTATGGTGCTAGACTATCCATGCTACTAATGAAGGTACTACCGAGACTTTACGGGATGAGTGAGTGGTTTGTTGAAGCCACCATGCATACACGTAGGGGTAGGGTTACGGTGAGGCTACTATCCAGTAAGTTAAGACCTGAGTTGGGGGTCGTTAGTACCGTTAGGGTGAGGGAGGTATTCGATAGCTCTATTGAGGAGTCCATATATAGGTCCCTAAAGTCTCTAGGACTAAACATAGTTCGTGAGGAGGAACCCATAGCTCTCGGAGACATACTATACCTACCAGACTTCAAGATACACACGAAGCGAGGGACCTACTACCTAGAAGTAGCAGGGTACTGGAGGAGGGAGTACGCTGAGAGGAAAGCCTACAAACTACACGAAGTATCTAAAGCAATCAAAAACATAATACTAATAGCAGATGAAAAACTAAAACCATACTTCAACAAACTAAAAATACCGGTAATATACTACAAAACACTATACAGAAAACCAATACTACCATACAGAAAAATAAAAGAAATAATAGAATGAAGATAAATGCATGGTAGCAGTAGAAAATTAGACTTAATATAAATGAAATTAAACATTGTATTCATAGATGAGGTTATAACGGCATAATCACTATAAACACTTTAGCATAAGAAGCTACTAATCATAAACATAATCAAGCAAGTGAAATATTGATTTTGCTTTACTTCTTATATAGGAGAACGTTACATTAATATTTAACTAATCTTTTCAACCTTGTCTTAATAAGTTAGATTATGTTTAACTCCCTTAATACTTTCTTTAAGGTCTCACTATCATATATTACTTCTATAATTCCCTTTTTCGATATCCTTAACGACTTAACAGTCCTAAAGTCAAGTCCTGAGTGAGCTATAAAATTCCTAGCATCAGGTGAACCTTGAAGTTTTTCTACATCACGTACTAACTCTTTAATCTTATTAAGACTTACTTCTGATTTCCTTAAGTGCCATAGTATATAGTATACCTCAATAGGTAGAACTACATCCTTAGGAGACCCATACCATATGCCAGTAATAGCCTTCAACTCCTCCTTAGTTCTATTAGTGATTTGACTCAAATTATAGAGCTTTAAATCATTGTATAATTTGGATATACCGTCAAGGAACCCTAAAAGGTTATCAGAATTTAGACAGTAACCCTCTTTCTCATTACAGCTACATAACTTAGTAATCACGTTATTCAGCACGTTCTCCAGTAGGTACCAAGCAGATGTGCTGTCATAGCTTACAGTCATGCCTGTATGGTCTATCTTAGGCACTAGTTCACGATTTACCTCATACTTAGCATTACTACTTAAGCATATTCTTAGGTCATAATTGTCAAGGTAATACTTAGACCCATTAAATACTGGAACGACAGCCCCAAGTCTTAATGCTTTGATGGCAGGTAATACATTCCTACTTAACCTCTCAGCTAATCTTTGAGCCTCATCCTCTTGATACTTCCTTAACTCCTTTATGCCCTCCTCAATACCTAAGTACTCTAACCTACTTAATGAGATAATGGCATATATGAAGTTAAGTATTGTGTGTAGTCTCGTAACATCAAGTATATTAAGTTCACTAACTGCTTGAGGGGTAATATCATTTTTAGATACTTTAATGCATAGCTCACCACCCATAGCAGGTTCTGAGTTTAATATGAAAGTCTTAGTTAATCCCTTAATACCTAGCTCACTTATCACAGCAGCTAAAGACGCGTACATAACTGAGATCGTCTGATAGTTAATCCCGTGAGTTATATCTATAAATATCCACGTCCTATTACCTAACCTTTTAAGCTCATCCCTAACTCTTAAGAATGCCTTTACGAAGAGATCATCAATCTTAGCTAAATACCTCCAACCATTAAACATCCCTATACCTGGCAGTACATCAATTATAAATAGCTTCTCAGATATACCCTTGCAACACCCATGTGTCCTACAATCGTTTAGCAAGTTCATTAACCACTCTTCATAAATCCTCTTAACTCTTTCTCTAAACTTAGTACCATCCTCATGATCTTTAGGTTGAACTGCGGTGTCAAGTCCTAACACTAATACCTTAACCTCATTAAACCTGCTTGTCAACTTACTGATTGCAGAAACTAAAGCTAACGTTGATGAACATGTAATACATTTGTCAATTTCAATAGCGTCGAAGCCCTTATAAGTTACCCTGACACTATACGATACTCTTCTCCATTGGGGAGGGTAACCCCAAGGAGCTATAATTAATGCTTTTAAATCCGTAATTCCTAACCACACCCCCTTAACTTCCTGATTAACTCTTCCATATTAACTCCATACTCTTTAATGTAATCTATAGGATTAGCTAGAGCTTTAATAAATTCCTTATCACTTATGTTTTCGTAATCTATTAAGTAGCCCCTTGATTCTTTAGTGTCAAGTAGGTAATGACCTATGCCTGAAGACTTCATTCCACCAATACTTAGACCTATATTCGCTAACCACTCTAGAGTACATGCAATGATGTATGCCTCAGTAGTCTTTGGCTTTAAATCGTCAATAATTATAGTTAATTCAAGTTTAGGTATTACTAACGCTTCAACTGAGAATAAGGATCCCTCCCTAACCTTACCTGTTACTCTCTCAATGCTTGTTCTACTGATGACAGCTACATTACCATTCTTGATAACAATATCCCTAATGTATACCTTACCGCCTAGACCACTACCACCATAAAGTCTACATATGGGACACTTAATAGTTACTATTGGCTCAACCTCAATAACCTCCCTAATACCTCCCTCCTCAAACCTACTACTTACCTCATCTATTGAGTCCTCAGGTATGTACCTCCTAGCGAGAGACCTGTCCTTAAGTATGCCATCTATGTAGTTGTTAATCATACGTAAGTCATCATTAGAGCTACATACATGTCTAATACCCTCATTCTCGACTTCACAATGAGCTCTGATTAAAGCATGTTCGAGCTCCCTATTAGTAGCTGATGCTTTAGCTACATATTCACTAATACGCCTTAAAACCCCCTTGATACTGTGAGAGGGTATTATGTACGCAGTACCACCATCTATTACACTCACTTTGAAGACTTCAAGTAATCCTCGCTCTAACCCAGCCCCCATACCCACGTGCACGAAGGGAGTCGTGATGGGCTTGAATATGAGATTCATTACAAGCCTAGACATAAGGTGCTGACTCAATAATTATCACCTCACAGACTAGGTAGGAAATCAGTTATTAATGGAAATACTATGTTGAAGCCTTGAGATGAGAATTCATTAATACCTACGTAGGGTAGTATACTAAGTAACCCTACATTACCTCTAACCTTAGCTATTATTAAGGATCCGTAATCCAAAGCCTTAATAGTTAACTTAGGTGTATTCGTTCTTAAAGACCAACCACGGAACACGTTAATACCGCCTAAAACCCCAACTACTTTAAGCTCTAGAGACCCGCTCTTACTTCTCACAATAATCTCATCGCCTAATGTCAAAGGTCTTGGTATGGGTACTGAAGTACCTGTATGCGGTTTTAACGTGAATGTAGGCCCTATTACCTCAAGTGCAACGTAATCACCTTCCTTAACATTACTAACTATTTTAGGACTTAATTCCCTAATATCAAGTACTTTAGCTAAGCCATAACCCCTACCAGTGCCTTTACCTACACTAATAACTACATTACTTTTCCTTAATGCTTCCACGATCTTACACATTACTGAATCCTCACTGCAAGACACAATACCTACATATACAGCACCGGATTCTACATACTCGTAACCAAAGAGGACACCAGGAGCTGAAGTCCTCCTCAACCTATCAATACCTACACCTACATAAGAACCACTCACATAATCTATCAAGTCTTTAGACAATCTCCATGAATCATTAACCCTAGTTAGCGAGTTACCCATTACTCTCTCAGTATTTGCTGAACATTTAAGCTCATCACCTTTGACGTCGATTTTCTTCATCACTTCATTGATTAACTCAGTTAGTATGTCCTTGGGTGTTAATATGGCACCCTTACTCATGTATTTATTGATTAACCTATCTACACTTAGTGAGTATATAGTTCCATTCCCTAAGCCCTTCTTGAACATTAGTGATAGTGCGTGAGCTATCATGGTGTCTTCATACATGCGTGAAGTCTCATGTGTTAAGAGGAAGGTAGTTACTGAGTGCTTAGGACTTAAGGACTCCTTTACTGCTTCATCTTCGCTAATGATGCCCTCTCTAATGCCCCAAGTTAGTAATGAACCCCTAATAGTGGAACCTGGCACCTTATCAGCTACCCCAGAGTACATCATACCTCTATAACCCTCCTTAACTTGTAGCAAAGCGGGTGTTAGGAACTTAATCACTATATTGAATATCCTCATTTTAACCACCTAATGATCTCCTTAACTACATTATCTTGAAGTAAGTCTTCAGGCTTTAGACCTACAACTTTAACACTTGCTACAGTACCTGACCTACCAGGACTTGAGATATTTAACTGAGTTAATGATAGTAATAATAATCTAGCTAGGTCTAGGAGCTCGTCATTACTTAGGTCCTTGACAACTAATTCAAAGTAGAATGGGATTCCTAAAGGTACTTTGACCTCATGGTATAAGGCGCCTACAGCTGCTTTCCCACTAACGTCATCTATTCTTATCCTTGTAACTAACCTAGTACTTACTTTAACGATTCTATCACTGTTATCCATTAGATACGCGAAAACCCCCTTCTTAAAGAGTTCCTTAGCATGCTTCATGCCCTTCACAGGATAAGCATCACCTACATAAGTACGTGATGGTAGTGATGTAGGTTCTGCTTCGTTAACACTACTGAGCACTGAAGGACCGAAGACCTTACTTATTATCTCCTTAGTCTTTATGAGATTTCTACTTAAGAGTAAGGGAGCTAGTCTTTCACACCACCTTCTAAGTAAGCCCTTAATGTACTGCCCCCTAATACATACTAAATACTCATTAAGTCCTGCATGCTTACACATTGATATACCGGAACCTAATGTTGGTTCTCTATATGCACTGCCCCAGTGAGCTAATCCCTCAATACATAGTAAGGTACCTAATCTTAGATTCCCCACGGCCCATCACCCTTTATTAAGTAAGATATTCATTAACACAAGCAAATCACGTATTGGTGGTAGTAGGTGCTTACCGTAGACCTTATATTCATTGAGCATAAGATTAGCTAGTCTCCTGAGAACCGCTGCTTCAACCTTATCTCCAGCAAGACCTGATTCAGTTCGCGCTACTCTCCACGACAACCTAGTAGCTAGTAATGCCCACACATTACTTAGGGATGTAGTACTTAATAATGGTCTAAGTGAAGTTAATAACTCAGCCATTAAACCTCTGACCTTCTCAATAACTGATGAGTTCTTAATCATCGTTAGGAGATTACTGAGAGCATTCTCAAGGTCAGTCTTACGTCTTAAGTCATACTCTGAATTGATAATACCTAATAATTTAAGTGGTAGCTCTAGTGAGTCTCCCCTATTTGATGGCTTAGAAGTTAATATGTAAGGTTCCCTATATAGGCCAGTGCCTCCATAAACTTTAACTACGTCATCAACCACGCTAGGAAGCAATTGTTGCGTTCCTAACTCGAAGTAAAGGTACATAAGTACATCACCGTTTCGAATCCCCTCACTAGCCTCCTTTCTAAACCTCTCCTTAGATTTACTAAGCAATCTATTTGCAGTATCGATTAAGAGCCATACGTTATGCTTAGGCTTACCACAGGCGATACCTGCTGATATAGTTCTAGTTCCTGTTAACCTCCAGAACCAATAGGCAACCGATAGGCACAGCGGTATGGATATATTAGCTGGAACTAAGGCTAGTAAGTCATCACCTCCTGCATAAAGTATACCAGAGAATGTTCTGATAACTAGCTCCTCGAGAGTGTTTTCCCTTTGCTCCTGCGCTTTTCTAAGCATTAATTCAAGTAAAGTGTAAATACCTAACTTAGTACTTAGGTCTACTCTTATGGATCTTAAGAATGCTTCAGCAGGTGTTAGGGAGTAAGCCATATATGACCCGATAGCGTTACCATCAATCTTAATCACACTTAGGTATTTACTCTCTCTAGTGTAGTCCTCAGCACCTGATAGCCACCCCATTAAATACGTGTAAAGCTTACGTATACCATTCTTATCTTTTAAATACTTACTAACACTTGTATAGCCTAAGGTATTAAGTAGCTCAAGCTTATACTTAATGTACATGCTCCTACCGAACCTAAAGAGTCTATAGCATTCCTCACAGAGCTTCTCACGAGATTCTAATTCATCCTTAATCTCTATAGCAGGTTTACGTCTACATGACTCACAAAGAACCTCATAACCTAGTAAGACGTCCTCTACATCAGCATCAACGCTCTCTATAGTGATCTTAGCAGCTGCTAACCTACTTGTCAATTTTCCTTGAGTTACTATCCATGGTACAGTAAAGGGTGTTAGAGCAATTGAGAAGCCCACCTTAACACCTAGATTCATTTTACTTAAGGCTTTACCTACGTCATTCTCACCAACACGCTCAGGCACTAATGCTATGAGGTTGCCACCACCCATAAATATGAAAGCCTCGAGAGGTATCTCAAATTCATTCATTAATGTTTTAGGTACCGCATATAGCACTATTAAATCAATTAGAGTGCTAGCAGCAGCTACAGACCTTAAAGATTCCCTTCTAATAAAGCTCTGTATACCTCTTACATCAAGCATTAGTACTTTAACATCCTCGATAATCTCACGAGCCTCAGTAAGTCTTAAAGCTTCACTACCTAATCTCCGTGCTACCTCCTCACTTAACTCCTTGATCTCGTCATCACTAAACCTCTCCCAGAAACTCCAAGCTTCCGGACCCGTTCTCCTTAACGCATTAACTAATTCATTACGACTAATCCCTTTAGACTTGATCACTCTAGACTCAACCAACACATTAATTACTTCA
>Ga0190313_1000041_pt1 | contig 92895 bp, 145 predicted proteins | sample 4870071011_MG_FD_169989 | JGI IMG/M metagenome (GOLD analysis project Ga0190313, IMG submission 169989) | Hydrothermal vent sediment bacterial communities from Southern Trench, Guaymas Basin, Mexico - 4870-07-10-11_MG | ecosystem: Environmental > Aquatic > Marine > Hydrothermal vents > Sediment...
CTCCATGGATACTATAAATGTTTATAGTAGTACATTAAATAAAAGTTATAATGATTTAACTTATAGTGTGGTGGGTGATATGTTACATGAGGATCTAAGTGCAAGTATTCATCCATACTCTAATAAGCATTATGGGTCATCGGTAACACAAAAATTTGTAACATTGAAATTAAAAAATAATATAGAGGATTTTCGTAAGTACGTTGAATTAACATTTAATTCTTATGCTAATCAATATTATTACTTTTCAGGTAATCAACGAGCATATAAAGCTTTTCGTGACGACCATTGGGTAGTCAGAGTAGAAGGCCACCAATTGTTACCGATAGGCGCAGGGTTTGAGAAGACAAAAGTAATGCGCAAATATATTTTTAATTTGAGACATTACGACACTATTGATGCAGCCATAATTGACATGATTGATAGAGTGACCCTGTTAAGGAATTCAGATTTGGAAGTAGCTATAACATCTATAGGTGGAGTATATAAAGATCTAAATGTATGTGTGATGCCTAGCGATATAAATGGTATTTCTGCACGTAGAAAATATTATACCAACAGGACTCTGTCTGGATCTATTTTAGTGACTAGACCACAAGATGCTGATTTATTTGCCTATATCACCCCTACTGGTTTGGAGGCTGAAAGTAATCTTACTAGCGAAATTACAGGGATAGATTATGAGAATCCCACGGACGGTATCGTTGATTTTAATTTTGAGGGTAGTGGGGATATACAACCGCCATCAGATCAAATAGATTTTACATTTATATTTGGAGATAACTAATGATGATACGTAGAGTAGGAATAACTAGAGGATATAGGACTATAGCAGAGGCTTATTATATGGCTCTACCCGGTGATGTAATTTTAATTGATGAAGGGATCTATAATGAGCAAATTAATATGGTGGGTAATAAAAATGTACACCTTGTAGGTAATACAAGAGACCCCGGCCTCGGTAAGGTCCGGGTCATCCCTCCTAATGAAGCTGCTACTAGGTGTATAACATTTACTGATTTTACACTGCAAACAACTATATATATAGAGGGCATAAATTTTAAATTTCCACCCACAAGTACTTTAGAGCCTATAGCTGCTTGGCGTTGTTATGAGACCGAACTAGTATTCAACAGATGTATAATAAATGCAACCTATGTACATGAGTATGTATTTAATTTTGATGTTGATGAGATCAATTCAATTACGCTTAATAATTGCAGAGTGATATGGAAAGACGATTACAGTTATACTGCCCCAGGGGCAAGTCATTTTGAAAGGTCAGGTAGAGATATAGATTATAGAATAAATAAATGTATTTTTAGTAATTCATTGGATAATCTTAATACTATTTATTTTACCCTTCCTTCTAAGAATGGCCCTAATGAACTGACTACAGATAATACTGTTTATTCTTGTACTAATCCAGCAGGGTATATGGGCGACATGACAGCACTGTTTGATGATGATATTATAAATGGACCAATCATTCATTCCCACGCCCATGCGTCGGGCGATGTTATTACCTTTACTACTGATTTTGGAGAAGGTAATGAAAAAAGTATTTACTATTTTCGCACGTCCCTGTATGCTTATGCACGGGCATCTAGTGTAACTTTATACGGTTCTTCGGATGGTATAAATTGGGTTAAAGTTGTAGGTTTTCCGTATGCCGTTCTTTGGTACTCTAAAACTTTGAAGATGGAGGATTCATATAGGTACTATAAGGTAGATTTCGTGGCAACTGGTGTTTTTATTTCATTCTATGATTATTCTTTGTGTACGGAAAACCTGGATTATGCACCGTTTGATTATACATTGAAGTCTAATATTTCAGGTTACGGTCCGCATTACGGAGAATACCAGAAATACATCTTATCTGATTACTGTCTAGAGGGTACTGTTTTTGATACGTTATCTGAAAATACTGTGACTAATACTGTAATTCTAGATGAATACAATGGTTCTAGTAAAATAGAGTTATTAGATGACAATTTGTCTATAGCACTAGACAGCACGTATTTAAATCAACATAAAGCTATTAAAGCTTCTGTTGGTAAAACAACTGGCAAATGGTATTTTGAATTTAAATCTTATGAGTACTACTCACTTACTAATAGTAGGGTTGGTTTCGGCCAAAGTTCCGCCGCTAATGATTATGCTTGTGGAGGAGCTGATAGTAAAAGTTGGGGGATGGAACTGTCTACAGGTAATTTTTATCATGGTGAAGAGGTTGTTAGTCAAGGCACTGCAGCCTTATATTCCAGTATAGTAGGTGTGGCATTAGATTTAGATAATGGGAAAGCATGGTTTTCTGTTAATGGTGTGTGGGTACTAGACGGTGACCCATCTCTTGGAATTAATCCTATATTTGAATTTAGTAATATGCGTTTATTCCCAATGATATCCTTACAAAATATTGGATTTTTTAATGCTTATTCAGATATAATATTTGACCCTTTTGATTTAAATTATACCATCCCTGATGGTTTTTCTTACTATAGTGAGGGAGTTAAATGGAAGATAAATTATTACAATACGGCTACTAACGATTATCTTGGGTACGTTTATTCAGATGATACGGGTAGTTATAAGATAATTACTACTTATTCTGGAGCGCATTTTTTAATATGCGAAGATGCATCCACTGCTCCAAGTTATAATGACTTAATATATAGTAATTTAATTCCAAAGGGGTATGTATAATGACAATAATTAGGGTGGGTCAAGATAAAGAGTTTTTAACTATTCAGGGAGCTTTTAGCTCTGCAATTAATGGAGATACTATCTTTATTGATGAAGGTACTTATGAAGAAGCACTTTATTTTGTAAACAAAGCTATTAATTTAGTTGCAAATACAGATTATCCGTCAGAAGGTAAAGTAATTATAAATCCAATTAGTTATTCTACTCCTACAGTTAAACGGTATGCTATGCCTCTAACAATAGCATATGCAGAGTCTGAACCTCCCAGAGTAATGTTTATAGAGGGTATTAAATTTGTTTCTGATGTTAATAGTAATGAAGAAACTATAATAAGGCTAGAACAAGCTGAGGCAGGTACTACTTCTTCTCTAGATATAGTATTTAATAAATGTATTTTGGACGCTTCAGCAGGTTTGTATAATTCTGGTGCTGTAATATTTAAAGAGTTAACTACAGGTTATCCCGTCAATAGTGTAACTTTAATTAATTGTGAGGTATTATGGTTAGATGGGGACGATATGGTAAATTCGGAGTTCTATTTGATACCAGCAAAAAAACTACAGAAATGTGTATTAAGTAGTCACCCACCTATAAATACCTTTGGAGCCTCGTTCGACTTGTGTGTATCAGGTACTATAACTTCTTCCGGCACCACTAATCAGGAAAATATTTTTGATGGTAACGAATCCACTTATGGTGCTATAGGGTATGATCCAATCGGCTGGGTGGGCTATCAGTTTTCAGCCCCATTTGCTATAAATCAGCTTAAAATTAAGGGGGACAGCTCTGGTCATGGCAGTGGCTTTACTTTGGTAGCTTCTACTACTGGGGCTTTTTTAGGAGAAGAAGTAATTTTAAATATAGACACTATTGGGATGGGGTATACTTGGTCAACTTATATTTTTGAGAATTATAATGAATACTCTTATATTCGCATTTATAATACCGGAGATGTGCGGCCATGGCAAGTTTCAGAAATAGAGTATAGAAAGATTATGCCTGAGGATAACGACTATATTTTAGTAGACAATAAAAATAATTTTCAATATGGTCCTTTATATTCTTCGTTTATTACAGCTATCCAACCAAGCCATTGTTTTTCAGGTATAGTGTCTGTTAATAGTACTCCAGTAGTACGGGATCTGAAATTATTTAGAAGAGATAATGGGCTCTTTTTAGGCTCTACTACTTCCTCTGGAGGGACAGGCGAATACTATATTGAATCTTCCTTCGGTGGTCATCACAGTATAGTGTGTTCAGATGATGCAGCTCTTCCTAATTATAATGATTTACTTATGTCTAAATGTTTACCTAAAGAGGTACCTAATCTCTATGTTCCGGTAGAACATTCTCCTCAAAGCGTTAAAACATTCATTATGGATATGGCGGATAATTGGTCTGGTGCCACTTATATATCCATTAGGTCTATAGATTTTTTGTTTGAGGGTGTTGTTATACCTTTAGAAGTTGCATTTAACTGTGAGTCTTATAGTACTACTGATTATAGTGACTATTACTACTCTAAATATGCTTTTAATACTGCCACTTTAAAAACTGGCGCTATAATATTCCAGAGTTGGCTTTCTCAGAATGGCCTAGCAACTAATCAGCGTTTAATATGTGTATTTAATGAATCAATACTAGTGGATAAAATAAGAATAAATAATAGCCATCATAATGGGACAGAGACATCTGTAGGGTACGGTGCCAAGAATACAAAAATTCATATTTCGTCTATTGAATACACCGATACTACATACAATAATCCAATTTCCCAGAGTATCGAAGTGTTTGATGGTATTATTCCGAAACATATTGCAGAAGATATTGAAGATCCTTTTGATATATCTATTTAAATACTTGACAAATATTTATTCTGCCTTACATTATATTCATATGAAACTACCATTATCTAAAATAATTTTATGTGTACAAAAAATAAATACTTGACAAATGGTTTTTTATGTATTATATTATACCTGTTGAGAGAATTTTATCTAGGAAAGAAGATTAAACTAACCTTTATATAGATAGAATAAAGTAAATTAACATTAAAAAGATAGAGGTATGAATGGAATTTTATGTCAAGACCGAGGAGGCTCAACGAGCCTTCAAGCTTTTGGGTGTAACGGCTAAAGTAAACACCACTGACTTCGATGGTCAGATTCTTATTAAGGCACTACCAGATAGTGTTCTTTTCTTATCTAACAACGGCAGCTCCGGAATTTCGTGCGAGGTCCCTGCTAATGTTACTACTCAAGGTAAAGCTACTGTGATATACAGTAAGATGAAATCTTTCATCATGACCTTTGTCCCATGGGACGGAGAGATTGGTGCTAAAGAGTTTCATTTTTCTTCTAAGTTAGGCAAACTACATGTAGCTACTTCAACTAAACATTTAAATGAGCTGGAAACTAATAGTAATCTAAAATTAGATCAGGTTCGAGGCTCTGCTTTTGTTTCCCAAGTTTCATTGAATGAACCCACTATTATACTCAACTCCAGTATTATGAAATCAGCAATCGAAAAAGGATTATATGCTATTGATGCTGCTAGTCTTACTGATTATGTAAAAGGCTTAAGAATGTGTATAGAGTCTAATACTATTCGGTTTACTTCTACTAATGGCCATGTAATATCTGATTATGCGGTTACTAGTGAAGGGGATTTAAAAGAGGGGGATCATTTCCTATCACATGAGTTTCTAATGGGTCTTCGTCGTATCATTATAGATGATGCTCAATTATTTTTAGAATTTACTAAATCTAAAACTGTAGTTGCGTTAGATAATGTTGTATACTGGTCTACTGCTTTACATTATAAAGAATATCCCCAATTTAGGTCTCTTTTTAAAGAAGAAGAGAAAGAAATAGAGGTGGATCGAGAAACTTTATTGAATGGACTTTCCTCTTTTATAGATATATTGGATGAGGATGACCACAACCGAGTAACTTTAGAGATGGCTGATAGCAGATTGGCATTGAAAACTGATAATTCATTATTTGAGTATCCAGGCATGACTGGAACTGTTGAATTTAGTATTGACCTAGATGGTAGAGAGATGATAGCCACCCTACATGCCTTAGGGGACGACTCTTTAAAGCTAAGGTCTTTAGGTCCCAACAAAGGTATGGTATTTGAATCAGTAGGTTATGAAGATCATAAATCTTATGTGGTCAGTTTAAAGCCGAGGTAATACCATTATGTATGGAGTAAATTTAATTGCATTAGAAAAAGCTTTAGAAGAAATGAAAGCGGGCAATCCTTTAATACCAGAATCCTTCTTACTTGATAATGTGTTAACTAAATGTAGAGATTTATTAGTTAGAAATAATTATGCTGTTATAAAGAAGCCAAGAACAGCTTTGAAAGTTAAGGATATAAAAGGTCTAGTTGATTTGTATTATTACATTCTTAATGCTACTACTGATTTGACCCCTTATAGAGATGACAAGATAGATTTAACTACAGCTAAAAGACTAGTTAAGCACGTACAATCAAGTACTGGCTTAGACTATGAGCTCGCTATAGTAAAATGCATTAATATAGTAGAAGGGTTGTTTAGATATAAGAAACAACTTAATTTAAATCCTGAAATTATGACTACTTTTAAAGTGTTTGGTCAAGATAGGTTAGGATGGATTACTGAAAAGATAGTATACTTATTAAATAAAGAAGCACATGATGAGGCAAGGCTAATATCTAGAGCCGATGCTGATGCTGATGCTTATGTTAAAAGACATAATATAAAATTTGGCTGGGAAGACTTAGAAGAGCTGGCTAATAAAATAGGAGATTAAAATGGCTGCAAAGAAGAAAAAAGAAGAAACCGCTAAACTTAGCGCTGCTATCGAGAAGAAGGCTACAGATGCAGTGTTACTTAAGATAAAAAAGAAATATGGAAATGTATTATCCCCATTATCTGAGGCTAACGATTGTATTAATACTGTTAGTACTGGGTCACTAGGATTAGATTTAGCGTTGGGCCGTGGTGGTATGGCCTTAGGCCGTGTTTATGAGGTGTATGGTCCTAATAGTAGTGGTAAGAGTACCTTAGGGGTACATGTAGTTATACAGGCCCAAAGAAGGGGCCTTAAGTGCGCTTATTTAGATGCTGAGGTAGCAGTAGATCCTAAACTTTTCGCTAACTATGGAGTAGATTCCGATAAATTAGATCTAGTTCAGGTATATGGAGGCGAACCTAACCTTGATATTTTACAAAAACTTATTGAGACAGGGGCTTACTCTGTAATCGTTATTGATAGTGTTAGTGCTTTAATACCAATGGCAGAAGCAGAAGCAGACATTGATAAAGATCATATGGCACTACAAGCCAGGCTTATGAGTAAAGCTTTAAGAAAAATAGCACCTAAAGCAGCGGAAAATAGTACGCTATTGATATTCGTTAATCAACTAAGAATGAAGTTAGGAACTTATGGTAATCCTGAGACAACTACTGGTGGAGAGTCTTTGGGTTTTTGGACTACAGGCAGAATAAGCATTAGAGGTCCAGAAGCTAGAAAAAGACGCTTATTAGATGATGCCGGAGAAGTATATGGTCATATAGCTGCTCATGAGATACAAAAGAACAAATTAGGGGAACCATTTAAGAAGGCAAACTTAAATCTTATATATAATAAAGGGTATGATTTTTATAATGAAGTCCTTGAGATGGCAGTTAGTCTAGATGTAGTTGAGAAAGCAGGTTCTTGGTTCAAATACAAAGATGAAAATTTGGCTCAAGGCAATGATAAAACTCTAATAGTTCTTAGAGAAAATAAAGAATTATTTAATGAAATCAGAGATATTGTAATAGAAACTGTAGGATTAAAGGAGCAATATGAGCTACATAGCAACCCAGGTCCACTCTACCCTAGTTAAATTATTTCCAGCAAACCCCTTTAAACAGGTGTTTTGTGAGCACTATGTAAATTTTCAAGGACAGCGACTGTTTTTTGATTTTTATATAAAGAAGTTGGGGGTATTTATTGAAGTCCAAGGGCGACAGCACACCGAATTTGTTAAACATTTTCATCAAGATAAGAAAGCATTTTTAAAACAAAAAGAACGAGACAATTTAAAAATAGTATGGGCAGAAGAGAATGATTACAGTTTGGTACGGATTAATTTTGATGAAGAAATAACGGATAGATTAGTAATGGATAAAATAACAAGAGCTATGGAAGGAGGATTCTATGAGTGAGCAAACAAAAAATAAATCTACCCCTGATTCTTTGAAATATAATAAAGATTGTGCAGATTTTATTTGTCTTAGTGATGGAACCATTTATAGAGAATGTAAGTATTGTAATCATAGTCTTGAGTGCCAACAGGTTGATATATTAAAGGGAAAGCCTGTACCAATGGAATCACATTACTGTCCGATTGTAGACCCGATTACCCTTGATCTGGTCGAGTGGCAATATTATTGTACTGGTATGCATGATACAAGATCTTTAGATGAACGAAAAGAAGGTGATGATAAAATATCATAGGAGTTAATTATGGATAGTGGAGTAATGTCGTTTAATAGGATAGAAATAAATAATGATTTTTTAGAACAAATTTGGAAGTTTAACCCTGTAACTTTAGGGTCTCTAGATGATTTAACAGTAAGCCAGTACTCTATATGTTTGGCTCAGTATTTAATCTTTTTTAGATCTGAATTAAATCAAACTAAAGCTATTATAGCAAAGAAAAAGAAACTTTTAGACTCTTCTATAGCTATTGCTATGGACGCTAAAATTATTAAAACATACAAGACTAAAACTGCAGCTATTGATTTTATTAAGAACTCTAGCCCTGAGCTTTCTGCATTGGAGGAACAAATAGACAATTTGAAGGATGAGGTTATACGTATAGACGGTATAGATAAAGCAGTTAGTGAGTATATAGCTACTTTTAAGAGAGAATTAACCCGTAGAGAGAAAGAAATATTTGCTATAAGAGCAGAAAGGAGAAGTTAATGTCGACAGAATTAGTACCAGCCACACATCAAAGAGATCTTTTTTATCGCCCAGGCGATGAGCGGACAGTACTATCATACTGTTTTAAAAGCGTGGATTATTTCTATGATTTGACATCCAAGTTGACTGAGCGAGACTTCTTATCTCCAGAGCATCAGTTATTGTACGCCATGTTTAGTGGTTTTATTAGTGAAGGTGTAACTACTTTAGATATGTCAATGGTTATAAATCAAGCACAGAGTAATGGTATCATAGATTTGTTAGGCGGTGTAGGTTATATTCAATCAATTTGTAATATCCAAGCTTCCAAGGAGAACTTTGAGGTATATGTAAACAATGTTCTTGAAGCCAGTACTAAATTTCAAACTCATGTCGCATTAACTCAACATTTAACTACCATAGAAGAGAACGCACAATCAGGCTTAAGTGGCTCAGAATTAATAAGTAAAGTAGAGGCTAATATGTTAGATATGTCATCTATTTCTTTACTTACTGAAGATCCTATTAAATTGGGGGATGGACTTGCTGAATACCTTGAAGAACGGCGGAATAAAAAGATATTTATGACTGGTTTGTCTACAGGATATCCAATTCTAGATAGGCAAATAGATGGGTTAATTCCTGGTACATTGATGGTCATAGCCGCCAGAAAGAAAATGGGTAAGAGTGCTTTTTTAACTAATGTAGCTTTATTTAATGCCTTTAAATCAGGTGTTTCGACGCTCTATATTGACACAGAGTTGACATACTCAGAGTGGCAGACTAGAGCTCTCTCTATATTATCAGGCGTCAAGGAGCGTGACATTAAGCATGGTGGTTATACAGACGAACAGATGAGAAAACTAGAGTGGGCAGCTAAGATTGTATCTAAGGGTAAAGTATTTCATAAATATATGCCTGGGTACAGTGTAGATAAAGTAGTCTCTCTTTGTAAAAAATATAAATTAAAAGAAGATATTGGCTTAATAGTTTTTGATTATCTTAAAGAACCTGATCTATCTACAACAGATGGCAGCCGTAAAGAGCATCAGTTGTTAGGGGATATAACTACTAAATTAAAAGATTTGGCTGGAGTATTAGATCTTCCAGTACTAAGTGCTGTGCAATTAAATAGACAGAATGACATTGCGGATAGTGATAGAATAGCGAGATTTGGTGACATTATCTCTATTTGGGGTGTACGTACTGATGAAGAGAAAGAAAAATGTGGCCCAGAAGGTGGGTCGTATAAACTAGTTATAAAAGATACTCGTAGAGGGGGCAGTACAGGTGGCGAAGGGATAGGTTATTGGTTTTTTAAAAATCGGCTTACCATTAGAGAGGTTAATCCAGCTGATCAGTATTTTATACATCAGAGTGAAGAGGTCTCTAATATAGATGACCTAGACGATGATCTTTATATCCGAGAGGTGGAGGATGAGCTTGCCTAAACGAAACGAAGATGATTTTAGACTACGTGTAGACACAGTGAAGCAGTTAATAGACCCTGTATATCTAGCAGAAACTTTGGGATTCAAATTAACTAATGAAACCCCTAAAGAGTTTAGAGCTGCCTGTCTTATACATGGTGGAGATAATACTACTGCATTTAGAGTGAATAAAGACTTAAAAACTTGGGTCTGTTTCACACACAAATGTCATGATGAGTCAGGAAATGATATGTTTGGCCTTGTTATGGCTGTTAATAAATGTGGTTTTATGGAGGCTCTAGAGTATTTAGAAGAATTGACTGGTAGTAAAACTATAAACAGAACTCAGTTAAATGCATTTAAAAGAAAACGTGAGCAACAAGAATTTGTTAGACAAAATAATTATGATAGTAATGAGAAACCTTCTATAGTTGATGCTACTAGGCTAAAATATTATAAACCTTTTAGATCCTCCTTATTTATAGAGGATGGTTTTTCATCAGAGACCTTAGATTACTTTGAAGTGGCTGGAGGTTACTCAGATAAAGAGGGTATAGTTAGAGATATAATTCCTATACATAATGATAAAGGATTATTGGTTGCTTATAGTCTTAGAGATATAAGACGTAATGCTGAGAATACGGATAAGAAATATAAATTAACATCGGGTTTTGATAAGAACATGGTGTTATATAATTTAAATAGAATTAAGGATATAGTAGCAGATACCCCACTTATTATGGTTGAAGGATTCAAAAGTGTTTGGAGATTATATGAGTTAGGTATTAAGAATGTAGTAGCTTGCATGGGTTCAGGTATTACTACTGGGCAAGTAAATTTACTATGTACATATGCACATAAAGGTATCGTTTTCTTTTTTGATAACGATTACGCCGGCGCTTCAGCCATTGGGAGATCATTTGATCTTGTTAAAGGAAAGATGAAGACATATGTAGAGATAATAACAGAAGTAGATGAAGATGGTGAAGGGCTAGACCCAGCCGATTTAACAGATGAACAAATATTTTATTATTTGAATAATTATATAGAGGAGAAATAGTATGGAAGGTGAAAATTTTGTAACATTAGTAGGAACAGTATCAAGAGGTACTTATAAAGAGGTAGGGCAGTTTAATACTGGTTTGTTTAAGGGTAGTTTAGCCATTCCTACCGTTAAAGGGACTAATCAGTACTTAAAGATTGCAGCATGGGCAGATTTAGCTGAAGCATTGAGGGATACAGACACTGCTGCAACTGTAAAAATTCATGGTCATATAGAAGAGAGTTCCTATGATGGGAAATGTAGGCATTGTCAAGGCCCTGAGAAAAAATATTGGACTGAAGTAATTGTAGATAACTTTACTGTAATACCAGAAGGAGTAGAAAATGTCGGATGAAAAATACATAGGTTTACCAACGATGGCGTTGTTACCGCTAACTAATGTGGAGTTTTCGTCGGTGCAAGATCTTGAGATTATAATCCCTAGGAGAGGGAACTATGCAGAGCTAGCACCTCTAATATTTAAAGAAGAGGACGGGGATTTTAATATATTAGACGAGGATATTAACGCGTTATACTTACCTTCTGTAACTAAAGTATTACTGGCGTGTGGGAAGTACCCAACTTTAACAGCCAATCAGTTGTTTGTACCTCAGTCTTTCGTGTTCAACCTTGAGCAGGTAGTTATTACAGGAAGCATACTAGAAATTTTTAGCATTATAAAATAGGGAGAATTAACATGGGCGTAATTAAAGAAGAAAGTAATGAAGGTTTATTGGATACAGTACATAGATGCATCATGTGTGATGCTCCAGCGTATGAAGTGGAAGAGAATGAGTACGAATGTACAGAGTGTGATTGTACCTGGAAGGTAGTTAAGTGTGGCTAATAACTCTTACCGAGTTTTGAGTTTGGATGTATCTTCTACATCTACTGGCTGGTCTTTTATTACTGAGCGTAAGAACTCTTTAAAGTTTGGTACTATTAGACCAGATCGGAAACTAAGTGTAGTTGCTAAACTTAATTTTTTCAGGGTCGAATTAATTAAGGTCCTAAAAAAATATAAACCTACTTATATTGTGTTAGAAGATACTTTTATGGGGGCTAATCCTAAAGTAACTAAATTACTAGCTAAATTTGGTGGTGTGGCTGAACAGACAGTGTATGAATATAGTAAAAAAGAGCCTTATGTTATGAGTAACACTACTCCTAAGTCATTTTTTAAGGCAAAGAAAAAAGAAAAACTATTCGTTTTAATAATAGATTTACTTGACTTTACTGAAAAGATGATTACATTTAAAGAGTGGAATGATATAGCAGATAGTATTGCGCAACTGTGGTGTTATTGTGATGAGGTGTTAGAAATCAAAAAGATTAGAGAGGAGAAGGAATATGGCTATAGATTCAGGCCGGGTTCTTGCAACCCACGCTCGCACTGAGGCATTGAAGACTGATTTTCTAGATTTACTTGTAGATATAGCAGCTAGACATGAGATTTCATTAGATGAGACTTCTAAAAAACATATGTATTTGTATTTAGATTACTTAATTAAAAAATTGGACTTAGGCGAAGAGCATAAAATAGTTATTGAGAGGATTATAGTGGAAGAAGATTCACCAGACCCTGTCAGCTATGTTAAATATGATGAAGTGATTGCTCTAACTGAGGCATTTAAAATTAAGCTCGGGACTGTACTTTTAGACTTAATAAGTTATGAGCTTGAAGCTTTTTTAAAAACAAGAGGAGAAAGATGACTAAAAAAATAATTAAACTTAGCGCTACTAGAATAGGTTCTTACTTAAGATGTAAACGTAAGTACTGGTTCAATTATGTAGAGCACATGCCCAAACTATCTAATCCGGCGTTTAAACTAGGATTGGCTTGTCATGAGTCTCTAGAGATAGCCGGTAAGATTTGGATGGAAGAAGGCAGGCTGAGTAAGGCCGCCTATACAAAAATTTTCGCACACTATGATAAGATTTCTGTGAGAGAAGGTATTGAGGCGATGGAGGTACATGTTCAGGGAAAAGTGCTAGTAAAAAATAGACTAGATAACTTTGCACTAGGTACTAAAATCATCAGCCTTGAAGAAAAGTTTGGATTCGGCAAGGGGACTAAAGATATATCTACTACACTGGGCGTACCTCTAATTGGTGCAATGGATAAAGTAGTAGAGCTTGATCCAGACACTATAGTAGTGGTGGATTATAAAACTTCTAAAACTGCACCTACTTATGATCAATTGAAAGACGATTTACAGCTTTCTTTATATGATCTTGTAGCAGGTATTTTGTTTCCTCAGTATTCTAGAGTGATACTTTGTTTAGATATGTTGAAATCAGAGCCGGTATATACTTATAGAACACCTTTTCAGCGAGAAGAATTTAATAGTTACTTATCAGTAATTCATGAAGAAATGTCAGCACTTGTAGAGAAGGACGCTTATGCGTCATTGAATGTATTTTGTCCTTGGTGTGATTTTAAAGACTACTGCAAGGAATATAAGAAAGCAAGTTCGCAGACTAAATATGAATTTTTACCAGTATCCAAGATGACAGATGCTGATTTAATAGAAGAACATGAAAGAGTTAAAGGCGTGGCCAAGATACTTGACATGAGAAAACGTGATTTGGCAATGATTCTAATGGAGAAAATTAAAATTGCTGGTACTGATTTGAAGGGCGGGGATAATCAGATGTATATAAGACAGAGTGCCAGAACTAACTATGATGCCAAGGGTTTACATAAATTGATTCCACCCGATGAGTTCGCTACTATGGTATCATTGAATAAAAAAGCAGTAGATGCTTATTGTTCTAAACATCCTAAATTAAAGAAAGAAATTGAGAAGAATGCTACCACTAACTATACTTCTCCATTCTTGGCAGTTAAAAAAATTAAAGAACCAAAACCAGTAAAGAAAAAAGGAGCTACTAAAACTAATGGCAAAAAGAAAACTAAGCAAACAAGTAAAGCAAAAAAAGATTAAAGTATTAGCGTACTGCGACTCTCCAACCTGTGCAACAGGCTTTGGAACGGTGGCAAGGAATATTTTTGAGGCCCTACATAAAACAGGTCGGTATGAAATTGATATTCTAGGTATTAATTATTGGGGCGACCCACACGGTTTACCTTACAGAATATGGCCAACAGGAATTAATGGAGATAAAGATCCTTATGGACGCAGAAAAGTGGCTGGTATGATACCACAGATGCAGTATGATATATTGTTTCTGTTACAGGACTCGTTTATATTGGATTTCATGCCTGCGCTATTTTCAAAATTAAAATCATCAGGCAAAGACTTCAAATCCATTTGTTATTTTCCTATAGATGGAAAACCTAAAGCGCAATGGATAGATAATGTTAATAACGCTGATGAGGTAGTAGCTTATTCACAGTTCGGGGCAGACGCAGCTAAGGCCGCTCAACCTGAGTGTAAAGATCTTCATATTATACCTCATGGAGCTAACGTCAATGATTTTAGACCCCTACCTGAGGGAGAAGTTAAAGCTTTTAGGAAACAATATTTTGGTAAGCATGCGGATAGTTTCATTGTCACTAATTTAAATAGAAATCAGCATAGGAAAGATATCCCACGGACTATTGCAGCGTTTAAAAAGTTTAGAGAGTCGGTTCCTGAATCGGTACTTTATTTACACATGGCTCCTAAAGATCAGGGTTGGGATTTGCCCGAAGTATGTAAAGCCTATGGGTTTAATATAGCTGAGGATGTAATATTCCCGGAGAACTTTGGCCCCAATCAAGGCTACCCGAGAGAAGTGGTAAATATGATCTATAATGCATCTGATTTGGTAGTAAGTACTACCCTTGGAGAAGGTTGGGGGTTGTCTTGGGTTGAAGCTATGGCAACTAGAACTCCTGTGCTTATGCCTAATAACACAGCAATAACTGAAAATATTAGCGAAGATAGAGGCTATTTATGTAACAGTGGTACTAGTATAGGGCTAACAACTATATTGGCGAATGATAATGAAGTCATTAGACCTTTGGTCGACGTAGAAGACATGGCTGAGAAGATGGTGCACATTTATAATAACTATGAAGAGGCTTTGGAGAAAGCAGATAAGGCATATAATTGGGTACATGAAAATTTAAATTGGCAAGGTAATGTTGGAAAGCAATGGGTTGACTTGTTTGATAAGGTATACGCTGACATGATTGAAGAGAAAATTAGTAGCCCCGATCATGATGCAATAGGAAAAATGATTAAGGCTGAGACATTTTAGCTTGACAAATAAAAACTAATGTTTATATTATATATATGTTAGGAAAATAACGCCACAGTTCACCGGCTTTGTCCGGTGTAACTGATTGGTTATTAAAAAGGAGGTATTATGGAACAAAAACTTTTCCCATTTGAATGTAAATGTAGTGTTAAATTACGTAAGGCTGGTCTTTTTGAACTAAACATAAAAGGACTACCACATCCTACTGATCCAGAAGGAACGCATAGTATGATGACTACGGGTAGAACATTAGGCGAGGCTTTTTTTAATATGGGTCATCACTTGACATTATCCTTTGAAGAACTGGCTCCTGGCCTTTTAGATTGGGCAGTTTGTGATGAACCTCGTCCTGAGCTAATTGAAAAGCTTCGTTTTCCGAATTGGCTTCAATTTTAATAATATATTCAGGATGATTTTGATATTTTAAAGTAATTGTATATTTTTTGATCATTTAGGTTCTCCTATCTGATTAAAATTAATAATACCACAGTTCACCGGCTTTGTCCGGTGTAACTGATTGGTTATTTGGGTTTAGGATTTAAGTTGAGGGGTTTTGTATCTGTTTTATGAAGTTCAAACGAACCGCAAAGAGGACAACGTTTCGTTTCAGTACATTCAAAAATGTGTTTACATTTTAAACAGGCATAAACTTTGTTTTTATTTTTAATTTTATTGTCCTCATTAAGGTGATTACTATGTACGAAGATATTATAGCACGATATAAAAAGGCGGGTATAGAAATTCCTAAAGAATTTTATGATGCTAATGTAATAGAAATGCTTGGTTCAGAAAATACTTTCATGTGGGAAAATAGAAAGTATAGGTTTCTTGCTTGTAATTTTGGACCAACAATAACAATGAAATGTGTTGATGATGATAGTAGAATAAGTTTTAATATTATATCAGAACTTAAAGACGAATTAATTAAAATTAATTAAAAATAACGCCACAGTTCAGCGGTTTATCCGCTGTAACTTGTGGTTATGGAGGAAGAACAGCATGATTGAAGTGAATAAACTACATGAAAACCAAGGTAATTTTTTGGCGGCTTTAGTTGGTATGGGGTTAGCTTTTGATAAGACAGTTAAAGGGTTAGATAACGGAACTGATATTTTCTTTAGTGCTGATGGCACATATAATGATTTGTATTTTAAGATGTTAGATAGAGCTAAAAGGATGGCATTTAAGGGGATGGGCCATAATAAATTCCTTAGAGCGATACATGTAGATCTCATTGTGAAGGCTCCTTGTGATTGGTGGCAACAACAGGCCACGTATACTACTATCTCTGCGGTGCAGTCAACATCCACTATGCACATGTTGAAGAAATCAGGCTTTGATAATGGGGTAGATCCTTTAATGGATGAAGTTATTTTAAATAGATACAATGAACTACTTAAAGAGACTGATGACCTAATTAAATTGAAACGTAATCTACCAGCTGGTTATATGTATATAAGAACTATCCACTTAAACTACATGAATTTACAGGCTATGGTTAATCAGCGAATTAATCACAAAGAACCGGAATGGCCAGAGTTTTGTGAGCAAGTACTAGCACAGATAAACCATCCATATTTAGTGATGAAGGGGTAACAGATGAAGACAGTGAGGATACACCTACTATCCACTAGTAATGAGATAACATATACTAACATAATAAATAGTTATATTAAATCTAATATGTATTGTGTTTTGTTTGAAAAAGATGATGGAATGGTAGTACATAAATACCCATTCTCTAATATTTATAGAGTAGAAGAAGACTATTAGGAGGTTACATGGAGATAAAAGGAATTAAATATACAGGCCCGATTTTTGATAACTCAGGGTATGCTAAGGCATGTAGAGGTAATATACTTGCTTTGCATCATGCAGGGGTGCCTATTACTTTAAACCCCATAACATTCGAACAGGCGCATCCAAATTTAGGTGAAAATGCTGAGCTTTTAAAAAGTTTAGTAAATAAATCTGTAGATTATAACGTTAATTTAATGCATACTACACCAGAGTTCTGGTCTAAGCATAAAGAATCCACATCATGTAATGTTGGTTATACTATTTGGGAGACTACTAAGCTACACAAAGATTGGCCCGGGTACATAAATTCCAACGTTGAGAAAGTATTGGTAGGGTGTGAGTGGAACAAAGGCATCTTTAAAGATAGTGGTGTAACTGTTCCTATTGGGGTGGTTCCCCATGGCACTAGTGCGAAGGAATTTGATAACGTAACCCCCTTCCAAATTGCTGGTGTTAAAGACACCGACTTTGTGTTCTATAGTATTTTTCAGTGGACAGAGCGTAAGTGCCCCTTGGCTTTGTTAAAGGCTTATTACCATGCTTTTCAGAATAATGAAGATGTAGTACTGGTCTTGAAAGCTTACGGTAATGACTACAGTACAAAACAAAAAGAGTCCGTAGTCAATGCTATTAAATATTTGAAATATAATATGCCTATGCCGCACTTTCCTAAGATAGTTCTTATTGGGGATATGATATCTGAGGACGAGATGGCCTCTATTCACGCAAGAGGGGATTGTTATGCTTCTTTAGATAGAGGTGAAGGCTTCGGACTTAGCCCGTTTACTGCTGGAGCAGCCGGAAACCCTATTATAGTTACAGGTTTTGGAGGATCAACTGAGTATGCTAAAGAAGATAATAGTTATTTGGTGGATTATCAATTAACACCTGTCTACGGAATGCCGTGGAGTCCCTGGTATGATGGTACTCAGTTATGGGCCGAACCTAATGTCGTAGATGGTAGTAATAAAATGAGATATGTATATGCAAATAGAGAAGAAGCAAAGGTTAAAGGATTAAAACTACAGGATAGTATAACTAAGAACTTTTCTTGGGAAGCTATAGCTGATAGAATTATTACTGAGATAAGGGAGATCAATTAATGAAGAAGAAGACACTTAATATAGGAGCGGGAGAGCGCACTTATACCTACTATCCTACTAATAATTATGAATGTATTAATTTTGATGAGCGTAAGTTGAAGACTACCGATGTTGTAGGGGATGTTAGAGTATTAGATATGTTTGAAGATGAAGAATTTGATTTCATTCTAGCCAGTGATATTATAGAACACTTCCCTATTAAAGAAGTGCAAGATATACTAAAAGAGTGGGGTCGAGTACTCAAAGCCTCAGGAATGATAGAATTTAGATTACCTAATTTAACTGCAATCTGTGTCCAATACATTAATGAAAAAAATGCTCGGAATGTGAGTTGGTTATTGTATGGGGGACAGGATTACTCTGGCAACTTTCACTACACTTGCTATGATAGAGTTCTCTTTAAAGAAGAGCTTATTAAAGCAGGTTTGGAGGAAGTTACTTACAGTGAAGAAGGTTATAATATGGTAGTTAGAGTTAGGAAAGGGGAAAAATAAATGAAAACAATAACATTTCCGGTCGGCTATAGACCACAGTATTTAGAACAGTTTTTAACCTGCTTAGAGAAACAGAATTTGGAGGGGTACACTATATTTTGTAGTGCTGAGGATTCTCCAGAATGTATCCAAATACTACAGAATTCTAAATTAGCTTTGAATATTTTATATAAGAAGAATTCAAGTGGGAAACGAAATCATTCGGGAGCAAAAGATAATATGTTTAACGTGCTCAATGCCGCCTTTGAAGCAGGGTCTACCTTTAATCTACATTTGGAAGATGATTTTTTATTAGCCCCCGATGCAGTAGATTTAGCTAATTGGTATTATACTAATTTTAAAGATAAACCCATTACATATATGTCATATGGTATGTTCGGATTTAATCCTAGAGGCCTCGACCCCTCTGCTTTAGAAGAAGTACCTTTTTTTGAAGGGCTTGGTTGGTGTACATTTAAAGAGGGCTGGGAGACATGCTATAAGCAAGCATGGTACGATATTAAACTAGCTAAAAAATATTTTGGTTCAAGCCACGGTTGGGATTGGTCAGTGCAGGCTTTCTTTAAAGAGTATGGGTATAAAGCACTTCGTCCTCTTATTAATAGAACCCAACATAACGGACGTATGGGGGGAACTTGTTGTACGGTACGCCATCATGATAAACATTATGTACCATTAAAATGGAACACAACCGAGCGCATATTAGAATTTAATTTAATAGGCACTTCTAAAGAAACAGCAGAGTGGATAAAATGAAAATACTTACTATAATTGGTACTAGGCCTGAGCTGATAAGATTGAGTGTACTAATTAAAAAACTAGATAAATTAGTGGATCATGTGTTTGTATATACTAATCAGAATTATGACTATTCTTTAAGTGGCAAATTTTTTAAAGAGCTGAAGATTAGAAAGCCAGATTATTATTTTAGTAATGAAGGTAATTCTATTGGTAATTTTTTATCAAACGCTATTCTTCAATTTGAAGAGGTTCTTCTTAAAGAAAAACCAGATAAATTACTAGTGTTGGGTGATACTAATTCAGGTTTGCTGGCTATAATAGCAGAAAAATATAATATTCCTGTATATCATATGGAAGCAGGTAATAGATGCTATGATAATAGGCTACCAGAAGAAATGAATAGGCGTATTATAGATCATGTGTCTGCGTATAATTTACCTTATACGGAGGGTAGTAAACAGAATTTATTGACCGAGGGGTTTCATAAGAACTACGTTTTTAAAACAGGCAATCCTATATATGAAGTTCTGTTGTATTACACTAAGGAGATAAATGATAGTAAAATTTTACAGAAACTATCTCTGAAAACTGAGGACTTTGTTCTAGTAACCACACATAGAACAGAGAATGTAGACGACCCTACCTCTTTACTAGGTATAATTAATGCCTTGAATGAAATTTCAAAACAATATAAGGTTATAATTTCTTTACACCCAAGGACAAAAGATAAATTAAATAAGTTTGGGATATCTGTGGCTGATAATATTACTATGTTAGCGCCACTTGGATTTTTTGACTTTGTAAAATTAGAACAATCAGCAAAACTAGTTATCAGTGACTCTGGGACTTGCCAAGAAGAGTGTTGTATTTATAATGTACCCTCTATAACAATAAGAGAAAGTACCGAAAGACAAGAAACCATAGAGTGTGGATCAAACGTGCTATCAGGAACAAATACTGAGCAAATTGTACGTATATTTAATACACTGTTAAACAGACCGTATGAATGGGCACCACCAAAGGACTACATGAAGAAGAATGTATCTGATACAGTTGTAAATATATTGTTAGGAAAATAAAATACAGATGGGAGATTTAATATGATACTTGAGGATATGGATTTCACAGATTTTTTTAAACACATTTCAGAGATTTTTTCAGGGTATTTCTCAAATAAAGAGACCGACATGCTGATGGGATTTGTTGATGTGTTATCTGACGCAAATTTTCGTTGTTACAAAGCTAATATGATTGTGATTAAGTCTAGAAAAGCACACGAGGATAATTATAAACTAGTTTCAGATATGGAGTGGGTAGCTAGAAGTGTAGGGGAGTATAGAGTTTCTTCTAAAGCTAGAATTAACTTGTATATCTCTAAAATAAGAGCTCAAAGCATAAGAACTAACTCAGCTACTTGGGTAAGTGATGATGTAGTTTATAGTATAGGTGAGATGATGGATAGGTTATCAATAGAGACTATTAAAAGGGAAGACTTCTTTAAGAATAATAGACCAGACCACATGAGACGAGCCTCTCAGGACATTAGTGATAGGGTAGAGAAGTATTTAAGGGTTAAGCTAAAAGAGATAGATAGGAAAGGTTTCTACGAGTGTATACACGAGCAGAGAACTTATGATCTTGAAGGTATAGTGCAAGAATTGGCGATATAAATGGATCTTATACCTAAAATATTACATACTTATTGGGACGGTAGCAACATGTCTCAGTTACAAATGTTCACAGTGACTACGTTTCATAGACAAAACCCTGATTGGGAAATAAATGTGTATACAGCTAAACAAGATTATACAGGCAGAGCTCAGTATATACCTGACTACAAAGGACAGAACTATTTTGATCTAGTAAAACAACTTGCTTATGTAAATATAGTTACAGTGGACTTAGATGACTATGGTATATTGCATAATCTACATGGTATACTACGATCAGACATATTTAGGTACCATGTACTCTATAATATTGGCGGGGTTTGGTCTGATTTTGATGTAATATGGCTCAAACCAATGGAACATTTTAATAACATTAAATATCATGGAGAAGCATCTATCAAAGAAGCTAACGCTATAGTTTCTTTTATGAAGGGTACTTACGGTGGCCATAGTATTGGTATTATGATACACGCTAAACATGATCCATACGTTTTATCTTTGATTGAAGCCACTAAAAAAATTAAGCCTCCATATACACATGAAGTATTCGGTGGCGACATGATTAACAAATACTACCCTACGTTAACTTCTTTATCTAACTACGGTAATGTTATTGGAGCGAGATTTGAAACTTATTATCCCTACAACATACACCCACCAAATGTTACCATACAAAAATTATATTCCGGTGTAGATTTAAATTGTATAAATAATAATGTTATGTGCGTGCATTGGTATAATGGACGTAAAGAGAGTAAGCACTATGTTAATAATAATGGTTTTGAAAGAAATTGTAGTATGACTACAATATTAAAAAACGAGGGGTGTATATAAATGAAAGTTTCTATTATAATACCATCATATAAGAGGTGCCATCTACTTAAATGGGGACTATGGTCCTTGGCTAGGCAAAAATTTCCTTTTGAATTTGAAACAATACTTTTAAATGATGGGCTTTTAGATAATACTGAAAGTCTTGGGGAACAAAATAAAGAAAGACTTAATTTAAAGTATGTTTTTACTGGCCAAAGAAATATAAATGGGGCTTCTTTGTGGAGAGTGCCTGGGTTTGCATTAAATATCGGGGCAAAGCAAAGTACCGGTGATATTATTGTGTTTTGTTGTGCTGAGATGTTTCATTTAAATAATACTATAGAATTACTTACTTCTATATACAGTTCTTCAGGAAATGAAAAAATATTAGCAATGCCTAAAGCTAAGGATGATAGTGGGGAGTTTCTGAAACATGTTGAAGCCACAGGCGGAGCAACAAGTATTGAAGTGTATAATAAACAGCCCTCACTTATTAACGTGAGATTTCCCTTCTTTTTAGCCATGATGAAGCAAGAATTTATGGCCATAGGAGGTTATGATGAGGATTTTACTGGGACAGACTACGATGATGAGGATTTAGTAATGAGACTGTTGGATAATGGGTGCTCTCATGTTGAAACTAATGCGTTGGCTATACATTTATGGCACCCACGTCTAGCTATGACACGTGAAAGAATACCTAGGTTCAATCATAATAAAAAATTATTTGAACAACGTCGTGGTATTATAACTAGAAATGAAGGAAGGGAGTGGGGAGTGCTTTAATGGTAAAAGATATATATTTTTATTGGGGAAATAGTACTATGTCATATATGCGTTATATGACGCTACATTCTTTTAAAACACATAACCCAGACTGGACTATATATTTGATTAAGAATAGCCAAGAAACTAATAGAGATTTAACTGAGACTGTAGAGAAACAAGATAAAACTGAATACACTGGTAAAGATTATTCATATTTAATAGATGATTTGAACATAAATATTGTGGAATTCGGAAATGATTTTATAGATTTGGATGATGCTGTTGTAGCGTCTATGTCAGATGTACACATTAAAGATATTCTGAATTGGAAATTATTAGCAGAACAAGGCGGCATAGTTGCTGATATGGATATACTATTTACTACCCCAATAGGTGATTCTATACAAGACTCTGTTGAATTAGGACTAATTTGTTTTGATAACAATCCTCAGAAAGATTATATTCCAGTGAGTTTTATGTACAGCTCAGGAAAGAATGAGTTTTTTAAAAAGACCTATGAGAATGCTCTTAGAAACTATAATCCTAGTATCTACGAGAGTTGTGGTACTATGTGTATAGAAGAGAATAATTTAAATGAGATTAAAGGTAACTATCTTAATATGGGTATCCAAGAACTAGCTGATGGGGTAGTATTTCCATTTATAGCTGTACCTTGGATGAAAGGAATAAATATGTTGTACGATACTGATTGTACTAGTTTGATGGATTCTAATTCTGTAGGAATACATTGGTATGGCGGAGCGCCACAGTCACAAAAATATAATAATATAATAAACGATAAAACAGTACATGAAATTAATAATACAATCTCTGTGAATATAAGGAAAATAATTTAAATGGGTTCTAAAAACAAGGAAAATTTTATATATCATTATAACTTAGAAGTAAGTAATAATAGGCCTCCATGTGGTCCAGGGAGTGAACATAGTTTTATTGAAAGAAGTGGAACAGTAACTTTTTTGAATACTGTAATTAAGAAGTATAATATTAAATCTATAAATGATTGTCCAAGTGGATTACTCAGTAATTGGATGCATCTTGTAGATTTTAAAGATGTTGATTATGTAGGATATGATATAAATCCTCTGGCTGTTGAGAGAAATAAGAAGGAATTTCCTGCAATTTCATTTTTTGAATTTGATCTAGTAAATGAAATATTACCGACTGCAGATTTAATTATTTGTAGAGATTGTTTTTTTCATCTTTCTAATAATTTTGTATCAAAAGGGCTAGAAAATTTTAGAAAAAGTGGAACCAAATATTTATTATCTACATCACATTATTGGTTGGGTAAAAATAATGAATTAACTAAAAAAGAATTAGATATAGAAGCAGGTTATAGACATCTAAATTTAGAAATCGCGCCGTATAATATGGGATCTCCATTGGAGATACATATTGAAGGTGGTTGGACCCCTTTAGACGCTGGAAATAATAGACAATTATCTTTGTGGAAATTAAATTAAAAAAGGAGAAAGAAAATGAATGATGTTACTAATGTATTTATTAGCGGCTTTCCTAGAGCAGGAACAACTATGTTGTGTTTAATGATGAATTATTTTGAGGATTGCGAAGTACATTCTGATGGAGAAAGGCACCCTGGAGATTTTTCTTTATTAAAAACTAATAAGAAATATTTGGTTATAAAACAACCTTTTGGGGTTAAAGATTTTACACCTTTATATACCTATGAAAGTTTAGAGTCAGATTATAATTGTAAAATAATTTCATTAGTCAGAGACCCAAGAGATGTAGGAACATCTATACATGCAGCAGATCCAAGTAGATATTGGGTAACAAGTGGCATGATAATTAGGAATTGTGAAGAATATCTAAATAATATAGATAATCCAAATGTTCTTTTTGTCAGATATGAAGATTTAGTTAATGATACTTCAATAGAATTAGATAGAATAGCTACTTTTTTAGGGACTACTTATAGTAGTAACTTTGAAAATTTTTATACACTGTCTAACGCTAGTTTATTGAAGAATAATTCGTTAGGAAAACCACGACAAATAAATAATAAGAGTGTAGGTGAATGGAGAAAAGAGAAACATTCTAAAAGAGTTAAAGAATTAATGACTCCAAAACTACAAGAATATATAACTAAATTAGGTTATTAAAGGAGATATACAGAATGACAATGAGCCCAGATTTTACTAACTATTATGATATTATTTTTGATTATGTTACAGAAGGCCCAGTATTAATTTACGGTGTACATAAAAATGTAGCAGAAAATCAAATGCCAGAAAAATACCAAGGAGTAACTGATTTTTCAGATTGGTTTAAAAAAAGAAATATAGATGCTTATACTTTAGATTTGTTTGACAAAGAAGCTAGTTATAATTTTGATCTCAATGATCCAGTACCTGTGGGACAACTTAAGAGGTATAATGCTGTTATAGATATAGGTACAATAGAGCATATATTTGATGTGAAACAAGTACTACATAATAGTTTTGGTATGGTGAAAGAGAATGGTTATTACATACTACAGACTACTGCTAATGGATTATACGAACATGGATTTTATGCTTTTGGTCCTGAACTAATTCAATCAACTCTACGTAGTAATGGTTTTGATGTATTGTATTTTAAAACCAGTAATCTCACAGGAGTAGAGACTAATTTTTCAGATGTTTTTGCTCCAATGCAGCCAAGTATGGTTATGTGGGTTGTAGCTAAAAGAGTTAAAGTATTGGAAAAGTTTGTAAATCCACAACAAGATCAGTGGAAAAATTTATATTAAAAGGAGAATTATCTAATGGAAAGAGTATCAATATTTAATTGTGTATCATCAGCATATGAAATGTTAAAATTTTCATCTGATGCTATAATACAAAATGCAGGTTACGACAACTATGATTACATAGTAGTAACATGGGGGCCAACACCAGAAGTATCTGAATATTTAGATGAGTTAAAAAAGAAACATGATTTTGTTCATATTATCGATTATAAAACTAATAAAGATGTGCCATATGTACCAAATTTAAGAGGCATGATGAATACTGGTTTTGATTATGGATTTGAATTGAATGACTACTGCGGACTAACTAATACTGATCAGTACTTTGGAAAAGATTGGTTATTAAATTTAGTTAAATACGCTAATCCCACTGATATAGTTAACGCAACTTCCATTTGTCCAGTAGATTGGCCAAGTCACATTAATATTAATCTAGGAATTCCTGAGTATGGTAAATTTAATTTAGAAAAATTTAATCAATTATATGACGAATTATATGAAGATAAAATTCAAACTGAAGAAGAACGAGGTGGCAGAAGAGCTACTAATACTATGCCCTATCTAATTCCAAAAAAATTCTGGGAAGAAGCAGGTCCTTGGGAATTAAGGGTAAGTCCTGGAGATAGCCCGGATGTAAAATTTTTTCAAAGATGTAAAAAAGCAGGAGCACATTTTACTATGAGTCGTTCTTCAATAGTGTATCATCATGAAGCAGTAGAAAGACGTAGTGGTCAAAGACCAGATGATGCAAAAGATATGAGTGAAGAATGATAAGTAATAGTATCAAATTTAGTGATGTCATTAAAAAATTAGCAGTAAAAGATTATTTATCAGACATGAGTTGCAGAGAAGTAGGTAGAAAATATAAAGCCCATCATAGAACTATTGGACGATGGGTATTAAAAGCTGGATATAAATTAAGAACTAGAAAAGAGACAGAAATTTTATCTGGCAGAAAGATGAAAGGTATTAGAAGAAGTCCTGGTAGTGAATTTAAGAAAGGAGACCCTCCTTGGAATAAAGATACAAAAGGGATAATGAAACCTAACAAAACTTCTTTTAAGAAAGGAGTACATTATTCAATAACTACAGAATTTAAAAAGGGAATGCCTACATGGAATAAGAATATCCCATGTTCTGAAGATACTAAAAAGAAAATAAGTGAAGCTTTAAAAGGTAAATTGTTAGGTAGTAAAAATCCAAATTGGCTAGGTGGGCCGAAAGATTATGGAAAAGAATTTAATTTTGTTTTAAAAGAAATAATAAGAAGTAGAGATAACTATAAATGTAGGGTATGTGAAAAGACTCAAAAAGAAAATAAAAGAAGACTCAGTTGTCATCACATAGATTATAACAAGAAAAATTGTAAAGAAAATAATTTAATTAGTTTATGTGACTCATGCCATATGACAACTAATTTTAATCGAGAATACTGGGAAAAGTATTTAAAGGAGATATTATGTTAAAGAATTCAATATTTACTGGGGAAGTGGTCCTTTTGACAGGGGGTACCGGATCATGGGCTCATGAACTAACAAAACAACTACTTGACAAAGATCCAAAGATGATTATATTAATATCTAGAGGTGAATTGGCTCAAGTTATGACAGCTAGAAAATTTAACAATGACCCAAGACTTAAGTTTATAATTTGTGATGTAAGAGATACTGCTGCAGTAGATAGAGTACTTAGTACAGGGGTGGATTATGTATTTCATATGGCAGCATTAAAGCATGTACCTGTATGTGAGGACCAACCACAAGAAGCTATTAAAACCAACATAGATGGTACAATGAATATTATTAACTCTGCTATTAGACATAAGGTGAAGAAAGTTATTGATGTGTCAACAGATAAAGCAGTTTCACCTACTAATTTATATGGTTTTACAAAAGCAGTAGGGGAAAAGTTAATAATTCAAGCCAATACTTTGTCAGATGACACTGAGTTTGTTTGTATTAGGGGTGGTAATGTTCTTGGTTCTAATGGTAGTGTAGTACCTTTATTTATAGATCAGATAAAAGAGTTTAATAAAATAACAGTTACTGATGAATCAATGACTAGATTTTTTCTTACACTGCCAGAAGCTATAACTTTATTGTTTCAGGCTACAGAATATAGTACAGGCGGAGAAACATTCGTTATGAATATGCCAGCCTTCTATATAGGGGATTTAGCTAAGGTAATGATTAGACACTATGGGGATGAAAACACTTCAATAGATGTAATAGGTTTGAGACCAGGAGAAAAAGTCCATGAAGAGTTAATTTCTGAACATGAATCTCATAGGTCGCACATCTTTAATGAGGACTACTATGTGATATTACCTGAAATTGCTATGGGAAAAGACTATGCTGATTTAAAAGCCATGGATAAAGTAAAGTTTGATAGTTTTTCTTCATCTGACAATGTGAAAGGACAAAGGTATTTAACAGATTTGCTTAATAATGGGGGCTTTTTAATATGAGAATTTTTGTTTTTGGAAGAAATGGTATGTTAGGTAACTACGTATACTCTTATTTTAAATTGAACACATCATACGATGTTATAGGTATTACTCGAAAGGATATCGACCTGTCCCGTGTATCTAACTTTAAGTTACTAGAAGGTCAGTTTAGTCCTGAAGATGTGATTATAAATTGTGTTGGGGTTATAAAGCAACGGAATAACGCAGAAGATATGGAGTTTATTGTAGTAAACTCAGTTCTTCCACATTATTTAAACAACGTTTGTAAAAATATTAGAGCTAAGTTTATTAATATTTCAACAGACTGTGTGTTTACAGGGGCAGATGGAGGTTACGACGAGGAATCTGCTCACGATGCGTCAGATATATATGGAAGAACCAAGTCTTTGGGTGAGCCTGTGGATGCTACTACTATTCGAACATCAATAATAGGGGAAGAGCTAAGCAATTTTTGTTCCTTGATCGAATGGGTTAAAAGTAATAAAGATAAAAATGTGTTAGGATATACTAATCATTTCTGGAATGGAATAACCTGTCTTCAGTTTGCAAAGATATGTGAATACATGATAGATAATTCTTTTTATTGGGAAGGCGTCAGACATATTAATTCTCCTAGTGTTGTTTCAAAATGTGATTTGGTTAAATTAATATCTGACACTTATGACTTGAACATTGAGGTTACCCCTCATACTGCACAGACATACTGTGATAGGTCGTTGTCGTCCATTAAAGAGAAATTTCCAATAGATATTCCAGAGTTAGTTGTTCAAATCGAGGAGCAGAAAAAGTTTTATGGGAGACACTATGGACTTTAGTAAAATTGATATAATTGTTAGCGAAATTGATGGTATTTTAACTGATGGATTCAAACCAATAGATAATATGAATTTGTGCTTATTTAAGAACTACTGTGAGAAAGATTTTGAAGCCATTAACGAATTAAAGCGATTCTTTACAGTAGTATTCCTTGCTTCAGACTCAGATGTTAGTTATAATGTGATGAGGACTAGAAATATACCTGCTTATTTTATTACATCTAAGGAAACTAAACTAGATATACTCACTAGAAAGATAATGCCTCGTTATAATATGCGTCCTGAAAATTTATTATATATAGGTAATAAACTATCAGATGTCCCTTGTATGAACTACGCTGAGTATAGCTTTACAATACCGGCTTCAGCCAATAGAGTGGTTTGTGCAGCCAACGGATCAATTGCTGGAGCATCTGGGAAGGGCATCATGACCAAGTTGTGTGAGGTTTTACTTCCTGAGATAGAAAAAAGAACAAGAAAATAACTTGACAAGTTTAGAATATGTATTATATTATATGTAACTATGACAATTAGAAATTAAGAGGTATTTATGTTAATCAAAAGAGCAACAAGTTATGGGGCTAATGATCTTATTACCACATACCGTCCTTGTACTATAGGTGAACTTATAGGTCAAGATGTCAATAAAAAAATAATTAAAAATAACTTACTTAAGGGCACAACTCCTCACTCCATGTTGTTTACCGGACCACCAGGTTGTGGTAAAACAACTGCTGCCAGGATCATAGCCCTGAGATTGAATTGTCTACATCCTTTACATGAACATACTTATATCCCATGTTTAGAGTGTAAGATATGTAAATCTACATTGGAACAAAATAATCTAGATATAGTAGAAATAAATGTAGGTAAATCAGGAGGCAAGGCTGCTGTCGAAAAGATAACTTCAAGGTTAGCCTATTCACCTTTGATGAGCGCCAATAAGATATTAATATTTGATGAGGCACACAAATTAACACCCGCTGCCCAGGATCTATTACTAAAAGAGATCGAGGACGGATATGATAATGTATATTTTATTTTCTGTACTAACCAACCTGAGAAATTAGTACCAGCGTTCATTGATAGAAATTTCAGTATGCATTTTGGTACTATAGCTGATAAATTACTTACAGAGCTATTAACAAATATCTGTGATTATGAAGGTATAGAATATAAACCAAATATTATAAGGTACATTGTTGAGGCTGCGAAAGGAACACCAAGAAGAGCTATAATGAATTTGAAAGTTATTATAGATGAAGGTAGTTGGTCTCTTGATAACGCTAAAGCAGCATTAATAAGTCAGAGTATCGATGAAGATAATCCTAATATAATGGAGATAGGTAAGTGTCTAGTCTCTGGTAAGTTCAAAGAAGCACTTAAAGTACTGAAGAAGTTAAAGAATGTGCCTGAGGAGACGGTACGTATAGCTACTGCAGGATTTTTTACTAATCGATTAACTTGGTGCAAGTCTTTCGAAGAGGGTGATAAGCTTTCAGCAATTTTAGATTTTATGACTGTGCCTATCCTTATGACAGGTAAACCAGCCTATCATAAACTTGTCAATAATTTTTATAAAGCAACTAAGATAATGAAGGGTAAATAATGGGTACTTTTGAAGTTGAACAGACAGGCCTACCTAAACCTAACTATGAATACATAAACAATGGCGAGGATGTAGGCAGAGCTATTGAAGACATTCTTAAGCATAATATTATTGAGGTGGATACAGAGACTACAGGGTTCGATCCATACACTAAAAAGATAGTGTTGGCACAGATAGGGATTCCTGGAAAATCTTATGTGTTCGATGTACGCCATGACACTGAACGTTCAAGTGTACATTTAGAGCAATTAAAACCGGTACTAGCTAATAAGAATATTTTAAAGCTGTTACAGAATGCAGTTTTCGATATGAAAATGTTAAAAGTTCATGGTGGTTATTATTTAGAAAATATATATGATACCATGCTGGTGGAGCAATTATTTAACCTCGGAAAGATAGGGAGAGGTGCAAGATTATCTGATATTGTACTGAAGTATTTAGGTCTTGTTCTTCCTAAGGAGCCTGCCACTACGTTTCAAGACTATAATCAGGAATTTAAACCATTTCAATTAGAATATGCCGCAAATGATGTGACTATTCTATCCTTGATACGAGATTTGCAGGCACCTAGAATTATTTCTGAAGGGTTTGAGAATGTATGTAGGTTAGAGTTTGAGTTCACTAAGCCTATGTGTGAAATGGAATTGAATGGTATTCATTTAGATAAAGATAAATGGCGTGTGATGATGGCAGATATAGAAGTAGAGAGAGGTTCAGAGCTCACTCTTATTCAGCAGTTACTAACAGCCACTTATGGTAAGAATGTTTTATTTGGTGTACCAGTTGTGAATTTAGACAGCCCCAAGCAATTGCTTAAGGCATTAAAGAGTTATGGTTTACCTAATTTAGATAGTACTGCTGAAGCTGCTTTGAAAAAATACAAAGATGTTCCTGTTGTTAAATCACTATTAAAATTTAGAAAGCTGAACAAACTTATGTCTACTTATGGCGAGACTCTTCTTGATAAGCTTCATCCAATCACTGGGAGACTCCACACACGTTTCCGCCAGATGGTAAGCACCGGTAGGATGAGTTCTTCTGCCCCTAATTTGCAGAATATACCTAAGAAGCAAAAGTATAGAAGCTGCTTTGTAGCAAAACCGGGGTATGGACTAGTCACTGCTGATATGTCAGGAGCCGAGTTAAGAATTCTTGGTAATATATCAAATGATGCAGTGTTCATTGAGTGTTACGCTAATGGGATAGATATACATACTAGAACTGCCTCAGAAGTATTTGATACTCCTATGGATAGAGTTAAAGGTGCCATGAGGAACTCTGCTAAAGCTATTAACTTTGGACTGTGTTATGGTCTATCTAAATACGGATTGGCAGACAGACTTAAGATCACTGAGAAAGAAGCAGATAGAATGATTAATACTTATTTTGAACGTTATAGTGGAGTAAAAACATATTTAGATTCCGCTGCGAGAAGTGCAATTAAAAATGGTTACTCAACTACTGTAAGTGGACGTAAAAGATTCTATAATGTGCCTCCTTATGGACACCCTGATCGTAAAAAAATACAACGTTCGGTGGAAAGGGCAGCTAAGAATGCTGGTATTCAAGGTGCCAATGCTGATACAATTAAAGAGTCTATGATTTTGGTCGTAGATAGATTAGAAAAGAGTGGTTTAGACGCTAAACTTTTACTTACTGTACATGATGAAGTTGTAGTAGAAGTGAGGAATGACCAAATTGAGGAGGCTTCTGCAATCGTTTCCCAGTCCCTTATTGATGGCTTTGCTACTTATTTTAGTAAGATTCCTATGGAGACCGATGCGTTATCAGGTCCTTGTTGGTTAAAGGGATCTTGTGAAGAGGAAGATGAAGATGGAAAAGAATGTGGATGCGCAAAAATGATGTTTGCACCAGATGAAAAATTTGGAACTAAGTTAGTGTGTTCCAGTTGTGGAGCACCACAAGATTAAAAATAAAAAGGAGAACGACTATGAACGTAACAATTAAATACACAAAATTAAATGAGACCGCAGTACTACCTGAATATGCACACGACACTGATGCATGTTTTGATATCTTTGCACTGGAGGGTGGGGTACTTAAGCCTCACAGACATGTACTAGTTAAGACTGGCTTGGCTTACGCTTTACCGATTGACTATGAGATGCAGGTTAGACCTAGAAGTGGTAATGCAAATAAGAAAATGGTCACTGTATTGAATACCCCAGGTACCATTGATCAGGACTATAGAGGGGACCTTGGTGTAATTCTTATCAACCACAGTAACAATCCGTTTGTATGGGAAGCAGGTCAAGCCATAGCACAGGGTGCAGTTAAGCCTGTGTACCGTGCCAATTTTGTTGAAGTAGATAACCTAGATGAAACTGTACGAGGTGAAGGTGGATTTGGTTCTACTGATGCTCCCAAAGAAAATAATTAAGGAGGCAATTAAAATATGCTATTTATAGATAGTTTTCAAGAAAAAATTTGGAAGGATAAGTATCAGTACGGAGATGAGACTTATGAAGATTTCTGTCACCGTATAGCGTATACTATCTTTGCCAAAGATGAACACAAAGCTAAACAATTAAAAGAGTCTATTGAGGGCTTTAGGACTTTATTTGGTGGAAGAATTAATTCTAATATAGGTATACCAGAGCAAGGACTAACTCTCTTCAATTGTTTTATTGAGGCAACAGTCAAAGACCCTGATTCATTAGAAGGTATCATGGATATGGTAACCAAGTATGCTCTCACATTAAAGACTGAGGGTGGAGTAGGTTTCTGTGCTAACTTTTTAAGACCGGCAAATACTTTGATTAGGAAGATAGGTGTTACTACCCCTGGGGCAATCAAGTTCCTAGAGATATTTGATAAGGTATCAGAAGTTATTACTTCAGGCAGTGTATCTAAGAAAGATAGTATACAGGGCGTTCCAACTAAGAAAAGCATCCGTAAGGGTGCTACCATGGTAACTATGAGCGCCAACCACCCAGATATAGAGGATTTTATTACAGCTAAATCTATACCTAATAAGCTTACCAAGATGAATATGTCTGTACTAATTTCAGATGCATTTATGTATGCTGTAGACAATGAGTTAGATTGGAATTTGTGGTTTCCAGACATAAGCCATGATAAGTATGACAAAGAATGGGATGGGGATTTTGAAAAATGGGCAGGGAAAGGTTACCCTTGTGTGACATATAAAACTGTAAAAGCTAATTATCTTTGGGAATTATTACTTAAGTCTAGTTATTGTGTCCCAGGTACGTTAGAATTACCTGCCTATCATAATAATAACCCAACAGATATAAGTATAACACACCTACACAAGATGGTGCAGAATGGTGAGGATATTCAGGTTCTTTCTATTAATAAGGATACTTTAAAATTAGAAAAGAAAAGAGTTACTAATTCGGTTTGTACAGGAGAAAATGAACTATTAAATATCACTACTAGTTCTAATTTACAATATAAATGTACCGGTGAGCATAAATTGTTTGGTATGTCTACGGGAGCCCCTTTATATGAAACTATGGCTAAAGACTTTGTTGTAGATGATTACATAGCTACTGTAAATAAAACTACGGTTGAAGACGAGAACTTCTGTGTTGATGATGATTGGGAAGTATTTACTGGCATGATTTTAGGAGACGGCAGTGTAAGACATGGGCAAATAAGAATTGCAGTACACATAGACCAGGTTGAGGAGGTGCTACCGTTAGCAAATAGAATAGCTGAAAGATATAATAGAGAAGTAAAATTATATTATGATAAAAGATCAAATAATTGGGCAGAGCTTAGTATACATTCTACCAAGTTGAGCACTGATTTAGAAGCCTTTATGTATCAATCTAAATTTGAAGGACAAAGTACTTCTATTAAAGAAATACCTAATTACTTATTTACTACTATTAATTTAAGAAGTGTTAGAAATTTTCTATCAGGATTCTTTAGTGCAGACGGCTGTATTAACGGGCAGAAGACTACTTATTATTCTAAACACGATCATATAGCTATTGGTATACAGAGATTACTTCTTAGAGTTGGAGTTATTAGTAGAAAATATAAAGTTAACCATAAGGAACTTAAAGTGTTTGGATTTCGTGTAGACATGGATATGAACAACTCTGTTAAGTTACTAAAAGAAATACCTAAATTTTTGATAGAATCTAAGGTTAATAGAGACTTCTATGAGACCGTTAACGAATATAAAGCTCCTATAGGGATTATGGCTTATGATGAAATAAAATCTTTTTCTAATAAAGCAAAATTACATAGAGAAAATAGAAGAACTGGTAAACAAAATTTTCCAGAAAAATACCAACACTTATTTGATTCAAATGTGGTACATGAGTCTATAGTTGATATATCTTCTGGAGGTACTGTAAAAACATATGATATAACAGTTGAAGATAATGAAAATTTTATTTGTGTGGATGGAGGATTATATCATAATTGCCGCAACGAACCTGGAATTCTTTTTATAGACACTATTCGTAGTATGGACAATATTAAGTATCTTACTAGTTCCATACAGGCTAGTAACCCATGCGGGGAAGTGATGGGAAACACTGGTATAGTAGAGCACAAAGGTCAACTCTTTGAGCTTGGTGATGTTTGTAACTTAGGTTCTTTGGTTCTACCTTATTACTATGATATGAGTACCGAGAAGTTTAATTTTGAGGAATTCAAAAAAGATATAACTATTATGGTAGAGGCTCTGGATAATGTTATAGAGATATCAGACTACCCATTGGATATGTATGAGCAGGCTGCTAAGATGAAACGTAAAATCGGTCTTGGAGTAGCAGGTATCGGATCTCTTTTTATGATGATGGGTGTAAAGTACGGTAGCGACGAGAGTATTAAAATTACAGAAGAAATTTTGTCTATTTTAGCTAACACATCTTACCAAGCTTCTGCTCTTTTAGCTAAAGAAAAAGGTCCTTTCCCACTATACGACGAAAAACTATTGGAGGACGGTTATGTAAAGAATGGAGGTGTTCTGACTGAAGATACTTTAGCAATTGTTAAGAAGCATGGGCTTAGACACTCAGCTACAATGGCTATTGCACCTAACGGTACCTTATCTATTCTAGCAGGTAATGTCTCTGGAGGTCTGGAACCTGTATTTTCACCTGAGTTCACTAGATGGAATAGGATAGAAGGTAAGAAATTAGGCTTTACTTATCCCAAGATCCATAAAGGTGAATGGTTTGAGACAGATTATTTTAAGGAAGAACTAATAGCTGATGAACCTATTTTGGTTTCTACAGATGGTAAGTATAGAATTGATAATAATCAAGGTCTTTGTAAAGAAGTAACTATTAGGGACTATGGGTATAACCAAGCATTAGAGTATGGTAAGATAGAATTTACTACTGCCATGGGTCTTTCAGTACAGGAGCACTTCAATATCTTGAGTGTGTTCGCTAAATATATTGATTTGAGTTGTAGCAAAACTGTAAATCTACCAGCAGATATTACCTTTGAAGATTTTAAGGCGCTGTATGGTAAGATTCATAGCCAGGGTATTAAAGGCTGCACTACTTATAGAGCAGGGACTTCTATAGCTGTTCTAGAGGTAAAGAAGGAAGAGAAGGATAGAACTATCAAAGCTCAACAGAAAGAGTTTTTAGAGGCGTTTAGAGGCCACGAGAATGGAGACATTATGCGTGATGTAGTTAAGCTACCAGAAGAGTACCCAAGTATGGGATATGTAATTAGAGCAGAGAAGAAAAAATGGTATTTACATGTGGCTTTTAAGAATGAAGCTAAGACTAAACCTTTTGCTATTTTTGTAAGCACTAATGATCAGTCCCCTACTCTTATTACTAACAATGCAATTGAGGCTCTAGAGAAATTAGCTAGAAAGCATAGACTCGGCGGTAGGCGTTTAGAAGAAGTTGGTAAGAAGTATGCACGACAACCTAATTCTGTTAAGGTAGCCCGTATGCTGGGTTACCTGTTAAGGCATAATGTGCCTATGCTAGATATAGTTAAGGCATTAGATAATGTCGAGGATGCTCATGTTGGAACTTTTGTTTTTAGAATCAAGAAATTTCTTATGCAGTTCATCACTGAGCCTGTAGATTTAGGTATCACTTGCAATGAATGTGGAGGAGTAGACGTAATTCTTCAAGAAGGGTGCACATTGTGCCGCTCCTGCGGTTCAAGTAAATGTTCTTAATTACTTGACAAATTAAAATTAATGATTACTATATAGATATGTGGGGGACAATCTAGTCCTCCACTATCATAAGGGATTACCATGAAAATACCACGAATTAATTGTATACACTTTGACTGGGGGGCTTGCGGTAAGTGCAATAAACTACCTAAGTTTCTGAAGTACTTTAGAAGAAGTTGTTCGGAGATATACAGTGTTACCCCATCAGCCTGTAAATTCCATGAAAAATATTCTCGGTTTGATATAAATAACCCACCTATGCCCCCTCCATGTAGAGTGTATAAGTGTTATGGTCCTAATATGGTGAGGACTAAAGAAAGTATTCAGGATAGTTATGAATGGGACTGCAAATTAAATAAAAAGGATTAACCTATGAATTTTGGATTTGATTTAGATGAAGTTATAGCAAAGACAGCGCACATGGCTGTAGGGCATTTGAATGCCGTGTGTAATTGTAATTATGGAATAGAAATATTTAAAAGTTTTCAGTTTAATGAGAATATATTTTCAGAGGATAAAGAAGAACAACAACTAGTTGTTGACACTCTTGTATGGGCAGTATTTGATAAGAAAATGATGGCTAGTGTGAAGCCCTACGAGGATGCTGTTAGAGTCATAAATGATTTGAAACGTCAGGGACACAAGATATTCATTATAACAAAGAGACCTAAAGAACTTACTGGTATGACTAGTAGATGGCTACATAGTCACAAGGTTGGCTTTGATAAGCTAGTTTTGACTGGTTTAGAAAGTAAAGGTAGCTTCGCTAAGCGCTTGCAATTAGATTGTTTTGTTGACGATCTAGAAGAAAATCTATATGATATGTATATCGCCAAGAGGCGATGGAATAAAGGCTTGATTCTAATGACTAGACCTTGGAATGAGACCGATGTTATAGATGGAAGTAAGTTCTCTAGAGCTGATAATTGGCTGGACATTAGAAAATTACTGTCTATCGGTAATAGATTAAAATAAATACTTGACAAATTAAAAATAGGTATTATATTATATACTATGAAAATTAAAAAAATAAAGAAAGATGCAGTTTCGTATGTTCCACCACCTAAAAAACACAAAGGACTTACTTGTAAAGAGTGTGGGGTAAGTTCTTACTACATAAAAGATAAGTGTTGGTTGTGTGGTACACCCTTTAAAAAGGAAACATGATATGAAAATTAAGTATTGCTTAATAGGCCTGTTAGTAATTATGGGTTGCGGTGGAGATGCTAACCAAGGTATGGAAGCGGTTCAGAAAAAGTATCCAAATGAAGCAGTTATTAATATACCTGAGAGTACAAATCAATATATAGTGTTAATGAAGGATGGAAGAACGATCAGATATATAACAACAAGCGTCGGTACACACGTAAATACTATACGTACAGACATAGAATTATATAAAAAAGGAAGGTAAAAATGAGAATCAAATGTAACATGTGTGTAAATGAATCAGGCAGAAAATGTGTAGTAAGAAAAACAACGGTTAATACTACTAAGTCTCGCAAATGTAATGACTATGAGTTTGAAGAGTCACGGGAGATCGCAAGACTAGAACGCAAAGCAAGGGTAATGGATCAACAAGAAGCTAAAGCGAAAGCAGTACATGCAGCTATGGTTCATGCTCAAGAAGCCGCTGATGCCCACCCATCAACTGGCGATTTAAGTAGATTTAAATCTAGTGCTACTAAGTAATTATGCCAAAAACATACCCAACATATGATATAGAGAGTGACATGTATGGTAAAGATTACACTCATGTAGTAGGGGTTGACGAGTGTGGGCGTGGAACTCTATGGGGAAGTGTTGTAGCAGCAGTGGTGTATATACCTCAAGAAAATATACCTAATTTATTAAATAAAGTACACGATTCTAAACAACTTTCTGCTAAGAAAAGAGATGAATTGTCTGAATTAATAAAAGATAATTGTTTTTATGGTATAGGTGAAATAGGGCCTGACATAATAGATGATATAAATATACTTAGGGCAACTGAACAAGCAATGGTATTGGCACTTTCTAAACTCCGTATCGATAGCGGTATTAGCTATGACTGTGTGCTTATAGATGGCACTGTCAAACTTAAGATGGTGCCTGAATACCAACAGCAGATCATTAAAGGAGATGCTTCAGTGTTGTCCATAGCCGCTGCTTCTATAATAGCTAAAACTTATAGAGATAATACCATTTTAAATCTACCTGATATTGACTATTATAATGTTTGGGATATAGCAAATAGTAAAGGGTATGGTACTAAAAAACATCGAGATGCTATTAAGGTTTATGGTCTCAATAAATTACATAGAAAAACTTTTGGTATTTGTAAGGAGTATAATGATTAGTAAAGACAAAGTGCGCTATCAAAAAACTTATCGTAAAAATAATAGAGAGGCATTAAAGAGTTTTATATGACAGAAGAAACAATCACAATAACTAGGAAAGAGTACAAAGAGTTGAAAGAGGACTCTGATTTTTTACAAGCCTTAAGAGCAGCAGGAGTAGATAATTGGGACGGCTATGATTATGCCATAGATATTTTAAATGAGGATAACTAATGACAGAAGAAATTAAATTTATAGATATAAAAGAGTTTAGAGCGAAAGGATTTTTACAAGAGGCGAACAGATTATTTTTTCATCCATTAGGGTTAGCTTTGGCTGTTAACATTCACGAAGACGGTACAGAAACTCTTGATGGTATATGGGATTACAGAGATGACCCAGAAGGCATGTTCTTTGGTCAGGAAATGATTAGAGAAGATAGAATTAAACACGTACTAGCTTTAAAAAACTCTAAACGATTTGATAGGTTGATGGCAGCAAGAGATTATGGTTATATTGTAGATAGTGATAGTATACAAATTACTATGGATCTATAGCAAGTAAATATAAAGAAGGTGAGAAGATGTCTAATTATTTTGAGACACACATTCAAGAAGCGGTTAATAACGCGGATATTCATGGTTTTTGTGCTGGTGACGTTAATCAGAGGGTATTGTTCCCGTCACACACAGGTGGGTGTGATTGGACTCTAGAGGCAGTTATAGGATGCACTTTTAAATGTTCTTATTGTTTAGCAAAAGTATGTTCGATGGCATTTGGAGAGCTAACTGATCTATCCTACTGGAATCATATAAAAATTAAAAAAGATATATTATTTCAATTCAATAATGAATTAAAAAAAGTTAAAACTGGCCAATTTATTTGGGTATGTGATTTAACCGATCCTTTTATGATTGGAAGACCTGATGTTACTAGACTACATTTAGATCTTGTTAATAAAATGAATGTAGTTGGGATTTTTGCAAAGGTACTAACTAAAGGGTTTCTTCCAAAGGAGCTATTTAATTTATCAGTTAAAAATAAGATCGGCGTCTCAGCCTCAATATTAGATGATGGGTTTAGGAAGATATATGAGAAGAATACTATACCAACTTTAGTGAGATTAGATAGACTTAAACAGTTCAGTGACGCCGGCTTTTATACCTGGGTAAGTATTGCTCCTTATCCATCCCCCGATTTATTTAAATATGAACCCATTGAGCAGTTTCTTGAAAAAATAAGTTGGACAAATCGAATAGTCTTTGATGCTTTTGGTTATTTTGGACCTATTAAAGAGGAGAATAAAGATTTTTATTTTGAAATATCAAGTAAGATTCGTAACTTCTGTAAAGCTCACGACATAGAATTTAATAATTTGTCTAAAATAAGAGAGCTAGTTAAAGAGCGTATAGGTATATAGCTAGTTAATAAAAGATGTATAAGGAATAAATTAAATGCTAGGAACCAAGACTAAAGAACAAGTACTTAACTTGTTCCCACAACACACCATTTTAACGGCGTATAGAGGTAGTGTAGCACACGGTATGTACGTACCTGATACTGACCCTCATAGTATAGACGATATCGACCTATTTGGTATCCATATGGCTCCTATAGATTGTTACTTAGGTTTGTTACAACATAAAGACTACTATGAGCCTGTAGTAGGTAAATACAAAGAGACTATAGAGGGTTTCTTTGATGAATATGACGTGGTCAGCTACGAGTTTAAGAAAATGATGCGTTTGCTTATCAATAGTAATCCTAATGTACTTTCACTTTTAAGTCTTAGAGAGGAACACTACCTTAATATAACTGGTGCAGGAGAACTGTTACTTAAGCATAAAGAGGCATTCTTTTCTCAGAAAGCTTACTATTCTTTCGCTAGATATGCAGAGGATCAACTCAAGAAGATGACTCACTTTGCATTTGAAGGCTATATGGGAGAAAAACGTAAGACCCTTGTTAAAAAATTTGGGTATGATACTAAGAATGCAGCTCATTGTATTAGATTGCTTCGTACTTGCATTGAGTTTTTAGATACCGGAGAGTTAAATGTTTTTAGAGAGGAAGATTCCGAAGAGTTATTACAGATTAAATTGGGGCAGCGAAGTTTAGAGTCTGTAGAAGCAGAAGCAAAGGATCTCATTGTTAAAGCTACTTATGCTAAGAACCATTCAGTGTTACCTGAAGTACCTGACTATAATAAGATTAATTTAATTACTAAACAAATAGTTTATGATTATATTATTGATGAGGCGTCGGGTGTTTATGCTTTTTAATAAAATAATTACTTGACAAACCAATAAAATGCATTATATTATATTTAAGTTAAATTTAAAAAGGAATCACAGATGGAACGAATTATCTTAGTACAAAAGAATATACATGGAAGAGTGAAATACATCGAGCTTACCCTAGAAGAAGCTACAATTCGTAGAGTATGGGGCCTTATAGACGGTAAGACTCAGAATACTTCTAATACTTATGACTACACAAATAAAGACAAGGCTAATGAGCTGTCCCCTAGTGAGACGGCTCAAGCCGATTTTAATAGAATCATTGAGACTAAAACTAAGGAGGGTTATCTTGATGCTGTATCACTGGATGAGCTACCTGAATTTGATAATAACCAAATGGACTTCAACGATCTGCCTGTACAATTCTGCTGCTCTAAACCCCATACTAGTATTTCTGTATCTAAATGTAATAAACTAATTAAACAAAAACTAGCACGTTTTTTTATTAAAGAGAATGGGTTGTGTCATTTTATTCTTATAACTGGCACTGGTGAGGTTAAAATCTATACTCGACGTATAGACGATCACACTAGAAAGTATCCAGAGATTGTTAAGTACATAGAAGACTTAAAACTCCATAAGAATACTTTATTGATTACTGAGTTTGTGATTGATCCGAAGCTTAATATACCTCACATGGATGGGTTCAAATTAATTCGTAGTATATCTAAATGTGATGTTTTGGCTGGTAAAGTATTGGAAAATGTAGAAAACTCTATTGCTCGACAAGAAGAACATAGAGTAGTAGCAGTGGTATTTAATTTACTCTTTATAGATGGAGAAGATCTTACTAAGATAGAGTATGAAGAAGCTCTTGAATTATTACTTGATGAGTCTGAGTGGGATGGTCCTGTGATACTACCTAGAGAGGTAAAGTTCAAGTCCTATCAAGAAGCGTATGCTTGGGCGGATGATAATAATGAACAGTATGAGGGGTTAGTTCTCTGGAATGCGCATGAGAATGCTGAAATAACTTACAATGGTAAACCAAATAGAAGGGCTTGTTATAAAGTTAAAGCTGCGTTAGAAGATGATGTTGTAGCTTATGCCTGGAAGGAAGGAACAGGCGCTAAACAAGGTAAGGTAGGTAGTCTTTTTATAGGTAAATATAATGTGGTAGGGGAGATAGTCCCTATGGGTAGAGTAGGCTCAGGCTTAAAAATTAAACAAGGCGAATGTGAAATAGACTATTGGAAACTGCCTTGTGTTATTGAGATTTCCTATTCACAAAGATTTCCTACAGGGGCTTATCAGTTTCCAGCTTACAGTAAAAAACATGAAGATAAAGTTCCTTCCGACATAGTAGTTGACAAGGATGGATTTTAATATGATAACAATAAATAATATAGAACGCACTACGTTAAAATATAACTGTGAGTGTGGCGTGTCCGGCCAGTGTATGTTCAAAGCTCCTAATGGGGATGTAGCATTAATTATGGACCTACAGTGCCCCATGTGTAAAAATTTGGAACGTGTGAAGATCTTTAGATATACATCAGAAGAGAAAAGAGAACAGCTATTGGGAGATGATGTAGATTTACATTGGGCAATAGTAGTAGATAATATAATTGAGGAGCCACAGGATGAATAAAAATTTTACAGACGATCCTTTATTTAAATCTATACATGCTACAGATAATTCTTTAGATTTTAATGAAGAGAGGTTCACAAATTTTACTGTAGAAGATGTATATGATATTTTAAATTTAATCAAAGCCAGTTTAATTTCTAATATGTCTTTTACCAAATGTTTTCAGCATATATGCAGTGAAAAGTTAAAAGACAATGGTAAAGAAGATTTAAAATTACTTACTTTTCAGATAGCTTTCAAACATCTAGTAGCTTTAAATGATTCAGATATTTTATTTCTAAGTGGCAAGAGGGATTTCGTTGCAGAGGTAGCAGCCCGGCAGTATGGGATGTCCGTACTGGATATTACGGAAGAAAATAAACAACAACTTTTTAGAGACTCAGATAGTGTCTACTCTATAACAGACCCCCCTGTACCTAGTTGGGATGAGTATTTCTTTAATGTATGTAGACAGGCTGCACGGCATTCTAAATGTTTGTCTAGAAGAATTGGAGCAGTGCTAGTTAAAGATAAAAGTATTATTAGTACTGGATATAATGGACCTCCGAGAGGGGTGCCTAGTTGTGATCGCAGATGGGAAATAGATTCTCACTTTGTAGCTAGGTATGAGAGTAAGATAGTTGTACCTATTAATCACAATAAGCCTGTGTGTCCGAGACATACTTTGGGTGCGCAATCCGGTGAGATGCTGGATATTTGTATAGCAGGTCACGCGGAAGAGAATGCTATTTTGAATGCCGCCCGTATGGGCGTATGCACTAAAGGAGCTACTTTATTTATGACATGCTCTGTGCCTTGCTTTAGATGCGTAATTAAAATTATTAACGCAGGGATATCAGAAATAGTAGTTACTGGTATTTCTTTTTATGATGATAATGCGGAGTTCCTCCTAAATAATAGTGATGTTAAGGTTCGTTTTTATGATTTTGAGAAAAAAACATAACAATTTTTTTGATTTCTGTACTATACTATATATAGAGGGCAGAAAAGCCTAACAAAATTAAAAAGGAGAACTAAATATGTCAGAATACAATTTTTATCAAATTGACCACACCGGAGTAAACGAGCCGGATAGAGACGCAGATGCAAGAACAGATGGAGCTACTCCCATCAGACGAGCACTTGATGCTAAAATTTCAAATTTCGGTGCAAAGAACATAGGCGCAAGAATGAGTTCCGATTATACTAGAACTGATCTAATCTTCGAGTCTAAAGATAATCTGCTCGACCATAACGTACTTATTGAGGATACAGGAATGGGAAGTAATGTTGCTGGTAGGGGCATTAGTGTAGTACATAATCCATATCTAGAGGGTTCCTCTGTTAAGAGAGTTAGAGATGAACAAGCATTTAGAATGGGTATGTCAGATAATAGAGGATCAAGCGTAGACGCACCTGGCTTTGACGTATCTGATACTGATGTAGTTATAGAGGGTATGGTCGCTGGAAAGAATTGGCCTACTGAAGGTTGGCGTACTTACGGTGGTAAATATGATTTCACACCTTATACTGGTGGCGGAATCCATTAATAACAAAAGAGCCTAATTAAATGAAAGAGAATTTCTGTGAATGTGACAAATGGAATTTTTATATAACTCATTACCATGAAACTTTTTATTGGCATCCTAAAGCAAAAAATTGGTATGTTCAATGGGTGAGCCTCTCAGAACAAGGGGGGTACACCCAGGTTTCAAGGTATGCAATTCCAATGTCCTTCTGCCCATTATGTGGTGGTAAATTAAATGACCCTGAGGAAGGCTAGCCTTTTATGACTAATGATGATAATACAGACACAGGTCCAGTTGTAAAACTGCATCTACAAGAGTCAAAAAATATGCAGAAGGAGTGGTTTACTTACGCCTTAGATGCTATTCAAAGGCTCTCTGATAAGATTGAAATAACTGTATTATCCATACAGAAAGAACGCGAAGAGTCCTTGTTACGTATGGTAGAACTTCGTGAGCAATTGTTGGAACAACTAACGATTAATGACAAAAGTAATACTAAAGAATGGGTAAGAGTGAGTGTTAAGTTAGACGATACCTTAAAAGAATTAACAGCAAAACTTTCTAAATCTGAAAGTGAAACTAAATTACTCTTAAAAGAATTTACTAAAGACTACGGCGATAAAATGAAAGAAGTAACCGATGCCATTCAAATAACTAAAGATACTCAATTAGTGGTTGGTACAAAAGTTAGAACTTATATAGCAATGACAGGAATAATTGTCACAGCAGTTATTACTACGCTTGCAGGGGGAGCCCTTGTATTATTTAAAGATGCCATTAAAGCCTGGATAGGGAGTTAAATATGGTCCACGATCTAGAAAAACTAAGAAAACTGACAGAAACTTTAACAAGTAATGGTTATTTAACTGATCAAGCCGCTTCCTGGGAATATGCGTTTGACTCAGTAAAAGCTTTTGTTTGTATAACTAATACTGCTTTTAAATTGAAGTATGTAAATAAACCTCTCCGTAATATATTAAAAATCCAATCAGAAGAATTTATAAACCAAGAACTGTATAGTATTTTAGGTGATAAAGACCTACAAAGAGAGCTAGACAGTAAGCAGGGAGTAATAGCCTTAGAAGGAGGCTCAATAACTTATCAAGAGCTTTTTATAAAGTCTTTTAATGGGTGGTATGAGTCCCATAGAAACAATATAGTGACTAGTAAAGGTGAACTCATAGGATATATTTATATTTTTACTGATGTTACACAAAAACGATTAGCTCTTGAGGCTTTAAAGAAGAGTGAGAAAAACTATAGACTTCTATTTGAGTCTATGCTGGATGGTTTTGCTCTCCATAAGATGTTATTTAATGAAGAAGGTGAGCCTTATGATTATGAATTCATAAATGTAAACCCGGCTTTTGAAAAGATAACCGGCTTAACTGCAAAACAATTAGTAAGCTATACAGCCTTAGATGTTTTACCTAAACTTGAGCAGCATTGGTTTGATGTTTATATTAAGGTGGTTCAGACAGGGAAATCCTATAGATTTAGTAACTACTCTCCTGAACTATGTAAGTATTATGATGTAGTAGTATTTAGACCCATGCCTGGTTATTTTGCCTGTATTATATCCGATATAACTGATAGGACTTTAGCCGAAGAAAACCTTCAAATTTCTGAGAAACGTTTCCGTGAAATTATTGAGAAGGTAGAAGGTATAGCAATAAGAGGGTATGATGAGCACTTTAATGTGATTTTTTGGAACAAAGCTTGTGAAACTCTTTATGGTTATACTAGGCAGGAAGCTGAAGGAGAGAATATAGAAGACCTCACTTTTTTAAAAGGATTAAAGGTACCAGTTGAAGAGTTTCTTGAAGATTGGTTTGATGATACTACCCCTCCCCCAGCACAAGAATTAATCCTTAAGGATAAATTTGGAACAGATGTTCATGTGTTTTCTTCCAGCGTACTACATCAAACTGCTATTGGTAAGGAGATGTTTTGTATTGATGTTGATTTGAATCCTATTAAAGATGCACAGAAGGCTTTACATGATACTAATATATTATTAAATGGCATATTAAATGCTATTCCTGATGCAATAGTTGTTCAAGATGCTGATCATAATGTAGTTAAGTGTAATAAAGCCGGCAAAAACTTCTTTAATGTAACCTCTAAGCAGGTAGAAGGAGTAAAATGCTTTCATTTACTAGGTCGTGATGATAACTGTGATGAGTGCCAGACAAAGATAGCAAGAGCAACTAAGAAACCAGCTAAATTGGAACGTTTTATAGAGGAGCTACAAAGTTGGTTTGATTGCAGATCTTATCCTCTTTTGGATGAAGAGGGTAATGTTACTAAAATAATAGAGCATCTAAGAGACATTTCTGACTGGAAAAAAGAACAAGAGATGTATAAGGATGCGCATTTAAAGGTAGAACAATCTCTTAGAAGATTGAGGTTTATAGTGCAGGCGGTAGATGGATTTTTATGGGAAAAAACCTTTAATATAGACTCTAAAGATTGGGAACATACTTATATTGATCCTTCGTTCTGCCGTGAATTTTACGGACTAGGAGGCAACGATGAAGAAATATGTGAGCAAGCGTACGGGAAGTCAACAGAACAGTTACTACAGCTTTGTGATGATCCAGACCCTATCAATTCTTTTGCAGTTGTATGTGCTGCCACTGACAATCATTGTATTGAGCAAGGAACATCTTGTGAATACTTTGAGATGGGGTATTTAAATAATATATGGACTATATTAAAAGTAAGAAAAACTCCTTTATATGATGACGACAATAAATGTATAGCTATCCTAGGTTTTGCTAGAGATTGTTCATGTGATTCACACTCTGTGAGAGAACTTATAGAGAATGGTATAGATTCAGAAAGAATTGAAAAACTTAAGACAGATAGTAATAGAATTAAATTATATTGGGTAGTAAAAAGAAAGAATGAGATAAAAGATTTAACTCATTTAGACTTTCCTTAGTCAATGAGTTAATTTTTAATAAGGAATTATGGGGCTCCCGTAAAAAGGAGAAAGAAACTATGAAAAGAAATATGAAAGATTTAGTTAAGAGACGCAGCTCCCTAGGGAGTGTGTTTGCTGCTAATCGTTTCGACGATCTTTTTAGTGAGGTATATGCACTAATGGATCATGCTTGGAACGATTGGGATCTAAGCGCTAGTGCATTTCACGCCCTCCAACCTAAAGCAAACTTTCCAAAAATTAACGTGGCAGAAACTAGTTCTGCGTATGAAGTGGAAATTGCAATTTCAGGGTTCGATAAGGACAACCTGGAGCTGGAATTTAGGGACTCGTGTTTGTTTATTAAGGCTGATAAAGCTAATGAGCAAGAAGATGAAGATAAGAAGTGGCTAAGGAAGGAAATTTCTAGCAGATCGTTTAGACGAGCTCTGCAGTTTCCATTAAAGGTTGATAGTTCTTCAATCAGTAGCACATATGATGCAGCTAAAGGCATCGTTACTTGTGTACTGCCTAAGCAATTAAAAAAAGAACCAAACGTAGTAAAAATAAAAATAAAATAAAATAAATTGGGAGCCCCATAATCCCAACACTAAAGGAGAAAGCATGGCAAGAAATTTTTATGATTGTGCCAAAAATGGCGGTAAGGTGATTAATAAAAAAACAAAGGATGGTAGGATGATTAAAGTTTGTTATGATAGAGAAGGTAACTCTCATATTAAGCAAAACAATAGGAAGAAAAGAAAGAAAAATAACGCAGTTAGACATAAGGTTAAAGCTTCTGTATCTAGTTTACAGACATTGGCAGACCATTTTAATAGTAAGAGGCATTAATAAAAGGAACAAGACATATGATTAGATTTGAAGACGGTGATGATAGTTTGGTAGAGGTATTTTTGGAAGTAATGGAGGATAGATTCCCACATTTTCAGTTCCTTAAATTTAAATTAGTATATGATTTGAAGAAGAGGACCAAGAATGGGCAGATTACTTTGGCTAGTATTGAGTTAGCCTCACCAAAAATTAAATACTTTTCACAGGATGAAAAAGCGGCAGAAGGGTATGATTATATTCTATTTGTAGATAAAAAAGCGTGGGATTTAGCCGGTGATAAAGATAAGAGAAGATTAATCTCTCATGAGATGCGACATGTTTTTGTTGATGAAAAAGATAAAGCAAAACTAGTAGGGCATGAGATAGAAGATTTCTATCAGGAGATAGAATTAAATAAAGACGATCCAGAATGGGGCCGTAAACTTGTCAGACTAATGACTGATGTTTATGATCAGGAAAAGGAAATGTCTAAACCAAATAAAGGATATTAAGGAGTAAGACCTATGGAAGATAAGAAAGAATTAACCCCTGAAGAGTGGGAAGTTGAAGTAAAAGCTAGACTTAATGAGTTTATAGATAATTTCCTTAGTGTATCTAAGGAATGTAATATGGCAACCAAGTATTTTCATCCTGAACAGGAGGTTTTTGAAACTCATATTGAGTATGACAAGTCAAAAACTAACGGGGCAGAGCTTAGGGTAGTTTTTAATTTTGTTGAAGATTTTGATCTATCTTCAATGAGTTTTACCTAATTATTTAACCTCGTATATAGTAGGAGTAGCATATGAAAAAGGGAACCATTTATTTTAGAGATGGGGATTTAATTGCGAAAAGTGGCGAGACACGGGTGTATACAATGAATGATGAACTCTTCATGGAGTCACAAAGAGGTAATTTAATATCAGCAGAGCAAGATCTTAGTGATTATATTTGGCAAATAAATAATAAGCCCTTTGGTAATTGTTTAGTTGTAGGTTTAGGACTAGGAGTTGCTGCTAGATATATTCTCTCTTTAAATAGAGTGAATAAAGTAACTGTTGTAGAAGAAGATAGGAGTGTTATTAGAGCACAAGTAGATGCAGTTCCTATTAGTGATGATAGACTAACTATAATAAACAAAGAGTTCTTGTCTTTTCTTTATAGAACTAGAGAGAAGTTTGATTTTATCTTTATTGATTGTTATAATAAAATTGATGAAGACACCTTCCCAATAGTTGCCGATATTGCTGCAGCCAGTAAATCAGCCCTAGCGAAGGATGGAATTCTTATAGGATGGTTAGATAATAGTACCCCTGAGATATTTATTGATGCATTTTATGGGTTATTTACACTTCATTAGGAGGTCCCCAACATGGACACTTATGATATATTAATTGTAGACGATGATCCAGAAGTCGCTGCACTTTATGAGGCTTTTATGGAATTAATGCCTTATTCTTTTAAAGTGGTTACTTCAGGAGAGGATGCATTAGAGTTACTTAAAAGTATTAAATTTACTGTGTTTATATTAGATATAGATTTAGGGTACAACGTCATGACAGGGGTTGACCTCAGCATTAAGATTAAAGACATGCAACAAGATGCTAAAGTGTATGCATTAACTGGCCACGCTGTAATCTTTGATGGGTTTGATCCATCAATAGCGGGCTTTGATGAAGTTTTTAGTAAACCATTAGGCTATAAAAGTTTAATCATTTTACTAAAAGATATACTAGGCGATAGAATTAATAAATAGTTTTATTGGGAGTTGATTCATATTAAGGTGTAGGTGTGCCACCACTCACTGAACCGGTATTAAATTAATTCCCTATCCCCGTAACCATTAGGTTATGATAATCAAGTTTAACAAAAATTAAAAGGAGGAAATTTGACTATGGCTCTATTTGGAGTTGAAAATGGAGTACGAATAGAAACCTCAGATGGTAGTGCTGATTTGCTATTTGGTGTAACTGACCCTTCTGTATCCGGTAAGGCAGCCCCCGAGGGCTCTCTATATCTACGATCTACTGGTGTGTCTTATAAGAAGACAGGCCCTGGTGATCATGATTGGGAGTTAGCCTCACAAGCTGAAGGCGCGGCTATTGGTTATATTTTTATAACTGAAGTCACTAATGCTGGTAATATAGGAACAGAATCCTATGTTGCTAACACCGTACCTGCTGATACAGTTTTGACAGAATGCACTACAGATACAACAGATGTTACTATTGCGTTCCTTGCGGAACCCGCTGGTTTCTATAGCCCTACTCTTTCAATTAGTGGAACCAACTGTACAAATTTAGCCCAGTACGGAGACGATAGGCGTCTTTTTAGTGGGTCTATTGACGTTACTTTGACGTGTGCAGCTGGTGAATATCAAGACTTTATAGTTGAGAGTTCCACTGGTCAGAGTACTTCAGTTAGAATAAATCGAGCTGGCGCAGGCCCAGAGATTAATGCTATTGTATTTGGAGCATATCCTGGAGTACAGACAGACCTAAAAAATAACGACCAGATTGGCGTAACTGTTACGGTTGCTAATGATGCTTCGTCCGTATGGATAGAAGCTGATAAAGCATCTAAAACATTAGTCAATTTGACATTAGGCGCAGTAGATGGTGCAGGTGCTGGTTACAGAAATGCAACTGGTACAATAACTATTTCTACTATAGCCTCAAATTCACCAGTGGATGCCCAGGCAGAAAATGCTTTGGGAACTAGAGGAAGTGTATTCACTTCTGCTAACCTGAGTATTGATCAGGTTTATCCTACCATCACATTTAACTCTATAACGTACCCAGCAACACAGGGTGCACTTAAAAATAGTGAGACTGCTGATGTAAATGTTTCTGTGACCAATTGGACACCTGGAACTGATGATATTACTTATAGCAATCCACTAAGTCAACTTTCTATTCCGAGTACTACTACTTACGCTCAAACAAAAGTTGTTACTAGAATTGCTGGAGATTACAACGTAACTTCCAACAACTATAGTATCTCTGCTACTAAGGTAAATAATGCTGCAACTAGTTCTTCTAGTTGGAATGTTAAAATTGCCAATGTCTTAGCACAACTGACTGTTGTTGAGCCAGCAGCTAGACTTAGGACAGGAAGTACTGGATTTTCTAACGTTGGTCTTACCAACGCTGCTTCTACAGCAGAACACACAATTACTCTTGTATCTAACCAGACATTGTCTGCGGTACCAACACTTGCTAACCCAGGTGCTGGCACAGGTACTTGGAAGAATGGTTCTTTTAGTAATATAAGTGCCATGAAATCATTTACTAATGTGATGCAGGTACCTGATAGTAGTACACGTGGTACACATTCTTGGGGAGCAATTAGTGGTACTAATCTCTCTGGTATGGTTACTTCAGCTATTACAGGTAGCACTACTTATGTTATTGGTGGTTTCTTAGCTCGATACTACGAGATAATTCTTGGACAGAACTCAAGTTCTGGAGCAACTGAAGTCACTACCTATACTAAATTTACACTAGACTGGCAGTATACGAATGGGGATGGGCAGATCAAATCCCTCAGTCGTGCTGCAGCAGTCAATACTGCGCCACCTGTTACGAGTCAGTATACTATTGATGCTGTTGATGGTAATCCCACCAACTTTATCATTATAGATACCGCTGCGACTCAGGGACAGACGGTAAATAGCGCAATACGTGTAGAGGAGGCTGTGTAATATGGCATCTATAGATGGTAACGCGTTTGAGACTGAGCGTAGGTTTATTCAGCTTAAATTTAATACGAACATGCCTGATTCCAGTACTTTGGGATACGATGGCAACCCAAATTCAGTAACCAATGGAGCTAATGGTGGTGAGACTTTAATTTATAATGTCGCATTAGGTGCTAGTTTCTTGCAGAGTAGCGGGGCTCTTTGGTTTAAGAAGTCTCTTCCAAATACTTGGGTTGAACTTGGGGGAAGTACAACTGTTGCAAGTAATATTGTTTCTTATGTTATTCCAGCTGGTAATACACAGCTGTTTTATACATTAGATTTAGCAAATAATCAGAACTTTGATTTTATAGTTGATACTGTACATGGGACAGACAGAAGTTTAGCTAAGGTATCTGTACTTTGGTCTGACCCCTCAATGGAACAAAATGAGTATAGTTTTCTAGGACATAACATTCATATAGATATAGTAGCTTCGGAAAGTGGTGGAAATTGTTTACTCAATATCACAAATAATGAAGCAACTGATGTCACCGTTATTGTCAAAGTGGACGCATTCAATGCTTTATAGCAAATAATAAAACGTAAACCTACCTTTCGGGGTAGGTTTTACATAAGGCACAATATGTATAGAAAAGTAAAATATGAGTACGTTAAAAATTCTTTCGAAAAGGAAGGGTATATACTTATTAGTAAGGAGTATATAAATAATTCTAGTAAACTTGAATATGTTTGTCCTCAAAATCATAACCATTCTATAGTTTGGCATGCTTGGGTGAATGGGAAGAGGTGCCCTTATTGTTCTCGAAAAGCTAAACCAACTTTAGAGCAAGTTAAAAAATCTTTTGCTTTAGAAAATTATACTCTATTGAGTACTGAATATATCAACAATAGCACATCACTTGAGTATATTTGTTCTTATGGTCACAAACATAGTATAAGTTGGGGTCATTGGGAAAGTCATAAACGTCGCTGTCCAACATGCAGATACATTAATAATTCTGGGGCAGATAATTTTAATTGGAAAGGTGGGATATCATTTGAACCTTATTGTGAAGCATGGAAAGACAGAGAATACAAACAAGATATAAGAGATCGTGATGGTAATAGATGCTTAAATCCGTACTGTGATTCTCCTAATAGAAATGATTTAACTATTCATCATATTGATTATGATAAGAAGAATTGTAGACCAAGTAATTTAATAACTGTATGTAGGTCATGTAATTCAAAAGCTAACACAGATAGAAAATGGCATAGATATTGGTACAACTCAATTATTAATAGGAGGTATAATTATGGGTACAATAAAGATTAACACATTAAAAGGTTTGATAGCCAAAGCTAATAGGGTGATGGGTATTAAGAAAAAAAGACCAAAGAAACATGTAGCTAAAAAACCTAACAAAAAGACTAAGGAGACTCCTATTGAATCAGATAAAGAGTCGCATATAATAGACATCACTATATAAAGGTGGTACATGAATCTAACTGACGTTCAAGATGAGGCAGCTAAATGTAATATGTGTGGACTAGCAAAGAACAGGCAAGTACCTGTATTTGCTAAAGGGAATCCTTACTCTAAGATATTAATTTGTGGTATGTGTCCTGGTCCTGATGAGAATCATCCTAAGAATGAGATGGGGTGGCCCTTTGTGGGTAGATCAGGGAAGCTTTTGGATCATATATTAGAGGATACTACTTTAACACAGCGTGATGTATACATAACTAATATAGTTAAATGTTTCTTGAAACCAGGACTTCGGTTAGATGAAAGATGTATAGATAGATGTTTACCTTATTTAATAGAACAGATAGGGGCTATTGAACCTAAGGTTGTTCTAGCTTTAGGAGCAGATGCCGGCAGAGCGTTGTTAAATAAACCAATGTCAACCTCACTGTCTTCTATGAGAGGTAAAAGATATAAGTTCACAGAAAGCATAAGTATTATAGTAACATATCATCCCTCGTATTTTTTACGGCAGGGTGGTAGAAAACACGACCATTATAATAGAATAATAGACGATATAGAATGGGTAAAGGAGATCATTAATAGATGATTAAATTACTACATCCCAGTCATAATTGGACTGGACGCTAGCTATCTATATAACTAGCATATTTTCCCTTTAGCGATCACTTGTTTCTTAGAAACCGAAGTTTAAAGGGTTATCATACTCTTGATTAGGCTAGGTGGGGCGCAAAGCGGCCCCCTAGCCATAAGCTTTTTGATTTAAAATATAAATTAAAAGGAGAATTAATTTAATGGCTAAATATACTTTGGATTTATGTACCGGAGGAACAGCTTCTTCTAATGGGCATTATTTAAGTTATGCTCCAGGTGCTGCCTTTGATAATAATATAGATAGTTTTTATCATAGAGTAGGCTTTCCTTCACAATTACAGTATGAGCTTGTTGAGCCTAGAATTATTAAAAAATATACTATTAGAGGAAGGGCTGGTGTACCAAGCCAGTCTCCTTATATATTTACATTTGAAGGATCTAATAATGCTGTAGCTTGGGATATATTAGATACACAGGTTGCTTTTAATCCTTGGAGTACTAATTTATTTCAAGAATTTATTATTAGTAATAATACTAGTTATCTATATTACAGATTAAATATTACAAGAGCAGTAGGAGCTGGGGACAATGGCAGCGTGGCTGAGTTTGAAATGATGGAAATGCTTGATCCAATTCCTACGTCTACAATTTATAATACTTCTTCAGTTAAAAAAAATATTAGAGGCAAAGCTGCTGAAGGTTTTATCCGCCCAACAATTACTGAGTTTTTTACTAGTAAAGATTTTGAAGAGACGCTGAAATGATGGAAGGTATTTGGGAATAATAAAATTTAAGGAGAAACAAGATGATCTTAGGGCCAAATGATAGTACCCTAGCTGACAATGCTAGTGAGATGAAAGACCAAAATTTTGGAGGAAACAGGGAGTTCACTGAAGGAGTCCAACAAAAAGACCAGGACTATAAGACACCTGTAGGAGGCTCATCTAATATAGAAGAGAATCCTGTAGAAGAAGTAACAAGAGACACAGACGAAATGACTGACCCAGCTATTAGAAAGAGAGAATTTTCTAGACGAGCTGAGACACAGGATCATCAGGACCATAATAAAGACAGGTTCCCTGAGTCTGAGCCAGACAACAGGCCACTAGAAGATACTACTCCAGTAGCAGTACCTGATGATAAGTACCACGGTGATAGACTTAAGTATCATTTTGGTGAAGGCCAGTATGAGAGTGAAATGAGTTAAAATAAATTCAATAAGGAGGAATTAATATGAACTTTGATGCTAATTGGCTTTGGATTACTTTAGTTTTACCCGTAATTATAGGTATTTTTAAAAATGAGATAGGAAGATTCTTCTCAGACTATACAGTGTATAAGAATAGAGCATTTGATGCTGATGGGGACCCTGGTACTGGTCAGCACTGCTATGTACAGAGCGGAGCAACAGGAGAGTATGTAAAGGTTTATGTAGATGAGTATCAATTTGGTTTAGCCCCCAGTAAAAGGAAAATAATTACTCACCAGAAAGATCCAGACGGAGATCAGGGTAAAGTAATAATTGTACCTTACTCTTATACAATATGGGCTAGTATGGTTAAAGGTTCACTACAAAAAGAAAGAATGGATAGAGTTTTACTTAATAAATAGAATATTATTAAATAATTACTTGACAAACCTGTAGTTGTGTATTATATTATATACATGTTTAATTAAAAGGAAAAGGATATAAAATGAAAGAGCGGGAGTTAAAAAAAGAATTAAAGGGAGCTATAAAAGCTAAAGATACTTATAAGAAGGATGCTATTCGTATGATTCTTGGAGAGGTGCCTCGTCTTAACAAAAAGAAAGGCGAGGCAGTTACTGAAGATGAAATTACTAAAATTATAAGAGGACTAGTTAAATCTGAGGTCATTAGGCTTACTGCTGCTAATTATACCCATGAGAAATCCGAGTATCTTACCTATTTAAAAAGTTACCTGCCTGAGATGATGTCAGAGAAAGAAATTGAGGCTTGGATACTTGACAACATAGATTTTAGTACTTATAATAATACTATGCAAGCAATGGGTCCTATAATGAAAGGATTAAATGGTAAGGTTGACGGTAATCTTGTTAGAGAGATACTTACAAGAAGTACTTAATCTATAATTAAAGAGATAAATATGATTGACCCAACTAACATAACGAATTATGCATTGACTCTATTTAAGTTAGAGGAGACTCTTTTATTTTGGGTGTTGGCTGCTGGTAAGAATGGTACTACAACAGCACGTCTCCTTGATAATTTACTAATAGACATAGAGGCTGATAAGATAGGTGTATTTAATGCTTTTAGATTATATACTAAACCTAAGAGTATAGCACTTGAACTTAAGGAACATGGTATAGGATGCTATAATCAGAAAGCTAGAACTATATTTGAATTGATTCACTTAGACTTAGATTTAAAGACATGTACCGCAGAGGCTTTAGAACTGGTTCATGGAATTGGTATGAAGACTTCGCGTTGCTTCCTTATCCACTCACGAGAGAATATTCAGTACGCCGGAATTGACACCCACATGTTAAAAAATCTAAGAGTAAACGGTATAGAAGGTGTGCCTAAAACTACACCTACTAGTAAGAAGCTATACAGACGACTAGAGTTGGAAGTCCTGAGACTTTCAAGGGAAGCTGGACTCACTCCAGCCCAATATGATTTAGGTGTATGGAATACATACGCCGTAAAGTAAGGAGAAGTATATGTTTTCAGGAAGATACCCACAGAAAGAAAGAAAAGCTAAATTATTCCCATTTGGATTACCTACAGCGAAGAAAGTAAGTGTCATTGATGATCCAAACAATTTTTTGGCGGGAAAAGAGAAGTTTAAAGAATTATTGGTAACCAATAATGTTTGTAGTAAAGAATATCTTGTAGCTATTAGAGATCAGAAGAACTTTGATGGTTCTTTGAAGGGAATTTTTAGTATGCATGTTGATGAGTTTCCTCTCACTAGATTGAGGTCAGATGGTATCTATAATAGAACTGTTAAAGGTACAACTAAAGAGAAAGTTAAAAAAGGGTTCGATACCTTTGGGGGTTTTGAACTTAACTCAGCAATTTTTGTAGACGTAGACTCTATAGATGCTTATGGTACTTTTGAGATAATTGATGGTCAAAATAGACAGGCTGTAGCAGTAGAAGAAGGTTACACTACTGTTCCAGTTATATTCTATAAGTTCTACGCAGAAAAAGCTAAGCATGAGTTCTATGAGATGTTGAATCTATGTAAGTCCTCTGTTAATAAGAAAGGAGAAATCCATCTTAAGGCAATTCAGGGATTTGCTGGTCCTAGATTAGCTTATAGAGCGTACAAGAATGAAAATTATATTCATCTGTTTCATAAAATTGAACTAGAGAAGTACATAGACATTGATACACGTGAAGTGTTATCTGGTCCGACAAGTATTGGTGGAATTACAATTACTTACCCACAGTTCTGTCACGCAGTTAATGCGGCTGTTTTTCTAAAGAGTGAAGAGAGCAAAGAAAAAACTGTTGGGTCGTTTAATTATAGAATATCTACCACACCGGAGGAAGAGATTCTTGAGAAAGTAAATGACATGATGGGCATGTATGTGGAATGTTTAGACTATAAAACTGATAGTATCTTGAGGGCATTCTTTTCCTTTTATGTTAAGTTGCACAAGCAACACCCTGAGGTGTTCATGAGAGCTAAAGAACTTGAGAGAGTTAAAAAGCAGCTCATGAGTATAGACCGTAAAGATATTTTATCTATAAAAGGACGTGATAGTAGAAAAGAAGTACGTAAATTGTACGAAAGTGCTTATAATTTTAGAAGACAAAAAAACATATTAGTGTAAAGGAGTATTAATGATAGACTTTGAGAGTGCTTTGTATAGGGTAGTTTTTGATATAAGTAATAGTGCTCAAAAAGTAGTATGGGAGTCTGAATGGGGTCTACAGTTGGTAGACCCCATCAAACCTAGAAGTAAAAAATGGATTTATTTAATAGAGACCAACGAGTTACACCGTATAAAGATCGGAGTAACTCGCTTCTCTAAATCTAGGTCAAGCTCTGTTGGAAACACTGTTGCTGATATAAGTGTGTTTAAACTAATACTACTTAATGAGAATTTAATTTCTGAAGATGATCTACATTATTTGTTTAAAAAATATAATTATAAAGGGGAATTTCATTATAAAGAATGGCCATTAGAGTATTTTATTGATACTTTAAATAAAAAGTTCTTGACAAACTAAAAATAGTACATATATTATGTAAACAATTTAATCAGATAGGAGAATTATGATGAATAAAACAGAGAGAACAGCGTTACTAAAGAGATCTAAATCACAGAGGTTAGTGAGAGCTAATGCAAGTAAAACCAAACAGCTTTGGTTCGATGAGAAACCAGAAGACTTTTACCTAAGGTGTCATGCAGATCTGACATCTCAGTCTTATGGTATTAGGATTCAGGAGTATATTAGAAATAAAGCGGGGCTTAAACAGGTAGCTTCTTCTAAAGACCAAGGAGACTATGAGAATAAATATGAGGTATTCATAGAGAATAAGATTAATTATAAATCAGTAGATGGTAAGTACCTGTTTCTGCAGATCAGGCCTTGGCAGAGAGTGGGCCACTTCTTTATAACAATTGATCCTGACAACAACTATACCGCTGATTATTTTTACTTAACCTTTGAACAGATACACGCTGAGCTCAGACAGTTAGGTACATATTGTCATGGTACTAAGAAAAGTATTAAGAATGAGAGACGTATGTACTCTATTAGATTTAATGAAGGCTCTGAGGCACATACTAGATGGTTGGCTAAGTATAAGCTTCCTTCTTATGAGGCAGCTATTACTAAACTTAAGACTGTTAAAAGAAAGTTTGTTTTCCTTAACACTGAGTTGAATAAACTAGCTCCGACCATTCTTTTTGGTAAAAAAGGAAAAAATAACTTGACAAACAAAAGATAGTGACTATATTATATGACATGAAGGAAAAGGAGAAAGAAAATATGAGTGATACAAAAGAAACAAGAATTAAAGATGCATTATACCAACCGCTAACGGTAGATTCACGAAAAGGAAGAGGCGGAACTTACGATTATGTTAAATGGCAAGCGGTAGCGGATAGAATGAATGATGTTTTTGGTATGAATTGGAGTAGTAGTGTGGAATCCCAGGAAATCATTGGTGATATAGTTATAGTAAGAGTAAGTGTGTGTGCCAAAGATCCCATCAGTGGACAGGAATTTTGTCAGGAGGGTTATGGGGGGTCTCAAATGAGATCATCAGATGAAGCTGGCTCAGCACATAAAGGTGCTTATTCTAAAGCATTAAAAGATGCTTGTAAAAAATGGGGTGTGGGTCTTCATTTGGAAGAGAGTGGGGAATCAAATTTTTCTAGTAAGCCAAGTGGCTTTTCAGGGCATGAGACAGCTATTCCTGCACCAAGTGCACCTCTGGTACCAATGACTAGTACGGCCTCACCCCCAGCATATACTATGCCTACACAGCAGGTAGTGGAAACACCTCTACCTACTACACCGCCGCCAGCAGAGACATTACAACAAGAGACACCTGCCCCAGTTTCAGCACCGGCTCCTGTAGATAATGTAGTACCTATGGCTCCGCCGGCACCAGCACCTAATACGCCTCCGGCACCAGCACCATCTCCAGCTCCTGCACCAAGTGCTACACCTGCACCGGTAACAGTAGCTAATGATGCTACGGCATCTCCTGATGCGCCTGGTACTATTAATAATGTACAGGAAATGGCAATTAAGAATCTTGCCAGATTAAGTGGGATCGAAGATCCAGCTCAGCTTTTAACTGACCTTATTAATAAAGCAGACACTGGATTAACACGACAGGTTACAAATTTAAGTGACCTTAGCTACACCGAGGCAGTGAACGTAATAAAAGCTGCTAAAAATTTATAATAGGAGATAATATGTCAAAGAATAACCATACAGTACATCCAGAACTTATTAAGACAGTTGACTATGAGATTTTAGTACTAGGGCTTCCTAAGAAGGACTTAGAAGATTTACTGACACATTTTGTGGCAGAAAGGGGTAAGATTTCAAGGAGTTTGTACGAAGATTTTCTAATTGCTAACTGTATTGCTAATCTAAATCAGTTTATGGCCCACATTAATACAGCGACTATATCTGGAGAAATTGATTTATTAAAGTTACGCCAAGAGATTACTGAGGTAGTATTAACTCATAACCCATTACTCCATCCTGAAAAGATAGTTATTAACAGGAACCAGGTATTAAAGCTTCTTGTTGGTAAGATTAATGATGACGCTGATGGTATTCTACTTAATGAAAATATTTATTGGAACAAGTCTTACTATGATACTGAGGGGAATTATAAACCAATTTCTTTACAAGATAACTCTAAGAATCATATGGAAAAACCCCCTACTAAAAAGACTGAGTCTCCGAAAGGGGATACAGGTAAGAAAGATATTTCAGAGTTAGAGTGGAAGCCTGTACAGGTCTGGTGGACAAGATTAAATGAGTACGTTGTCGTTAAACAATACTCTTTAGAGAACATTGATCATATATTGAGGCAGCGTTACTTTCATAATAGCACCAGCTTTAATACATACATAGTGTCTAATTGTATCGTAGATGTAGAAGATATTTATGCGCTTATCGATGGCATGGGAGCTAATGTTGATCCTAATAAAGTAATTAGGGAACTATTTGCCTTGTGTGAGGGTGCTAACGAGGGGTTAAATTTTACTAGAGCTAAAGAACTTCAAGAACCTGAAGAAGGTGGAGATGACAGTTCTAAACTTCGTACTAATTCTCCGGCACAGAGGGCTTATACTAAGGGCTATGGGAAGAAGAAATCGCAGAAGAAGATGCCTACGTTTAAAGATGTACCTAAAGCAGACCTATTAAAACTTTCTGATAACATGAAAGTAGCTTTGGTTGGGCAGGATGAAGCAGTAGATAAATTAGGTGAAGCTATTAAGAGAGCAAGTGTAGGACTGAAAGACCCTATTAAACCTATTGGATCGTTTCTTTTTGCAGGAAGGACTGGCTGTGGCAAGACTCTTGCAAGTAAAGTACTCGCTGATGAACTTATTAGGACTAGAAAGAATAGAATAGTGATCGATTGTTCTGAGTACACGAATGATCATGAGTATGCTAAATTGATAGGGGCACCAGCAGGATACATTGGTCATGATGATGGTGGAGTGTTAACTAACGCCGTTGCAGAAACACCTTTTGCAGTTGTAGTGTTTGATGAAATTGAAAAAGCCAGTTCTAAGGTATATGATTTACTACTACAGGTTCTTGATGAAGGACGTTTAACTGATGGTAAGGGGCGTGCAGTATCCTTTAGAGATACAATCATTGTGCTTACCTCTAATATTGGTGTCCAAGAAGTAGACGCAGTGACAAAGACTATTGGTTTTGGAGATGTCGCTATTCTTACTGAAGATAAAAAAAGAGGCGCACTCAATAAAGCATTAAAGAAAAAATTTAAACCTGAGTTCCTAAATAGAATTGATTCTGTAGTACATTTTAAGGACCTATCTGACGAGGACTATATGAAAATTATAGACATTGAATTGTATAAGCTCGGAGATAACCTGAAATCCAATGACACAGAGTATAAAGATGTTACATTGAACTTTGATAAGAAGATAAGAAAATTGATCTTTAAAGAGGGAGTAGATGAAAAGTTTGGTGCAAGACCTATTAAGAGAGCTATAGAACAAAACATCTCTTCTGAGGTCGCCGGTCTTCTTCTTGAAGGTAATTTTTCTCCTTATGTAACCATTAGTGTATCAGAGAAAGCAGGTAAGGTAGTACTTACAACTAAAGACAAAGAGAAAGAACAGGAGATTAATCTTCTTGTTAATACAAAATAAAGAGGAACTATAATGTCATTAAGACGAACTACATATGATGTTGGTGCAATGTTGGGGGCTTTTAGGGTCCCCTACAATGTGACCAGTGTAATAAAAAATATTACTACACAGTATGTTATTGAAGATTTTGGTGTAGTGATAAGTGTAATTAATCCTGGCGACTACGGGATGATTAATGAGCGTTTAGATACAGTATTAAAGGGATATAGAAAGTTATTTATCTCTAGTAATGATAATTTAAACGATAAACGTTATGAGATAATTTGGTCCCTCATGAGATCAGGTTATATGAAATGGTTGAGGTATACATACCCGGCACAATTCGTTAATATAGTGGACACAGATAATTTAGGCGGACGTATAATAGATGAACGTATAGCTGTATGGGGCAATGCCCCTAAGTATAGATATCTAGTAGCAGATAATATAGAAGCAAAGAGCGCAGGGTTTAGGCAGTTACTTAGCCGTGACCCCTCATTCTTTGACTACATGCCTTAAGGAGGTTAAAATGTTTACAACTAATGGAAGGGCTGGCAAAAGAGCCAGTAAAGAAAGAGCTAGCGTTAAAGGGAAAGAGTTTTCTTGTACTGCGTGTGGCGCAAGAAAACGTGTAGCTAATGTAGAGTTTGGAGAAGAGATAGTGTGCGAGTGCGGCAAACCCATGGTGGAGAGTTATGAAGAGTAAGTTCTTTTCTGGTGTATCTTCTAAGATAATAGCTTGGGCTACAGTGTTGGCAACAATAGTTGCTATTGTTACTGCGATGGCTATGTTTGATGATAGATATGCTAGAGCTGAAGATTCAAAGGAAACACACGAAGAGATAATAGAATCTATAAAATTAATGAACATTAACATGAAGATAAATGGACTACAGAGCCAAAGGATCATGTTGAAAATGAATAAAAGAGATTTAATGTTAAAACAAGCAGAAAACCCTGAAGATCCTACTATTAGATGTCTATTAGAAGATGCTAATGAAGATATGGCTACTATTAATAGACGCATAGGTGATTTAGAGAATGAGCAACTTAGATAAAGGAGCACCGAACTATGGTAGAAGAGACCACTAACGGAGTAACTAATGGGGATGTGAAAACGGAAGAACCTTCTCTTGTTAGATTATTGGATACAACTTATCCATTACTAGCTAGATTTAGAGAGCTGTGTCCTGGTACGTATAAACATTCTCAAGCACTGGCTTCGATGATTGAAGGTGTTAGTTTAGCACTAGGGTTAGATACAGATCTACTAAAATTAGCAGCTACATATCATGATATAGGTAAGACCTTTAATCCTAAGTATTTTACAGAGAATCAGATGGAAGATGAAGACACTCATGAAGGCTTAGACCCAAAAATTAGTTATGAGATTATAACTAGACATGTGTCAGATAGTGTTATTATTCTATTAAATGATAGTAATTTTCCACGTAAGGTTATTGAGATTATTAGTCAACACCACGGTAAGAATGTACTAAAATATTTCTTTAAGAAATCTGGAAAAGATGTTGAGGATTTTTTTAGATATAAGACCACTAAACCCACTTGCATAGAGTCAGCTATTCTAATGATTTGTGATGCTGTTGAAGCTACAAGCAGGTCCCAGGTACAGGCGGGTAAGTTTGATCCTAGCAAAGTAATTGAAAGTACAATTAATGGTTTAATAAATGATGGGCAGCTAGATGAAGTTTACATGAGGCTGGGTGATCTAAAGAAAGTTAAAGTAGCTTTAGGTAAAGAACTTGAAGGTACTTATCAGAAACGAGTAGATTATGAAGAGGTAGAGGTGAGTAAATGACAGAGGCTGATGGAGTAATAATACTTGTAGTTGCTGTAGTGATCTGTATGTTTGGTCTTATATTTGGTGTTCTTAGCCTTCTAAAGCATTTAAAGTTACGTCGTGAGTATGATAATTTATTTGTTTATAATGAAAACCTAATGGAAAAATTTAATAAGACTATTCACCAGAAAAAAAGTTCTGAAGTACGGCTTGGAAAGATAGGAGAGAACCTAGCTCCTTTTACTAAGTGCTGGCCTTGGGACCCTAATGATTTTAGATTTCTTGGTTCACCCATAGATGGTATGCAGTTCACAGAGGAAATGATTTATTTAGTAGAGATAAAGACCGGCAAGAGTCGGCTAAGTAAAAAGCAAGCTCGTTGTAGAGAGCTAGTAAAAGCAGGTAAAGTAGCATTTGTTTCATGCCGTATAGGTGAAGATGAGATAGAGATAAAAGAGACTAATTTTTTAAAGTAACCTCAATATAGATAAGGAGAATTATTATGATAGAAATAACAAAAGATGCAATTAAAAATATACTGGAGTATTTTAATGGTAAAGATGTAACACCGGTTAGAATATTTATGAACAGTAGTGGCTGAGGTGGCGGTGGCTTAGCTTTAGCTCTGGATGAGTTAAAAGAAAATGATTATAAAATAGAAGACTCAGGACTAACTTTAGTCGCTGACAAAGACTTCTTAGAGGAAACTGGTACGATCATTATTGATTGGACTGGTATGGGATTTAATTTAAAATCCGAGAAACAGCTAGTCAAAGCTACGGGAGATTGTGGTGGGTGTGCTAGTGGTTCTTGTGGAGACGAGGAGAAATAATATGAAAATAAGTATTTTCCAATTAATTAGTTGGGGGTTTCTAGTAAAGAGTGAGATCAACAAGGCTTATGCTGATGATAATACCATTAGTGCTAAAGAGATGCTATCTATGTATAAAACTCTCTCACAGGAGATCAAACTTCCTGTAGATGAGAAAGTACAGAACGCACTCGATCTAGTGAGTGAGCTGATTGATGAATTAGCTCTAATTACAGATGACAATAAAGTATCTGTGGCTGAGATTGTAAGCTTGGCTGAGAAGATTTGTGAACGAATGGGCATCGATCTAGACAAAACTAGTTTTGATATCCCAGAGATTGGTAAGACAGAAGAGTAACATATAGGAGAAAACTATGATAGAACAATACGCAGAAGAACTAACAAAGGTTATTATGATGATGGGAGTTAACTTAACTTACGCAGCATTATGTATATTTCTAGGTATTTTATCTATGGTAGTGGGTTATAAAATATTTGATAAACTAACACCCTTCGATACAGGCAAAGAGCTTGCTAATGAAAACAATGCAGTTGCTATTTTTAATGGTGCTATTGTATTGGGGGTGGGTCTATGTTCAGGCATAATTATAGGACTTGCCTGCAACTAGTTATTGTTTTAGTAGTGGTGTTACTGGCACAGATATGTAGTGCTTCTTTATCAATAAAAAAACCCATAGATAGATTTAGTAATAAGTATGATGTTCATTTTAAGAAGGCATCAAAAAGATATTTTAGCGTAGGGTTAGACTACCGATGGTTTAAAGCTCAAAGTTTTGCCGAAAGTAATCTCAACCCTACAGCTGTTTCTCCTGTAGGTGCTAAGGGAATCATGCAAGTTATGGACCCTACCTATGCAGAGATTAAAAGAAAGACAGGGATTACAGGTAATGTATTTAATGCAAGATGGAATATAATGGCTGGAATCTACTACAATTCCTACCTGTATGGGCAATGGAGATCACCTCGTCCTGAACTAGATCGCTTAGCACTTATGTTTGCTTCCTATAATGCTGGTCTAGGCAATATTCTAAAAGCACAACAATTATGTAAGAAAGATTGCAACCTTTGGAATTCTATTAAGGTTAGTGGTCCAGATGTCCGGAGTTGGAAAGAAGAAGAGACCATTCACTACGTTCATAAAATATTAAAACTTATGGGCTATGAAGGGTACTAAAAAGGAGGAGTAAATTATGGCACAAAATTTTGGCAACTTATTTATAAATGGTGAGTCAGCTATTGAGGATATGAATGGCACTCATACAGGCGGTATGGTTAATGGCGGTGTTACTATAAGCACGACTGAAAAGAAATATGGTACAGGTTCTATATCTGCATTAGATTATGTGTACTTAAAGGTAGATGGTAGCCACGCTGATCTTAATTTTGAACTTGAAAATTATACAGTCGATTTTTGGATAAAATGGTCCGGCTTTGTTACAATAGGTGATGTTATGACTAAGGGGGCTGCTGGTACCGCTAATAATTTTAGATTGCAGCAAACGGGTGGAAATTCTTTAGAATTAATAAGTAATCAAAGCGTTATACTAACAACCGGCACACTTAACGATGGGGAATGGCACCATGTAGCCATAGTTAGAGAAGGGGTAGGTGTTTCTGAAACAAAAATTTATCTTGATGGTATCCAAAATGATATTGGGACAGATACAACGAACTATTCTACTACTGGTAATAATTTGTATTTATTCTCAAATTGGGTAGACGGCAGCGGCCCAGCATTCTTTGATAATTTTAGATTAACTAAAGGTACTGCTCTTTGGACTGATGATTTTAATACAGCAGATCATGAGTTATTTTATACTGCACCAGCTAATCCAAATAGACCTGATAATATGTCAGAACTTTTTAATTCTAAACAAACTTCAATGAGAGGCCAAGCTAACGCAGGCTTTTATCGTCCCACTATAGCTGAGTTCTTCACAAGTAAGGATTTTATACAAGAGAAAAAAACTATAACAGCTAAGTCAGTAGTACTAGACTTTGCTAACAATTGGGGGAAGGTTTCTTATATGGGAATAAGATCTGTTGAGTTTAAGTTGGGTGGCTCAGTACTTCCTATAACTACTGGTACTTTTACTGATTATTTTTCTACCGAGTATAATGCAGCATTTTCAACAGACCACGCTTTTAATATTTGGTTTGCTATTGACGGCTCTTGGAGTGGTAATAGTTGGATGAGCGGTCTTAACATTAGATTTAATCAGAGAATAATAGTAGTTTTTAATGATGATGTAGAATTTGATGAGATTGTAGTAAACAATACTCATACTTCTGGTACTCAAACAGATACCGGTGTAAAAGACACCAAAATATATAGTTCTACAGATGTTATAACTAATACAGTATTTAATAGTATAGTACCTAATAGTAAATTGCTTTTTGATGGCCAGATTCCCATGCATTCTGCGGTGAATGGTCGTGACGACTTTGTTGTATATCATAATTAAAATATAAGGAGAAATAGTATGTTAAAAAATTTAGGGAGTTTGTTTGTAGACTTTGAAGACGCAACAATTGAGGATGAAACAGGCACTTTAAGTCTTCAAAATACTACTGGAATTTCGTATAATACTATTGATTATAAATATGGTTCCTCTAGTATAAGTTTTTCAGGTAGTAATAGTAATATTGTATTTAGTAGCGCCCCGTCTCTAAATATTGGTTACAATGATTACACTGTTGATGTATGGATGAAAAGAAGTACCGTTGACACCTTTGATGCTGTATTTAATATAGGTAACTATTTAGGTAATAGTAGGTCTGAGGGATTACTGATCCTATTGTTCGCTGATTCTGACCTTATAGGTTATTATAAAAGCAATTTTGCTAATACTGTAAGTGTGCCTCGTACTACCGAGTGGATGCATTTTGCTATAACAAGATCAAGTGCAGTGCAAAGAATATTTATAAATGGGACTTTAATTAGTACCGAAGCATGTACAGCCGATATACAATCAAATAGTAATGGGGTTACTATAGGCTCCTATGGTAATATATCTACTAAAAATCCATTTGTTGGACTAATGGATAATTTTAGAATTGTAAATAACGAGGCTCTCTGGACAGAAAGTTTTGATATTACTGAGGCTGCATTAGGATATGTAGATGACATTAAAATTCCTACTTCAAATATCTATCACACTAAAAAAACTAAAATGCGTGGTAAAGCTGCTGAAGGATTTATTCGTCCTACAATTACTGAGTTTTTTACTAGTAAAGATTTTGAAGAGATACTTAAGACCCCACCACCTACAGTTATAGGTCAAATCTATGAAGGCGGTTATTATATGGGGACTCTTGGAGGTTATTACCTTGTCTGTTCTCCAGGTGCCACCGGACAAACTACACGAGCAATAAAAACTGTAAATACTGCTACACCAGATACTCAGTCCTTTTCAGATGGATATGCTAACACACAGGCTATGATGATAGCAGGCTCTGCTCCAGCAGCTGAATGGTGTACTAGTTTAACTATTGGAGGTTTCTCCGATTGGTATATCCCTGCTTATTCTGAGTTAAGCTTAATGCGGGCCAACTATGTAGCTCTTGAGGCTGCAGGCGCTGGCACATTTTTTGGAGGTGGTGGATCTTCTGGACATCAATGGGCTTCTACTGAAGAAGATTCTCTTCATAATTATTATATGAGGTTTGCTGACGGCAGCTTGCATGATGTGATAAAGACCGGTGTTATTTGGGTTAGACCTATTAGACGCGTAGCTGTATAATAAAGCCCCCAGGGGGATAAAAAAATATAAACGATAGTATATGATTTAATAATATTCCCAATGCTACTTATAGTTATCTTTTTTATAAGAATAACTGTAGAACTTTGGTAGCATTTCATTTACAAAAGTTGTAGGTATAAATTAAGGGGCCCGTTCTATAGCTAGCTAGCCGCCAAAAAAAAGAGTTTATTAATATAAAAAAAGGGAATACATTCCCTTATTACATAGTATCAGCTCTTTAGTTCTTAAACACTTCATTAATCTAGTGCTTTACGTTGCCCGCTGTTAGTGTTCGGATTAGTGCTTTGTTAGTGCTAGGAGTTTAGTATAAGGTAGGAAGATAAATAGGTAGGTTATTTTGGAGGGGATGAGGTAGGACATAAGGAAGGACGAACTAAAAAAATTAAAACTACTAGGTGCCACGGTAAAACCGTGGCATCTAATTTTATTTTTAACTGTTTACTCTGTGATATGTTTAATTGGTTGCTCGACTATAAATTCTTTTACAACCACACCATTAGTGAATCTAATATAGGATGTCTTTCTGACTCCATGCCCGCAGCAGGCATTATCTACACCAGGGAGGTCTCCAAGACATGGATCTGACTCTCCCATATTAGATCCTTCAAAGGTTTTACCACATTTAACACAAGGTCGTTTACTGCCCCCATAACCTGGAATAGGTTCTAAAGTGTCCTCAAACAACCAACTATCATTTTTCCAAACTGTGGGGTGACCTCTCCAATAATCTCTTCTCATAGCAATACTTCCAATACTTCTTTCCAGGTAGGAAATTGATCAGTACCAAATAACATAACCCCACCTTCGAACTTTCTTGCCCTTTACCTGTGCGATTGTCATCAATGAGTACGTCTCCTCTTAAAAGTCCTTTATAATTACATAAAATCAAGCGGTCTGCCAAATCTATATCAAAGTGTTCCTTAACCCATATCCTTTTACCTGAATAAGACGCAGGGTTATATGTAGAGGGAGCGGATAAAATATATACATCATGTACCTCTCGTAATTTATTTACGGCTTCTATAGCACCTACTATGGGCTTTAGCCTTGTCCAAAATGCTATCCCCTTTTGTGGGTACTTAAGTGAGGGCACTAGTTTCTTCATTATATCATGACCCTCTTTGTAATTACACATAACTCCATCCATATCAATATGTATGATCATTCGTCTACCTCTATGATATTATCGTCAGGGTGATACTGCATTGAGCCCGTTAAATTTCCAATTATGTCATCAACTTTATTAATAGCATCCTCTGGTGACTGAGCCAACACTTCTTCAGTACCATTCATGTAGTAAGCTTTACTCCAAAGTACTTTATATGTTTTTTCTTCCATTTTCGTTCCTTTTAAGTTAAAGTCGCATGTCCAGTAGTAAGGTTAAGCCACCCATGTTCACCATTTTGATCTTCATTATTTTTCTCTTCATGAAATTCAATATCAAATTCATTTAAATATTTAGAATGTGTCTCTTGAATAGGCCCTACTTCTTTTTCAAGCCAATCTACTTTAGAATACTTATTGACACCGCCCTCATCAATATTTCTAGTCATGGTTTCTACTTCCCTTAATAGGGTTGTTAGTGCCCATGTTCTATTTATTAGGGGAATCAGCTGGTTGGCTTTATGGAGATACAGAAATGGTTTTTCTGGTGTTCCGTTTGAAAAATATTTACCATTATTATCTTTGATATATTCCCATAAGAATTCAAGGGCTTCCTGTAATGGAAAAGTAAAGTCATTGTCATGAAATTTTATTTCTAGATACATAATATTAATCCTTATTTATGTGTTCAATTGATTCAACTTGACTATCTATTTGATCATGAAGGTATTCTTCTAAATATTTACGAGCCGCTTGCTTAGCACTAGTCTCTGTAGTACCATAACCGACTTCCCTACCTGTATAAAATTCTCTGATAGACCAGTACTTGTCTATCTTATAAATAAAGAACTTTAATTTAGAATAGCCTTTGAGTTTAGTAAGTTTACCTTCGACCTTAGTTACTCCTAGCATTTTTATATCTGCATTAAACTTTGTCATATATGAATTTACCTCTTTGCTTGTTCCAATACCTCTTCTGGTATGTGTCTCTTTTCAATCCAGCTCCATTGATATCTAGGACTGCTCCCAGTAGGATACCATCCCCACATTAAGACTTGCCATTGATCTTCACTATTAACTTTAAATCTGTTCTTACCTAGTGCAAAAGTTTGTTCACATAATGTAGCATCCATAATTTTATCTCCTATAAGAAAGGAACTTAATCTCGTGTGGTTATTTCTATAAAGTACTCATTGTCTTCTTCTACCAGTACAGCAGTAGGATCACATAATAATTTATACATGTCCAGTACGCTATCCACGTCAGCTTCATCAACTATAACTGTTAGCTGTTCTATTGCGTCTGAAATTTCAAATCTTTCTTTCATAATTTTATTCTCCAGTCAATCTGAATTAAACGACCATGATGTGTAGAGGGTAAAAAAATAGGGCATTACCCAGTGTAAGACCAGGTAATACCCTATAGTTAACTTCTATTTAACGAATTTTTATTCATCTTCAGGACGGCCATCAGCCAATTCAGGGAAGAGTTCATCAGCAGGTTTGATTGAAGCTTTTAACTTAGCAATCATAACTGGTGTAACTTCTTCATCACTTTGCCATGAGTTGACCACATCCATGATAAGTGGCGTGCCGTATTTAGCAGCGAGATTTATAATCTCAAGAATATTTACTACATCTGAGCTTTTCATTTATTATGTACCTCCTATGATTTCGGTGATCTTTATTACAAGTTGGTTGATCGCCAAGATATTTGTTTCAAAGCTTAGCCTGTCTTCTTCAGACTGAGTGTCTACGTACAGAGCTAATACATCTGTGGCAGCTACAAGGCTGTCTTCTACATCTGTCATGATGCTTTTAATTTCTACCTTCTGGTCATAGGTCAGTTTACCCATAGCACCCAGCTCTTTCACCAGTTCATAAGTAGAGTTGTAAACCGCAGTTGCGGAATCTAGTGAGGCATATAGTGTTTTGGTAGTATTCTTAGTACCAATACAGCCAACCATTAGAGCTAGCATCATTATAGCTAGTAATAGTTTTATACCTCCAATTTTTTTTAATGCATCCTTCATAAAATATTTCTCCTTTTACTATATTTAAGTGATGAGCTGAAATCTAGGAGCAAACTCAGGATGAGCTTCCAATATTCTTAAGGCACCTTTATGATATTTTGCAATCATTCTTAGATGGCGCTTGGCTATCTTATGAAGTCTATAAATATTAGAATTGTCTCTCATATCTTCGAGCTTACATTCTGATGCCAGTTTATCACTTATAACTCTGTTTAAATAGGCATTATATGCCTCGTCCTTGCACTTTGTCATAGAATCAATAGCACAGACTACCTGATCAGAGAAACCCTCATAAATGAGGTCTTTGAGCGTTATATAGGTGTCTTCTATTAGATCATGACATACTGCTACTATTTTACCTTCAATAGTAGTCATACGCATCATAACTCTTAAGGGATGCAATATATAAGGAGCACCAGCTTGATCGAATTGGCCCATGTGGGCGTTAGTGGCTATAATGATAGCATTCTCCAAATGTCTCATCGTATTCGTCATGGTACTGCCTCTACTATTTAAAGGGTTAGTTAATTATTTTTTCGTATTTTAAATCATCTAAAATTTTAATTGAGTTTTGAAATCTTTTTAATGTGCTATTACTATGTTCATCACCCCTATTAATGGTGGCATGAAGCAACAGTAAGGTTTCTTTTATGTATTCTTTATCTAGAATACATATAGTATTGTTGTATTGTTCATCCATCTAATACCCTCCGAATAGATCTGGTATATTTAACTATTTTTACGCATCTTTTCGCCTTCTTCTACCCCTATAGCATAAGCCTCATTCTCATCTGAGTCTGGGGAATAAGGATTAGGAAGGTCTCTATCAGATTGACCTACACCTTGTTCATAAGCAACACATATCATATAAACTTTTGATACTGACATAATTACTTTTCCTTTTTGCATGCAATACAACATGGAGGCTCTATAGGTTTACCCATACAGCCACACTCACGTCCACTACAGCACATCTTCGGATTCCAAGCATCAACATCTTCGGATGACATTTCCTTACCGCAACTGTAACAATGATCCCAACCTTTAAAGTTAATACTCATACGTAATCCTTTTCTATATTTTAGTTTGATACTTAGGGGGCAGTAGGGATCGAACCTACGACGTACGCGATCAAAACGCGATGTTCTTCCAACTGAACTATACCCCTTTACTCTTGTAGCGGAGAAGAGATTCGAACTCTTACACCCATATGGATATTGAGGCTTAAACCCAATGCGCCTTCCAGTTACGCCACTCCGCCGTCTTGCTTTTATTCGTTTGTACCTAGTATTGCTTTCATATCTTTAAAGTATTCAAAAATTGAAACTCTATCCTTCTTAACAAGATCTAAATCTTTAAAATAGTACTGTTCACCAGAAACATTGAACCAATCTATAAAATTTCTGGCTTGTTCAGGAGATTCAAAATACATTGTTACACTACTGCCACCACTATTCATTAGGTGTGTCACCTCCAGTTGTTTTTACTAGTTACTTCTTCACTACTCTAGATCAATACTCATCATCATGAAGTACTGATTTGCACATTTAACAACAGTATTAAAGCCATCAATACTATCGTAATCAAATTCTATTAATACTTCTATGTCCTCATTAACTATCCACTCAGGATAATCTATCGAACCATCTGCCCATTTTGTTGGTGGGACAGTTTCATTATCTTCTCTTACATGTGTAATATACTTCTCTGAAGCTGCTGCCATAGCTATTCCTCTTCTATTTGTATAGGAAGACTAGCAAGACAATCATCTGCATACTTACAATATTCAAGACAGCCTAGATCCTTCTTAGGATTTCTGATCATCTTCTTGCAGCTACTACATCTACGTCCGTTGTCATCCTTAAAAAATTCTATTGTTGTGTCACACTCAGGACATTTAACCTCGTAGATCGAGCCCTTGTCCCAATACTGTGTGTCTTGCCCAGGACACCTCATCTAGGCATACTAACCCATCTACCTATTCTTTCCCAAGTAGTTCGTTGTTCTTCAGTCGATCTACGATCAGGTTTTTTTCTTCTCTCTGGCCCACGGTTTCCGAAGTTAAACATGCGCCTGCTTACTACTGATCTACGATCTTTATCAGCCCTTATCCAGAAGCTGAGTGTTGTTTCCTTCATTTACTATACCTCCTAAGGTATTTTAGAGTCTATGGTAGGTTTATTTAAACTTTAGTTTGATACTTATTATTTAATATATAATGAAGAGTACCTTTTGAAGTTATATGAAACGTCTTCATGGTATTCTTGTATGAGCCAGCTTCACTATGAAATTTTCTAATAGATACCATTTCATTGTCAGAAAACTTTCTATTGTATGTAGAAGCCATTATAGAATGAGCTAGTCTAGTCTCAGGTAATTTATCATATTGATTGTCTGTTGGTGAGCCTATAGTTATATTGCCAGGTGTGTTATTTAAACTATCACCGTCAAGATGACGTACTTGAATTGATTCTTCAAATATAGCGTTTTTAAATTTTTGGTAAGCTACTAATTGATGAACTAATACCTTATGTTTTTTCTTATCATAACCTTGCACACTAAAGCGATAATAATATGGTAGAGATTCTTTATTAGTAAAATGTAATTTTAATTTATTTTTTCTTATACCGCTTACTGATCCATCTGATAATACGCGATAACCTTTCTCATATGCCGTTATGACGCCAAGCTCAGCTCTACTTAATTTTAACATTATACCCCTCTATTAGTGTTTTTGGGATTTGAACCCTATACTAATAGAGAGGGTAGTTTAATACGTACTTGGTGAGAGTGGGAATCGAACCCAATCACTAGGGTCACGGCCTAGCAAGCTTCTACCAATCAGCAACGCCCTCACAGCAAACTTAATCTTCTTCTATATATTCTGTTTCAATATATTCATTGTCTGATACTTCAGTACAGTTAGCGTTTACATATTCAGTCAAGATATCATGAACATCCATTGGCTTCTCCTATAGTATAGTGGTGCCGATTCCAAGAATTGAACTTGGGACCACCGCTTTATCAGAACGGGGCTCTACCAACTGAGCTAAACCGGCACTAAAGTGTTATGACCTCAAGACGTATCAATTCCTTAAGGCATTTGAAGGTAGCCTCAGCATCTTTCAATGCATCATGTGCTCCCTCAAATTTCTTATTGAATAATTTAAAATAAAGCTCTTCTAGCTTAGGGCTTTTAAATTTCAACCCCTTAAATTTTTTCATACTCTCAGTGGGAGGAAGTGCGCAGTACCGAGTAGAGCTTCTCATAGTACAGATACCGTCTTTATAAGCTGCGATGAGACTGTTACGCTCATTTTTAGTCTTGGGATATCTATGCAGAAAGCGTGAATCAAATCCTACATTATGTCCTACAAGTCTCAGTTTCTTATGAAAGACAGGTTTAATCACACTATAAAGTTTCCATTGAGGGATACCAGCAGCAATACAATTTTCTATTGGAATACCATGTGTTTTAAATGCACCATCACTAATAGTTGCTCCTTTAAACGGAGGCTTTAATAGTAGAGAGAATCTACTTTGCTCTGCTAGTGTATTATCTGTTATGATACCAGCTATTTGTACAATCCATGCCTGCTCTTTGTCTGCGGCCCAATGGTCTTTATCATAAAGCCCTGATGTCTCGCAGTCGAAGATTAAAAATCCACGTTCATCCATATTAATTCCTTTACTTACCAAGAATTCTTTTTGTGCGTGCTATTACGCTAGCTTTTATATCAGCTAAATCCTTCTTGTGTTCTTTTGAATGTTTATAATAGATGTGAAACCAAAAGGCTGAGTTCACAAATTTAATATATAATTTATCTAACTTCTTCATAGTAGCAAATCCCTCTTGCGGAAGATGAAGGATTCGAACCTTCGTGACATTTCTGCCTCCCGCTTAGCAGGCGGGTACCATAAACCATCTCGGTCAATCTTCCTTTAGCGAGCCAAATACCACGGCCTAAAGTATCTTCGTTTAGATACCGGCAGAACAGTAGAAGTCCGCGAATTACCTACCCACTTGTCACTATTCCTAAGAATAGCTGTGAGATTTAGATCATTAATATTTAATTTTCTTTTCTTTTTCATCTTATGCCCTCGTGCCCGGTCAATTGTTAACGTTAAAAGTCAACTGCGCATAGCCCGAACCATTTCACATTCAGTAACCATCGTTGGTACCACTGATTCATCACCTATACGAGGGCTGTACTATACCTTACCAACTCTCTTCATCTGCGATAAGGGGTTGAACTGGAGCTTCATCACTAATCTATTGCGAGTAGAGAGCTCGACTCTGTTAGGAGAGGAAGCAGCCCAGTACTTGTTTCAAAAAGCTTACCGACTTCCGAAGATAGTGATAAGCGTTAGTAGTTTATGGAGGCCCCACCCGGGATCGAACCGAGGATAGGTGGGTTTAGAATCCACCGCTGTGCCAACTTAGCTATAGGGCCTAGTATTTAAAGCAGTCTTAAATGTATAAGTTCTTGCCCTCCACTTACTAGTGCTAGGGCAGTTAACTCGTTGTTTTTATCGGGTTCTCTAAAACCGATACAGTCTAGCTTCGAGTGCCAATCCAATAATTCTTCTTCATCATGAACCTTTAAATAAACCAAGGTCCCGTTCCGCCACTAAGTATCTGGTCTTCTTTGCAAGTACTCTGCCAAGGCGTGACCAGCTTGAACAGCTTTCTGTGAGGTAGAGAGATCATTACGCACTAGTATGTACAACTTTAACATCTGTTATCTCCTTTTCCCAATCATTAATAAATCTACTATAGCTGTTGTAGCTAAGAGGCTCTCTAGGATTGCTCTCAATAAGCTCGTAAGAAGTATGGTTGAAGAAAGTACAGTAAGCTACATGCTTTTCTCTATACTCTTCTGATGCCCATGCTAATCCGGACACATGTCCATACATAGCCCCCTTCCGTGCGCTCTTCAATTTTCTGATCTCTCCCGCTAGGGATTTACGTTCTTCCTTAATTTTTAACTTCATTTCTTTACGTGTCATGGTGTATCTCCTTTTTAGTTAGTATTATTTACAGTAGTTACGAGAGTACTAACTAGGAGGTCCACGAACCTAGGGGAAACTTCCTACCTACCAGTCTACTGGAGGCCCCTCTGTAGTTGGTTTCATGATAGGTTTACTACACTCTCCAATCGGTTTTCTCATACGCTCTTCTCCTTTTCTGCTGATCCAGTTATGTCGATGATTTTACCGTTAACATAACCTTTATTTTTATAGTCAGTCATTCTTTGAAGACCATGTACTGTATCTTTTAATCTCAAAGAACACTTATGTATCATTTCAATGTGTGATAAATGCTCTGAGTCTTCCAATAATTCTTTTAACAAGTCTGTAAATCCTAAAATTACCATAAGTGGTTGGGATAACTCATGTGACATACCGCCTACAGTTTCAAGTGCAGTTGTCAGTTGTAATTGTTTCATCTTAAGACCTTCTTGCTTCTTTAATGCTGTTATATCTTCCACAGCTAGCAATATTACATCCTTACCTTGTAATTTCGCTATATTAGTGGTAACCATTAGATTATGCACAGTATCATCAAGCAGCCTCATGGTAAGTTCTAATCGTTTAACAGGTTTGCCAGTTGCTAGTGTAGTAACAACAACATTCCTTAGGTCACATTCATTACACTTAGGGCCATGGCCACAACCATCAGGATGGTCATGAATATGTGGGCAATTAAAAGCCTCACCCCCTGTTCTACCTAATATGTCTTCCATAGTTTTACTTAGAAAATGTAATGACGGCGTGTTTGCTCGAATTATTCGGCGATCTCCATTGAGTATTATTACCGCCATGGGTAATGAGTTCAGTATTGTGATTAATTCTTCAGTTGTATACGACATTATCTTATCTCTATCCCTGTAATTTTTATTTTGAGAGGATAATGAGATTCGAACTCATGTACGAGGCTTTGCAGGCCCCTGCCTGACCGCTTGGCAATATCCTCCATACATCAAAGTTATCTTCGCTGCCTACCTGAATTTCTACCTTGAGCTCCGCCCTTCTTATTACCACCATAGTCCTTATTGTTTCTGGCGTTCTTGGGAGTAGGTACTCCCTTGTTGTTTCTTTTGGGTCCGTTTCCATTAGGACCAGTACCGTCTTTCATTGGCATGATATCACCTCCTCTATATAAGTATATAAGTTAGTTAAATACTTTGCTACTAGCCAAGGTGTGCGCCAGGGCTTACCTATTGCAGTGACCTCAGCCGAGGATTCGAACCTCTCACCCGCCAGTGTAGCTAGATATACGGGAAGTACATAACAAACATAATATAAGACATAAAAAGAGGTTTGTCAAGGATTTTGTGTTCTTTTATTAGCCGCCCCACCATATTCTGTGAGAATATTTTCCTGTAGCTTCATTTTTGTTACATGTAAGACTAAAATTATCATCAGATAATCGAGCTCTAATTTCATGACAGGTTATATTCTTTACAGTAACCTCATGCTTGCCAGCGCTTGCCGCTACTTTTATTGCCTCACAGATCTCAGTATAGGCTTTATCATGTATAGCCACTAGTCTTCTTGCATCTAGTGATGTTATTTGAGACTCCATTTAGTACCTCTTTTAATTAATTTTACCGAATAGCTAGGACACCAACCAGTGTAGTTAGATATACTGGGAGTGCCTCAACTTTTAATTACTGCGAGTGGGGTTAAAGTAGTTACTATATCAACTAGGTCTTCTTGCAAAATCATTACTTTAATTATATCTTTATACGCTCCAGGAGCTTCATCAAGTTTATCTGCGGAACTGATAGAATGGAGTATACCTTTTTTATTTAATAGACCGCACTCATACTCTAAGTTTAGTTCCTTTTTAGCTTGTTTTCTACCCATTAGTCTTCCTGCCCCGTGGGAACAAGATTTAAAACTTTGAGTATTTCCTTTACCTTTTACAATATAACTATTAGTTCCTTGACTACCAGGAATAATACCTAGTTGTCCTTTATATGCCCTAGTTGCTCCCTTTCTATGCACAATTACATTAGTATTAAAATGGTTCTCAATAGAGGCATAGTTATGTGCTATGTTAATTAATTCTCCAAATTTCACGTCAGGTATTACATCTAAGAAACAGTTCCTAACTCTTTCCATCATCAATTCTCTATTAGCTAGAGCAAAATCAACACAATACTGCATTTCCTTTAAATAAGTAGTCCCAACTTCATTAATTGGAAGAAAAGCCAGCTCCCATTTTTTTGGCACGGAGGAAAACCATTTTGCATTCAACTCTACAGCTAACTTATTATAGTAATTTGCAACTTTAAACCCTAAATTTCTACTACCTGAATGAATCATAATCCAGATATAACCTTCAGTGTCTTGTTGTATTTCTATAAAATGATTCCCCCCACCCAAGGTTCCAACCTGCATTTGAGCGTTTTCAAACTCTCTATGAACTACATACCTATCATCAAATAATGTTACGTCTGGTATATAATCAATTTTTTGCTTTTTATTGTGTAGTTTAGGCCCAACAGGGATAACTTGCTGAATTAATGAACGTATTTTCTTTAAATTTCTAGTATCGCACTCAATTAATGATGTCTTAATGGCGCACATACCACATCCTATATCCACACCAACTGCATTTGGTATTACAACATCTCTAGTAGCTATTACTCCACCAATAGGCATACCATAACCCATATGAGCATCTGGCATAAGCGCTACATGTTTAAATAAGAATGGTAAATTGGCCAAATTTTTAGCTTGAATTAGTGTATTTCCATCTAACCCATCTACCCACATCTTAATTGGTTTATTTTCGGTGGCTATTACTTTATTCATCATATATCCTTACTTTTAATTTTGCGGAAGAGATAGGATTCGAACCTACAAGGCTTTTGACACCCGACGGTTTTCAGGACCGTTGTCACACCATACTTGACCACTCTTCCTGTGTTGTGTACTTAACTTCATACTGTGGTTCAAGAGTTGTCGCCTTCCCTATTCGATAGTATCAAAGTGCAGAAGTTAAATACTTTAAAAAACAACGTGAACCCCACCTAAAGCTTTTATGTTGACAGTATAGACCAGTTCATGTCACCGTCAAAGTAGCAGTCTAGTGTGATAATCTTCACAGTTCGGTTACATAGTAACAAGATATCTATAAAGAAGGTTGTACGTTAATGGCCGCTGTCTCGTTTGTTAAATAATGGTGTGCTTCTACGCCAAAGAGGGACTTAGCCTTACCAGTTACGGGGTGCTTCCTCACTTTACCGAGATATATCCCACCGTAGATTCATGTATGGACTTTCTTTTCGAGAAAGCTACCCATCTTAGAAATAGAACTTAACCTATACCAAGTCATATGTTCCTCGATATTACCACGATAGGTCTACGCCTCACTCCTTAGAGGATGGCTGCTTCAAGGCCGACCTCCCATTATTATTATTTTATATTGAATAGTAGTGTGTTGTTACACCAAAGACGAAGGGGAAACTACACCCCATCCACGTTGTCCACATACAACGGTAGTTTTTGGTTATATTCTAGTGGACTCAGGCTTTTAACCTACGCTCGCTCTACACATGTACCCATCACCTATATGGCTCACCACTGGCAGCATTTATAAAGATCATGGCGTGTTCCGTGTCACTCATTATAAGGTGGCTACCCCTAAGCCAACTTCCTGCTATCCTTTTGATACAGCATGACAGCAATCCATTAATAGTGGATCATCCTGTATCTTTTTAATACAGCATAATTTCCTTAGAAATCATTCTGTACCTTTATGAAAACCTGTCAAGCCCTTCCTTTAGAGAAGTAGTTACTGAGTTTATAAGCTCAAGCTCCTCACCTTTTCCTAGCTATTTGACAGGTATTTTCTTACTAATATTTTCTAAACTCATGACTAGGCTGGCACGACATATGACTATGTCGATTGTCTTTACATGAGCTTTCTTTTAAACTTTTTACTTTAAGCTTGTCTTGACTTAAAGCATCAATCTTTTCAGAGAGTGCCCTCATCTCTTTGTAATATTTATCAGAAGTATATTCAAGGCTGCTTATTACTGCTGCGGAAGCTTCTTTGAAAGTATCATAGTATGTACAATCACTAGCGTACTTCCAGTGGCTCCACCGCCAGAACTGTGACTCATCTTCAAATATTGCTCTTAGTATCAAGCCTTCTTTAACCTTGTATTTAATTACTTGATCACTCATTATACTTTCCTTTTAATCTTGTCCGAAGTCATTGCCGAGTTCAAACTTGGTATAGTCTATGAACCCAACAGCAGATTTAAGTACCTTTCTTAAGTCCTCTACTGACACATTATCAAACAAAATTGTATCATTCGATAAAGAACTCTTACCTAATTTATGCAGGCAAATGTTGATGCCTGACTCCGGCTCTGGCCAAACATTTCTCTGCTTTGGAAGTTCTGCCTTATCTAAAGGAGTGTCTCCATACATTTTATGTTTCATATAATACCTCTTTAATAATGGGTTGTTTACTTTTGACACATTTAGAATTATATTTAGAGTATGTGTGTTAAAATCTTTCCTTTTAATTATGTTCTAAAAGATACGTCAACATTTCACGATGCTCTGGCATGATCGAAGCAATAGTGAATTTGTTAAAAGGAAACCAGCGTAGCTCATCTATATCATCTCCAGGGGCCGGAGAACCTACCTTAAAGATGGTTTTATACAAGATGGTAGTGATTTTATTCATCTCACTTGCATACCTCCAATCTGATATCACAAAGCTCTTTACATACTCGAGCCCATCAACATCAATATTGGCTTCCTCTTTTGTTTCTCTAGCTGCTGTAGTATCAAAATCCTCACCCGGTTCTCCAAATCCGCCAATGAATCTATAGTGAGGCTCTTGTGCCTTCTTTCCAAGAAGTATTTTGGTACCGGCCTCATTGAAAATTACCACATCTATTGTGGGAAGAACCATTTTCCACTGATTATGTGTGGCCCAAATTACACCAGCTCTGAAGCCAGCAGACTTTTCAACTATCTGTCCAATCTTCTTTCTGATGTCCGTACCAGAAGTGAATACCTCTTGTTCCAATTCACAAGTATCAAATGTACCACTGTAATACTGAATGAAGGAGTCTCGACTCCCATATAGACAAGTATCCTCTGAGGCACATCCGATTTTCTTCAGTCCAGCATCCAGGTTGTCACTCCACAGTATATGCGACCCCATATCATGGATATAATACACTTCAATGTCCGGAAAGGTTTCGTTAATCATAACCTTTCTTGCTTGAAAATCCAATGGGTTGTTGAACGTGCATTTACAAGGGGTTAGTCCCAAGAATACCACTGTTCGTTTGGCCAGGGCTGTAACTTTCTTTAACAGATCGATATGGCCTGCGGTTAATTCATGTACCTGAAATCTTGCAACGATAGCACTTGTCGAATAATCTTTTTGGATCTTTTCCATCTCAAGATTCTCCTGTTTATTTGTTATTATTTAAAGAAGTCTTCACCTAATTCAGATTTTGTAAAGCTGATACAGTCACGGCTCACTACCAAAAGCTTCTTTAAGTCACTCACTGTGACATTATCGAATAGTATTTTGTTGTGAGGTGCCTTACTATTTTTCAATTTATATAAACAGATATTGATACCGGACTCAACTTCAGCATCAACAGTCTTATCTCTTGGTAGTTCCGCTTTGGCTATTGGGGTATCTCTATAATAATATGTTGTGTTCGCTACCATCTATTTCCTCCGCTACAAATTTATCATATAATTTCTTTGCTTCTTTTGCTTTAGCAACTTCCTTATGAATGTGTTCTAATGTTACAGGATAGAAGTCATTTACATCCACTCCTACATTATAGCACACAGTATGGTCAAGAGACACTTTGAATAGGTTATGAATGTGTCCTACAAGCCATAGTTTATCAGGCATAACAACAGCAGACGCTGGGTCATGTCTGAGTATTGTGTTCGCATCGTACTGTAGAGCTGTTGAGACGGTTTGAAAACCATAAAGCTCATAAGAGAAGGGTCTTCCTTCATCATGATTGCCAAGAATTAAGTGTTTAGTTCCATTCATCTTACTAAGAATTGGTCCTAACTTACTAAGACCATGTCTACCAATCATTGCTACATCACCTAACACATACGTGGTATCCTCTGGAGTAACTACCTCGTTGTGCCTACGAATTATTTCTTTCCTCATCTCTTGTTCATTCTTAAATGGTCTTCTAGAATAACCCAAAATGGCTTCGTGGAACATGTGCCAATCTGCTGTGAAAAAATCAGTCATTTTTTCTCCTACTATTTCTACCTCTATGAGTTTTAGTTTGTGAATGGCAATTAGGGCATAATAACATGAGATTTTCTCGGCGGTGATCATTACTAATACCATTTTTATGGTGTAGTTCTATTGTTAATGTTTCTCCGTACCAACTAGTACCTACTCCGCATTTATCACACCTGTTTTCTTTTTCCATTAAAAGAAATTTCTTAACCGTACTATTTCCTATAGTAGATTCTTTTTTAAAAAATTTCTTCTGGTAAATAAGGCCTATTAATAGCTTTAATGAAATGAGATATATCTAACTCTAATTGTTTAATTCTTTTTGTTATCCAATATCTAGATGTTTTTAATTTTTTGCTCACCTCTAAAAAGGATTGACTCTCTACTACTACTTTAATAACCATTTCATCTGTAAACATTGGTTTTGTGCCAGGAGCTATATTTTTTTCTCCTTTTTTAAAAGACTTTTTTCCACAAGCATAGCAAACTTTAGATCTTGGATCTTTTTCATACCAAATTTTACCGCTAGCTTTAAATTTATTTTTATACCAACGGCTCCTGGATGCAGAAGCCATCTTAGATTCTCCACCAAGTTTATCAAACCACCGTAACATATAGTTACAGCACCAAGAGATGTCCTCTTTGTTTTTACATGCCATCTCGTTTATAACGAGGTCTTCTTCAAGCAGTCTGATATAGTAACGATCCTTAATGAAGGTCGCCTTTGTTCTGAGTTTTTCCATATAATTACCTATAAACTACTATTCCGGTTAACATTGGGTTATTTCCTTCATTATAATAGTATATACAAATGTCCTCAACACGCCCCTTCTTTATAAAATTACAATTATATTGATGGACACTGATTCCTTTGAATTTATTACCATTTACACCAGTGGGACGTGGAAGAGAAAATAACGTTTTTCCTCCAATGGAACAAATAGAGTTAAGTCTACGGCCAATTAAATCCTCTATCCATTCAAGTGTTATAGCTTCTTTAAGACCTCGAAGACAAAAAGTAAATATCAATGCTTTTTTAAATTGCCTGTCTTTGTCTAAAGAATAAAGTGCTGATTGTCTTCCAAGCACAGTATCAATTGCATTGCCTGTTTGTCCAGTTACAGTGCCCATGAGATCAGCATCAAAAAATCTAGCTGGGTCATGTATATTTTCAATACTGTTGCACATTAAACTGACCCTTTCTTGTAGACTTTCTATGCCTACAACATCGTTCCATATATTATCATCTGATTCCGCTTTAACATACCAAGAGGGTACGTTGGGCTTTACTTTCCAGGCCACTTGTTGGGCATGAACGTCTTTATCTCTATCAATTATTCTTATTCGAGAGATTGCTGATATGGCTACATGAAATCGATAACTTTTTATATGCCTCTCTATAGCTGGCCCTGTTACTCCATCTACATCTGATATCATTGCGGCCCTACTACATAAAATTCCTTCAAGGCTACTTTTGTACTGAGAATCTACAGTAAAATCTTTTTGACAGGTTAACATTTTTTATTCCTTTCTAGTAGTTTAATATCGGATAGTCCTTTAGTTAAGACTATTTTATTCTCAGTTTTCCGTAGACATCCCTTTTCTGCATGAATTTATACTTAGGAATATAGACATTGAAGTTAAAGAACTCACATGGTTCATCACCTTCAAACACTTCATTTATATTAACAGGCCTGGGCTCGTGCTCACAAGTGGGGCAGCTACCGAATATATCGCTATAATTATCCAGATAGTGTTTACAATCTATACAACTATAACCATATTTCCCTGGTAAATGTTTGATTAATGCCATGTCTACCTCCTTAATTTGCCCCGGGGGGATTTGAACCCATTCCGACCTCCCCCTTATAAGGAGGGTGCTCTAACCAACTGAGCTACAGGGCAGTACTAATTTAACTAAACACCTATTTTAATTTCTAACTATTTTTATAAGTGCCGACCATGATACTCCTAAAGATGTATTCTATTCACCATGGTATTGCCACAATACAGCATTACAATAATTATGTATCGCTCCGATAGTCATACCAGAACCGTGGTTGTGATGTAAATGCACGGGCCACTTAAAAAACCCTTGTGGAAAAAGTTTTTTATCTACTGGCTTTCGTAACACTGCTTCTGAGGCTTTCCCATTTAAGGGCTTACCGCAGTGAGCACACATACCTTTTTGTAATTTAATATACTCTTCACGTACAGCACGTTTCTGTGTGTAATGAATTTCATTATAGTTCACTGGTAGTTTTATTTTTAACCTCACTATTTATTGTGTATCTTCTTGTGACAATTAGCACACAGAGTACGTAAATTCTTCATAGGTTCATTCCAAGGATACCTTTTGGTGTACTTCAAGTGATGGATGTGTAATGTAGTTTCTTTATCTTTACACTGACGGCACATCCACTTATCTCTATTAAAGACCTTAAGCCTCTTCCTCTGCCATTTAGGGTGCTGTAATGCCTTAGCATATTCATCCCTAGTAAGTTTTTTGTACGATTGTTTCTTTCCCATTAGCGCCTGAGGGACTCGAACCCCCGACCACGTCATTATAAGTGATAAACTTCGCATGTTCGGTCTCTTTATGGAGAGACAAGTTAGTATACAAAGTGGTTCGTGCTCTGCCAACTGAGCTAAGGCGCGTCATTAAATTTACCTTATACTGTGGGCAACTATTGAGATAGCAGTATCAACTGCAGTCCTGTAGAATTCCCCAATCATAAGTATAAATTGCCTTAGTACATATTTCTTAAACGTCATAATATCCCCTTAAAAGCTATTATGGGATGGCCAACAAGTATCGAAGCTTGCATTACCAGGTTGGGATAAACTTTACATATTCGGTCCTCTGAAAGAGGACAAGTAATCATATAAAGTATTGTGCCTGGTGTCCTACCATTAGACTACAACCATCTTTTGCACGGGGGGGATTCGAACCCCCGATCTGTGGCTTATGAGACCACTGAGCTACCAGACTGCTCCACCGCGCGCCAATTATTTAAATCATTTTTACTATGTGTCCAGTATTTAGTGAAGAGAACTTAAATTTCTTGTTCTTATCATAGTATTCCGTAAATTCTAAATACCCTTGTTTCTTTAAGTCTAACCCTAACGGGCTATGGTCAAACACATAAGCAAAATTGTTTTCACTTTTAGTCGTAATTATTGTAACATTATTATAAGTATGAATATTTAATTTGTCAAGGGGTATATGTGTTCCTTTTACATATTTAGCATCACCTTGCGCAAAACAATACAAGCCTGGCATCCCTATAATTGTCATACCCCAAGCAACTATAGTTATGAAAGTATATAATCTAGAGCTACCTTCACTTAATATAGTACTCACTGTAAGACCATCCACGTTAAAATACACGAAATAACTTGTATGTATGGCAATCCATCCAAAGAATAAAGTAAAGAATGCGTACATCGGTAATATCATTCGCCATCTAAATAAAATATGCATGGTAACTCCTTATCTTATAATATTAATATCTAAATACCCATGATCAAGTTCCCAATGATGGTTAGGGCACAGACAAATTAAATTTAAAGGATTATTAACCTCTATCACACGAGAATAACTATTATCAAATTCATGTATAGGTTTTATATGGCATACATCTACGTGTCGGTCATAGCCACAATAATCACAGATGAAAGGAGTTTCCCATAACTGCATAAATTTTCTAGCTAATTTTCTTATTTGTACATACTTAACCCGTGCGTTTCCATGAGAAACTATATCTTTAACGAGTATTTGATATTGTTTTTTCTAATTTACCCATATACAATAATATAAGTATTAGATTAAATTTGTCAAGTTTTTTCTTTAGACCTAGCCGGGATTGAACCGACGTGACAACCTTGAAGGGGTTGCATCCTAACCAACTAGATGATAGGTCCTAAATTGTTTGTAATATTGAACATTCTTCTGCTTTTAAAGTGTGGTCGGTCTTTCTACAGGTTTTTTGCTCCCAGAAGTTTAACTTGCAACTGTCGTGTCCACCTTCATTATCAAAGTAATCACATATTAAACTGTTTCTGTGGTCCCAGCAATACTTACCATCTGGTACTATGATCGGAAAAGATACAGTTTTATATTTATCCATTTGTTACTCTCCTTATTGCTTGTTCAACATCAATCTGCTTATTACACAACTCTACCATTGCCTTTCGGCTTGGTGTATTACCGTGTCTAAAGTAAGCAGTTACTTTGTTTACTTTATTGTTAAGGTCGCGATGCTGTTTAACTAATGCTTCAGCAACCACTCTTAGATCCCACATGATGTTGCGCATCTCTTGACGGGTTATCATCTTACCTGAATCTAAAATATCAGAAATTTCTTTCAATGTTCTTCTCATAGTCTCCTCTTTCGAGCATGCAGGATTTGAACCTGCGAAAACTCCTGCTCCCAAAGCAGGCGCGGTGACCAGACTCCGCCAATGCTCGTATTTATATTCCCCAATTAACTGACCTCGTAATAGACAGGAGGAATTAATTATGGGAAAATTTATTAAAACAGGCAACGATGTTAAAAAAAGCTGCCAATATTGTGATCATATTACAACTGCATGTGCATTACCTAGACATGAAGCGTATTGCTACCTTAATCCTGAAAATATGGTATCTTGCCCTGTGTGTAAAGAACCTATAAAAAATTATAAGAAGAACAAAACATGTAGTACTAGTTGTGCTAATACTTACTTTAGAACCGGTAAAGATAATCCTAACTGGAAAACTTTTCCAGAGGATTGTAGTAATATAGAGCTGCCGCCTTCATCTTACAAGAAAATTTGTTTTACACATCATAAAAAAGAGTGTGTTATTTGTGGTGAAAGTAATATAGTAGAAGTACACCACTATGATCACAACCATAAAAATAACCAGCCGTACAATTTAATACCGCTATGCCCCACACATCATCGTTACTTACATAGTAGATACAAATACCTGATAAAGAATCAAGTAGATAATTATTACCAATATATAACTAGTGTTCCATCTACAGAGCCTGGCTTGTTTAGGCCAAAGTTTAAACCTTTCAACAGCTTCCTAACTTCAAGGTCATCACCAGTACTTTTACAATAACCTTTTAACCAGAGGCTAGTCTCACCTTTGCCTGCTGTCTCTTTGATCTGTCTTAGAACTATTTTAAGTTCTTTGTTAGATTTTTCAGCCAATAATCTTGCCCCTCTTGGACCTACCAAATCTTTGTCAGAGTCAGAATCAGCAAATAAACCATTAATAAGATCTTTTAACCACTTCTTCATTGTCAATACTCCTACCTTGGGTAACTGATTGCATATTTTTCAAGCATTGTACAAGGACCTTGTTTTTCAAGTCCACCCAGTGCTCCACCTGGAACTAGGCTATAACATCTACTAGTAAGTTCATCGTCTACAATGATCTCTGTTTTACCTTCACCATCGTGTCTAATCTTTGGGACATCTTCCCAACACCTAACGTACTCTGAATTCCCAGTCTTCTTTGTCTTCAGCACTACCTCTTGTAATATATGACATGTTGTCTCCTTAACTTGAGCGACCACTCGGACTCGAACCGAGGTTCCCAGCTTGGAAGGCTGGAACTCTGCCAATTGAGTTATAGTCGCTAGTTTATATCTATTTAAAGGCCGTAATAATACGCGTGATATCTTCTGTACTTAGGTGATGAATTCCTATTTTACTAACACAATATTTGCCACATTGATTAGGAATCATTATACCTAGTTTAACGCATCTAGCGGATGGACGTCCTATTTTACAACCATGACTATCCCCACATGTGTATTTCCCTAATGCGTATAACCCATCCCCCAAGAGCTTCTTTCAGGCATTCTAATACAATTAGTTGGAATCACCTTTCCTGTAGAGAGATAATATGGAATTCCATTTCGGATCTCCAAAAAACGTTGCTTTGAATATTGAGCTATAACTTTTAATAATTAATGGGAAGAGAGCAGGACCTGACCCTGCCTGTATTTAATGAAGCCAACTAGTATTACATACCATACAGTGAACCAAGACAACCTAATAGTTTCCTCATGGCCTATGAGAACTTGTTAGGGTACATCTTATACATCATCTCAACATAATTGTGTGCAGGCAGAAGGAGTCGAACCTCCACAGCCGAAGCCACTGGTTTACAGCCAGCTATCCTCTCCACGTGGTTATGTGTGCCTGCTAATCTATTCTTTTTTAGTTTATAATCCTTATAGTATAAGGACAGTTTCCATAACAACAAACAGTATTATGCATATTAATTCCATATGCCTTTGGATGGGCTGGCCGAAAAGAATACTTAGCATCTTTACAGTACCCATACCTCTCTTTAAATTTACATTTACTTTGAAACTCTTTGAACAAGGCATCAATTTTTTTAGCTGGAACCTTTAATCTCTTTTGGAACTCTTTTACTTTAATACTATCTTTCATAATAAATCCTTGCTCCCTAGGGAGGATTCGAACCTCCGACATCCTGGTTAACAGCCAGGCGCTCTGCCAACTGAGCTACTAGGAAATATTATTTAATCGTTATAATCATTCTCATTATCAGGAGAACTCTGGGCCTCTGGTTGTTTTACTATAGTCTCCAAATCAACTGCTGCGGCAGTAAGTAAAGTAGCAGCACTAACACGTGATCCACCATCCACAGTTAACTTTCTTTTAATCCGAGGATTAATCGCCTTTGGCATTTCAGAGGAAAGTTTTCTATTGGATTTCTTTTTATCAACAACGATAGTAACTTCTATATCTTTAGTTGGTTTACGTGGCGGCTTTACTGGAGGCATCTCAAAACTTTGGGTGACCCTCGGTAATGAACCACCGGTAGTTTCTATTTTAAATATGTTCTTAATTTTTGTCCAAAGCCCCATCTAATATCTCCTTATATTAATGTTAAAACAAAAAAAGGGAGTAACCTGTTATGGCTGCTCCCTTTTTAGTTATATTTATATGTGCTTGAGTATTAACTAATCATGGAGTTGCCTTGGTGGATTATATATACTGCCTTGTTCTGGGCAGACCAATCCACTCATGTTAGAAACATGTAACGATTGAATTGTATGTGTATATAATTGTTGCAAGTACATCTCCTTTTTTTTGAGAAATAAAGTCTCTCTTATTTATAGAGAGGTTAGTTTATTCATTCAATTTTTTAATATCCCTGAGTTCAATCATTGCTAATAAAACAGGACCAGCAGTAATATTTGGGTTATCCGGATTCATTATTGAGGCAATAACGGTGTCTTTTTTTACTGCAGTACCGTTATCTTGTATACTTTTCATAGCGCCGTGTAAATCATCCAATAAACGGTCTAATGCGGGTGTTTCCATGTTATTAATCTCTCCCATGTGGACAAAGTTTGGCAGAACAAGTAGTGTACATTGCTCCGACATGTTGGTGCTTATCATTATTACATTTGTTCACAGATTCACCTTCAAATCCGAATGGTTCCATAGTGGTTTTAAAATCACAAACTTTTTGTACAACGATGAAAGCCCTATGCAGACGTTTATTTGCTCTTTCTTCCATTACACGTGCCCTGTACAACTCTACAATGTCCATATTATGGATAATTTCATCTTTTGCTTTCATAATATTCCTTTAAGAGATATTTAATACTAATTTATTTAATTTCTTCCAACTCAATTTTAAAAAAGGCGTCTCCTCTAGGATTTTTACCTTTATCTACTACATTACAGATGTTAGTATCTTTATCCTTTGGACACTTATAATTAGGGTAAAGACTATTAAAACAACACAAAATACATTTTGAAGTAGTATAATCTGTGTTTTCTACCAAAACATACGTCGCTTTGAATTCGCTACCAAATTTCATTTTAATTCTCCTTAGCTATGATAAATATTAGAGGTATTATAATCGCAAGTAAGTAAATAATTTATAATACCTAGTTAACGTGAGCCGAGAAAGAGATTCGAACTCTTGACATTCCGCTTACAAGGCGGAGGCTCTGACCAGACTGAGCTATCTCGGCATAGTAGAGACAAGTTTAGTATCTATGGTGTTTATTCGCCAAAGGATAAACCACAGAAATTCGGTCTCTACTTTATTTTTAATTTTCTATTGTTAAAGGCAATTCAAGAGTGTTCTTTTCCCAATCAGGGAAAGGGTGCGCAGATCCCATGAAATCAACAAGATGCGTCCTGTTCACCGGCTCCAGAGTACCATTCCCTAAATGCTTCAGCTTGGGCTTTTGTTTTAAAACCTGTTACTTTTACTGTGTACATTTTTACATCCTTATTTTATAACTTTAATTTCCCTTGATCAGATAATTGCTTGATAGTACTAGCAATAGCCAGTCTAGTATCTTGCTCATCATCAAAATCAATACACTTTTCAGGATCATACCCGTCACCTAAAAGATTGTAAGGTGCCTCATGTATGTCACCATAGAGAATTAACTCTAGTAATTCTTCTAAATTCATTTGTTTAATCCTTTTTGTGGAGTTGCTCGGGGTCGAACCGAGGACCTTCTACGTGCAAGGCAGACGCTCATCCCAGCTGAGCTACAACCCCGTAATATAATAAGAGGTTAGTTAAACCCCCAATTTTGATTTCAGTCTATCAAATAAATTACGACCATGATGTTCTTCTTTTAAAAGAATAACTATTTTTAGATCGAGACTGTCAGGTGGGTCTCTAAGCCAAGCAGAAAACATCCTAATATTTGGAGTATCATGTCCTAGTTTATAATAGTACCAGTTTCCGCCCTTTATACAACGTATCAGCCTCATTTACCCCTTTAAAGAACCGAGGATTTTTATTATCTGATGAAGGGCACCTACTTTTATGATGTTTACCTGACATAAGATGTACTCCATAGCGTTTACCACAATTAGTGCATATTTTATTAGACAGCTTTTTCCGCAACCTTGTGGGCATCTTACCAGTATTAGCAAATCTATGTATATTATTTAGATTCATTATTATCGGCCCGCATTGATACTGCATATAGTGCCGCATCTATCAATGTTTCAAGGTCATAAAGTTTGACTAAGGAGTCTAATAGTGAGTATGAGTAATTTTCTCTGTCAGTCTCCATATTAGCGATACTAGGATCGAAGTCAAATTCCTTGATCATAGTTTCAGCTATTTTTAGTGTGTCTATTTCTTTGATTGCCATATTGTACTCCTTGTACCCGTAGCTGGATTCGAACCAGCGACCCCAAACTTAGAAGGTTTGTGCTCTTATTCCGCTGAGCTATACGGGTATGTTATTATAAATTACCGGCTTTAGCCTCTTCAAGATTCTTAGCCATTCTCTTTAATATTCTTCTACCAAGTTCTTGCAGTACATCTAGTTTCAGCATGATTAGATCTTCTTCTTCTTTTGATCTGCACTTTGCCTTCTCCAGCATGATATCTTTTAAATATACCTCGATTTCATCAGTTATTACTGTAAATGAATCTAACATTTTGATTTCCCCCATTTTCAATATTCGCGGCCACGATGGTATGTGGAAGTGGCAGACCATAGAGGACTTGAACCTCTGACACCTGGGTTTGGAATCCAGTGCTCTACCAGACTGAGCTAATGATCTGCATTGTGCAATTCTACACTCTTCCTGGAGTGTTTTCTTTTCTTCTTTTTCTTTCGTTTTCTCTTTTTTTATAATCCGTATCTTTGTATTCTTCACGCCTATTACCGCAACAACAAATTCTTGTAGGGCAACCGCATTCTTCACATTGTAACCAAGACATATTAACCTCCTAGTTCTTGTACCGACAGAAAGATTTGAACTTTCACGCCCAAAGGGCACTAGATCCTAAGTCTAGCGTGTCTACCAATTTCACCATGCCGGCTTTTGCATTATTCAGGCATTGCTGCTTTAAAATGAAACAGATCGTCATGTTCCAATACCTGACAGAGGAATTTTGTTTTAAATCCATAATTGAATTTAGGACAATTAGCCAAATCACGTTGGCCGGTAAATATACAATTTTTACACTTATTGGGATCATCTTTTTCAGTTAAAAATACTGTAGTTCCATTCAGTACCATGGGTACAGTATATCCCGGCTGTATTTGTTTTTCCATTTAAGATACCTCGTTATACCAATCCAATAATTCACCAACAGCCATGCCGGAAGCGACATCGGCTCCAAGCCTTGCGGCAGCCTTTATACGTAATTCTCCTTCCGTAAGGCCTTCCACAATCTCTATGGTGTCCCTGAGCGGAGCAGTTACTGTACGGAGTGTTTCTCCGATTGGGTCATCAATTGTTCTAACTACCTTGTCACAGGCACCATCTACTATATCACTTAGAATACCAAACATAATTTTATTTCCTTTTATTTTTGCGGAGCTAGGGGGACTCGAACCCCCCTTGTCGGCTCGACAGGCCGATGCCTTCCCCGATGGCTATAGCTCCAGGTTATATTTTAAATTCCTCTATATATATAATAT
>Ga0190313_1000043_pt1 | contig 92006 bp, 71 predicted proteins | sample 4870071011_MG_FD_169989 | JGI IMG/M metagenome (GOLD analysis project Ga0190313, IMG submission 169989) | Hydrothermal vent sediment bacterial communities from Southern Trench, Guaymas Basin, Mexico - 4870-07-10-11_MG | ecosystem: Environmental > Aquatic > Marine > Hydrothermal vents > Sediment ...
GGGGCTGGGGGAAATACCTCGGCGGAAACAAGGCGGATGGGGTGGGTGAGCGTGAGCATTGAATGGCTCCTGGACACCCTGTCTTCTCTCCCGCCCTGGGCGGTTGTTTTTTTCATAGCCATGCTACCCTTCGTGGAGCTGAGACTTGCCATACCGGTGGCCATAGCCCTGTATCACATGCCCCCCCTGGAAGCGTTTCTCATAAGCGTCGCCGGAAACATGCTGCCCGTACCCTTTATACTGGTCTTTCTGGAGGACGTTGAGAGATTTCTTAGGCGGTGGGACAGATGGAACCGCGTTCTGGACAGGCTTTTTGAGAGAACCCGCAGGAGAGCGGGGGGGAAAGTTGAGAGGTGGGAAGAGCTTGCTGTGGTCCTTTTTGTGGCCATACCGCTGCCGGGCACCGGTGCCTGGACAGGCAGCCTGATAGCATATCTCTTTGATCTGGACAGGAAAAAATCCCTGGCCTGCATCTTCCTGGGGGTCCTGATAGCGGGCGTTATCGTCCTGTCCCTCACCGTGGCGGCGGACTGATCACTTCTGTGGCGGGGAATAATAGTATTCTCCCATCTGTTTCTGCTCTCTGTCAAGCTTTGATCCGGGCTTGTTTATACGGGGCCGGTGGGTCTCGCCGTCCCTCCTGAAGGTTATTCCCACCTGTCTGAGGAAACGGTTCATTCCCTCGCGCATGCTGAAAGGCCCCTCTCCGAATCCCTCAACACCTGGTTTTCCTGAAAAAACCATTATCGTGTCGCTCACCATGTCTATGAAATAGACGTCGTGGTCAACCACCAGAGCGGACTTGCCCAGTTTTTCCATAACCCGCCTTATCGTCTTTGCGGCGTTCATGCGCTGGTCCGAGTCCAGGTAGGCGGAAGGCTCGTCCAGGAGATAGAGGTCCGCCTCCCGCAGAAGACAGAGCGCTATGGCAACCCTCTGAAGCTCGCCGCCTGAGAGGGACTGGAGGTGTGTGTCCATCAGGGGTTCCAGAGCCAGAGGCGCGTATATCTCAGTGTTGAAAAAGTTGCTGTCAACCTTTTCGCCGCCCTCAGTGTAGAACAGTTCCCTCACTGTTCCATCAAAGGTCGGTTTGATGTACTGGGGCTTGTAGCTCACCCGGACTGTCCCCGAGACCTCGCCGTCGTCGGGTTTTTCCACGCCGGCCAGCATTTTAACAAAGGTGGTTTTTCCGGTCGCGTTGGGACCCACGATTCCCACAACTTCGCCCACATGTATAACCCCGCCTCTGACTGTGAGTTTGAAGCGCTCATATGTTTTTTTCAGCCCCGAAAACGAGAGCAGCACCGGGGTCTCCCACTCCTGTTTTGGCGGGTGGACGAAAAACTCTATTGCATACTGGCGGAAGCGGATGTTCTCCTCTCTGAGGAAGCCGTTTAGATACGTGTTTATCGCCTGACGAATCCCCTTGGGGTGGACAAATACGCCATACGCTCCCGGGGAGCCATAGACTATGTGGGCGGTGTCGGCGAGAAAGTCCAGCACGGCCAGGTCGTGCTCAACGACGAGAACCATCTTGTTCTCGGACACCCTGCGGATGTACTCTGACACCCTCAACCGCTCATATATGTCAAGATAGGACGATGGCTCGTCAAAGAAATATACCTCGGCGTCCTTCAGAACAGATGCCGCTATCGCCACCTTCTGGAGCTCTCCGCCGGACAGATTGGATATGTCTGCCCCCAGCACCCTCTCTATGCCGAGGTCTGAGACCACCTCGTCCATGCGCCCGTTTTCGTCAACCTTTGACAGAAGGTCTCTCACTCTCCCCCTGTAAACTCGCGGGATTGAGTCCACATACTGGGGCTTTATGGAAATCCGTATATCGCCGTCGGCGACCTTTTTAAGATATGAGCCGAGTTCGGTCTTGCTGTACCTGTCAATCACCGCGTCCCACGATGGCTCGGAGTCAAGGTCTCCCAGGTTGGGGACCAGTTCCCCGCCGAGTATTCTGAGCGCGGTGGTCTTTCCAAGCCCGTTCCCCCCCAGTATGCCCACGACGCCGTCCTCTCTGGGTACCGGTAGGCGGAAAAGCCGGAAACCGTTTTTTCCATACTGGTGTATGAGATCCTCGCCCAGCTCCTCCGGCAGCCCTATTATCTGGATGGCATGTAGAGGACATTTGTGGACGCATATTCCACAACCCACACACAGTTCCTCAGAGATCACCGCTTTTCCATCTTCCCCTATGACTATTGTTTCCTCGCCGTTGCGAACAGGTGGACAGTATTTTATGCACTCCAGGCTACATGTTTTCGGCTGACACCTATCTTTGTTCACAACAGCGATACGCAAAAGAAACACCTCTCAGAAAAAAGGGTCAGTGGTGTCTCTTTGACCAGGCGTAGTTTCTCATTCTCGGAGACTCCCCAAAACCGCAGGCGGCACACCTCTTTTTGCGAACGTGATATGCGTGCCTGCCGCATCGTCTGCAGCGAATGTGAGTCTTGTTGCGGTTCCGTTTGCCGTGTGCAGGCGTGCCCTTGCTCATCTACAGCACCTCTCATGGCGATACGAATATCACATTGTCTCCCCTCACGATGACCAGGGGAACGTCCCTTTTTTTCTCGCCGTGGATGTACTCCTCTGCGTCACGGAGCACTAGGTTCATGTGGGGGTCGTAGCCGTCAAGCACTCCCCTGTACTCTCTTCCGCCCCGGAGGGACGCTATCACATGTTTTCCACGGCTGTCTCCCAGTACCGTGAGGGGCCTCTTCATGGACAGCACACTATAAAAGACCTCTACTTAAACCTTTGGTCCTCCACTGGATAAACCGTTGTCCGTATATATGCGGGTTTTTTCTTATGCACCCAGAACAATTACACTATGCCGTCCTGAAACAGATGGAAACAGGATGGATAGAAAAACCAGAAAGAGGTGCTTGAAATGGAAAAGATGAGGGTTGCTGTGGGAACCGTGGACGGGAAAAACATAACAGAAGACCACCTCGGGGAATCAGCTGTGTTCGTAATAGCCGACATATACCCGGACGGAAGTTACACCATTGTTGAAAAAAGAGAAAACAGTTCGCCACCCGAAGAAAAGGGAAGGCACGGGATAGATAAAAAGCGCTCAGCCGTTGTGAAAATATTGCACGACTGCGACGTGCTCGTTAGCAGGTATATGAGCCCAAACCTGAAAAGGATAGCGGCGGGGACAGAAAAACAGCCCATAGTCGTTTCCGGAGAAAAACTTCTGGAAGACGTGTTTCTGCGCATTGCGTCCGTTTATGATGTCCTTGAAAACCTGGTGGAAGAAAGGAAAAGAGGAAAAAGACCGGAGGTTCTCAAGATATAGCGGCTGTGTAGAAACACACCGGTGAGGCACGGGCGTGAGGCACGGGTGTGGTGGGTGAAAAGGAGCGGGCCGGGATGGGAGCGAGAGCGGGGGAGGGCGGGAGCACGTCCCCGCTTATTTCTCCTCTCCCCCGCCCATCTCCTCTGCCAGAGCCTCAAGCCGCTCTTTTATGGCCTTCAAACTGTTCTCAAGGGCCTCTTTGACTCCCTCAAGATATCGCTTTTCGTCTTCGGGCTGGTAAAAGCCGCTGTACGCACCGGTGTATGCTGGATATGTCGTGTATGGCTGCGCCGACGGTGTATACGCCGGGGGCACATACGCTGGCGGAGGATAATATGTGGCTCTCCACCAGCCGCGGCCCCATCCGCCACGGCCCCATCCTCTCCCCCATCCACGGCCCCAGCCCCATCTCATCCCCATTCTGGGGACGTAGGGGTTCATGTAGCCGGGATAGGGGTATCCAGCGCAGTATCCCGCTCTTCTGCCCGTCATGGGCCCGAGGCCCAATGGCCCTGTTCCGTCTCCCCATGGCATTTCACATCACCTCCTTTTTCCTTTTTTCTCGTTTTTGTTATCAGACAAGGAGAGCGAAGGAAAGTTATGTTTTTTGAGCACCTCCACCACCCTGTCTCTTATTCTTGGGCCGACGATGCGACACACGTCTGGCGGTGCCTCTCCCCGCACAATCGCCATGGCCGCGTCCGCACACGAGGGATATCCACACGCCCTGCAGTTTATGTTAGGTAAGAGTGAAAGTATTTCGTGGAATGCCCTGTTCTCTGCCTCCGCGGTTTCGGGGGCTTTTTCACCGGCACCAGGGGGTTCCTCCCACAGGGGATTGAAGGGCGGGAACGACGGCTGCTGGGGAACCGGTGGTTGCTGGGGAATCTGTGGAACATTTGCATGGGAAACTATCCTTATCGGCCGCCCGCTTATTATGGCTGTCACGACCTTTCTTCTTCCGCTTTTGAGGTCGTTCCACAGGGTCTTTCTGGAGACCCCCATTCTGGCAGCCGCCTCTTCCTGTGTGAGCCCTTCCACGTCCACCAGGCGCATGGCTTCTATCTCTTCAACAAGGACGTCAACCGGTGGGGCATATGGGGGGGCGCCTATAGGGGCGTAGCCCATGTAGGATGGTGTGAACTCTATCCACCTGCCACCACGCATTCTCCCGCGGCCGCGTCCTCTGCCACCGCGTCCGTATCCACGTCCATAGCCCATGTTTCCATATCCACCGGGACACATACATAATACACTTATGCGAAGAAATATAAAAAGTTTTCTACGGTTATGCGAGGTAATATATAAACATTTTTGTACGGCGAAGGTTTTTATCTGTCACGCAATCTCCGATGTCCGATGAACCCCCCGGCAGATAAGACCACATCACACAGCACACACAATACACAGAACACAGCCAGGACAGCCGTTGGAGTCCTTTTCTCAGGGGGAAAAGACAGTTTCCTTGCCCTTCACAGGGCCGTGGAGTTTCACACTGTCTCATGCCTCATAACAGTTATCCCGGAAAACAGGGATTCATACATGTTTCATACTCCCGCTGTTGAGCACACAAGGGCACAGGCAGAGGCACTGGGACTGCCGCACGTTGTTGTGCGGACGCGGGGAGAAAAAGAGAAAGAACTCCTGGACCTAAAAAGGGCCATAGAAATCGCCATTGATAGATATGGGATAAGAGGGGTTGTCTCGGGGGCCATAGATTCAATATACCAGGCGACCAGGATCCAGCGCATATGCCACGAGCTGGGTGTTTTTTCTTACAATCCTCTGTGGCAGATGGAGCAGGCGGAGGTCTTAAGAGAGGTCGTAAGGCTGGGGATCAAGCCCATGATCGTTGGCGTCTTCGGATACCCCCTGACACCGGATTTCCTTGGAAGAGTTATAGACGAAGAGATTGTGAAAAAGCTCGTTTATCTGCAGGAAAAAATGGGTTTCAACCCCGCCGGAGAGGGAGGCGAGCTGGAGACTTTCGTGGTCTATGATCCGATGTTCAGAAAAAAGCTGGTGGCGAGGGAGAAAGGGCGTGTGGTGGAGGGCTCCTCCGGGTACCTGCTTCTGGAGGTGCGTGTTGAGAGGGGAGAAAAAGAGGGCGGGGGTGGCAGGGTGTGAAAAAGATAATGGTGGTGGCGACCAGCACAGAACACCCCTCCCTACACGACTATGAGTTCGTCCGGCCCGTTAAAAGAAGAATTGAGAAGGCCATAGAAAAAGAACATGTGAATATGACTGTGAATGTAGAGCACTACACCTCGCTGACCGCCCGTGAACCAGAGGGATATGCCGCGCTCGTTTTCTGCGGTAGCGCGCTGGGAGACAACGGCGTACTGGACCACGCCGGCGATTTCGGATGGCTGAGAGACTTCCACGGCGCTGTTGTCGGCATATGCGTGGGCGCGTCTCTACTCTCAAAAGTCTATGGCGGGGACGTCAGGGAGTGCACAGAGATAGGACCGTATGTGGTGGAAACAGATCCCCGGGACCCACTCCTGGGTCCTCTGAACGGGAAAACTGTATACGAGATCCACCTCCTGGCTCCGTCGCTGCCCTCTGGCGCTGAAAAGGTTGCATGGCCCGGGCAAACAGGAACGGGGAAAAATGGCACAGAAGAGGAAGGAACTGGGGCAGGGGGCGAGATGCGAAGAAGATGTGACGTGCAGGCGTTCCGAATAGGTTCGTGGGAAAAAGCCCTGGAAACCGATGACAGCGGAAGGGTGCTCCCCCGATATGGTGTTCTTTTTCACCCCGAGGTCAGGTACCAGGTCTTTTTTAATTCGCTGGTTGAGATGCTGGCCGCCCATTTCTGATGCTCGGCGTTGAAGTGATATCATGATGTGGCATTGGTGTGAAAACTTTTTATATAACCACATCCTACCCGCCGAATGGTGTTACTAAATAAAAAAAAGTGACACCAAAAAAGAGCAGAAAGAAAAAGCCGGGAAAGACCGGAAAAAGAGATGTGAAAAAGAGGTGATGGAATGCATATACCTGACGGATTGATGAGCCCAGAAGTTCTGGCAATTGGATGGATGGTGACCCTGCCCGCACTCGCGCTGGTTATGAAGAGGGTCAAACAGACCGTGGACGACAGAAACATACCCGCCATGGGCGTGGTAGCAGCGGGCATCTTCATGGCCCAGATGCTCAACTTTCCCATAGGTGGGGGGACAACAGGCCACCTCCTTGGGACGGCACTGGCCGCATACCTCTTTGGACCATACGCCGCTGTTTTGATGCTCACAACAATTCTCATAATACAGGCGTTCATCTTTGGAGACGGTGGCATAACGGCGCTGGGACTCAACATACTCAACATGGGCCTTACCGGAGCCCTTATCGCCGGTGTTTTGTACCGCCTGCCGGCCAAAAAAGAGGCTTCTCTGGCTGTTGCCTCATGGCTCGCCGTGTTCACAGGGGCGTTTCTCTGCGCGGCAGAACTGGCAGCCAGTTACACTCTCAGCGGCGGCGTGTACGGGATACCCGCGTCCATATCCTTCCCCGCCATGCTCTCTTACCACGCCCTCATAGGGGTCGGCGAGGCAGTGATATCTGTGGGCGTGTACTCCTATCTGGAAAGCACCGCGCCGGACCTTGTTGAAAAGTTCCAGCAGGCCTGGTCTGGAACATCTGGGACAAAAGCACCGGCAACATAGTTGTGAGGAGGGAAAAAAATGGTGGCAGAAAAAGATGAGAAACTCTCCAGAGCGATTGATTACGTAAAAGAGTGTCTCACAACGTACAAAAAGGCAATAGCCGGCCTCATGGTGGTTTTTGCCATAGGTCTCGTGATGTTTTTCATATTCTCGGCGCCATACGGCGACGGGCTTGAGGTCACCATGGAAAAAGCAGGACTAGAAGAACCGGAGCCAGCGTACCAAGCCCCCCTTGACTATGGAGAAACCTACCCCGTCGCGTTCGTTATGGGCCTGGTCGGCGCGGCGGTCGTGCTGGTTGTCTTTGTAACGGCATCCACCTTTCTCTCCGCCAGAGATGAGGGAGAAAAAGCCGCAGCGAACACCGGGAGCGAAAAAGAGTAAACACACGGTGAAAAAAGATGGAAAACGTTGTGGACGCACGCCGGGGATGCCACAACACGGGGTTCTCTCCAGAGGCAAAGATGCTGGTGGCCATGTCTCTCGCCGTGGCCATATCTCTAACCAGGAACGCCATTGTTTCCCTGGCCATATGCGCATATGCCCTGGCAGTGCTGGCAATCTTCGGCCCTGACTGGAAAAAAGCCGCCACCATAGCAGTCATCTCGTTTCCATTTATAGCGATGGCCCTTCTGGTCTCCCTCCTGTCACGTGACACAACATATTTCATCCTCACGTCCACCAGAATCATGGGGGGCGCGCTTGCCGTCTCCACACTGGCGGCTACAACCACCACATCAGACGTTCTCTCCGCACTGTCTCGTATAAAGATGCCAAAGATACTGACGTCCGCAATTTTTTTCACCGCCGGAGCCATACCTGTACTGCTCAGAGAAACAGAGCGCATGCGCACAGCCAGACGTGCCAGGGGTTTTTCAGGCGGAAAACACCTGTTTGACCGGTGGGGCATGTCCGTCCTCTCAAAAACAGCAGCCATGATACTCATAAGAGGACTCAAGCGAGCGGAGAGGAGGGGAGAGGCTCTCATAGCACGGGGGTTCAGGGGGCTCATACCCACAAAAAGGAGGGGGTGGAGCGGTGCGGACATCTGTGCGGCCACCTGCGCCATATTTTTCTCCGCCCTGGTTTTATACCTGCAACACTTTCCACCCGCTGGTGTCCCGGGCATTAACGGCTGAAAAAGGAGAAAAGACGATGGACGGTGACAAAGTTGGACAGGAGAAGAGACCGGTCGTCGCGCTGATAAACGTCTCCTACGCGTACCCTGTCCACGAGAAAAAAGCAACGCCGAAAAACATGGCCCTGGAAAAAGTCTCCCTGACAATAAAAAGGGGGGAAAGGGTTGCCCTCATTGGACCCAACGGCGGGGGAAAAACGACACTGCTCCACATAATAGCGGGGCTCAAAAAACCGGTGGGCGGAAAAGCGCTCGTGCTGGGAAAAAACGCCTGGGAGAGGGACATGAAAAAAACAGAGGTCGGACTTGTGTTCCAGGACCCCGAAGACCAGGTGTTCATGCCTACCGTGTGGGAAGACGTGGCGTTTGGACCCATGAACAGGGGAGAAGACGAAAAAACCATCCGGGAGAGGGTTGAGACGGTGCTTCGCCTCATGGGACTGGAAAAACTCAGTCACAGGCCGCCACACGCCCTGAGCATAGGGGAGAAAAAAAGGGTGGCGCTGGCCGGGATGCTCGTCATGGAACCGGAGATACTGCTGCTGGACGAACCAACATCAAACCTGGACCCCAGGGGAAAAAAAGAGGTTATAGATTTCCTCCAGGCGTTCTCCGGGACACTCGTTGTCGCCACCCACGACATAGACACTGTTCCTTATTTCGCAGACAGAGTCGTGGTGCTCAACAGGACGATCCTGGCAGACGGCACGCCCGAAACGGTTTTTTCCAACGCAAAACTCCTTGAAAAAGCCGGGCTCACCGCGCCCTGCATAACACGATACTTTCTGGGACTCGGAAGCGAACATGCTCCACCGCCTCTGAGAGTAGAGGATGCCCTGGAAAGGCCCAGAAAATGATAAATACCCCCCTGTTTTCCCAGTTCCATGCTCCTCTCCATTTCCATGTTGCTGGTCTTCCTCGCCCTCCTCCTGGGTTTTTACATGGCCTGGAACATAGGGGCAAATGACGTGGCAAACTCCATGGCCACCGCTGTCGGGGCAAAGGCGATAACACCCAGACAGGCCGTTCTGATCGCAGGTTTTCTTGAGGCGGCAGGGGCGATATTCGTCGGAAGCCATGTGGCTGACACTGTCAAAAAAGGCATCGTTGATCCAGCATATTTCTCGGCTGACCCGAACATATTTATCCTCGGAAGCATCGCCTCCATCCTGGCGGCGTCTCTCTGGGTCACCCTGGCCACGTGGAAGGAGATGCCCATATCCACAACTCACTCAATAATAGGGGCACTCGTTGGATTCGGCCTGGTGGCCAGCGGGCCAGGGGTCGTGGCCTGGGGAAAACTGGGCCAGGTCGTTCTGAGCTGGATAATAAGTCCCCTCATGGGAGCCTTTCTGGCGTACCTCATTTTCAGGGTGATCATAAGGTCCATTTTCAACAGCGAAAACCCTGACAGAGCGGCAAAAAACGCTTCGCCCTTCCTCCTCTTCGCCACCTTTTTCATAATATTCCTGTCCCTGTTCCTGAAAACCCCTCTGGGAAAAACCCTGGGGATGGCAGACAACGTCCCCATGTCCGTCATGTACGCGACCGTAGGGGCTTTTGTGGGCTCAGCCGCCGGCTTTTTTGTCCTAGTGAGACCGGCCCTGAAAACCGAGGAATCAAAAAACGGCGACTACAAGAGGGTTGAAGCGATATTCAGGCGCCTCCAGATACTCACCTCGTGCTATGTGGCTTTCGCCCACGGAGCAAACGACGTCGCCAACGCTATCGGGCCTGTGGCGGGTGTGGTCCAGGCCCTATCATCCGGTGTTGTGGGCGCGAAGGCCGAGGTGCCAGTGTACCTGCTGTTGATGGGCGGCGTTGGAATAGCGGTGGGCGTCTTTACATGGGGCTACAAAGTGATGAAGACCATAGGGTTCCGTATAACAGAACTCACCAACACCAGGGGTTTCAGCGTTGACTTTGGAGTTGCTACCACCGTCCTTATGGCGTCAAAGCTCGGAATGCCCGTTTCAACCACACACACCGTCGTTGGCGCAGTCGTAGGCGTGGGGCTGGCACGTGGTCTGGCCGCCATAGACCTGCGGGTGATAAAAGACATAGTCGTGTCCTGGGTCGTGACCGTGCCCGTGGCGGCGGCCACGAGCGCCGGCATATTCCTCCTGCTCAGAGCGGCTTTCGCATGAGTTTCAGATGGCTATATAGTAAAAGTATTTAAACAAGGCCGTGGATGAAGAAAGAACTGAAGCAGAAAGAACTGAAACCAGAAAAAGAAGACCGGAGGTGTAAAAAGTGCCATATATACGGTCTCCCATCGTGATGTCCTGGCGGAGAAGCCCGTTTGAGGGGCTGATGGAACACGCCAGGCTGGTCAGGGAATGCCTGGGCCCTCTTAGGAAAGCCGTTGAGTCCTACCTCGCCGGGGACATGGAGGAATATGAGAAATACAAAAAAGAGGTCCTTGAAAGAGAACACCAGGCGGACATAGTCAAATCCAGGGTCCGAAACCACCTGCCAAAAGCGGTTTTCATGCCCGTGGACAAAGGAACCTTCCTCATGCTTCTCAGAGAAGAAGACGCAATACTTGACTACGCAGAGGACGTGGTTGTGTGGCTGGGGATGCGAAAAACCCCGGTCCCCGAAGACCTCAAAAAAGAAATCCTCGATTACCTCGCCATAGTTGAGGACACGGTCAAGTCCTTTGAAAACGCCATGTCCCACCTGGGAGATCTCCTGGAGTCTTCTTTCAGCGAAAAAGAGAGAAAGAAAATAAAAGAGGGAATAAAACAGGTCCATGAAAAAGAATACCAAGCCGACGTGGCGAGCTATAATCTCAGCAAAAAGATATTCACAATGGAAGAAACACTAGGGGCAATGGGTGTGTACCATATCTTGAAGACCGTCAACCTCATGGACCAGATAGCCAACCACGCAGAAAACGCCGCGGATCGGCTAAGAGCGCTCATAGCAAAATAAGAAGATGAGATTTTTCACAACCCTTTTATACCCCTCGCATATACCCGCAAACACAGATTTTAAAAGGTGAGGCCCGTGTACAACAGGATAGTTGAAAAAAAAGAACTGGCTCCAAACATAGACTGGTTCAAAGTGGAAGCGCCCCCCATAGCAAGACACTGCCAGCCAGGCCAGTTTGTCATAATTCTGCTGCACGAAAAAGGGGAGAGGATACCCCTCACCATAGCGGATTTTGACCGCGAAGAGGGGACCATTACGATGATAAGCCAGAGAGTGGGAAAGACCACACACATGCTTTCAACGCTCAAACCCGGAGACTCGCTTTACAGCATCGTTGGACCCCTCGGAAGACCTGCACACCACACAAACGAGAAACATGGTACTGTGGTGTGCGTCGGCGGCGGGGTTGGCGTGGCACCCCTCTATCCACAGGCCAGAGCACTTAAAGAGGCGGGAAATCATGTTATCAGCATAATAGGAGCCCGGACTGCGGACCTGGTTATAATGGAAGAAGAGATGAGAGCAGTATCCGACGAACTCTACATCACAACCGATGACGGGACCAGGGGCGAAAAAGGATTTGTGACCAACGCCCTTGAAAAAGTGCTGAGGGATAAAAAGGTGGACCTCGTAGTGGCCATCGGCCCGGTTGTTATGATGAAATTCGTTTGCACGCTCACAAAAGAGTTCGGAGTTAAAACATACGTCAGTTTAAACCCCATAATGGTGGACGGGACAGGGATGTGCGGTGCGTGCCGTGTGACCGTGGGCGGCCAGACCAGGTTCGCCTGTGTGGACGGACCAGACTTTGATGGTCACCAGGTTGACTTTGACGAACTGATGGAGAGACAGAAATTCTACGTTAAGGAGGAGAAACTCGCCATGGATCTGTACGAAAAAACCCTCAAGGGGGGTGGTGCGTGATGGCAAAAGAGAGGCCGCCCCGCCAGAAAATGCCAGAGCGCCCCGTTGAAGAGAGAATAAAAACCTTTGAAGAGGTGGCCCTGGGATACACCGAAGAACAGGCGGTCCTGGAAGCGCAGAGGTGTCTCCAGTGTCCCCGTCCAATGTGCGTTGAGGGATGCCCCGTACGGGTGCCCATCCCCCAGTTCATAGCCCTGGTGCGTGAAAAAAAGTTCATAGAAGCCGCCAGGAAGATAAAAGAGGCAAACGTTTTTCCAGCCATATGCGGCAGGGTGTGTCCACAGGAAAACCAGTGCGAGGGCTCCTGTGTCCTGGGAAAACGCTATGAGCCCGTGGCAATAGGCCGGCTGGAGCGATTTGTGGCCGACTATGAGCGGGCGCAGAACGCTGTTGAGATACCCCCCACTCCGGAGCCGACGGGCAAAAAAGTGGCCATAGTGGGCTCAGGCCCATCCGGCCTGGCATGTGCGGGTGAACTGGCTAAGAAGGGTCACAAGGTCACAGTCTACGAGGCGTTCCACAAACCCGGCGGCGTCCTCGTTTACGGGATACCCGAGTTCCGTCTCCCGAAATCAATCGTTGAGGCGGAAGTGGAGTACGTGAAAAAACTGGGAGTGGAAATCCTCACCGACCACATCATAGGCAAAACCATAACCATACCCGAGCTCCGGGAAGAATATGACGCTGTTTACCTCGCCACAGGGGCCGGTCTCCCAAAGTTCCTGGGAATACCCGGAGAAAACCTCAAGGGGGTCTACTCAGCAAACGAGTTTCTAACAAGAGCAAACCTCATGAAAGCCTACAGGTTCCCCGAATACGACACTCCCATAAAAGTAGGGCGGCGTGTGGCAGTCATAGGAGCCGGAAACGTGGCCATGGACGCCGCCAGAACCGCTCTGCGGCTGGGAGCGGAAGAGGTGACGATAGTATACAGGAGGACCGAACACGAGTGCCCGGCCAGAAAAGAAGAGCTTGAACACGCCAAAGAAGAAGGTGTGAAAATGCTCATGCTCACATCCCCGATACGCCTCATGGGAGACGACTTCTACAACGTTGAGTGGATGGAATGCATACAGTACAAACTCGGAGAACCGGACGAGTCCGGGCGGAGACGGCCGATACCCCTTGAGGGGAGCGAGTTTTCCATCAGGGTGGACACGGTCATAATCGCCATAGGACAGACACCCAACCCCACCGTGCAGGAGGGCGTTGAAGGACTTGAGACACACTCGTGGGGGGGCATAGTTGTTGACGAAGACGGAAAGACAACCCTGGAGGGGGTCTGGGCCGGAGGAGACGTGGCCACGGGAGCGGCCACCGTCATCCGGGCCATGGGGGCGGGAAAAAAGGCGGCAGAGGACATAGACAGATACCTCCGCGGAGAAACAAAATGGCCCGAAAAAGAGCACTGGGAACCCTACGGGTGCAAAACACACTAGTCGGGCGAGAGTCCGGTTTCCCCGCCACCGTCGCCTCCGACCTCTTCTCCTTTGAGATAGACGTGTCCAGCTCCGGTTATCTTCACACGAATCCACCGTCCCAGAGATTTTTTCCTGGGATGTTTCACCACCACCGCCCTGTAATCCTCTGTTCTAGCAACCACGCCCCCGCCCCGGCGCTCCCTCTCAACCACCAGGGCGCGGAGTTCTTTTCCAACAAATCTCCTGTTTATCTCCGTTGAAATGGAAAAACGCTTTTCAGTCATGGCCCGGGACCACTCCTTTACAACCCAGCCCGGCGGGGGAGGGTTTTTTCTGGCCAGCTCCACTGCCAGGGTGCCGGGTCTCGGAGAAAAACGGGTTATGTTCACAACGTCCGGGCGGAGACGGTCCAGCAGTCTCATGGACTCCATGAAATCCTCCTTTTTTTCGCCTGGAAAACCCAGGATTATGTCCGTGGCCAATGTGAAACTGCCCAGCCGGTCCCGAAGGTCTTCAACCAGCCAGACATACTCTTCCACGGAATAGCCCCGCCTCATGGCAGAGAGCACCCGATCGCTCCCGCTCTGGACAGGCAGGTGCAGGAAGCGGAAAACGCCCCCGCCGCCTATGACGTCCACAAGGCCAGCAGATATCCTCTTCAGGCCAAGGGGGTTCATCATCCCAACGCGGAGCATGAAATCCCCCGGCACCCCGCCCCCGATTTTTTCCCTGACACCACCTATTTCCCGGAGAAGAGAGGGCAGGTCCGTCCCGATGTCAAACCCGTAAACCCCCGTGTCCTGGGCGCTGAGACGCACCTCCCTGGCACCCCGCCTGACAGCGTCCACAACCCACCTGACCACATCGCATGGCGGATAGGAGCGGAGACGCCCGCGGGCGAGATGAGTTATACAGTATGCGCAGTTGCCCAGACAGCCGGTGGCAATGGGCACATAGCCAACCACTCCCACAACACCCGGTCTCAGGGACACGCCGTTATCTGGCTTCTCCGACGAGAAAAAATCCGCCGCAAGGTCCATGTTCCCCGGCGGGACAACAAAGACTTCCGGCGCTATACTGGCCAGTTTCTCTCCAAAAACCTGGGGGAGACATCCACTGACCACCAGTTTTTTGCCGCTCTCCGCCAGACGGGTTATGCGCTTCCACATGTCCCGCTCCGTCCTCTCAATCACAACACACGTGCCAAGGACGACCACGTCGGCCTCTTCCTCTCTCTCAACCACCTCATGGCCCATGGAGCGTGCGAGCTCCCCTATCATGTACGCCTCGCCCTGGTTCAGGGTGCAACCATATGGGTCAACGAAGACACGCATACGGATAGTCACATTCACAGATGGAATATATAAACATCACCCGGGGCCGGATTCATTCTCGCCTGATACCACACGCCCAGAACCCCGCTCAGAAAATACTTCTCTACGTCCGATGTTAACATTTTGTTAACATCTTTATGGGTTTTTTGTGTGTTTTTTGCACAACTGCCGATATATACATATAAGCGAATTTACATAATATAAACGGGCGGAAAAAGATGAGAATAAACCTCCTGGACTCCGTGTTTGCGGTCTCATGCGCGCTCTACGGGCTGTTTCACGTGTTCATTGTCGTGACAGGGGTAGGCAACGCTTTTATAGACGTTGGCTGGGCATGCTGGATGTATGGCTTTGCGTCGCTTTTTCTCATGGTCGTGGGCAATATGTGGATGCTCCATCGCCTGAGCACACGGAAGCGCTTGCACGCTGCTCTAATTGTCCTTCTTGTATGCCTGGTCGTTGTGTTAGCATACCTGGCCGTTTTAGAGCCAGAGACTGTTATTGACGCACCTATTGCTGCCATGATGGGACTCCCGGCTGTCATCTTTGTCACGTTTTTCTTCGGATACCCCAGGTCGCCAATACGATTTGTCAGAAAACTGAATGGACGAAAAAACAAAAACCCCTACGAGTCCTATGACCTTCTAATACTTGAAGAAGTACTTTTCGGAACTGAGGTGATGATACTATTCTGGGGGACACAATTTAGTAAAATAATATTCGTGGCGGTGTAGTATGCGGCGTGTAGAAAAACTGGCTCTGGTCTGTCTGAGCGTTTTCGTTCTCGTTTCTCTTCTGATTTTTCCCCTGTCTATAAAAAAAGAGGAAAACATCAGCAACGAGGATGTACACGCCGGGAGTGCTGGTGTGGAGAACAACAAAACTTTAACGAAAAGGTTTAGTTACGATTCTGAGACAAAGAATAGATGGTGTGCTGTGCTATTGAATGTCACTGAAAGGACAACGTTAAATATTAATTACAGTACATATTACATAGATAACAATGAACAAAAGTATTCTTTTGAGTCTCTTTATCTGTTATCGGGCAAAAACCTTGAGCTCGCGATAGTAGCTAGGTCTGTGAGATGGGGGAACACTGTTGGAGAGGTGCACATACAGTATGATGTTGGGCCGTTCAACAACTCCTACGACAGGGATGGCTACACGTTCCCGGGTGGGGGGAAGTCTGAGTTAAACATAGAGGTAAAGCTTATGCCCGGTATCTGGTACGTGGTGATGGTCTCTGTTCCCCATTTTGAAATAAACCTTGTTGTGGACTCGCCTGTGGAAATCGCCTCAACCAGTGGGACAGGAGTGTTCATCTACAACTCACAGGACTTCGCCGGCACCATGAACGTCGCACGCTCCAGTTCTTCCACGGTGTACAACTGCTCTTTAGAGATGGAGATAAAAAACAGTGTCCTTTGCTGGTCTTTTGAACCCGTTGCCGGGCTGCGGGACGCAACAGCCACGCCGAGAAAGAGCACGTTCGCCGTGTCCTATGATGGGCCACAGGGCGGCGGCTCAAGGTTGTACAGAATAAACAACGGGGTCTATACGGTGATAGACAGGTCCGGGGAATGGCTCAGCCCCTTCACACGTGAGGCGGAGGGGAAATGGGTCTGGACCATAGATGAAGAGCGAAGCAGCGACTCAACAATGTTGCTCTACGGGGCGCCAATGGAACTCCCGGAGACACACTAGACCGTATGAGCACGGGGCCACATTTTTAATATCTCCCCTGCTTTTTTCCCATCATGGCGTCCAGGTATCTATCTGATGTGGAAATAGCGCAGAGCGTTTCTCTGAGGCCGATAGATGAGATAGCGGAAAAAGCCGGTTTGATGGCGGAAGAGGTAGAGTTCTGGGGGAGGAACATAGCGAAGGTGTCCCTCTCGGCCGTGGAGAGGGCGAGAAAGCGTTCTCCAGGAAAACTCATCCTCGTTACCACCATAAACCCCACCCCGTTTGGAGAGGGAAAGACCACCGTCACCATAGGGCTGGCTCAGGCGCTGGCCCGTATGGGCAAGAGGGTTTCGCTGGGGATAAGGGAGCCGAGTATAGGACCGACGATGGGAATAAAAGGGGGAGCCGCCGGCGGGGGATACAGCCAGGTCCTGCCAATGGAGGAGATAAACCTCCACTTCACGGGTGACATGCACGCCGTCTCGGCTGCTCACAATCTACTGGCTGCTCTGGTGAACAACCACATGCACCACGGGAACCCGCTCCACATAGACCCGCGCAGGGTTGTGTGGAAAAGGGTCATGGACATGAACGACAGGGCCCTGAGGAACATCGTTGTGGGCCTGGGGGGACCAAAACACGGCATGCCACACGAGTCGGGGTTTGACATAACAGCGGCCAGCGAGATAATGGCAATTCTCTGTCTGGCCAGAGACATACCGGACCTAAAAGAGCGTCTAGGCAGGATAATAACCGCTTATACAATAGACGGCAGCCCGGTCAGAGCCAGAGATCTGGGCGGGGTGGGTGCCATGGCCGCCCTCCTCAAAAACGCCCTGAAGCCAAACCTGGTTCAGACCGTTGAGGGGGTCCCCGCTTTTGTGCACGGAGGACCCTTCGCCAACATCGCTCACGGAACGAGCAGCCTTATATCAACACATCTGGGGCTGGGGCTGTCCGATTTTTTTGTCACCGAAGCGGGGTTTGGAAGCGACCTGGGGGCTGAAAAGTTTTTCAACATAGTTTCAAGGGTTGGCGGTCTGCGCCCCGATGTGGGGGTTGTGGTGGTGACCACCAGGGCCCTCAAGAGGCATGGGGGAGGAGACGACCTGGACGCGCTTCGCAGGGGGCTGGCCAACCTTGAAAAGCACATAGAAAACGTTGAGATGTTCGGTGTCCCTGCGGTGGTCGCCATAAACCGCTTCAGGGGAGACAGAGATGAGGAGCACCGGGAGATAGAGCGGTTCTGCGAAGAGAGGGACGTGCCTGTGGCCGTGGCGGATGTGAGGGAGCGGGGTGGCGAGGGAGGGCTGTCTCTGGCGGAGGAAGTTGTGAAAGCGGCGGGTCGTGGAAGCGATTTTTCGCCCATATATCCCCTGGATGTGCCTGTGAAAGAGAAGATAGAGACCATCTCCAGGATGGTCTACGGCGCCAGCAGGGTTGTTTACACTGTTGAGGCGGAAAAGTCAATAGAGCACATAGAAAAGGACCTGGGGCTGGGAGACCTCCCCATATGCATGGCAAAGACCCAGTATTCTCTCAGCGACGACCCGAAGTTGCTCGGAAGGCCTAAAAAGTTCAAAATAACCGTGAGATCCGTGGGTGTCTCAGCGGGTGCTGGCTTCATAGTCCCGGCCACGGGGACCATAACCACGATGCCCGGTCTGCCCAGAGAACCAGCGGCCACGAAAATAGACCTGACGGACGACGGGCGGATAACGGGGCTGTTCTGATGCCATGGGGGGATACTTTGGGCGAGAGCGGCTATCCGTACCGTGATCCCATGTTTCCCCGTTTCGCCCTCTACGGTTTTCTGAAAAACCTCCGGTTCTACGAGCCGTTCATGGTCCTGTATTTCCTCTCGCTGGGCTTCAGTTACACAGAGATAGGCGTGCTTGTTTCCATACAGATGGTCTCCACCACCCTGATTGAGATTCCGAGCGGCGTTTACGCCGACGTTTTCGGCAGGAAAAAGGCGCTCCTGCTCTCATTTTCCTCGTATATCGCCGCCTTCCTGACGTTTTACTTTTTCAGGGCGTTTCTCCCCTTCGCAGTTGCCATGTTCCTTCTTGGCCTGGGGGACGCTTTCAGAACGGGGACCCACAAGGCGCTTATTCTTGGACACCTGCGCATAAAAGGAATCCTGGACAGAAAGGTGGACTACTACGGCCACACCAGGGCTTTTTCACAGCTTGGGTCAGCCATAAACTCCATGATAGCAGCGGCCCTGGTGTTTTTCACCGGCGACTACGGGCTCGTCTTCCTGGTGGCCACAGTTCCCTATCTGGCGGACATGCTGAACATAGCCACGTATCCAAAATACCTGGACCTCCCCTACAGGCCAGGAAACAAAAAAGAAAGCGGAGACAGGTATAGCAGGCGGGAGACCCTCCGCGCGAGATTTGCGTCGCTGAAGAGGGATTTTGTGCTTATGCTCAGTAACAGAGATGTGTGGCGTGGTGTTTTCAACTCATCCGCATACGATGGCGGTTTTGAGGTGGCAAAACACTATCTCCAGCCGATACTCAAAGCGGTTGCCATAGGGATGCCTGTCTTTCTTTACCTGGACGGCAGGCAGAGGGTCGCCGTGGTGGTGGGGGTTGTCTATTTCGCTCTCTATCTGCTGACCTCTCTCGCTTCAAGCAAGGCGGGTAAACTGGAAAAAAGGGCTGGCCGCCTGCCCCGTGCCATAAACTCCACTTTTCTGGTTGGTGCGGGCGTTCTTTTCATGGCCGGGGCGGTGCTTTTGCTCTCTGATGTCTGGCCTGCAAAAACAGGGTTTTACATGGCCTCAATTTCCGCCGGGTTCTTTGTGGCCCTCTACGTTCTGAAAAACATACGCCGCCCGCTCAACGTTGGCTACATAACAGAGCAGGTGCCGGAGACCACCACTGCATCCGCTTTCAGCGTTGAGTCGCTCCTGAAAACCGCCATAGCGGCTGTTCTGGCCCCCCTGGTGGGCTATGTGGCTGATAGCATGGGTATCGGAGTGGGGCTGGCGGTACTGTCTGTTTTGCTAATGATATTTTACCCCCTGTGTCGGATAAGAAACGGGAGGGACGGATAGGGGTATATAACAGGACGGGACTACCTGTGGTACCCCGAATTGATAATGCAGCGGACCTTCTTATCATTCAACTTCCGCATCCCCCTGACAGGAACAACTGTTAAAGTATTTTGCATATGCCGCACACCCGCTTCTTTGGCAGAAAGATTTTTATCTCCCCGCCCCTTCTTTTTTCTGTGAAACGTAAAGGGTTTAGTGTGTTGTTGGTTGCGCTCATATTGCTCTCTGCTGTTGTTAGTGTGGTGTGGCTGGACAGCCAGCACACCGTCCGTAAAGAAGTGGACAGAGAAGACGTGATGAGGTCTCAAAAAACAGGTCTCCCAGACGTGGGTCCCCCAAGTCCGCCGGGAACGCCCCAAGGTGTTTCTACTCGTGGCGACTTGGGCTGGTCTGAGGACATCCAGGTGACGAACAGTAGTTTTTATGATTCTGAGAAGCCTGTCGTGGCTGTTTGGGGTGATTTCGTCCACGTGGCATATCAGGATTACTGGAGCTACGGAGGCTTTGACACCCGCGTGGAGGTCAGGTATGTTCGCTCGGTTGATGGTGGGCGTACGTGGTCAGAGCCATTGAACGTTTCCGCCGTGGACGACCAATACTCAAAAGCACCAGACATAGCATGCTGGGAAAACAACGTGTACATCGTATGGAGCGACACAAGAGACAACAATGTGCCGGAAGTGTGGATAAACATCAGCCACGACAACGGAAAAACATGGACAGGAGAATTCAACCTCAGCAAAATAGACGGAAACTGGAGCAACTGGCCACACATAGCAGTTGACAAAAACACAGTGGTAGTAGTCTGGGGAGACGACAGAGACCACCCGGAAGAGGGTTCTCGGTCTGTTTATATGCGTGTCAGCCAGGACAATGGCACCACGTGGGGGCCCGAGATAAGGGTTACGAACATAACAGACATAGACTGGAGATACGACGACATCCCAACACAGGTTTTGGTCAACGGCACCAATGTCTATCTCGTGTTTGATCGCTTCTTCAACGACACGGGTTATGCTGAGACGATGTTTATGAAATCCACAGACCTCGGACAGACCTGGACCACGCCAGTTCTTCTGAGCCAGCACGACGGATACAACAGTTACAGCGGCGGCCTCGCCATCTACAACAACTGGATCTTTGTAGTCTGGGAAAACCGCACAGCAGAAGACGAGATATATCTTCGCAGGAGCCAGGACCTCGGAGACACGTGGTTTTCGGAGCAAAGATTGACGTGGGATAGTAATGTGAGTGGTGGGCCAAGGGTTTGTGTGGACAGTTTTGGTAATGTGTTCGTTGTTTTTGCTGACGCACGGGGTGGATCCACGCAGATATGGCTTATGGAAAGCGAAGACTTTGGAGAAAACTGGTCCACTCCTATCCAGCTGACGAACTCCACAGGTTTCAGCACAGCCCCGGACATGGTCATTTCCGACAACATAAAACACCTGGTCTTTTACAGCAACAGAACCGGGACCAGAGAGGTTTACTACAAGCGCAGCCCCCCATTCCCACCCCCCGGGTCCATCCCGCTAACCAACGGGTACAACTATTTGGCTCTACCCTCTTATCTCGGCGACATAAGGGTTGGTGACCTGGCTGCGATGATAGAAAGAGACACAGGCGGAACAGTCCCAGAAATAGTATGGTACAGGAGCAACCACTGGGAGCAGTGGGTTAAGGCGATTGGTGGGACAAACAATGTTTCTGTGGATTATTCTCTTGGTTATTTGGTGCATTTGGAGAATGTTAATGGCACTGTGTATTGGACCCCGGGAGGAACAAACTACACATCCCCCCTCCCATTAAACCTGTGTGTTGGATGGAACATGATACCAGTACCCTACGCCAACAACACACTATACGCCAGCGATATTCTGTCCCAGAACCCGCATATTTTGGCGGTGGCAGACTGGGACGAACAAAAACAAACCTACAGAATCTACAACGGGAGTAATAGTAGCATGGACTTTCGGATACAGGAAAACACCCTTGGGGTGGTTTTTCCCACGACCTGGAACGCAAACAACCTTTTCATCTTATGCGATGACTATACGACTTGGACGCCGGCGTAAATGTGTTTGCGTCTTTTATCTTAATATATAGCGAGATAAGTTAATAACTTGACATACACTTTTTTCATGGGAGCAACATTTATATACACCATAATACTTATTGTTGATGAACCGTATACTACCTACAAGGGGGGATATTTGATGGTATGTGGCGCAGGCATAAATCGTTTGAAAGTCTTTGTTGTTCTAATTATTGTTATCGTTGTTGTTATGGTATCTTTTGTTGTGGTGTTACGTTTTGGGATCCCGAGACCGAGCGAAAAAAAAGATGATGTGAAGGAGGTATCCGGGACCCCAGAGTTGCCTCCTCTCCCTTCAAAAGCGCCTGTGGGTGTTTTGACTCGTGGCGGTTTGGGTTGGTCTGAGGACATAGAGTTGACGGATAGTAGTGACGTGTATAAGTCCCGGGATCCTGTGGTAAGTGTTTCTGGTAACACGGTTCATGTGGCTTTTGAGACGTGGTGGGGGTCTGTTCCTATTCTCTATGATCATATACAGTATTGTAGGAGTGAGGATGGGGGAAAAACATGGACAACTCCCATAAACATTTCTTATAGAGAGGAGCCTGAGAGTGGGCTCCCGGACATAGCTTCGTACAACGAACATGTCTATGTCGTTTGGCGTGATACCAGGAACAATGCTCCTGAAACATGGATAAACATCAGCCACGATGGAGGCAGAACATGGATTGGCGAGTTCAACCTGAGCAAAATAGACGGCTGTTATAGTAGCTGGCCGCACATAGCTGTTGATGGTAGTACTGTGGTGGTGGTTTGGGGGGATGACAGGGACCACCCGGCCTTGGGCTCTAATTCTGTTTATTTGCGTGTTAGTCTGGATAATGGTACTACGTGGGGGCCTGAGATAAGAGTTACGAACATAACTGATGTGGATGATAGGTATGATGATATTCCTACGTGGGTGTTGGTTAATGGTAGTAATATTTATTTGTTGTTTGATCGTGGTTTTCCGGATACTGGTTATTATGAGACGATGTTTACTAAGTCTTCTGATCTTGGGCAGACTTGGACTACGCCAGTGCTTTTGAGTTATCATGACGAGCATGACAGTATTGATGGTAGCATGGCCATTTATGATAACTGGATCTTTGTAGTCTGGGAAAACCGCACACCAGAAGACGAAATATATCTTCGGAGGAGTCCGGACCTCGGAGACACGTGGTTTCCAGAACAAAGATTGACGTGGGATAATTGTACTAGTGGTACTCCGAGGATTTGTGTGGATAGTTTGGGTGTTATTCATTTGATGTTTGGGACTAATAAGACGTCTCCTCCTTCTACTTGTTATATGTACAGTGAGGATTTTGGTGAAAACTGGAGTGCGCCTGTTCCTGTAGCATACGTGCCAAACAGTAGTTATGGCTATGATTTTACCGTGTCAAAAGATGACAAAATGCATCTTGTGTGGGACGACGGCAGAACAGGCAAAAGCGAGGTTTACTACAAGCGCAGCCCCCCATTCCCACCCCCCGGGTCCATCCCACTAACCAACGGGTACAACTATTTGGCTCTACCCTCTTATCTCGGCGACATAAGGGTGGGGGATCTTGCTGCGATGATAGAAAGAGACACAGGCGGAACAGTACCAGAAATAGTATGGTATCGGAAAGGCCACTGGGAGCAGTGGGTTAAGGCGATTGGTGGGACAAACAATGTTTCTGTGGATTATAGTTTGGGTTATTTGGTGCATTTGAAGAATGTCAGTGGGATAGTTTATTGGACGCCAAACGGGATCAATTATACGGCTCCTCTCTCACTGAGTTTGTGTGTGGGTTGGAACCTTGTTTCTATACCATATAGCAACAATACTTTGTATGCCAGCGACATCATGGCACAAAATTCTCATATCCTGGCGGTGGCTGACTGGGATGAAGAAAATCAAGTTTATCGTATTTATAATGGGAGTGATAATAGTGATGATTTTGCGATTCAGGAGAACACTCTTGGCATGGTCTTTCCCATGACGTGGAACGCTAACGCTCTCTTCATCCTATGCGACACATACACCACGTGGACACCTATATAGAGCCATTTAGGAGGAAAATAAGATGAGTGAGTTTGTTGGGGAAAAGTCTTTGTCAGCGAGGGGATTACACCCTATGTTTGTGCTCTTGCTGGCTGTGGTGATTGTTGTCCCGGCAGGGAGCGTGCTCAGCTCCCAAGAAATGGGAACGTCTTCAACGTCTACTAACAGCGGAGAAAACACGCCTGTTTATCCGGCAAATGGTGTTATAACCGGTTTTGTGACAAACCCATACGGCGAGCCGATCACCGCCCTGGTGCTGGTTGCAGACCTTGGCACACGTGTTGCTAACAGCACGTGGGCTGTTAATGGTAGTTTTGTGATAGACCCTGCCAAAGTGGTTGGTGCCAGCCCCGGAGACGTTTTGCGGCTGGTTTTCACAAACGGCGTCTGCGTAGAAAACAGGACAGTAACCTGGAACGGATATAGTACAAGCGTTGGGACTATAGTTCTGGACCCGCCAGAAGGACCTGTTCTCCCAGAAACAAACACTAACACCTATGACTCCCTAGAGGAGACCCCCGATGGTGGTGGCGATGTGAGCCCGTCTTTTCTTTCTCCCGGAGGCCTGGCCGGGCCAGACCTTTACATAGAACGGGTTGATATAAGCCCTGACCCCGTGGTTGTTGGAGGAAAGGTTACAGTAACCGTCGTAGTAGGCGGAGACATCGTATTGTGTGGTCGTGTGGAGATATGGGTGGACGGTGTCTCTGTCGGGGTTTTTGAGCCAGACTACGCTTTTACAACTGACACGATAAGATATGTGCTGGACACTAGTGGTCTTTCTGGTGGTGTTCACAGTGTTAAGGCTATGATTGACCCGGATAACAGTGTGACAGAGGTGTATGAAGACAACAACAATGCCACAGCCAATTTCACCGTGTGGACCGTGCCATATCTAATAAACCTCTCAAAAGACATGATAGAAACTCTCCCACAAACCCACTTCTTGGAAAGCGCTGTGAGGTTTTTGGACCTGGCACTGTGGATGTACGAGCGTGGCCGAACAGACAAAACCGTGTCCTTTTTAACAGACGCCCTATACATGGTTTACAGGGATGGCAACCACCTGGAAATAGAATACACCCTGTTGGACACGATACGGGTGGCGTTGTACGGGCGCGAATATGTGGATGACCTTGTTGATACGGTTAAAGACGTGTTCTGTGTTCTCAGCCAGGACCTTGGCCATCCTGCCAAAGAGATTCTGGAAAACGCCATGCGCCACTATGTTGAAGCGCTGGAAACGATAGCCAGAGGACACAGCCCGTTAGAAGAAATCAACCAAGGCTGGGACATGATGTACATGGTCTATGAACTGGAACCAGACCTTTTGGAAGATGCCATGACACTTCTTTCTCCGGACCTTGAAATCACCAGCATAGACTTTGACGCGCTGGTAGCCGTGGAGAACAAACCGGTGACAATCACCGCAGCGGTTTACAATCACGGCCCCACAAAAGCACATAACGTGACGATCTATTTCTACGACCCACCCCCGGGAGAAGAGAGCAGAACACTCATAGGAACAACAACCATAGACACCATAGCCCCGGGAGAAACAGCAGAAACAAGCATCACATGGACCCCCACCAGCACAGGCACCTACACAATCACAACAACACTGGAAAACACCCTGGAAAAAGACAGAACAAACAACGAACTGGATGTGGGAGTAAACGTGGTACGGGCTAATGCTGAGATATCTGAAAACGACTGGGTTGCCACCGGATATTGCGAGATAGAGAACGGGATTATTATCTGGTGGAACGACGTAAAATACTACAACGAAACACAGAACAAAACATACCGATTCCCCGATGCTATTGCAGGGAACTTTACAGTCACCTCCACAGGCCGCGTGTACATAAAAAACAGCACACTAAGAATAGCATCAGAAAATCCTGATTTTTACCCACCGTATTCTCTTATCGTTGAGCATGGCGGTGAGTTGAACATACTAAGCAGCAAAGTTGAACCTGCATATAAGGATTGTCCATACAAGTTCATCGTCCACGGATGGCTTAACATAACCAGCCCCTACACAGACACAAGCATGGTGAGATGGACGTGGGGCAACACCACAGGTGGCGACGAAGGAGGAATACAGCTGTACTCTGATAGTACGGCGAGAATAGAGAACAGCACAATAAAATATGATAAAACACACAATATCTATATTGTTGGATGCTCGCCTGTTATAAAAAACACTCAGATTATCGGAGCGGGTGTTGGTGGAAACGGTTCCGGAGTTTTTGTTGACGAGAACGGGATGCCAGAGATTGTTGACTGTGTTATCCGTTTTTCCTCTGATAGTGGAGTATTTATAGCCGGGGGCTCGGCTGAGGTTGTGAACTGTAGCATTGAGAACAACAGCAATAGTGGTGTTTATTTAGCAAGCGGGGGAGGACTGGAACTTAGCGGAGACACAATAAAAAACACCAGTGTCGGAATTTTTGCCGAGAAAAGCGGCGACCTCAACCCATGGGGCAAACCAGATTACAAGAGAGGGGATCTGGGCATTTTTGTCTGGTACGAAAACGGGTATCTGCACATAAATCTCAGCAGTGACAACGAAAACCACCGTTTCACCCTGTGGGTTAACGACAGCAACGGACAGAAACAGTACATTGACAGAACGGTGTCCGCCAACGGAGAGTGGCCACTGTTTCTTTACGAGCCCCTCGGTTCATCAGCCACCATCACGGCCTTTATTGACGGAAAACCAGCAAAGCAAATATTCGTGGGAGAAGAGTCTTTTATACCCATAAACAACTCCTTCCAGCTGTTCTTTAAATCACAGGACGAGTATCACACGATCTTTGTTCACAACTCACATATAGAAAAAACCACCACAGCTCCTGTTATTTTAAACGAGTCCATCGGAAAAATAGAAAACACCCTCCTGGCCCCAAACGCAGGAGAGAAAAGAATACTATTGAAAAACAGCGCGGCTGAAATAGTGAACGCCTCTTTTGAATACAAATACGGCGAAACAGGGACAATATACCTCTATCTGGAAAGGTCCACGGCCCGCCTACGAAACACGTCTATCACAGCCCCCTCTGGCATGGCAACACCCATACAAGCCCACGCCAACAGCTCTCTAATCGTAGAAAACATTAGTCTAAAAAGGATATGGGACCCTGTTAGTATGCAATCGCTCGGAAACAAATATGGCGTTTTTGTTGAAAACAGCAGAGCGTACATCCATAACAATTACTTTACAACATATGCGGGAATACGTGTTACGGGAGAATATAGCCGAGTGACGATAAAAAACAACCTATTTCACAACATATATTACAGCAATGTGATATATACCACAAAAACATCTCAAATAAATATACAAGACAACGTGATTGACGGTTTCAATGATTTCTACATCATGTACATAGTTTACACATCAAACCCAATAATTATAAACAACACAATAAACAACACAGAAAACGAGCTCGGAGGCATAGTGTTCTCACACGTCAACGGCGGTATAGTAGAAAATAATACAGTTTGCACAAACACAGGAACAAAAAGAGGCAGCTGGGACATCTATCTGGTATCAGCCAGAAACACAAAAGTCACAAACAACACCCTGCTTGTAAACCCGATAAGTGGTGGAATACACGTAACCGGCTGGGACATTTCCATCAAAAACAACACAATCTCCAGCTTAGTACCTGGAACCGGCAGCGGCATCATGTTCAAAAAGACCACAATCCGATCAAAAATATCAAACAACATTATTAATAGCACAAGAATAGGCGTGACACTATACTCTGTCCAAGATAACACCGTTGACAACAATACATTTACAAATACGTCCTATATAGACATATACTTGCGCTCTTCTACTGGGATCACGATAACTAACAACACAATGAATAGAGGGATTTTCATTTCCCCAATAAACACAAAAACAGAACCGTCCAAAAGGTCTTATTTCAACACGCATACGATAAAATCAAATCTTGTAAATGGGGAGCCGGTTTATTACTATAAAAATGAGACTGAAAAAGAAATATTTTTGGCAAATGTGGGACAATTGATCGTGGCAAATTGCACAAACGTTTCTTTTGTCGGCAAAAACACCACAATAAAAGACGCAGTGGTGGGCGTAGAGACGGGATGGAGCAACACAGGCACAGAGATAAAAAACATCTCCATGGAGAACTGTTCTTACGGGATATTACTGGTTTGCACGAAGAATACTATGGTGCAAAAGAACACTATTAAAAATGGTGAATATTGGGGAGCCCAGCTTGCGTCATCGGAAAACATATCCTTATGGGAAAACTCTTTGGTAAACACCAGCATCTTCTTAACCGGAAGAGATTGTTTATACGATTTATCCAGATATTTCTCGTCGCATGACATCCCGCCGAACAACACCGTAAACAACCTGCCCGTAAGATATGTTTCAAACCTCAACGGCTCAGAGTACACAGTTCCATATCTCACAGGCGAAGTAATAGTGGCAAACGCTACTGGGTCTACTGTGGTTTTACCCCCGATGTCCACAGCAGCAACTCTTGGTGTTGAGGTCGCCGCATCTAATAATACAACTATAAAAGGGGCGTTAGTTGGAGATTTCAGAAAAGGAATACATGTGCTGTCTTCTATAAACTGTGTGCTCTCTGGTTTTGAAATAAAAAACACAAGCATGGGATTGCAAGCTACTTACACAGAAAAAATCACTGTAGACTATGCAGAAATACACAACATAGAAAACACAGGCATTTACGTTTTCTCATCCAATAATATGAGAATAAAGAATTCCGAGATATATAATCTCACACCAACCACTAATCCGGTAGGGGTTTTTTATGGCTCAACGGCCATTTATCTGGCGTCTTATAGGGGTTATCCCATCATAAACTTCAGCATAGACAACTGTACCATTTCTAACACGGAAAGGGGAGTGTTTTACGGAATAGCATATCTCTCCTCACCAACAAAAGTACTTCTCATAAACAACACAGTATTCTACAACAACACAGATGTCGCTGTACACCTCCCTTATTATTCTAAAAACGCCAGTGTTTCTATAACAAATAGCACCTTCAGAGAGAACGGGTTTTTGAGCGGCTACGCCAAATCTTCAATTTATGGGTATGAAACCGGTAGCGGAGGACCAGAAGTAAAATTGTGGATAGAAAACAACACTTTCATACAAAACAACCTCGCATTTTTAACAGAAACGTGCGGAGGCGGGGTTTACAACTTTTACTTTGTACACAACAGATTCACAGAAGAAAATGGGGACTTCCTTTTCAGACCCGGGGGAGGCAGTGGCTGGCTAATTAACAACACCTTCACAGGGAAGCAAACAACGACATCTATAAATTGTTTTGGAAACAAGATATTAAACATAGTCAACAACACATTCACCAACTATAAAACTATACTCTATGCAACCGCTTATAACGGGCAGTTTCTATATAACAACAGCAAAATTAAAGGAAACACTTTTAGAAACAGCAAAACAGGAATATTATTACACCCGCTGACAAACTCAAAAATAACCAGAAATCTGTACATTGAAAACAACACATTCATTAACACCAGTTGCGGAATAGACCTATACTATGGAGAAAACTTCGCAACATATATATCGTCAAACAACATATCAGAATATAATACAGGAACGTCTTTACATGACAGAGCCATGGCCGAAATAACAAACAACGTGTTTGACACAGGAACATATGGAATCTACGTTTCCTCAGGAGGAACAGCAAACCTAGAATACAACACTTTTAAGCACAACCAATTTGGCCTATGGACCGAGAGCAGCAAGCTCAGCGTCTCGTACAATAAGTTCATAGAGAACAAATATGGTCTCTACATCTCCCCGCAAAAAGAAGCTTCAATAGTCTCAAACAATTTCACAGCCAATTATCTTGGTTTATGGAGCGACCATAGCAACGGCGAAGTCGTCAACAACACTTTTTACTGGAACCTTTATGGTTTGTTCTGGGAGGGCAACACCACCACCGGGAGCATAAACAATAACAGTTTTGTACATCACATGGCGACAGGCGTGGAAACTGTTGACGAGTACCCGTTCAACCTGCCTCTGTACAGGTATAACGGGACCGGAGCCTATTTGTACAGGACGAATGTTTCTTTTGTCGGGAACAATGTCACAGACGCCGTATACGGGCTGGTCCTGAACGAGAGCGCATGTCGTGTTGTGGACAACGTGTTTTTGCAGTACGCTGCAGAAGGCTACCCGTACACGCCCTGGAGGCCACCAGAGATCCCAAGTCTCCCGGGCGACTGGGATACTCCAGGCTCTGGTCTTGTGAGGCCACCACCGGGCGGAGGCGGGGGGTACTCTGTCAGGTGGATTTATGACCGTGGAATCTATGTCTACAACTCAGAAGGCGTTGTACTGGAAAATAACAGGTTGTGGGGTCACTGGGATAGCGTTGTGATTGAAAGCAGCGAGAATGTCTCTGTTGGCCCGGGCAACATCGTTGAGGGCATAGGGTATTACATCCAACATGTTATTCCTACCGAGCCGTTTAAGCGGGCACACCGCGGCATCACGTTTGTGAATGACTCTGTGGGAAGTGTTGTAGAAAACGAAATTTTCAACTGGCCCACCGGGTTGGCAGTAGAGGGTGGGAGCCGTGTCACGGTTAATAATAACACGTGGTTCCACGTGGGCACCGGCGAAGGCGAGGTTGTTGGTAACGGTGGGAGCCTCCTTGTTGTGAACGGCTCTCTTGTGGGGTATCACAATGCTTTCAGCAACTACCGTAACGGGGTGGATGTGAAAAACGGTGTTATATTCCTAAACAATAGTGTTTCTGGCCCCTCCTGTGTCAGCTGTGAAGAATCCAGTGTGAACCTTTTCAACAACTCGCGTCTGGGAAATGTTGTTTTGTACGAGTGTACCGGGGTAGTTGACTCCAACACCATCTACGGCGAGGTTTATGTCTCAGAGGGTTCTCCTGTTGTTTCAAACAACACGTTCAGAGAGGTCTACCGGGAGGCCGTGGTGGTTTACACCAGGCCTTCCACCGGTGTGCCTGTGGTCCGTGACAACGTTATGTCGGATTTCAACACCACAACAACATACCACGTCGGAATAGCCGTTTATCCCCATGGTAGCGTGTCAGAAAACGGCCTCGTAGTAATAGAGAACAACACAATAATCAATGCCACCGTGGGCGTATTGTTATGGTCAAACGCCACAGTAAAAAACAACACAGTATCATACTGTGACACAGGAGTATACGTTTACTCCGATTTCACCACCTATTACCACCCGGTCGTCCGCGCCAACGAAATGGACCACAACAATTGGAGCATATATCTACTGGGAACAGACACCGTGGACGGGGTTGGTTTGTACGAAAACAACACAATAGGACAAAACAACACCGGGGGAGCTGTGTGGCAACAGTGGTGGGCCAGGGCCAGAGTGCTAAACAACACCGGCAGCCCGGTAGAAGGAGCACGCACAGCCATATTGGACGAGAACTATAACTTGGTGGCCGTGGGATGGTCGCAGTCAGATGGCAGGGTGCTATGGAACCTCGGAGACAACAGACAAAGTTACCAGACCCCGGTCACGGAATACCAGGTTGACAACTCTGGGACCATGAACTACGAAACATTCTACAGGTTCCAAGCAGAACTGGACACAGACGGAGACGGCATACCAGACGTAACCAAAACGGAATACATTGTGATGGACCAGAACAAAGAAGCACAGATAACACTAAACGTATAGACAGCTCGTTACGCGCTCATAGGAAAAAAGCCTGGGTGCGTGCTATTTGACCTGCGCGTTTCGTAGTGTAGCGTACACATGATGGGAATACCAAAAACCCTTTTATTCCTGTCAATGTTGGGGTGGTGTGGTGAAAGATGGAGCGAAAAGCCGGAATAATAGCCGGGACGGGGTTCTATGATTTCCCCGGTCTCTTTGAAAAAGAGGAAAGGACTGTAGAAACCCCACATGGGACTGTTGAGGTCATGTCGGGCAAAATTGGGCCTTGGAGAGTTTTTTTCGTTCCCAGGCACAGAAAAGATCACAGTGTCCCGCCGCACATGGTGAACTTCAGAGCCAACATGTATGTTTTCAAAGATTTGGGCGCGGAGTTCGTCATCGGAGTGAACAGCGTCGGCTCTCTTAAGAAAGAGATAATCCCCGGGACGCTGGTCATCCCCCACGATTTCATCTCGCTTTTCCGTGTGGACACCTATTTTGACACGGAGGTCGTACACGCCGTCCCCTCTCTGGATGCGGGGCTGAGGAAGAGACTGGTGGAAAAAGGACGGGAGCTGGGCCTACCCATCCGCGATGAGGGCGTGTATTTCCAGACCCTCGGACCAAGGCTTGAGACCAGAGCGGAGGTGAAGATGATAAAAAACTTCGCAGACGTGGTGGGAATGAACATGGGCAGCGAGGCAGCCCTCGCCTCCGAGCTTGGCATCCCCTTCGCAAACATAAGCAGCGTTGACAACTACGCCCACGGGATAGGAAATGAAAAACTGTCTTTTGAAGAGATAGTCAGGAGGGCAAAAGAGAACCACCAGAACACCATCCTCCTGATAAAAAAGCTCCTCACAGAGTGGGAAGAAGAGCCTGGGCCAGCTGGCGGAGAAAAAAAGGTGATACGATGACAGGCGAGGATAGAGATGAGGGTTTTCCACGGAACCCCAGGAGCATATTGATAAAGAACGCCCTCACACTGAAAAAAAACAGGGTGGACGTGTACATAGAGAACGGGGTCATATCGGAAATGAAAAACAGGGACAGAGGGGAAAAAATAGGAGTGGAAGCAGATTTCGTCGTTGACGCCTCGGATAAAATAGTTATGCCTGGCCTTGTGAACACACACACCCACGCCGCCATGACACTGCTAAGGGGCTACGCCGATGACATGGAACTGCAGCCGTGGCTGGAAAAAAAGATATGGCCAGCAGAGGCACGCCTGACACCAGAGCTCGTCTACTGGGGCACACGGCTTGCCTGTCTTGAGATGATAAAAACTGGCACCCTCATTTTCAACGACATGTACTTTTACATGGAAGAGGTGGCAAAAGCCGTAGAGGACTGCGGCATGAAAGCGCTCCTCGGATACGGGATGATAGACCTTTTCAGCGAAGAAAAAAGGGAGGAGGAGATAAAGAAGACCGAAGATTTCGTCTCTTTTGTGAAAAATCTGGGCAGCCCAAGGATAAAAGCGGCTGTTGCCCCCCATGCCATATACACGGTCTCCGACGAGGGGTTGCGGTGGTGTGCGGAGTTCGCAGAGGAAAAAGACCTGGCAATACACATACACGTGTCTGAGACAAGAAAAGAGGTAGAAGATTCCATCGCAAAATATGGGGAGAGCCCCGTGCGCCACCTCCACAAGCTAGGTGTTCTGACGCCCAAAACAGTGGCAGCGCACTCCGTGTGGCTTGACGATACGGACATAAGAATATACCGGCAAAGCGGTGTCTGGCCCAGCCACAGCCCGGTGTCCAATATGAAACTCGCCGTGGGAAAGAACATGCCCTACAGAGAGATGCGCTCTGCCGGCATAAAACCCACGCTGGGAACAGATGGCACGGCTAGCAACAACAACCTGGACATGTTTGAGAGCATGAAGTTCGCCGCCCTCCTACAAAAGCTCGGAGGGAACCCAACTGTCCTGCCAGCGGAAGAGACCGTGGAGATGGCCACCGAGTGGGGTGCCATGGCACTGGGGTTCAAAAGCGGCATTCTTGGAGAGGGATATCCCGCAGACATTATTCTCCTGGACACACAGAGGCCGGAGATGACACCCCTCCACAACCCTTTTTCGCTCGTCGTGTACTCTGCCAGTGGGAGCGTCGTGGACACTGCCATATGCGATGGACAAATCCTTATGTATAAACGGGCTGTCCCCGGCGAAAAAGAGGTCCTGGAAAAGGCCTCGCTGGCGGCGAAAAAGATGCTGTCTGGAAACTAAAAAGAACGAAAAGAAGTTTAAAAGCGGTAGAGAAATGCAGAGAAAAACGGGTGGTGTGTGAGATGGCTGTTAAGAAAAAGGACGAATTGCCTTTGCTGGTTAAGAGTCTTGAAAACGTGCCGATAGTCAAAAAGGGGGACTACAACTATTTCGTTCACCCCATAACCGATGGGATACCGTTCGTTGAACCGGCCCTCCTGGAAGAAGTGGCGGATGCCATGGCAGAGGTCGGAGACTTTTCAAGCTGTGACAGGATAGTGACATGTGAAGCGATGGGAATCCCTCTGGCCACGCTTCTTTCCCATAAGACAGGTGTCCCGATGGTCATCGTCCGCAAGCGCCGGTATGGTTTCCCGGACGAATACGCCCTGACCCAGGAGACAGGGTACAGCCGCTCTCCTCTCTACATAAACGGACTGAAAAAAGGCGACCGGGTTGTGTTCGTTGACGATGTGATAAGCACCGGAGGAACTCTCATACCTGTGGCCGATGCTTTCAAAAAGATGGGCGTTGATCTGGTGGATGTTATCATAGTTTTCAACAAACACAAAAACCTCTCGGAGATAGAAGACAGAATAGGCGTGGGCATAAAGGTCCTGCTTGAGGTAGACGTGGTTGACGGAAGGGTAGTTGTGAGAGAATAAACTGCCTCATTAAACCTCTCTCAGGGTTTCTCGTTATCCGACCAGTTGTCAGACGTTTCAGCCGTGAGGTCGCTTCTGTTTTCGGTGTTATCTATCTGGAGCAGTTTTCCGGCCATGGGGTTTATTTCCAGGGCCCTGGCTGCCGCGTCTTCAGCCTCTTTTTCTTTCCCCGTCTGTCTCAGCACATTAGACAGTTGCACCCATGCATCTGTGTAAAACGGGTCTATGCCTATGGACGCCTCATAGCACTTTTCTGCGTCCCCATAGCGGCCGGTTGAGGCGTACAGGTCTCCAAGTTCTTTCCAGCAGACCTCGCACAGGGGCTCTATTTCCAGCGCCCGGAGATAAGATTTTTCCGCCTCATCGGCCCGCCCTTTTTCTCTGAGAATTGCACCGTGGAGCGTCCAGACATGACTCATGTCTCCAGCCATCGCAAGGGCCTTTTCTATGGTCTCCGCCGCTTTTTCAACAAGTCCTTTTTTGTCAAACGCGTGGGCCAGGACCACCAGGGCCTCCGCCTCCGCCACTCTGTCTCCTCTCTTTTCTGCCAGAGACAGAGATTTTTCCGCTGTCTCTATCGCTCTGTCCAGGTCTCCTTCCCAGAGCAGGCATCTGCTTTTTGTCAAAAGTATGCCCGGGCCTATGGCGCCGTGGGATATGCCCTCATCGCACGTCTCAAGGGCACGTCTGTAGTCGCCGATGGTGAGGTATATCTCCGCCTTTTCCACCCATATGTCCTCGTGGTGGGGGTCCACCCGTATTATTTCGTCCGTTGTTTTTATCGCCTCGTCAAACATGGCCAGCCTTTTAAGCAGGTGAAGTTTTTCAAAAAGAGAGTCCATGTCTTCGGGCGTGAGCACCAGTATTCCCTCAAGACACCTGAGCGCCTCCCGGTAACAGAAATCGGCCTCCTCAAGATCTCCTGTTTTTTCCAGGATCCGGGCCCTCATTATCCACCCCTCCCCGAAGTTCGGGTTTGTTTTCAGTGCCATGTCAATGGCGTCCATGGCCCCCTTTATGTCCCCCATGCTGAAAAGTATGTCCGCCTTGGCATACCATGCGTGGTCGTAGCTGGGGTTGAGCTCCAGAGACCGGTTGACATAATCCAGCCCCTCCTCAGTCTTCCCCAGGTGGAAAAGCGCGTATCCCTTCGCGTACAGTGGGTAGTCAAAATCTGGTTTTATCTCCAGGCTCTTGTCGTGATAAAAGAGCGAGTGCTCATGTTTTTTCATCTTATCCAGAGCGTTTCCTATGTTGTTCCACGCTATCTCGTAGTTGGGGTTCACCTCTATTGCTTTCTCAAAATAGGGTATTGATTCCTCGTAGTACCGGAGGTTGTAGAGGGCGTTTCCCAGGTTGTTCCACACCACCTCGTCAAACGGGTCTATTTTTATCGCCTCAAGATAACAGCGGGCCGCTTCTTCAAGCTCGCCCATCCCGTGGTAGGTGTAGCCCTTGTTGTACCAGGCATGTTTGTACCTGGGGTTTATTTTGAGCGCCAGATCAAAACACCTGAGCGCCTCCTCGTTCAGACCCATGGTGAAAAAGGTGAACCCCTTGTTGTTCCACGCCTCATAGTTGCGTGGGTTCATCTCTATGACGTGGTCATAGCACTCTATCGCCTTTTCGTAGTCCTCTTTCCCGAAATAGGCGTTTCCCTTGCTGTTCCATACGTCCTCGTACCAGGGCGTCCTCTCCAGTATAGTGTCATAGCACTCTATCGCCTCATCAAACCGGCCGAGTTCTTCAAGCAGCATCCCCCTGCGGTACCATGCAACATCGTTGTCGGGGTTCCTGCGCAAGACCTCGTCGTAGGACTCTATCGCCTTTTTTATCTTCCCCATCCGGGCGAGGACCACGCCCCTTTCAAACCACGCCGGCTCATAGTTGGGACTTATGGCTATCGCCTTCTCATACGCTTCCAGGGCCTCTTTCAGACGTCCAAGATATGAGTAGGCGTTGCCCATGTTGTACCATGCCACATCGTACTGGGGGTCCAGTTCCACCGCTTTTCTGTAGCATTCCAAGGCGTCTTCGTGTCTCCCGAGTGCGTCGTAGAGGACTCCCATGTTGTTGTATAAAAGGGGGCTCTCGCCCAGAGTTTCAAGGGCCTCCCTGTATTTCTCAAGGGCTTTTTCAAACTCCCCTCTCTCCGACAAAGCACTGGCCTCTCTGACGATGGGCGAATTTTCTATTTCCTCGTATCTCTTTATGTCAGCATCCACCTGGGGCACCTCAACACCCTATTGTCGTGTCTGTGTGAAGACCTCTCACTCTTTTTCCACTCTTTTTCTCATCACTGACCCATATTAACCTGCGTGTGTCATATTTAAGATTACTCCCCCGCCCACACCTATGCCTCTCTTTGGCCCGTGCCCTCACCAGCAGATACCCTGCGGCCGCCTGTGTTGTGGAGTTTTGAAAAAACTATTTATCCCAAAGAGTGGATATGTCTCCTCATGGGGAACGAAAACCAGGGAGATAAGAAGGGAGATAAAAAGAGAGACAGGCGGGCGGAGATACAGAACGCTGAGAAGCGGTACCAGGAGCTCATAGAAAAAAGGGACGAGTTGAACGCAAAGGCCCGTGTCGCTTTTGAGGAGAGAAACAATCTGAACGCGGAGAAGAGGCGGCTCTACGAAGAAATGGACCGTCTGATGGCTGAGAGAAAAAAAATAGCGGAGGAGTTGAACCTGCATAAAAAACTCAGAGACGAATACCAGTCCGCTGCCAGGGAGCTCGTGAATGCCAGGCGCAGCAGGAAAAAGCGTTTGAGGAGAAATCTGGCCGGGGACATCGGCGCTCTGAAAGCAGAGATAATGCTCCTTGAGAGGAAACAGGAGACGGATGTACTGAGCATAGAAGAAGAGCGGCGTCTCCTGGAGGAGATAAAGGAGAAAAAAGAGGAACTGGCACGCCTGGAAAAAGAGTTTGGCGAGCAGAACATAGTCCTGGAGGAGATAGGGGACCTGGACAGGTCAATTGACGAACTCTTTGCGAAAGGCGAGGAGGAGCATCAGAAGGTCGTGGCTCTGGGGGCTGCGTACAGAGAGATCAAAGACAGGATAGACGATCTGAGAAAGGAGATAGTCCATCTGTCTGTTGAGGCAAAGAAGAAACACGAGGAGGGGATGGCTCTCCGGGAGCAGGCGGACAAGTACCACCGCAAAGCTGTTGAGATGCGGGAAAAGATAATCGCTTTCAAAAAGGAGAGACGGGAGGAGTACCTGGCCAAGATGCGTGAGATAGAAGAGTACAACGAACAGGTGAAAAAACACCTGGAAGACGAGCAGAAGATTGAAGAAGCTGTGGACAAAGCGATTGAAGAGCTTTTCAAAAAAGGAAAACTGGAAATATGAGCGCCGACGAGACAAATACATTGGAGAGGCGGTTTGTTTGAAGGCGGTGATACTCGCAGGCGGGAAGGGGGAGCGGCTCCGTCCCCTGACGGAAAAAAGGCCAAAACCACTGGTGCCCGTGGGGGGGAGGATGTGCATAGAATATGTGATAAACTCGCTCTCAAAAGCGGGTTTCAGGAAGATAATAGTGACCACCGGGTACATGTCGGACAAGCTGATAAAAGAGGTGGGGGACGGAAAAAGGTATGGTGCGTCTGTCCTCTACTCTTTTGAGCCCGAGCCTGTCGGGACTGCGGGGGCTGTTAAAAAGGTCGCTGACTTCCTTGACGATGTTTTCGTGGTCGCCAGCGGGGATGTCCTGGCGGACGTGGACATAAGGGCTCTGTACGAGTTTCACAAAAAAAAGGGCGCTGTTGCCACCATGGCCCTCACGGAGGTGGAGGATCCCAGCGAGTTCGGCGTCGTTGACCTGGATACCAATGGGCGGGTGGTGCGGTTCCAGGAAAAACCCGCGCCGGGAGAGGCCTTTTCAAACCTGATAAACGCCGGGATATACATCCTTGAAAAAAAGGTGCTGGACTACATACCGCCTGACACCTTTTTTGATTTCTCAAAAAACGTCTTCCCGCTTTTGCTGGAACAAGGCGAACCGCTCTATGGCATGAAAATAGGGGGGCTGTGGAGGGACATAGGACGTCCCGGGGACCTCCTGGCGGCATCGCTGGACGTGGTATCCCGGGAGGGTGTGGACTACGGCGAGGGAAAAGAAGAAAACGGTGTCCGCATAAGCGGCAGGGCTGTGATATCTGATAGGGCAAAGGTTGAGAAAGGAGCTGTGATCCGCGGCCCTGTTTTTATCGGGGACGGTGTGGAAATCGGCGCCGGGAGTGTTGTTGAAAAATCCCTCCTCTACCCGGGGGTAAAGGTGGACCAGGAGGCGCGCATTGAGAGGAGCATAGTCCTTGATGGCACCTATGTTGGCTGGAAGAGCGTTGTTCTGGGAAGCGTTGTCGGGTATAATTGCGTCCTGGAAGACGATGTCAGAATTGAGAACACCATACTGGGAGACGGCACTCTGGTGAAAAAACACTCCCACATGACCGGGGCAAACGTTTCTGTGAGCAGACCAGGGCCCTTGGACGAGTCAGGCGAGTGAACGATACAGGTGAACGGCACAGGTGGGGGGTAAACGCCAAATATTTTATAATGGGGCCGTGTATGGTGGTGTGATGAACGACGAAGAATACATGTCTCTGGTTGAGAGAGCGAAATCCCGGCTTCCAGAGGACATCGCACGCCATGAACGTTTCCAGGTACCCGAGCCAGATGTCCTCATAGAGGGAAAGAACACCGTTCTCAGAAACTTTGGGGACATAGCGGACGCTCTCAACCGGAACCCGGAGGACGTTTTTCAGTACCTCCAGAGGGAGCTCGGAACCAGTGGCATTCTCCAGGGCCGTAGGATAATCTTCAAAGGAAAGCTCACTCCACAGCAGATCGGGACGAGAATAAAATCATATGTGGAAAACTATGTGCTCTGCTCTGAGTGCGGTAGACCTGATACGCGCATTGAAAAAGAGGGACGTGTTCTCATACTGGCATGCGACGCCTGTGGTGCCCGCCGGCCTATAAAGGTCAAAAAGGGGATCTTGCTGAGGGAAAAAGAGGAGCGGATAAAGGAGGGTGAGGTCTACGAGCTCATGATACAGGACGTTGGTTCTAGGGGAGACGGTGTTGCCAGGAGGGGGGATTATATAATATACGTGCCGGGGACTGCAAAGGGCACCATTGTCAAGGTGCGAATTGAGAAGGTCAGCGGCACCAGGGCGTTTGGAAAAGTGGTGAGAGAGTGAGGGAAAAGGTTGCACCGGCTGTTTTGCTGGGAGTAATGCTCGTCAGCAGCACCTTTCTGGCCATAATATTTTCCCTGCCCTTCCAGATCGTCGGGTACAACACGGCTTTTGAAAACCCCGAGAGCCCCACCAACCCCTTGATATACATTTTTTTCATGGTAGGAATAAGCGCCCTTCTTCTGTTCGCTTTCCGCAGCGGCAGGGGAGGCGGCGTGGGATATCTTCTCTATGTGGGCTTTGGCCTCATTCTTCTGTATGTCCTCTATCCCTTTTTCGCTCTGGCCCTCTATTACATAGGTATCCGCGGCACAGCCGTTGCCAACGTGGGATTTCTGTGCGCTCTGATCTTTTCAGGCTTTCTGATGGCCCTGAACGCTGTTTACCGGGACTGGAGACTCAACGACGCCGTGGGAGTCCTCATAGCGGGGGGTGGAGCGGCGCTTCTGGGAATCAACTTCGCCATCCTCCCCTCTTTTGTGTTCCTGAGCGGCCTGGCCATATACGATTTCATAGCGGTTTATGTCACAAAGCACATGCTCACACTCGCCGACGGTGTGCTGGGCATATCTGCTCCAATGCTGGTGGCTGTCCCGCGGCATGGCGGGCGGAGGAGAAAAAAAGATGGGGAAATTTTCAGACGAGGAGCGATAAGGAAAAAAGTTGAGGGAAAGGAAGAGCCCTCGGCGATGTACATGGGCCTGGGAGACATGGTGGTGCCGGGTGTTCTAGCTGCTTCGTCCATAGCCTTTCTTCCACTGCATCCTGTCATAGGCGTGTGGGGGCCGCGTCTGGTGGCGCTGGGGGTTCTGGCGGGCATCTCCGTAGCATATGTGTATCTGGCCAGGATGGTCCTGCGTGGCAGGCCACAGGCCGGGCTGCCTTTTTTAAACACCGGAGCCGTCCTGGGGTATGTTTTTATGTACCTCTCTCTTTACAGAGACCTCTCCCTGGGCATGTGACCTGTGTAGAAGGTGATAGCAGGAGGTGAAAGCATGGAAAAGTCCGGGGCCAAACGCTACGATATGAGGATTCTGTGCCTTTCAGATGTGCACGGATCCGCTTCCGCCTCTTACCTCGCGAGAGAGTGGATAGACCTGTACGATGTGGATGCCGTTGTCATAGCGGGTGACATAACCCATTTTGGTCCACCGGAGTGGGCAGAGAAGTTCATAAGATCAATCGCGTCCACAGGTGTGAAGGTCATGGGGGTGCATGGCAACTGTGATCCCCCAGAGGTTGAAGGTTCAATAGAAAAAGGGGGAGGGGTTTCTCTGCACAGAAAAAAACACGTCTGGATGGGGGTTTCATTTGCTGGCTTCGGAGGGGGAAATCCCATGCCCTTTCCAACCATGACATGGTCATCTGAGGAGAAGATAGACGCTGAGATGAAAAAAATGGATGGGGCCATCGGTGGGGGTGGGGACAGTGTTGATGTGCTGGTAACCCATGTGCCCCCTCTTGGCATCCTGGACCGGACTTTCATGGGAACACACGGTGGCAGCAGGAGCGTCCTGGAGGCTGTCAAACGCTGGAAGCCCTCTCTCGTCGTCTCCGGTCACATACACGAGGCCAGGGGCGTGGAAAACGTTGAGGGAACTGTGTTTGTTAACCCCGGTCCTGCAGCGAAAAACTATGGTGCCCTGATTGAGCTGATGTCAGAGACCGGTGAAAAAGGAAAAGAGTGGCGTGTTCGGCTTATTTCAAAATGAAGCAACTTTTTAACATCTTTGATTCCCATTCTTCCCATTGTTTCTCAGGACGTACATCAGCGGTATGGAGGCCATGAAAGCTCCAAAGGGACCGAGGTATGGCCCCTGAGGGTGGACAAAAGTGTAAACCACCACCATCATGGCAGACAGGAAAAAAACAGCGGCTATGCTGCCGACGACGACAACCATCTTTTTTTTCAGCTCTTTTTTTGTCACTCTACTGTAAGAGATCAAAAGGGAAAAAAATGAGTACGCTCCCATTGTTATTATGAACATGCTGCCGGCAACTGTTGTGAAAGATCCCGAGTGCAGGTCAAAATGCCACCCGGATATGTTGCTGTGGTAGTGGACGGGCGGGGGATAAAGCAAGGAGATGGCTATGGTGGCCGCCCCTGGAAACGACAGGAGAAAAATCTCATGCGGGGAGATGGGCTTCTGAAGGCTCCTGGTGAACAGAGCCAGGGAGGTTATGAAAAAGGCTATGCTCACGCTGACTAAAAGAGCACAGGTCTCGGCCCGATCTTCATGTTCGGGTGGAGTGTTCGTTAGGAGGAACAGAAGCACGCCCCACGCACCGAGGGAGGCCATATAAATAGAGAAAAACAGCTTTGTTTCGTCAAAACGGTTTCTTACGAAATCGATAGACCACAATATCAGGGACAGCCCCGCAACGAGGTTCAAAAACGATGCCCACACGACCTCCATTGGTTCCCCCAAAGCCTCTTTTCGGTATTTTTAATTTGCGGTCTGGCAGGCGTTTACGCATGCGTTTACTCTACACGCGTCGTGCGATATGTGCAGCATATCACATTGCACTATATCACATATGTCACATGAAAGAGTCCATGGTTAGCTGGTTTCTGGGCAGTTCAGAGCGGGGCACCTCCATTTCCCGATATTCCAGCCCCTCTGTCTCCAGCAGCTTCTTAGCAGTTGGCTGTATCCTGGGTGCGACAAGTAGTCCCCTCACGTCGGTGCCGGGGTTTTTCTGCCGCACGTCACGCACATATGCCAGGAGCTGGGACGCAGCAGAGGGCCCTGCGGCGCTCCTTTTCACTTCAACTATCACATACCGGCCGTCTCTGTCCCGGCAGAGAATATCTGCAAACCCGCTGGCCAGGGGGTACTCACGTTTTACTACCTGCAGCCCTTCTTCCAGAAGAGAGGGGTTTTCTACGATCGCATCCACGAGGTCTTTTTCCATTCCAACAATGGAAAAATCGCCGCTGTCCCGCAACACCTTTGTCAGTACCATTGAGATGGAAGAGAACCGTATTACCATCCTCTCCTCTCTCTTTCTGTGGACCGCTTCAACGATGAAATCGTCGCCCTCTGTCCACCAGGACAGCGAAGTGCCCGGGGGCTGCCAGTTTATCGGGTCCCTCCCCCCGACCCGATGGACGAGGACCACACCGTCTGGTTTTATGATCACCACCCTCTCCCCCGCCCCGAGAAAACTTTTGGCCCTCCCGGAGTACTCAACAGTACACACGCCCACCAGAATAACCACGGGTTTCTTTGGAAAATCCCTCCTGGCACGACCCATCAGGGAGGAGACCTCGTCGGCGGAGGGGTGGGCGAGATATTCCATGGCCGCATCTTCTACCAGTTCGGCGATGTTTTCCGAGCCTGTGTCCGGGGGACTGCTTTCCCCGCCCATTTTTTCCTGTCCCAAACTCGTTCACCACTCAATGGACAATAACATTGCCTAAATGGGATAGGCGAAGAACATCAAAACAGCAAAAACCGCCCCGACCCCCGCCGTTACAAGGTGGGGTAGTGAGATCTTTTTGGCCAGGTCCTTTGAGTATGTGCCGGCTATGGCAATCTTTCCCAGGGTGCTTATAGTGGAAGCAAAAACCACAACTACCCCGGCATCAATTGATGCGACTGAGTGTGAAAAAACGAGCGAAGACACGGTCGCTGTTACGGCGGCGCTTGAGACCAGACCGCCGATGGACGCTATATAAACAGCTTTTTCTCCGAAAAAGCCGTGGAAAAACCAGACAACCAGCGAGAGGAAAAGGAAGTAACCTCCAAACTTGAGAGCAGGGACGATTGCGAAGGGCGAAGATATTGTGGCTTTGTCAATCGCCGTGGTGGTCAACTTTTTTCCCCTGGAAACGGCGAAGGATATCTCAATGGCACACATGAGCAGGAGGGGAAGAACCACATACCTGAAAACAGAGCCGCTGGGATCAGCTATGAGCGAGACCAGTATGTTTCTTATGAACATGGCGGAGTTGGCGAAGAGAATCCCGACAACCACGCCCTCAACCTCTTCCCCATGCTCTCTGGCAACCGTGGAAAGGCTCGCCGTCGTGGCCTCCGAGTTGGCGAGACCTCCAAAAAACCCGGTGACCCACAGACTCTTCTGGTCTCTGTATTTTCGCTGGAGTATAAAAGACACGAAAGACAGCCCAGATACCAGGACGACAACCAGGAGAATCCACACAGGGTCTATTATTTTCCCGCGGCCAACCACGTCACCATACTGGATTGGGTACACCAGCGGTATTAGAATGAGCGACAGAGACAGGAACTCTATCGCCCCGACTATCTCTTCACGGGTAAGCACAGAGGCCATCTCGTGGAGCGGTTCTTTCAAAACCAGTATGGCCGTGGCGGACACCCCCAGAACAACGCCGGGCAAGAAAAGCCCGTATCCCTCCATCAAGCCCATCATGTAGACCACGATGATGGATGTGGCTGTTGTGAACCCCTTGTGGCCGTATGAGACCTTTGTCCATATCATCGCAAGAGAAATAGCTGTCGCAGCCAGCAAACCGCCAACGGCCATTATCGGCAACGAAAAAGCGCTGGCCATGTACCCCACAGAGAAACCGAACAGTGCGACCAGGGGTATAGTCCTGGCGCCGGCGAGCACCATATCCCTCTCGTGAAAACGCTCACGCTCCAGTCCTATGAGAGCCCCCATGCCAAGCGAAAATGCGAGACCCAGCAAGAAGTCCATATCAACAGAGAGAGCCATGGCACAGCACCACACACTACCGTATCCCGATAAAACACCCCCGATATTCTTATATTTTACCGTTACCTCAACACGAATATGAAACATGAAACCTCTGCCGCCGATGGCACAGCGGATGACGTGATAATAGGCATAACAGGGGCATCCGGCGCACCCTATGCTGTCTCATTGCTCAAGGCGCTGAAAGGCGTCAGAGAAAAAGGCGGCATCAGGGTCCACCTGGTCCTTTCATCCAACGGGAAAAAGATACTCCGCCATGAAACAGGAAAAGACGCAGATGACCTCCGCCAGATGGCCGATTTTTACTACGAAAACGAAGACCTCACACCACCAATAGCATCCGGCAGCGTTCCATTCCTGGGAATGGTGGTAGTGCCCGCCTCCATGAATACCGTGTCCAAAATCGCCCATGGGATAGAGGACAACCTGATAACAAGGGTGGCCCAGGTCTGTGTAAAAGAAAAACGCACCCTCATCGTGGTTCCCCGGGAAACCCCCCTCTCTGTTTTTCACATTGAAGCGATGAAAAAACTCGCCGAAACGGGAGCTGTCGTATTGCCAGCGATGCCCGCCTTTTACACAAAACCCACGTCGGTGGAAGACATGATAAACTTCGTCGTACAGAGAATCCTGGACCACCTGTTCAGAGACCGGCCCGAAATGCTCGCCGGATACCAGAAAGATGGCGCCGGGAACCGATGGGATGGAAAGATGGTCTGATAAGTGAGGATTGGGGCTAAGATCTATCAAAAAAGGAAATAAGGATGAATAATCATACCCCATGTATAAGCGGAGATGATATTCATGGCAAATAACAAAAAATATGTAGAACTCCTATGGCACGGAAAATACGACAAAATAGACCTGGGCAATAAAATGCCCTTTGAAAGACCAAATCTTCCATTTCAGGTAGTGGAAACAATCAACAAACCCAGAAGAAAACAGGCTGGTCTGGGAGATTTTGAGGAAGATTTAAAGGACTGGCCAGAGAATTATCCAAAAGATTGGAAAAATTTGCTGATATGGGGAGATAACAAACTGGTGATGTCCTCGCTCGTAAAGCAGGGCTGGGCTGGAAAGATAAATTTGATTTACATTGATCCTCCATTTTTCACTGGTGCTGATTTCACGATAAGGACAAAAATTGGAGATGAGCAGATAGAAAAAGCACCTTCTATAATTGAAGAAAGAGCATACAAGGACACTTGGAGTGGAGGAATTGCTTCGTATCTCAAATATATGTACGAGCGACTGGTTTTGATGCGGGAACTTTTGGCTGAGAATGGGACAATTTATGTGCATCTGGACTGGAGATTATCTCATTATGTAAAAGTATTAATGGACGAGATTTTTGGGTATGAAAATTTCATTAATGAAATTGTCTGGGTGTATCATGGTCCTGGCTCACCAAATATGAAGTGTTTTAATAGAAAACATGATGTTATTCTATTTTATTCAAAGACAAATAATTATGTTTTTAATCGTGAGGAAATTAGGGTTCCATCGGAAGTCCATGTAGGAGGATTTGAAGGTGAATTAGACGAGGAGAAGACAAAAGAATACATGGAAAAGGGTAAAGTTCCTGAGGATTGGTGGTACTACGCAATTGTTAAAAGAAGTAAAACAGAGAATTTAGGCTATCCTACCCAAAAACCCGAAGCCCTCTTAAAACGCATCATCCTTACCTCATCCAATCCCGGCGACATCGTTGCGGATTTCTTCTGCGGCTCAGGAACAACTCTCGCGGTAGCGGAGAAACTTGGAAGAAGATGGATTGGTTGCGATTTATCTAAATTTGCAATTCAGGTTACCCGCAAAAGGTTGCTTGATATTCACAATTCAAAGGACTTGATGAGCGAGAAGAAAAAGGTCTACGGAATACCTGCAAGACCTTTTGAAATATGGAACATAGGAAACTATGAGACAATTTACTGGAAAGATAGAGAGGATGAGTATCTCTCTTTCATGCTTAAATTATATCAATCTCAGCCATTGCATGGATTCAGATATTTACATGGAAGAAAAAGGGATAGGATAGTGCATGTTGGTCCTTTAAATGCTCCAGTTACAATGGATGAAATTGAAAAAGTAATTTATGAGTGCAGGGCGAACAATTTTTACAAAGCGGATGTCCTTGGCTGGGAATGGAGTTATGAGGTAAATGAACTTGCTAAAGAATTAGCCAAGAAAAATGGTGTGGATTTGAAACTCATACAGATTCCATCTGTGAACGAAATAAAATCTGCCTTAGTGGGTTTTGATTTGCAACTTTTGAAGATTCCAGATCAGGTGGTTGAAAAAGAACTGGCACCACATATAAGATTTCCTGAGGTTGCATATCTTGAAATAGAAAAAGAAGTTGATGGGAAAGAAGTAAAGTTAAAAATAACGGATTTCCAGATTCCGCCCACTGCAGAACTTGCAGAGATTGCGGATAAAATCAAAGATTCCAGAGAATTGATAGATTACTGGGCAATTGATTGGGATTATAAGGGAGATACATTCCACAACCAGTGGCAGAGTTTCAGAAGGAAGAAAGACCCAAGGGTTGAATATGTGGCAAAGCATAGATATGAAGAATCAGGAGAATACACAATAATGGTTAAGGTGATAGATGTATTTGGAACAGACACAAATAAGGTGTTGAAGGTGAAGATAAAATGAAAGAATATAAAAATTATAGTGTCAAAATCAAAGCCTTAACTCCTATATGGACAGGCGATGCTGAAAGGAAAAATACTGAATTGAGAGAGACAGGAATAATTGGGAGTTTGAGATGGTGGTATGAGGCATTAATCAGAGGATTGGGCGGGAGTGCATGCGATCCGACTTCTGATAACAGATGCCCGGATAAAGATGGAAATCACTGTGATGCCTGTGAATTATTCGGATGTACGGGTTGGAGCAGGAAGTTTAGGCTGGAAGTGAAATTTAATACTACAATTCCAGAAGTTTGGATTGGCACCAGGGAGAAGAGAAAAGATAAATATTCAAAACGAAATGTGGGAGGATTTATGTCCGACGGATCAATAATCCTTACCTTCATTCCATTAAGAGACATCTCACAAAATGAATGGGCTTTGTTGAATAAAACATTACAGATAATGGCAAACTATGGGGCACTTGGGGCGAAGACATCACAGGGTTGTGGTGTGATTGAAATTAAGGAAAACAATTTGCCCTATAATGATGAAAATCCAAAAAAATCCGAATTAAAGGGTAAAGGGGACAAAGTCAAATCACCTAATTTAGCTAACTTCTTCTTTTACAAGTTTCATATTAAATTCAAAGATGAAATATCAAATCTAATTGACAAAAAAGTTTTCTGGACTCACACATCAGATCATTATGGCTTTCGAGATTATTGGGGAAACTGGAAAAAACTCTGGAATGATTACCATCTTCTTCCAATAGCATTTCACATAAGAGATGGTATAAGGCATCTGGAAGGAAATAAAAATGAAAGACATACCATATTTGGTATAGGAGGGAATTATGCTCATGGGTCAAAGGTATTTGTTTCTCATGGGTACAAAATCGATGAAAACGATGAAAAAACAGTAGAAATAAGAATATGGGGATATGACACAAAGGATAAAATTAAAAATGATATAAAAGACCAATTAGAAAATTGTCTAAAGGAAAAACTATTCTCAAAAAGAGAAAATAACGAATTTTTAGAGAGTTGTAGTTTAATAGAGGAAAAAACTGGTAAAGAGATTCTGGAGGGATTGAAATGATACACGATTATTACCTTTCTAAAGCGAAAGCATACAATGACATAGAAATTGCCAAGAATAAAAAAGAAATATTGGACAATGTGATAAATGACAGAGAATCAAAAGGACCAAAAGACATCCACAACTTTTACCCAAAAGCAGAAGATCTTAAATATCTACCGAAGAACTCTGTCCTCTTAAAAATCTCTTTCACTCTGAAAAAACCTTACACAAGCAGGGATGAGGGAGAGTTTCATATAATTGAGGAGGATTTCTTATTCCGATGGAGAGATAAAAGAAAGATAAAAAAAGAGCTAAATAGAAAATATGAACTTAGATTGGACGAAAAAGATATTAAGATTTGGGATGACAGGATAGAATTTAGAACAGGTAAGATTGTAAAGGATAATGAGTTTGCAACAGTGTTTATTAATGATAAGATTGTTGATATTCTTATTGTTAAAAAAGATAATGGAGGGGCTAGTGTTTATTCCACAAAGGTCTTTGAAAATCCCATCGTTAGAGATAAATTCACCGGCCTTCCGATGGTAAGACCTTCAACATGGAAGGGGCATTTGAGGTTTGCTGCCAGAATGGTTGAATGGGATAAGGGGAATAAAGATAAAATCATACGGCGGCTTTTTGGAAATGAATATGGTGATGATAATGCGTTAAGGGGCAGACTTTACTTCTTTCCAACATTTTTTGAAGGGGATTATATAAAGAGAGATGTGATCACTCCTTTAGAAAGGGATACCAGAACACCTGCCAGAGGACCAATATCAATGGAAGTAATAAAGGCCGGAAGTAAAGGCGAATTCTACCTTCTCTATATCCCGTATCCCAGAGGAAATGACTTTAAAGAGGAACAGATCAAAGAGGACCTGAAATTCCTAGCCGAATCCTTGGAATGTATGTTCCATATCTACGGCTTTTCAGCAAAGAAAACATCTGGATTTGGGGTTATAAAAAAACTAGAAAAAGAGGATGTTCATGTATGGCCTGATGATAAAGATGACCTGAAAGAGATATTCTCAGTTCTATACACCAAAGTAAACAATAATGTTAACCAGGGTGCATAAAAATGAGAATAAATATAATTGACAAACTGGCATCAAAAGGGAACACCTTTACCTTCAGGGAGGCACAGGAGATTCTGGGATCCGATTATTCTGTCACGAAGGTCGTCCTCTCTCGCCTTGAAAAGAGGGGATGGATTGAAAGGATTGAGAAAGGAAAATACATGATTATTCCTCTGGGTGCAGAAAAGGAAAAATATACCCTCCATGAGTTCGTCATTGCCTCAATGCTTATCAACCCTTATGCAATTGCCTACTGGAGTTCCCTGAATTATTACGGTCTGACAGAGCAAATCCCTACCACAGTCTTTATTCAAACAACTGCAAGAAAGAAGAGACAGAATTTGAATATATTCAGCGTGGATTATAGGATCGTCAGAATCGCCGAAAAAAAGTTCTTTGGTCTGAGAAAGGAATGGATAGATGAGAATCAGGTCTATATCACGGATATAGAGAAAACCATTGTTGACTGTCTGGATAAACCACAATACTGTGGTGGAATAATAGAAGTGGCCAAGGCATTGAAGAGCGGGAAGTATAACACGGAAAAACTCTCAGAATATGCAAAGAGAATTGGAAATTCGGGGGTTATCAGGCGTCTAGGTTATCTATCTGAAACACTGGGTATCTATGTTAAATTGCCTGAGGTAAAAACCAGAAATTATCTCTACCTTGACCCCACAATGCCGAAACAGGGCAGAAAAAATGCAAAATGGAAATTGGTTATAAATCTGAATGAGAAGGTTATGGGGGAGATTGAATGATACCATTAAATGAAATCAGGGAAAAATCTAGAGAACATGGTGTTCCGATCTCCACTATTGAAAGAGATTACGCACAGAATTGGCTATTGTCCAGTATGTCGTCACTACCACTGGCTCTTAAAGGTGGAACGGGCATAAGGAAAGTATATATTGGCGATTACAGGTTCTCTGATGACCTAGATTTTACTTTACTTGAAGGCGTAGAGAAGGATGAACTGACGAATAGGATAAAAAATGCAGTTGCGAGAGCGAGAGAGGAAAGCGGGATAAACTTTAGTGATGATATTGAAATTCAGGAAAACGAAAATGGCTTTGAGGCCAGTGTTTACTTTCAGATTATGCAGAGAGGGAAAAGCAGGACTAAAATAAAGATAGATATAACAAATGAAGAAAACGAGAAGATACTTTTGCCTTTAAGTGTAAGAAAGATAATTCATCCGTATTCCGATACTCTGGAGGGTGAAATAAGGGTTTATGCCCTGGAAGAGATTCTGGCAGAGAAAATAAGAAGTTTATTTCAGAGAACAAGGCCACGGGACCTCTATGATATCTGGTATCTATGGAACAGAGTGGAAGAAAAGAAAGTCCTTGAAATATTACCTGAGAAGTTCAGGACGAAAAATGTTGAGATGGACATCAAAGATTTTGAGCGAAGAAAAAATGTCTTCAAAAACGCATGGGAAAACTCTTTGAGACATCAGTTAAAAGCACTGCCAGAATTTGAAGATGTGTTTTCAACAGTTCTTGAAAAGGTGAGAAAAATGTGTATTGAAATGAATAAAGAGGTAATATTGACCGGAGAAATCGGTGCATTGCTTCATGATATCGGTAAATTGCATCCTGATTTTGTTAAAAGTAAATCTGTAGAAAAAACAGCGAAAGATAATCATGCTCAGATAGATGAATTTTTGAGGTCTGAGTTAATAAAATTTATAAAAAATAGCGAATTTGATATAACCGTTGGAAATGAAAAATCAACGATTTACAATCTTATTACACAGCACCATAACAGAAGTACAGAAGATGAAATAGTTAAACTTCTACAAGCTTGTGATCATAAGGACTCTGCTGACGATAAGGGTGTTGTAAGGAAGAAGCAGTATCTCGATGATACATATATAGCCTCATCGTTTGGATATAAAAAGGAGAGGATAGACCTTGTATGTCTCCAGAAAAGATTTGAAGATTTGGAAGACACTTTAATCGGATTGTTTAAGGGATATATTTCAGGAACAATGAACCTTTCCTGCTTTAGAGAATCTTTAATGAACACTCTAAAAACATCTTTCTCTCATGCTCTTGGGGAGACAAGAATACCGTCAAACGATGTTACCCTCTGGGATCATTCATATTCAACTGCATCGCTGTTTAAATCCATTCTGGCAGCGGAAGTATGTGGAGCAAAGATAGACCACCAAAAGCCGCAATGGAAAATATTTGGTATCTGCTGGAATGGAATAGATTTTATAAACAGAGGAAAAAAGATTGCCGAGATTAAGGCGAGAGAAGAAATTATTGAGAAGATTAAGACGAAATTAAAAAAGAAATTTGAAGATGAAATACCAATAGGTAATGCAATTTATGAGGATACAAATGGAATTTATTTCACATTTCCAAATCTAAATGACAAATCAAAAGATCTTGCTAAAGAATGTGCAAAAGAAGCCTTAGAAATCATTTACAAGGAAAGTGATAATGAGCTCTGGCCGTTCTTCACACTGAGTAAAGCATCCAGCACGCTTACCATTATTGCAGATGAATTGAAATTTGCATCTGAAAAGAGAAAGATACCGAAGATAAGCCCAACTCTTTTTATTGAAGGAAAACCGGAGGAGGTCTTTGAAAATCCTGAACTTGCCACGCCTTCTGAAGGACAAGATGTCTGTCCCATTTGCAGGATAAGACCGAAGGATGAAAAAGCAGAGAGATGTGAGATCTGTGAGAATAGAAGGATAGGAAGACTTAGGCAATGGCTATCAAACAGGCAGGATACGGTATGGATTGATGAAGTAGCAGATAAAAACAATCGAGTTGCTTTAATTTCTCTGAATTTTTATCTTGACAGGTGGCTTGATGGAACTATGATTGGTACTATTTATTCGCAGAGTTTTGAGGAGTGGCTGGATAAAGAAAAAGAGAATTTGTTTAAAATACAAGATAAATTAATAGAAAAGATAAAAGAGCAGATTGAACCTGTAGAAAGGGCTATTGAGGGGATGAAAAAGGCAAAAGATCCTGATAGAGTTAAAGACAAAATAATTGAAAAGACTGAAGAAAAAGAAGAATTGGAACAAAAAATAAAATGGTTTACATTTATTTTGAACCCAGACAAGAAAACAGCCTACAGGGTTTTAGATGTATTTTTTGATTTGAAAGATCATGAAAAAGAGTATGAAAAAATAAAAATCGATGGCAAAGAATTTGCTGCTAGAATATTAGATACATTTTTTGAGGAAAATATCGGACTAAATAAAGACACTCTTGAAACACATTTAAGTAACATCAAAGAAAGGTTGGGAGACAAAAGTTTAAACAAAGAAAAACTCGCTACCTATCTTTTCACCCAGAACCCATCTCCTGCCCGTTTATACAGGATATGGCGGGAAACGGAGGAATTTTTTGATTTAATTGTAAGGAAAATACGGGATGAGATTTATAGCAATAAATGGAAAAGAGTAAGGTTTACTGTAAGCAATGACGATTTAAAGCAAAAATTAAAAGATAATATGACCTACATACTCGAAATAGATAATTTGAAGCCAGAAAATATCCTTGTTTTTCACAATAAAGATGGTGAGTTCTATACGATAGAATCCCTTGAAAAATTTGAGTTTGACAAAGAAAAAGGAGAAGATAACAAGAAAAAAGGAGAAGAGGCGGTTAAGGAGGCATTAAAACAAGGATTTAAGAGCATTGCACCGGAAGATGAGCCAGATAAAAATTTATTAAAATTTAGTTCTGATTCTAATGAGAAAATAAAACCTGATGAAAAGAGTATAGAAACAGAAGACTACTATCCGCTAATTGAAATCAACAAATCACCGCTCTCTCTTCGCTTAATAGTTCCTGCATTAGATTCGATGAAGATAATAGAGTTAATCACAAAACTCTACAATGAGAGATTTGAGAAGATACTCGGAAAACTGCCATTAAATGTTAAATTGTTAGTGGCGAAGAGAAAGTTTCCGCTCTATATTCTCCTTGATGCAGAAAAAAGGATGCTTGAATGTGACGAATTTAAAACTCAGGAGCCTGTGAATCCATGGTGGAATGCAGATGGGCAAAGATATGCATGGTATTACAGTTTTTACCCAACAAAACCAGTAGAAGAGGGTGAAAAATACACACTGGATAATTTATCCTCCATCTCTAAGGGGAAGATCTTCCATTTATATCCAGGGTATTTTGATTTTGATTTGCTTTTGGGAACAACCGACAGGTATAACATATACTACAAGGGCAAAAAGAGGGGTGGAGAAGATTATAAACTGTTTAGTGGAAGGCCTTACTATTTTTACCAGGTTTCAGAGATGCTTGAGTTATGGGACATATTATCAGAAAATCTTTCAGCCTCGCAGATAAACTTTATTGAAGAGATGCTAACTTCAAAATTGAGAGAATGGAGAGACATTAAGGATGGAAATAAAAAAGCTGTTTTAAGGGAGTTTGCAGAGGCCATTTTAAAAGATGCCTTTGGCAATAAATGGAATAATTTGAGAGAAGAGACTAAATATTTCCTTGTAAATTCTGCTATTAACGGACTTTTACTTGATACAATTATTCTTTTCAGGCATGTAATAAAATGTGGAGGTGAAGAAAATGAATGATGAATTGGAAACAAAAAAAGTGTATGCAAGGGCGCTTGACCCGATACATATCGGTGCAGGTGGCTACAGACTTGGAAGAGTAGACAATACGATTGTGAGAGACCCAGCAACTGATGTGCCAAAGATTCCCGGCACATCAATCGCAGGAGTTTTCAGGGCATTTGCAGAGATGGCAAAGGATCAGAAACACATAGATATGGATATTGAAAATGTATTTGGAAGTAAACCTGGAGAGAGAGAAACAAAAAAAGGAATCCTGCGATTCTACGACGGACAGATAATCTTTTTCCCTGTTTCCTCAATTCAGGGAACTGTATGGATTACGACAAAGGAACTGCTTGAGTACTGGTTTGGGGAAATAAAAGATAAAAGTAGAGAAAAAATAAAGATTCCAGACGAAATAGGTAATGATGCATATGCAATTAAAGGGATAGACACTGATAGAAACCTGAATCCTAGAGAGAAAAACACTGATGAATACCTGAATCTTGGCTGGCTGTTGCTTAGAGTTAAAAAGCCTGAGGATGGAAAAGAGATTGTTTTACCACAAGAGATAGATAACTGGGTAAAAAGGATAGTTGTAGTCTCTGATAAACTCTTTTCTCACATAGTGAACGACAATCTTGAAGTAAGAACATCTGTAAGGATAGACCCAGACACAGGAACAGCGGCAGAGGGTGCTTTATTCACCTATGAAGCGATACCAAGGGGAACTGTAATCGGATTTGAAATCGGTGTAGATAAGGCTCTGGCAAAACAGAGAGGTATAGATGCAAATATTGTTAGTACAATAATTGGCGATGTTTCTCCTTATCTAAGAAATCTTGGCGTAGGTGGAATGGGAACAAGAGGATTTGGTAGATTAGAGATTGATTTAGGAAATAACAATGGAGGTGAAGCAGATGCTCAATCTTGATTATAGATGTATGGAGTGTGCACAGAAAATTGTAAATTCAATTGATAAAGGCGATAGTAAAAAAATGAAGGATTTGGAAAATAATCTGAGAAAGGCTCTTGGAGTTTTACAGGAGGAGGGCGTTTATGCGATGTTTCTCTGGCTTGAAAAGAATGCAAGCCGTGTAAGAGAAAAATTGGTTGAATTTTTCAATGAAGAAGATAAATTGAGCAATTATTTCTTAGATGGTAACAAATCTTTTAGCCAAGATTTTGATAAATTTTGTAAAAACCTACAGGAAGTTGCAGAGGATATAGACAAACTCCTCTTTATGAAGAAACTTCTTGAGCGGACATTGACCTATGCACTGTATCATGCAAAGGCAAAGAGGGATAAAAATGAGGGATAACGAATGGGAAAAGATAAATGTGGTTTTTAAATTAAAAAGCCCGCTTCACATTGGATATATGCCTTTTAAGGGCTCTGTAGTTTCACCCACTCGCTATTACGTCCCCGGAAGGAATCTATGGGGCGCTATAACAAAGAGAATAACAGAGCATTTATGTAAAGTGCCAAAGGCAGGCGATTACAGGAATATCAGCAAGCAAATTATGGAAAATTTCAGATTTTCGTATTTTTATCTTTATGATGGAAAAACAATCTATCTTCCTCATTATACAGATGAAGGAATGAAATATGGAGATAACAAGAAAAAAATAACAAAGGCGGAGTTTGAACATAGATTTATAGGAAGCATTGTTTCCACAGGGATAGATGATAAAACCAAAACTGCAAAGGATAAGAGTTTACATGAGATGGAGTTTATAAATAGCAGATATAGAGATGAGAATGGAGATATAAAGGCAGTAAAGATTGCTGGATGCCTCTGGATTAAAAAGAATACAAAGATAGAAATAAAGAGAGAGGAAGAAGAAGCTCATAAGTTTAAAATAAAACCCAATGGCATTTTTATTGATGATTTCAACATAATCTCAGAACTGATTTTGGGCGGTGAGTCAAAGTATGGCTTTGGGCATGTTTTGTTTGATTCGATTGATAAAGTAAACTTTCCACTGGAGTATACAGTTGAACCTAAGAATCAAGATGAGAATTGTAAGGATGAGATTAAGATAAAATGTGGGAAAGATGAACCATTACTTGCCCATTTGAAGTGTGATAGAAAGTTAAAATTTGAAGGAGAGATAGAACTCTTGACTGGAAGAGGATATTATGATCCCAACAAATTAAAAGATTCAAAGAATGAAAAACAAGAATTTTGCATGGACGGTTCCTCCTCTGAAAATAAAAATAATTCTAAAGACGATGTGAATCCGGGGAAAGTCATCTCAAGACCGGTTTATTATTTTTCTCCAGGAACTGTACTTAAAAAATTAAAGAAAAAAACTGATGAAAAACAGGAGGAACAGGAGGAGAGTATAATCTGTAAATTAAATTGGGATGGTACACTGGAGAGGTGTTCTAATGCATCCAACTGACATACTAAAACCACCAGAGCGGAGACCGAGCAAGGCGTATCTGGTTAATGAGTTAAGAAAAGCCGTGTATAAATGGCGAGAGGATTGTTATCCCGGAGTAACAGACACTACACGAAGATTATTAAAATTCTGGTTTGAAGAGGACCATAAATTGGATGATGAGTTATTTCATTTCTGGTTTTGTCAGAGAGAAGGCATTGAAACATTAATTTATGTGTATGAAGTGATGAAAAAGAGAAATTTCATAGATTTGGCGAGAGATTTCGGGGCAGGACCCATTCAGGCATATGACCCCTCTTATGACCAGTACCCATTATATGCTTTTAAGATGGCAACAGGCTCTGGGAAAACCTTTGTTATGGCTCTGGCAATTGTATGGTCATATTTCAACCACAAATGGGAAAATAAGGATGATTACGCATCTAAATTTCTTCTCATTGCTGGAGAAAAAAATGTTATCTATGATAGGTTGAAAAGAGATTTCAAAGGTGGAGTAATATTCAAGAAATGGCCATTTATTCCGCCAGAGTGGAAAGAAGAGTTTGACTTTCAGGTAATTCTGAAGGAGGACCCTATTCATGTTATTCCTGATGGCGTGTTGTTTTTAACAAATATTCAGCAGTTAGAGGAGAGAAAAACTAAGAAAGAAGAAGTTGAAGAGTATGTAGATGATGTGCTAGCACTAGAAGAAGTTAAGAAAAATGATATTTATCAGGAAAACAGAATAAGAGAGGTTCTTACAAAATGTCCAAATATTATGATTTTGAAAGACGAAGCACATCATATTTATAGTTTTGAAAAAGCATGGAAAAAAATATTACTGAATCTTCACAGGAATCTTATAAATCAATACGGAAAGGGCATAAATATGGAACTTGATTTCTCTGCAACCCCAAAAACTGAAACAGGTGCTTTATTTCCATGGATTATTGTGGATTTTTCATTAAAAGAAGCGATTGAAATGAACATTGTTAAATTACCTCTAAAGGGAATTGTTAAAAATGCAGAAGAAATTGCTTCAAAGAAAGCCGTAGAAAGATACAGAGCCTGGATAGATGCAGGCATAAGAAGATGGCGAGAATATAAGAAAGCGTTGAAACCATTATCAAAAATACCTATATTGTTTATTCAATGCTCAAGTAACAAGGAATCTGACGAAGTCTTTGAATATGTGAATTCAATCCCTGATTTAAAAGGAAAAGTTTTGCTTATCCATACGGATAGCACAGGAAATATACAGAAAAAGGATATAGAACCTGCAAGGAAGGCTGCTAAACTCATAGATGAACCAGAAAAAATAAAGAGTGATCCTGAACTAAAAGCTCTTTTCCCGGACGGTATTGAGGCTATTGTGAGCACTATGATGCTAAATGAAGGTTGGGACGTCAGAAATGTAAATGTAATTGTTGGATTAAGACCATACGGTTCAAAAAGAAAGGTTTTACCAGAGCAGGTTATTGGAAGGGGTTTAAGGAAGATGTTTCCTGATGAACCTGCAGATATTGAGCATTCTATAAACACCTTAGAAGTAATTGGCCCTCCGGGATTAACAGAAATACTGGAGGATTTGGAAGCAGAAGAAGGAATTAAATTTGCAGAGTTTGACACAGATAGATCGCTTAATCTAACTACAATTTTTGTTGATGAGAACAAACTTGATAGAGATATAACTATTCCCATCTTAAGTTCGAGGATTGTAATTAGAGAATTTGACATGAGCGAAATAGATATAGAGAGTCTTCCTGCTTTAAATATCCACTTAGAGAATAAAGTATTGGAGATGGAGTATGTCGCTGTAGATATGCTTGATGGTGTGGAGAGGATAAAAAGAAAATGGGATTTGCCAGTTCCCAAGGACCCGAAAAGTGTGATAGCCTACTATACTGATTTGATTCTCAAAGAGTTGAAAATAGGTGGTGCATTTGCAAGTTTTTATCCAATTGTTAAAAAATATGTCCAAGAAAAATTATTTGATGTTAGGGTAGACATAAATGATCCAAGAGTATTATACAATTTAAGTAGTCCCAAGGTTCAGGAACAACTGATAAAGTTTTTTGTTGATACATTTAAAGATATGACATTTACAGAGAGGGAACCTGAGAAGATGGATGTAATTAATCTTTCTGACACTCCACCGTTTGTTTGGTCTAAACAAGTTTATCCTGCTGATAAGTGTATATTTAACTATGTCCCTTGTGATAATAATTTCGAAATGGATTTTGCCAAATTTTTAGATAGGGCTCAAGATGTTGAGGCGTTTAGTAAAATAGTTCCTAAAATAGGATTTTTTGTGGAGTATAGAGATTCTAAAGGAAATCTCAGATTCTATTATCCTGATTTCATTATAAAATCTAAACAAGGGGAAAAAATAATAATTGAAACAAAAGGTCGGATAGATATTGACGTAGAATACAAAGACAAAAGAATGAAAATTTGGTGTGATGACGCATCTAAACTAACTGGTGAAACATGGACCTTTATAAGAATCAATCAGGAATCCTTTGAAAAGCATAAATTTGAGAATTTAAATGATTTAATTAGTACTGTTACTAACGCATTATAATAGGTATAAAAAAGAATGAATAGATGCAAAAAAAATAAAACTCCATATGCCTAACTTTTAAGAATCCTGCGGCTTTCATCCTCAGCCCCCAGCTTTGGTCCCCCAATAGGGGGGGTGTGGCCGTGCTCTATCGGGCCGCCGCCCAAATCCAATCCCGCTGCTTCTCAAACTTCAATATCCGCAAAACGACATACAACACCCATCCGAACGCTTATCCGAACTATCTGAACTGCGGCCTTTTGCTCAGCAACATGGGCAGAGGCAGGGGGCGGAAGGGATAATCGCCCTGCAACTCCTTTATCCTGTCAGCGAGTTCCTCCACGGTCATCGTCTTCTTCTCTCCGCTCCTCAGCCGCACGGACAGTTTCCCTGTCTCACGCTCTTTTTCGCCATAGACAACGATTATGTTAACCCACTCTCTCTCCGCCTCACGGATCTTTTTGCCCAGGGTGGCATCCCGGTCGTCCACGTCAACCCTTCCTGGCAGAGAGCGGGCAAGTGAGACGCAGTCGTCCACAAAGCCCTCCCCCACGGGTATGATGCGCACCTGCGTGGGAGACAGCCAGAAAGGAAACTCCGGCTTCTCTTTTTTCAGGGCGTCTTCAAGTATGCTGTAAATCCACCTCTCTATGCTCCCAACCGAGGTGTGACAAATTATACACCCCTTCTCTTCGCCGTTCTCATCCACATATGTGATCCCATACCGGGCCGCGTCTTCCACGTCCAGCTGGACCGTGCAAAGCTGACATGTGCCCCCAACGGCGTCTACCGCCTGGAACTCGTGTTTCACAACCCAGTAGTGTTTTCTCTCTGATAGAACCTCTATGAGGGCGGGTGCGCCGGAATGCCTCAACAGTTCCACCAGGTTGTCCCGGTAGCGCTGGTAAAACTCTTCCACCACACGGAAAGCTATGGCGTATTCTATTCCCGTCCCCTTCGCCAGGTCGTCAAGCGCCCTGTAGATGTCCCTGTATTCCTCCCATCCCTGTTCAAGGTCTCTGGAAAAGCTGTGGACGTCTGGCATGTGAAACGCCCTGAGGCGTTTCAGCCCGGTTAGTTCGCCCCTCTTTTCGTATCTGAAACTCTTTGAAAACTCGTAAACCCTTATCGGGAGGTGTCTGTAACTGATCGTGGCATCTTTCATCAGGCGGAAAAGACCGAAATCGCCGGCGAAACGGAGCACAAACTCTTTCTTACCCTCCGGGGGATAAACCATGTAATGGCGCTCGTGGAAAGACTTCCCCTGGCTCTGGATGTCAGGCTGACTCCAGTCATACAGTATTGGGGTCTCTATCTGTACGGCCCCCATCACATCCCGGGAAACATGGTCCGCCCAGTCCTTGAGCAGATGAAACATGAGCGCCCCCTTCGGATAAAACCTGAAGTGACCGGCATCTGACGCTTCCTCGTAGTCAACCAGCTCAAGCCGCTGCATCGCTTTGATGCTCGGCGGTTCTTTTTTCTCCTTCAAAAGGCCCATGTCGTTCTCAACGAACTTTTTCAGCGCCGGGAACTCCTCAAAAACAGGGTGGTCGGGGAGCGGCTCCCCCTCCACGAGTTCAATCTCCTCTCCTCCGGGGGTGAGGACCAGGAAACGGCTCTTTATCTTCTCCACAATATCCTCGCGGGTAATCCTTTCGCCCCCGGTTTCACCCTTGGAGACGTCTATTTCTCTGGAAAGCTCTGATAGGGGGTGGCCCTTGCACTTTATGCTGAACGCCTTGTACCACCCGAAGGGAGAGCGGTGGACCTCCACACCGCTGTCCACCAGGTTTTTCTCAACCCCCACCAGGACCTCCACGGCTGTTTTTGGGTCCGCCAGGTCTGGGCTAAGATGGGCATAGGGGTATACCACAACTCTCTCCGCCCCAACCCTGTCGGCCACGCTCAAAATTTCGTCAGCGGCCATCCTGGCGGCCGTCTCAACGTCCCTGGAGTCTCTCTTCTCAACGGAGATAAAGGCCACGAGGACCTCGTCAAAGCTTCCCGCCCTCATCTCCTCGCTTATCTCCTCTGCAACAGGCGTTTTTTCCCTGGCCTCATATGAGAAATCATCTGCGTGTATGAGCAACAGCTTCATTTCTACCAGCCCGAAAAAGGGAAAAAAGGAACATGTATTTATTTGGTGCGGTTAAACCGGTTGATGTGCATGGAGGTGAAAGAGTGGAGTGCAAGCGTGACACAAACATAGCTAGCTGCGGATGCACATGGCCAGGGTGCAGCAGAAAGGGCGTGTGCTGTGAATGTTTGAGATACCACTGGTCGCACGGCGAGCTGCCCGGGTGTCTCTTCCCCCCAGAAGTGGAAAAAACCTACGACCGCTCTCTGGAAACCTTTGTTAAGGTCTGGGCCAAAAAGCTCGGAATGACAATAACATGACCACCACCCCAGCCGTTGTCACACAGCCACATGACCTTCACGGCTCTGCCGTCCAGAAAACATCGCCGGCGTGGTGTATCGTGGACGCAACACGACCACTGGTAGAAGAGAGAATGGTCTCGCCGTCCACGAGCGCGATACAGACCGCTATGGGCCGGTGGTGTTTTTCGTCGCGGACCCAGAGCAGGTCCCCCTCCTTTATGTCTAGGTCAGCGTCCACAACACCGGGGGCCATCACATCTGCGCCCCTTGAAATATGAGGGACGGCTCCCATGTCAACGGTCAAAAACCTGCACGTGGGATTGGCGGAGAGAAGAAAACGCAGCGTCGGCACGACCTCTCCGTCGGGTGTTTTGAAGGCGACAACCACCCCACCCACAACGTAGACCTTTTCCCTGGTCTCCGGGAGCCGGGCCTCCTCAACAATCCCCTCCAGTGTCTTTTCACAGCAAAAAATTTCGCTCAGATGTTCTAAGAGGCGCTTCGCCTCTTTTTTTCGCAGGGGGTGGCGGTTTTTGAGGCGCTGGGATGTCAAGGACTACCTCCGGCGTCTCCTCCTTCTCCTTGCTATGCGCTCTATTTCAAGGTCCTCTTCTTCCCCCTCTTCCTCTTCTTCTCCGAAAAGGTCCTCTTCCTCTTCTTCTTTCTCTTCGCCCCGTTCCTCTTCCTCTTCTTCCTCTGGCTCCGGGGCTTCAAAAACCTCCTCTTCCTCCTCTTCCTCTTCTACGGTCTTCTCTTCAAACTCTTCAACGGCCTCTTCCTCTTCTCCTTCTTCTTCCTCCGGTTCCTCTTCTGCCTCTTCTGTCTCAGGAGCGGAAACGGTTCCGCCCAGATAGGCGTCTATGGCTCTGCGGACGAGTTCGCCGAACTTTATCCCCCGCTCATCTGCGCCCGCTATTATTCTCTCTTCCATCTCACGGGTTATGCGTATCTCAATGACTGTGCTGTTTTCCATCACCTTCTGGAGGTTTTTGAGAGCCAGTGAGAGGTCGGCGACATCAAAATCCCCCGAGTCAACCTTGTCTTTTATCATCTGCTTGAGGTCTTCCTCAGAAACCCATTCTCCCTCGTACAGTATTTTTCCTTCGTCCAGGTCAATTTTCACCTTTTCCATCGCTCATTCCCCCTTTCGGGTCCAGGAAAACCCATGTTCTCTCCGTTTAAATCTTTTTCGGCCAGCAACCATAAACAACACTGCCACGGGCAAAACGACAACAACCTCTGTGGAAAACAGCGGTATGTCCGCTCTTGTGCCAACCCATCTCACAGGACTGTTGTCCCCGGGGGACGCAAGCAGTATATTTTCTGTTGGCCCAAGAGAATCAGACGCCCCCATCCAAGAAGACGTCTCTATGTAAACCTTAAAAACAGTACCGTGCGGCGAATCAGACAGGTTCAAGGACAGTTCAACATCCCCGTGGGAGGCAAGCACCTCAACAGGGACATCAACCTTCTGGCCTTTGTATGTCACCGTTGTTTCTTCTATGACGCCGTTCTTCCCGGAGCACTCCACTACGTATGTGGTCCCGTCAAGAAAAACTATGCTGGCCTTGAACACGTCTCTCCCCTCTCTGGCCGGTAGATACACCGTTGTCACCTGGCCTCCCCCTGTCCCCCCTCCACCACCTCCGCCGGATGGCTGAGGCTGTGATGGGGGCTGCTGTGGAAAGTTTAGGGAGTCTGCTACCATCGTGCCAGCGAGTATGTTGCCGCTGACGTGCGTGTGTATGAAAACCGTGTCGTTCATCGGTGCCACGTCTGTGTAAAGGATGTCAACGTTCGGATCACCGACCGCTTCCTCGTCGGAATCCTCTGTTCTGAATATGTTGTTCGCAGAAGACGTCCACTCGCCAAAGAAACCGTCTACCGCCATCTGAGATGGGAGCCGGCCTATGGCCAGGAAAGTGGGCGTCTCCGGGGGCTCAACATAGACGGGAATCGTGTTTCCGTCGGCGTCCACGGCGTCCACAGAGACAAACGAGACACACACAGTTTTTTCACGAAGAGCAGATGGGAAAACAGCGGTTATGGACACATCTGTTTCTGAGGTGATCTCTGCGTCCGTGGTGAACGTGATTGTACCTTCACCTATCTCCGCCGGTGAATAGGATTCTCCTCCTATGTATAGACGAATGGAGGACAACGCCACGTCGTCCCGCTCTATTGAACCCATGTATCTCACATAGACCGTTGAAATTCTCGTGTATGCGTTTTCAGGAAACATGGTGCCCCTGGCCAGGATCGCCTCTGAGCTCTCCGGAACAACGTTCTCGGGATACGAAGCGGTGTTGTACGTGAACAGGCATCCCCCACCCCCGGACGTGAATGGAAAAACGCTGTCCGTGGAGACAACCCTGTCCACGTCTTCCAGACGGGATGTTATGAACACCCATGGCTTTTCCGTCTCAAACAGGTCTCTGGGCAACTTGGTCTCAAGGGATTTTCCTTTGATCGCTGCCTCAAAGGCTCCCGCCCTGACCCAGCCGTTCCAGTCGTCTCTGTCCCTCAGGCCGTTATATTTGTAGGCCCGGTCGTATTTGTACAGAACAGTGTACCTCACGCCCGTGTCATCGCCGACTATTTTGGCCAGCAAATCTGCACCCATACCGCTCACAGCGTACCCCGTGGATGGGGTGGAGTCGGAATCAAAGAAAACGTATACCACTCCCATTCTACCGCTGGAGAACATATCTCCGCTCGATTGCACACGCAGGAAAAGATATGCCGCGTTCATATAATACTGGGCCTCAACGATGTCAGCCCCATCATAAGCATCCCCGGAGGGGTCCTCTGCCACATAGGTGTGTATTGCCCCCCAATCACCAATGTTTCCGTCAACGACTATCGGCTCGGCTTTTTCAGGGATATGAATTGAGAGGAGAGAAATGCCAGACGAAAGTAACAGCACTACAATAATAAGCATCACTATTTTGTATATGAAAAGGTCCTTTTCTCTCTTCAATCCAAGGAGAATCCCCGGCGGCTCAATCTTTCTGGTCCGGCGCTTCCCGCCTCCGTTTATCAGGCCCTCTCTGGGAGCCAGCGGCTTTCGTTTGGTCACCAGTCCATTCACCATGCCTTTTCTGGGAGCAGGGGGCTTCTTTATAGACGGAGTTTTAGCACCCGGGCGCATCAGCTCTCTCCTGGCAGGCGGCACGGCCGGTTTTTCACGCCTGGCGCCGGCAGAAACTGTCGGCTCTGGTCGTGGAGCTTTGACCGGAGGTTTCCGTTCAATAGGTGTGGGCTTCTCCGCTGCCACGACCACTTTTTCCTCGGGGACGGTGGCGCCCGCCTCTTCTGCGACGGCGAGTTCTTCTTCAAAAACCGATGAGAGCTCTTCAAGCTCGGAGAGAAGGTCCAGTTCCTCTGCGGGCAGCTCTTCCGCGATCTCTTCCCCACCCGAGATCTCCTCTGCTCTTTCCGCCTCGGGGATGAACTTGGCATGGCACTTTGGACACTCGGTGGCATCAGCCTCCACAATAGTGCCACACAGAGGACACTCAAAGTACTCCTCAACAACCTCAACGGCTTCCCCGGGCGCCTCTTCTTCAGCGATTTCCTCTTCTTCAAAGCCCTCTAGGAGGGACTCAAGCATGTCCTCAATGTCTCCCTCTTCCTCGGGGGGTGTCCCCGTGGGCCGGGCCGCGGGCACAGGGGGCTTGTGAGGCGTGAGTGTGAGCATCTCAAGTTCCTCAATCTCTTCCTCGGGCACCTCTTCCTCTCCGCCGAGAAGTGAGCGGAGGAGTTCGTCCTCAAACCCCTCCCCTGCCGCCTTTTCCGCCTCTTTTTCTCCAGCGGCTATGCCTGGAAGAATTTCGCCGAGGGCCTGTTCCATGGATTTCCTGTAACACTCGGCGGCTTTGTCGTGCATACCCAGAGAGGTGTACGCCTCGGCCATCGCGTTCCATATGCCCTCAAAATTTGGGTCCAGTTCTGCCACTCTCTGGAAACACTCAAGCGCCTCTTCGTGGCGACCCATCCTGGACAGAAGAGCGCCTTTGGCGAACAGCACATCAACATCTTTTGGGTTTACCTCCAGCTTTTTGTTGTAAACAGCCAGCGCTTTGAGGTCTTCCTGTTTTCCGCCTTCTTTTACCAGCCTGTAACCGCACTCGTAACACTCTGTGTCGTAGGCGCTCAGAATGGTCCCACACACGGGGCACTCCATTTCTTCCTCAATAAAAGACTCGGAGAACTCTTTTTCCTCAAGTGCTTTTATGTCCTCCCTGGAAAGTGCTTCTTTGATCTTCTGAGCGGACTTTTTTCCTATTTTTGGCACAGCAGCCAGGTCCTCAACCGACGCTGCACCTATCTGTGAGATGGTGTGAAAACCGGCGTTATAGAGGGCCTCGGCTTTGAGTTTCCCCACTCCGGGTATTTTCATCAGGTTCCGGAGGGAGGTCTCCTTGTCCAGGGGCTTTTTTGTGGTCGCCAGCTCAACGGCGTTTCTGTTGTATTTTCTGCCACACTCCACACACTCATAGTAACCGTCCAGTGTGGCACCGCACAGGGGACACTCGGGAGACGGAGGCCACGTTTTCACCTTAAAATTGGCCCCACACTCCTTGCAGGTGAGAACCACCCTGAGATCTCCGCCACAGCTGGGACACTTCTTCTCCAAAGCTCAAGCCCTCCCTTTTCGCTTCCTCTTCTCAATAGCCTTGAGACATATGCGCAAGTTCTCTTTTGCCTCCTCAAAATCGGGATCAAGTTCAAGAGCCTTTTCGTAGTCAGCCCTGGCCTTTTCCAGCTCTTTCATCTCAAAGTAAACGTTGCCCCTCTCAAAATAGGAGTCGGCGTCCTCGGGGTCTTTTTCAAGTATTGTGTTGTACATCTCAAGCGCTTCGTCCAGACGGCCGAGGTCAAAGAGTACCCCGGCCTTTTCGAACATCGCGTCCAGATCCTCCGGGTCTATCTCCAGAATCCTGTCATAAACCCTGAGGGCGTCTTCAAGAAGATCGGCTTCCCTCAACAGGTACCCTTTTTCAAAGAGAGCGTCCACGTTGTCCGGATCAAACTCCAGTATCTTGTTGAACGCCTTCAGAGCGTCATCGTATTTCCCACGGTCCTCAAGACACCGCCCCAGGGAAAACCACGCCTCGGTTGACCTCGGGTTTATGCGTATGGCCTCGGCAAAGGATTCCACGGCCTCTTTCTCCCGCCCGAGTTTAAAGAGAACCAGCCCCCTGAGATGCCATGGGAGTTCCCGGTTGTTTATGATTACAATGGCCCTGTCAAGTTCCCGCAGAGCCCCCTCGTAGTCTTTTTCTTTTATCTTCCGTTTGGCCCTAGAAATAGCTTCCTGGAAATCAAACTCTGCCACAGCGTCAACCCCTGGTTTTCCTCCTCCAGCCATCCCAGCGCCAGCACCGGCGGAAGCAACGACTCCAGCCGCTTGTCCAGCCACTTCTTCTTTTTCCACGTCCACAATTGTCTCTGTCCCACCCCTATCCTCTCCTCTGGTGATCTCTTTGGATGTGAAGTCTATGCCCTTCAATATCGCCGGTGTTTTTTCAGGCTCTCTGCCTGGCCTGCCTGCCACTTCTTTTCCGATAGGACGTTTTGCCGGCAAAAGCCCCTTTTTCGCCGGGGACCTCACAGAAACACCGGGGGCCAACGGCCTGGGCCTGCGAACGCCGGCGACACCACCGGCCTCCGCTTCCTGTGCACGTCTTTTTCTTCCATACACTCTGGCCCCGCCGCCCATCCCGGCGCCCATGTAGGTCCTATCGCCAGCCTCCCCACCCCCACCCATCGCAGCGGCAGAAACACGGCCCTCACCTATCGCGGCGCCCACGGCTTCACGCAGAATCTCCTCGTCCCGGAGGCCTCTCTGCATCTCCCTCTCCGCCAGTTTTTTCGCCTCAATCGCCGGTCTGAAATCTTTTTTGAGGGAGAGGGCCTTGTTGAACGACTCTATGGCTTCCTCGTACCGGCCCAGTTTCAAAAGGGCGCGGCCCCGGTTATACCATATCTCAGGATAGCTTTTGGATATCGTGAGCGCTTTGTCAAAATGTGCCAGCGCCTGTTCATACCGCCCCATGTCCAGCAGCGCCCGACCCTTGTTGTTCCACGCCTTTATGTACTCCGGGTCTATGGAGAGGGCTGTGTTGTAACAGCCCAGCGCTTTTTCGTATTCCCCCATCTCCACCAGCAGGTTGCCCTTGTTGTTCAGCGCATCTTTGTAGTTGGGGTCAATTTTGAGCGCTCTGTTAAAACACTTCATGGCATCTGAGTACTTACGCAGTTTAATCAACACGATGCCCTTCTGACACCACGCCTCTTTGTAGTTTTTGTTTATGGCCAGGGCCCGGTCATGGTACTTTAGAGCCTCCTGATATCGCCCCTTTTTTCTCATTATTATGCCAAGATTGTTCCAGGCAACCTCATTTTTGGGATTGGCCTTAACCGCCATCTGATAGTGTTTCAACGCGCCGTCCAAGTCTCCCTTCCGGTATAACTCGTTTCCTTTTCTCATCTCTTCAAGGCTCCTGTCACCCCTCACCCCAGCGAAGAGGACTATCTGGACACAAAATGGCGATACCACTTCATACCAACTCCTTTTTTCCTCATTCTCTTTTGTCTTTTTCCGGGCCTCAAACCAGATTTTCCTCGCCCGATATTCACGTTCACAGCCAATAGCCGTCTCTCCAATCCCTGATAAGCCACGGAACAACCGGGCTCACATCTCGCATCCAATCTTTCCCATCATTGCTGAGTTTTGTAGGGCATGGTGCCGCGGGCGTGATTTGAACACGCGACTTCCAGATCTTCAGTCTGGCACTCTCCCAGCTGAGTTACCGCGGCGTCACATACTCCGGTGACACTTCGGTGACACTTTTTCCAGCCATTAATGTGGGGGCGATGATAAAAATGTTGCGGATACCTTCGGATTTCTTTTTTCACCTGTCGTGTACTGTTGACCTGTAAAACAGGTTCATGTATGGTTCCTCTGTGTGATAATCAAAAGAATAATGCCTTTCCCCCTTGTAAAAAAAGGATATATCCAGGTGTATGGTGTAGTTATCAAAGTTGGTGTTGTACTTCATCGCCCCCGGGGGGACGTCAAGGGAGGGGAAAGAAATGCTCTCCCACGGCCCTATGCTGTCGCGGAGAAAGGAGGTTGATGCGACCACGCCGCCGCTTTCGTTGTAAAGCGTTATTTTGAGAAGGAAGCCGGCCAGATTCGCCGGAGCGTTGTTTCTTATTGTAACATCAACGAGTATGCCCCCCATTGTTGGCTCGTTGTACCATGTCTCAATCTCAAGGTTTATCTTGGGAACTGCAAAATAGTAAAAGACTATGGAAAGGATTGCCACGAGCACGACAGCGGATATGATTATGTTCCTCCTCTCCACCGATGGGATCACCCGGGGCGGGCGCACACGTAGCAGCCGAACCTCGCCGACACCTCCCGTGACCTCCCGGTTTTTTTTAATATGATTCGCAGGCGCCATCACATCCACCCCCCGGCCATAACAGAAAAGAGAAGTGAGAGACCCGGATCAACAAGCAAAATGTGCCTGGGAACGTTGTCCATGTACACGTTTCCGCCGTTTATCATAAAAAAGGGCGTTGTCGGAACAGAACCCATGGCACCAGAGCGTGTGGAAATATCAACTATTGCCAGGTTCATCTCCATGCTCCCGGGCCCAAGCACACGAACTGTGAAAGAGAAACTCCCCGAGCCACGGTTGTCCAGCTCTATGACAGGATAAAAACCGTACAGGGGTGTTATTCGGAGAGACACCCCCCTCAGGTCTCTAACCTGGAGGTGGAACTCGTGGAGAGAAAACTGTTTGCTGAAAGGTATATTTTTCATCACAATGTCCACCCATTCAACGCCATCGCTGTCAAACACATACTCTCCTCCAGCGAGAACCCCCTTTATCCACGTTGTGAGATTAAAGAGGGATAGCCCAACGTATCCCCGCTGGCCAAGAAACGCCAGGTCGGCGGCGAGGAACATGTCAAGGGTCCCGTTGCTCGCAGAGAACAGTATGTCAGGCACCGTCTGGAGGAGAGAGCCGTCCGGATCAAGGTCTCTCCTGGGCATCACCTTCCCCTCAACTCTCGCGGGGACGTCTCTTATGATGACATTAAAATTCGGGTTCCTCCCCCGGACCTCTCTGTACCCCGAAAGAAGCAGATACGGGATGGTCTCAGATGCCTGATATGCTATGTACATGATGCCCCCAGTGCTCAGGTCAAGGGAGAGGTCAGATGGCACGCTGGGAATGAACATGTCAACGGATGTTTTGACAGGCCTCTCCTGAGAGCCTTTCGCGTACACGGCACCGATGCCCACCGGCGTGCCATTTTTTCTCACATTGAACGCCCCGCTCATGTCTATTTCTCCGCCTCCACGTCCCATGCGTATGTTGGCAGAGACAGACGCCTGGACGTCAACGCCCCGGGGGATGCTGTCCAGATACATTTTTATCGTCCTGTTCTGGAACCCGGCGAGGTCAAAAAGCATCCACCTCTGTGTAGAGTTAAAGTTCTTTATGTCAAGAGAAACACTGAGAGCGGTGGATGACATGTTTGTATCTATGACAGCGTGTTTGGGCAGGCCGGGCATGTTTATCTTCAGCGCCGCGCCCCTATAACCGCCCCCCAGCGCCACCCCCGTTATCCCGTTGGTCCATTTGACCGATGAAAGATTCGCAGAGCCAAATCGCAGGTATCCAAACAGGTCCATGTTTCTGTCCGAGTCATACGAAACGGAGAGAGAGGAGCGGCTCCGTCCACCAAAAGATGTCAGAGATTTCTGCACCGAGCCAGAGATTGAGTCTGAAAGGTTGTCCCACACATCAGAGATGCTTCCCATCATGTTGGGAATGGACATGATCCCGTTCCGGGGCGTGGGAACCGGAATGTCAACGGCCGAGAGACCCGAGAAAGCGGGGAATCTCGCTGAAAAATGGGCGGGTAGAGGGTCAACAACCATCTTCGTCTCCGCCACAGGCGCGGCGCTCTGGTTTGCATCGCCAGAGGTGTCAGAGATGTTAAGGGAAAACACCATCTCTGACGGGTTTTCTGTGTCCAGCAGTATTGAGCCATTCTGTTTGTTCATGCGAAAAGTTTTGATGGCGTGGAGGGCGACAGATATCGTCCTGCTGGTCTGTGAAAGGGAGGCGAAGACGTGGTCTCCCCAAAAACCCTCTGGCCGTCCGTTTGAGCCGTATATTTCAACCCCGCCTATATCGTATGTTCCGGAGGATATTGTGAAACCATCGTCATTTCTCAGAAACAGGAGCGCTGGCGGTATGTCGGTGACGTTTATCTGAGCGGTGTTTTCGCCGCTTCTTATAACCATCCTGAGAGACATCCTGTCCTCCGCTTCCCCGTCCAGCTGTGACGTCCACAGGGAGATACGGCCCGGTTCCATGCCCAGCACAAGAAATGGCGGTATGTCTTCCACCACCACCCTCGCCTCAACACCACTGTTTTTATCCACCACAAAGCCATAAAGCAGAGGCGTGTTCATTTCAACCTCAATGTGGCTCCTGTTGCCAATCACCGCGTTCAGTTTTTTGAGCCCCGAGAGACGTCCGCTGAATGCTATGGGGACGTCACCCCTTGAGGTGTTCAGATAGCCAAAAAAATGGTTGCCCGGCGAAGAGATATACTCGCCGTCTGTGAGATAAAAACAGACGTCCATGGGGCTTTTCCCTTCAAGATAGGCATAGCCGCCCGTGGTCGTCATTGAGAGGATCTTGTCCGGGATGCTCCCAACAGTTTTTCCCACTCTTTTGAAACGCGCTGAGACACGCTGTATAAGAGAGCCAACGAAGTCTCTGCTGGGTGGGCCGAACTCAAGCGGCTCCTGTGTCTCAAGGGTTGTTTCAACATATAGATGTGTGGGAAGGTTTGAAAGAGAGAAGTTCAAAAACCGCCTCGGAGTGGAAGACGAAATGTTGGCTATTCTGGAGCCGAGATACTGGTACTGGGAATACCTGACGCTTGATATAACCTCGCTGCTGTCGTAGGTGAGGGCGGTCAGGTTTTCCTCTTCTCCCTCAATACGCTCCAGGTGTATGTGAAGCCAGGTTGACATGTTCTCCGCGCTCACAATGGCATAGGTTGTGTTCGTTTCTTCCTCAACGAACTCCAGAGAAGCGTTTATTCTGTCCGTCGTGTTCCATGTGACATCGTTGAAACCGTAGTTTATGTCCTCATACTCTCCCAGTATCATGGCATGTGTGGGTATGGTAGAATTGCCCCAGCCGGGCCGTACTTTTACCGTAACCCAGTTCCTTGAGACGGTCTCGTTTTCAACCTTGCTGACGTATATCGCCCCGACGTCCAGGTAGCCTATGCGCTGTGAGATGTTCCACGAAATGGACACAGGTCCAGATATGTTTACCAGGCTGTTGTTCCCCATGGGCTGGGATTCGGTGTTTATGGTAAACTCCAACTGTTCGGCGTGGAGGTTGAAAAGCGAATAGTTCGGTGTGGTGTCAAACCGCAACGATATGCATATAAGATCAGTGAGGTTCTCTCCGTCGGAAGACCTATGTTTGAACCCCTTCAGAAAATATATGTCCAGGGGCTCTGGCCAGTTCAGATTCTTTATCTCCAGATCCAGCCCACCGGTCCCTGTGGCTGTGCGGCCTCCGAGATTTATTCTCTCCAGGTATAAGCTGGGGTTTATCCTCGCTTCTATGTCCGTTCCAGTGGTGTCGTCGCTGTCGTTGTCCGCGTTGTCTATGTCTATTGGAACCCAGTTGGAGTTGTACTCTCCCCCAACAAGCAGGTCAGAGAAGCGAGGGGCCATGGAGCCCTCATTCCAGTCCTCGTCCGTCCCGAGATAGGGTATGTAGATGTAATAAGAAAAAATGTTATTGGCCAGATAGTCATATATGTTGTTGTACTCTTTTTCCGGGTGGAAGCTGTCGGCGGCGTATATCACAGCCGGGACAGAGGGGATGAGCCCCTCCTCCTCTTCAATCTCCATGCCCTCCCGTGGGTTATCAAATCCCAGGGTTTTCGGCTCCCACAGGTCCCTGTCCGACAGCACCTCCGGAGGAGGGGTGACGTTGTTTTCCCTGTCAAAAGCGCGCTTTTGCACGTCATAAAAATCCCTGAAAATGGTGTCTGCCGTCTGAGTGCTCAGAGTGCCGGCTGGAGGGGGTGGCCCACTGCTCGCGCTTGATACAGCCGGGGGATCAAACGAGACCGAAAGAAGAAAAACAACGAGGATCACGGCAATTGAACGGGGACCAAAGGGACCAAAACTTAGATTATGAAAAAAACGGGCGGAAAAAAGCAGGGCAGGGTGGCGTGAAAACCCCGGGCAACTGACACAACCCACGAGACGGCCAACAGCGCGGCCGACACGGCCCCCGCATCGGGACGGTTTCGTTTCATCCCGCCAGAGTATCTTTCTTTTCATGACCTCTCCTCTCGCATTTTTTCTTCCACTCATCTTTTCCAGCACTGTCTTTTCTGGCACCGCCTGGGACTATTGTCTAACACTGAAATATGGCTTCTTTTTGTAAAAGTTTTTCGTACAATCTGTACCAATCTGTACTCTGGTCCAGGCGAAGCGCCCGAAGATGTGTCACAGACCCCTCAGGCTCTCTCGCAGTCGCTCCAGTTCCTCCCGGCGTTTTTTCTCACGCTCTTCAAGGTCCCGGAGGCGTTTTTCTTTTCTTTCAAGCTCTTTCAGACGCTTTTCCAGCTCTTTTTCACGTTTTTCAATTTCCGCCAGACGTGCCTTTTCAAGGTCTTCCAGCGTTTTTTCTTTTTCCGCCACCGCCTCTTCTCTATCCGCTATCTCCGCCTCTTTCGCAGCGAGCTGTTCTTTCAACGCCGCAAGTTCTTCCTGCTCTTTGATCAAAGAGGCCATCTCTTTTTTAATCTCCGCCTCTTTTTCAGCCAGCTTTTTTTCCTTCTTTTCAACCTCTTTTTCCCGCCTGTTTATCTCTTTTTCTCTTTCCCGGAGCTCTTTTTCTTTTTTCTGCCACGAAGCTTTTTTCTCCTTTTCAGCGGCGGCCAGATCCTCCTCTTTTGCTTTCAGCGATGCCTCCAGTTCTGTCAGCCGTTTTTTCTCCGCCTCAACCTCTTTTTTCTCTTTTTCAATCTTTTTGGCGGCGCTTTCAAGTTTTTCTTTCTCTTTTTCCAGCACCGCCCTCAGCTCCAGAAGAGAAGCCTTTTCATCTTCCAGACCCACACGTTCTTCCTCAAGCAGGGCCTCTTTTTCTGCCAGCTCTTTTTCTCTCCTGTCAAGCTCCGCTTCTTTTGCGGCCAGCTCCTCGGCCTTTTTGGCCAGTTTTTTCTCCTGCCTGGACAGAGAACTAGAGAGCTTTTTGAGACGGGCCTTTTCCTCCTCAATGCTCTCACGCTCTGCTGAGAGGGAGACTTCCTTTTTCCCCAGGACCTTTTTCAGGCTCTCAACGTCTTCCTTCTCAGCCGACAGGCGCTCTCTTTCCATCTCCAGCTCCGCCAGGAGGTCCTCATATCGTTTTCTAGCAGCCTCAACTTCTTCCTTTTCTTTTTCCAGCCGCTCCCGCTCCCTCTCCAGCTCATCTCTTTCCTCCCTCAGGACGTCTCTCTCCCCCTCTATCTCCACGGAAAGCCTGGCCAGCTCTGCCTCCCTGGCCTTTAGAGAGTCCTCTTTTTCCGCCAGCACCGCTTCTTTTGTGGCGAGCGAGCGCTCTTTTTCCACAAGAGCCATCTCTTTCCTGTCCAGCTCAACCTCTTTTTCCTCAAGAACACGCTGTTTCCTCTTCAGCTCATCCTGCAGTGATATGAGCCTTTTTTCCAGTTCAAGGTTTTGTTCAATCTTCTCTTCCAGCTCTTTTTTGGCCTCAGCGTTTTTCCGTGCCTTTTCGTCAAGATCCTTCCAAATCTTCTCCAGCTCCCGACGCTCTCTTACAAGGCGTGCCATCTCCTCCTTCAGTTCTGTTTCTTTGCCCCGCAGAAACTCTTCCTTTTTCTCAATCTCCCTCTCTTTCTCCCTGAGTGCCTCAAGCCTCTGCTCAAGCTCCTTTCGCTCACGCTCCAATCGTGCACGTTCCTCTTTGATCCTGAGCTCCTCAGCCTTCCTCTCAGCCAGAGCAACCAGGTCCTCCTCTGTTGGAGTAGCCACCTCAGAGGCAAAGTGTTTAAGCAGAGCCACAGACCCCTGTTTTATGGCCTCCAGCTCCTCTCTGAGCCGCATCAGCTCTTCGCTGGTAACCGAGAGAGGAGACACATCACCCACAGTCCCAACTCCTCCCACACCTCCTTCTGCTTTTTTCATCTCCCACTCTTTTTCAAGCAGCTCCTTTTCTCTTCGGCCGAGTTCTTCCTCCAGCTCTCTCTTTTTCTTTTCAATCTCCTCCTCAACCTGTGCCCTGGCCGCCTCCCGCTTTTTAAGCTCGTCAACATACGCTCTTATAGAAAAATCCGATTCCAGCACCCTGTCAGAGAACTCACGCATTATCTGAGAAACACTTATCGTAGAAGACCTGTAGGAATAGGAGTGGAGTTCAATTATGCTCTCCCCCCGGAGAGCCGCCTCCACACACCGTCTGGCCGCCTCAACGCCCACAACAACCTCCCCTCCATCGCTGAACTCCGCCATCACAGGTTTTCCCCTCTGAAAAACGAGGAAACCATCCTTCTGGCGTCCCTCAAAAAGAGAGACCTTAATGAAACCGTCAAGGGATTTTTTCTCCACCTCCTCAACCATCCTGAGAAGCTCCTCTTCTCCTCCGAAACTGGTGTCAATCACTCTGCCGCCGGGTAACCTCATACATTGCACCTGCCCATTTCGCACTCAAGACACTCGTGGCTTTTCGTTTTGCATCTTTTTCCAACCTTTAACCGCACAGGTTAAATAAAAGGTTTCCCATTTTTTGTCCGTGTGTTCAATGACGAAAAGAGGGTCATCTGATCTGTGATGAGCCCTTCCGAGCCGAGAACACACAAACTGACACACGGCTACCCGCTCTCAGGACCTCCTAAACAGCGCTTTTTATCTCATCCACTATCTCCAGAGCGGCCTTTCTGGGGTTCTCCGACGTGTAAATGGCCCGGCCGACGATAACATAATCAGCCCCGTTTTTTATCGCATCCGACGCCCTGCCCCCCTGGGCGCCCACCCCCGGAGAGATTATTTTCAGGTCCCCCACCACAGCCCTTATGACCCTTATCCGCTCCGGCCGTGTGGCAGGGGCAACAACGCCGCAGGCTCCCGCCCTAACAGCCACACGTGCCAGGTCAACAGCGTGGGGCTGGGTGAACTCTCTGCCCCCGGGGTGGCTCATCTCCGTGACAACAAAAACATCGCCGCCCTCCATCGCCTCCACACACGCCCTGACACTGTCTGTGCCCACAAAGCCATGGCAGATGACACCGGCGGCGCCCTGGTTTTTTACCTCCTCAACTATCAGACGGTTCGTGTTAGGGATGTCCGCCACCTTAAAATCACAAATAACATCCCCCATCTCAGACAGCCTGCCCACAACATCCATCCCGGCAGACAGGACAAGGGGATAGTTGACCTTTATGGCATCCACAACATCCCCCACTTGCTCAGCAACCCATAGGGCCCTCTCGGGCCTTTTTTCGTCAAGTGCCAGAATGAGACGTGTCTCCTTTTTCATAGACAACCTTCCCGGACAATAGTGGTGGTAGCGGGGGGTGGATTTGAACCACCGATCTACGGGTTATGAGCCCGTCGGGATTTCCTGGCTACCCCACCCCGCTGCCATGTGCGGGCCGTGCCGCCCAAGCACGTCTGCGCCCTTTCACTCCGCCGCTATCCTTATACCTCCGTCTTTGTAGTATATATAAACTTTGTCCTTCAGGTGCTTTGCCAGGTTGGCCAGGGACTTGTATATCTCCTCCTCCGGCACCCCGAGCTTCTGGGCGGCCTCGGGGGTGGACCATTTTTTGCTCTCAAAGTCGTTCTGCTTTATGTACTCGTAGAGGCGCTTGTCAAGTTCTGTGAGGTCTTCCATGCCCATCTTCTCACCCTCAACTCCCGTTTAACATAGCACCGATTATAAACGTTTTGGTGGGACGTCCGCAACGTTTAAATCCACATACGTATTTATAGGGTGTGGATGGGATGCACCCGCACAGTGTATGTTGGGGCGTCCGTTCTGGGAGAAATGCTCTATGCTGTGTAGCGAAAAGGATTGTCACATGTTCAGAGGGATGCTGAAAGCCTGCGAGACGTGCCCCATATGGAGGGGAGACAACGCCGCCATAACCATAGACGTCCACGTTGAACAGCACCCCATCGGTCTTCTGAGAGAACAGGTTGTGCAGATAACCGGTTCCAGGCCAGTGGACAGCGTGGGTCCCGAACCGGGAGATGTTTTAATGGATGGCCACCAGAAAGCAGGGGATGTTTAAGCCGGTCATATCATCCGGTGAAAATCACAGCCATGAAAGGGTTGTCCCCCGACTGTAACAGGGGCTATCATCGCTCGCGGCACGCGGTCTCCACCCCTAGACCCGTCGGGGGTTTGTACGGCACCGGGGTTGTCCTCTCCTCATCCCGCCAGTGACACACTGGACCGGTCGGACAGGGACCCATCGCGGCGCCTTTTTAGCCCCGACCTCGCAACCCCCATCACCTGTCAGAGGGTCCTTCTTATCGGGGCCAGAAAAAAGATGGCCTGTTCTGGTAGATATAATTTTTGGAGACAATAGCTAAGATGTGGGCGTGGTGGCGGGAGGTGGTTGCGGGGCGCAAACATATATATACCCCCTTGTTTTGGGGAAGAAGGCCGATGAATGATGAGGGCAGATGCCTGAAAGAGGTGATGAGATATGGCAAAACCGATATACGTGAGGTTTGAGGTCCCAGAAGAGGTTGTTGAGAAAACGTATCAGGTACTGGAAATCGCCCGAGACACGGGAAAGGTTCGCAGAGGAACAAACGAGGTTACCAAAATCATAGAGCGGGGCGAGGCGAAACTCGTTGTGATGGCCGAAGATGTCAGCCCGGAGGAGATACTGGCACACATACCCCTCCTCTGCGAGGAAAAAGGTGTGCTTTATTCCTATGTCCCGAGCAAAAAACAGCTTGGCTCTGCGGCGGGGCTGGAAAAGGCCACTGCTTCAGCCGCTGTGACGGACCCTGGCAAAGCCAGAGAGATGCTGGAGTCCCTCATTGAGGACCTCAAAAAGCTCAAATCCTGAATCTGAACAAAGAGGATGACAAATTCCGGGAAGGTGAAAGAGATGGCTGGAGAAGATGAGGGCATACCCGCGGAGGTCGTGGACATAATAGGTCGCACGGGTATGACCGGCGAGGCCACCCAGGTCAAGGTCAGAGTGCTTGACGGCAGGGACAAGGGACGTATAATCACCCGCAACGTTATGGGGCCTGTGAGAAAGGGAGATATACTGATGCTCCGTGAGACGGCGAGAGAGGCCAAGAAACTCGGTTCCCGGAGGTGAAGGATTTGGTGGAGCGGCGTGTCTGCAGCTTTTGCGGCGGTGAAATAGAGCCGGGGACCGGAAAGATGTACGTGAAAAACGATGGCACAGTGTACTATTTTTGCAGCAGCAAGTGTCAGAAGAACATGCTAGTGCTTAAACGGAGCCCGAGGCGGGTGCGCTGGACTGCAAAGTATGAGAAAACGGTTGCCCACGACAAGGAGACAGAAAAGAAGCCCGCCGCGAAGAAAAAGGTCCCGCTGAAAAAAGCCCTTAAGAAAGAAGGTTCCGAGAAAGAAAAAGAGGAATAAACCACCGGAGCCAGATGAATCTACTGGAGTGACCAGGTGGCACCGGCTGATGTTCAGTGCTGTTTGAGAGGTGATAGAATGGAAAGGACATTCGTAATGGTCAAACCGGACGGTGTGCAGAGAGGACTTGTGGGCGAGATAGTGGCCAGGTTTGAGAGACGGGGTCTGAAAATAGTGGCCATGAAGATGCTCAGGATACCCCGTGAGATGGCGGAAAAACACTATGGAGAGCACGTGGGGAAACCGTTCTATGAAAAACTGGTGTCGTATATAACCTCTGGCCCCGTGGTGGCCATGGTGGTTGAGGGAAAGAACGCCGTCAGGGTCGTCCGGGACATGATGGGAAAGACAAACCCCGTGGAGTCTCCGCCCGGGACCATACGCGGCGATTATGGTCTGGAGATAGGGCGAAACGTCGTTCACGGCTCTGATTCTCTCGCATCGGCGGAGAGGGAGATAAACCTCTTTTTCAAACCAGAGGAGATGCTGGACTACCGGCGCATTGACGAAGAGTGGCTGTACGAGTGAAACGGGGGGGTGATTTTGCCTGTCAGACAGCCCATAGTCAGCGTGCTGGGCCACGTGGACCACGGAAAAACCACCATCCTTGACTACATCCGCGGCACCACGGTGGTTGAGCGAGAGGCGGGGAGGATAACCCAGCACATAGGCGCAACAGAGGTCCCCCTGGAAGCGATCAAGCGGGTTTGCGGCAAACTCGTTGAGGGTATGAAGATAACCGTCCCCGGCCTGCTTTTCATAGACACCCCCGGCCACCACTCTTTTACAACACTCCGGGCGAGGGGGGGCTCGCTGGCTGACCTGGCTGTTCTGGTAATAGACGTGGCGGAGGGTTTGAAGCCCCAGACCATAGAGTCAATACGGATACTCAAGAGGTACAAAACGCCTTTTGTGATAGCCGCCAACAAGATTGACCGTCTCCAGTACTGGATTCCCCAGAGGGGTAAGGCGTTCATAGAATCTTATCAGACGCAGACGGACGAGGCAAAAGAGGAGCTTGACAACAGGATATATGATCTCATAGGAGACCTTTACAAACAGGGTTTCACCGCCGACCGGTACGACCGGATAAGGGATTTCACAAAAACCGTTGCCATAGTGCCCACGTGTGCCGTTGAGGGAGAGGGGATACCCGACCTCCTGCTGGTGCTTGTGGGTCTGGCTCAGAAGTTTCTGGAAGAGCACCTGGAAACGGAGGAGGGGCCAGCTGAGGGAACAGTGCTTGAGGTGAAAGAGGAGAGGGGGTTTGGAAAGACCGTGGACGTTATAATCCACCGGGGCACCCTAAGGAAAGGGGATCCCATAGCCATCGGAACACCACACGGGCCGATAAAGACAAGGGTGAGGGGCATGATGAAACCCCGTCCCCTGGACGAGATAAGGGACCCCCGGGAGAGGTTTTTCCCCGTTGACGAGGTGAGTGCGGCGGCGGGTGTTAAGATACTGGCGCCGGACCTTGAGGGGGTTGTATCCGGTGCGCCGCTCAGGTCCCTGCGGGGCATGAGCGAAGAAGAAGCGGAGGCCATATTGCAGTCCATAGCAGAGGAGATGAGCATAAACGTTGAGCTGGTGGAAGAGGGGGAGGAGGGTGTTATGATAAAAGCGGACGCCATAGGGTCCGTGGAGGGACTGGCCTATGAGCTCAGAGAGGCAGGGATTCCCATCAAGAGGGCCGAGACCGGAGACGTGTCCCGGCGGGATGTCGTGGAGTTCGGGACCGGAAAAGACCCCCTGCTGCGTGTGATACTGGCCTTCAACGTTAAGGTGTACCCGGAGGCGAGGGAAGAGGCAAAAAACCTGGGCGTGGAGATCTTTGAGGGGGATGTGATTTACAGGATAGTTGAGGACTATCTGGAGTGGAGGGAGAGCAAAAGGGTTGAGCTGGACAGCATGAGCCGGGGAGAGATAACCTATCCTGGCAAGTTCAAGATACTGCCCGGCTATGTTTTCCGCCAGAGCAAGCCCGCCGTTGTGGGCGTCCGGGTGCTCGCCGGCAGGATACGCAAGGGGCAGAGGATTCTCCGCGAGGACGGGCGGGTTGTGGGCGCCATAAAGTCCATACAGGTGGAGGGGAGGAGCGTGGACGAGGCCAAGACAGGGGAGGAGGTGGCGATAGCCATAGATGGTGTCACCGTGGGAAGACAGATAAACGTTGAGGACGTGCTCTACATAGACATACCCGAGGGTGATGTAAAAAAGCTCAGAGACGTGGAGCTGAACTACGACGAAAAAGAGACCCTGGAACAGACCATACAGATAAAGCGAAAGGTTGAGCCTTTCTGGGGCATGTGATGGGCGGTGGATAGATGGGGGGAGATCAAAAGAAGGGACAAAGCGATAGACGCCTCCGCCTGGGTTTTCTTGTGAACCCCATAGCGGGCATGGGAGGGAGAGTGGGGCTCAAGGGAACAGACGGGGACGCCTGGAAAGAGGCTCTAAGACGGGGTGCCAGGCCTGTTTCGCCCGATAGGGGGGCGGAGTTCATACAGAACCTCAAAGTACTGGACGTTGAGATTTACACCCTCCCCGGTCCAATGGGAGAGGACGTCTGCCGCCAGAAAAAGTTCCCGGCCAGGGTTGTCCCCGTGGAAATCCACGATCCCACGACACGCGAAGACACCATAAACGGGGCCAGGGCACTCCTCAGAGAGGGCATTGACCTCCTGGTTTTTGTCGGGGGCGACGGAACAGCCAGGGACGTCGTTGAAGCAGTCGGCACACAGGTTCCCATCCTGGGCGTGCCCGCCGGTGTGAAAATGTTCTCCGCCGTGTTCGCAGAGAACCCCTGTGAGGCGGCCGGGGTGGTGGAGGATTTCATTGAACACCCTGCCACCGTTGAGGCAGAGGTGATGGACATAGACGAAGAGGCGTATCGGAGCGGGAGCGTCTCCCCCCGGCTCTATGGGATGGCGCTGGTTCCGTCCAGCCCCCAGGTCGTTCTCGTGGGAAAGGAAGTTTTCAGGGCTGAGAGCGAGAGGTACCAGCAGGAGGAAATAGCTCGCTTCGCGGCCGAAATAGTGGACGGGGGCACTGTCATACTTGGCCCGGGGAGCACGGTTGGCGCCGTGGCAAAAGAGATGGGCGTGGAAAAGACCCCTCTCGGCGTTGACATAGTCGTGGGAGGAAAGACTGTTGTCCTGGACGCTACAGCGGATGACGTGGAGAGGTATGCCTCGCCGGATGCGTATATAGTGGTGTCCCCAATCGGCGCCCAGGGGTATATCTTCGGGAGGGGAAACCAGCAGATAACACCGGAGGCGATAAAAAAGGTGGGCGCGGACCACGTCCTGGTGGTGGCGACTCCGACCAAACTCCGCCACACGGAGGTTTTGAGGGTCGACACCGGGGACCCCTCCGTGGACGACATGTTCAAGGGCTACCTGAAGGTCATAACGGGATACCACGAGTACAGGATGGTGAAGGTGATTTGAGTCTCAAAAAAAAGCCCCGCCCGGATGATAATGATGGCCAGGGTCTGCCAGAGGACGTGCTGGCCGGGCTTAATCCAATGGAGAGGTGGGGGCGGCGCAAAACCGTCTTCTTCCTCTCCGGGCTGGTGGTGTTCTCAACACTCGCCCTCTACGCTTATTCGTACACGATGAAGCCTCTCGCTGTTGAACCTGGAGAGGTCAGCGCTGACATGGCGGGAAAACTCGTGTGTGTGCACGGCGTGGTTGTCTCGTCTTCCCTGTGCGGGAGTGGGTGGGGTAGTTTTGTAATCGGAGATGTGAACAGCAACGGGAGCGGGGGAGGGGGGAACTGCACCGTTTTCGTACCGGAAGACCTTGCTGGCGAGGGGCCGGAGATACATCCGGGGGACGCCGTTGAGGTGGTTGGGAGGGTCCAGGTCTACAACGGAATAGCTGAGGTGGTTCCGAGGGACGGCGGGGACATAAGGGTGATAACGTTCGGGTGAAGGTTATGTAAACGCCCTTGGGATGAAATGTTTTTTAACCACCGCCGCCAATGGGAAGATGGATGGCAGAAAGGTTTCCCTCTCACCTGTGTGTATTGTGCAAGGGCGGAAAGAACCTGTGCGGCATGAGCCCGTGTCCCCTGCTCCAGCGTGTTAGAGAGCACCTTCCATCTGTCCGCGTGGGTGGAAAAGAGGTGTTCGGCCCCTCTCCGCCTGGCGTCTTTGTTGGACGGTATGGTTATCCCCGCGTTTTTGCGGGCCCCATGATCTCCGTCTCGGATGAAGTTGATCCCGCCATCTTTTTGAGACCCTCCAGGTGGACAGAGATGCCCATGGAAGAGGTGATAGCACTCCGGACGCTCCTTTTTCGCGGTGGAGCCAGTGTTTCTGTGAAATACCCGCAGTATCACATTTCCCGCATCTCTCCAGGAAAAGATAGGGTTGTTGAGGTGGCCCGTGAAATCGCCATGTCCATAAAACCCGTTGACGCGGAGCTGCGGCTTGAAAGAGAGGTGAAAAAAACATCGCCGGACCTTGACATTTTCATCGGCCCTATGGGTCCCCGCGGAGATGCTGTGAGTGCCAGGGTCGTTGACAACCCCTTGGTGCCCAGGGCGGTGGATGTGCTCGTGGACGACACTGATGCCCGGGCGGAGGAGGGGGTGTGGGAACTGTACAATCGGGGCATAGACCCCGAGCATATACAGCTCCTGTTTTCAACGGGCCTGCTGGGTCTGAAGAGGCAGAGAAAGCTCGTGCCCACCAGGTGGACCATAACCGCCGTCCAGGACACACTGGCCAGAAAACTGGCTGAGCGGGTGAAAAACCTGCCCGAGTGGGACAGGCCAACCGTCTACTCTCACACCCTTTTCGGCAACAGGTTCCATGTTCTGTATGTGCCGGGTGTGTGGAGTTTCGAGATGGAAGAGACGTGGCTCAAAGGGGCTTTCTGGGGCTCTTCGCCAGAGCCTTTTTCTGACTACGAGTTCCACACGGGGAGAAAGGACTATGCCAGCAAGGTCACAGGCGCATACTACGCCGCCAGACTGTCCGTTTTGGAGCACCTGCTCAGAAAACGCCGCCAGGCCACCGTGATCATATACAGGGAGATAACATCGGAGTACTGGGCGCCCCTGGGCGTGTGGGTGATAAGAGAGGGCGTCCGTGAAGCACTGAGAAAGGGGGGTGTGGGGTTTGATACCCTCACACAGGCCATAGTTTATATAACCCGGCGTGTGGATGTGAAGGACTGGGCAAAACACAGCGTGCTGCTGAGGCACATCACATCCCAGAGACGGATTGACGGTGTGTGGGAGAGCGGAAAGACACGGGAAAGCGAAAGAGGGTGAAAGAAGATGCTGTACATAGGTCTTGATGACACGGACTCGCCGAGGGGCATGTGCACCACATACCTCGCCCTGGGGCTGTCCAGACACATTTCCAGCAGCACGGGCTACCCTCTCAGGGGACGTCTCCGCCTTGTACGACTCAACCCCACGGTGCCGTGGAAGACCCGTGGCAACGGCGCTCTTTGTATGGTCTTGGACGCCCCCCCGGAGGAAAAAAAAAAGGTGCTGGATGTCGCCGTGGAGTACGTGGAAAAAAACGCGGACATGGATCATCCGTCAACCAACCCGGGGGTTGTGGTCTCTCCCTCTCCGCCGCCGCTGGATTTCTACTGGAGGGCGGTGCGTGGTATCGTCCATAAACAGGATGCCATCAGAGTTCTTGAAAGGGTGAGTGGCGTATATCACGGTTTCAAAAATGGGCGCGGCGTGATAGGGGCAGTGGCAGCCACGTCCTGGGACCCGGATAAAACGGGGGACTGGACATACGAAGTGATAGCCTACCGGGACAGGGGGAAGTGGGGCACTCCACGGGAGATTTTGTGGGAGAGTGTGGACGCCGTGGACAGAAAATATCCGTCCACGTTCAACAACATAGACAGAAAGAACAGGCACATAGCCATAGCCCCAAACACGCCATGTCCGGTTCTCTTCGGAATAAGGGGTGACAACCCGGAGGACCTGGTGCTGGCAAAGGACGAAATAGAAGGAGAGCGGTACGTGGACTGGGGGCTTTTTTTGACAAACCAGGCCACAGACGACCACATAGTCCCAAAAAGGATTGGAGAGGTTGAAGAGTACGAGTCTGTGGCCGTGGCCGGGAGGGTTGTTTCGCACCCAAAAGACATAGAGGGAGGTCATGTCATATTTCAGATAGAGGAAATTGAAGGTAAAGGAGATGCTGGCGGAGGAAAAAGTGGAAAACAGGGGGGCGGGGGAGAGTGCGGAGAAACAAAAAGGGTTTTCTGCGCCGCCTATGAGCCGACAAAAGAGTTCAGGGACATAGCCAGGGCTCTCTGGCCCGGGGACGTGGTGGTGTGCATCGGCTCCGTTCGCCCCAAAGATGACAAAACACTGCCCGGGGGGGGTGCGCCGCTGGGAGGGGATATGAAAACGATAAATCTTGAAAAGCTCGTCGTGGCCAGGACTGTTGACCGGAATGTGAAAGTAGCAAACCCCGTCTGCCCGAACTGCGGCGTTCACATGAAATCCATGGGACGGGGGGGCTGGTATCGCTGCAAAAAATGTGGACACAAACAACAGGGGGGCGAAAAAACAGAGAAGCTCCCGCCTCCGCCAGCCGGGATCTATGAGGTGCCAGTGTGTGCAAGGCGCCACCTATCCCGCCCGCTGAAACGGGGTGTAAAGGAGGAATTAAAGGGGTTTCTCAAAAACTATATATAATCTCTCACCATGTAAGTGTTGGCTATGACCACTATGACCAGACCGTTTAAACACGCTTGAGACGTTGACAGAAAAAGGGAGTGGTAGTATGAACGATGGTGTGAAAAAGAGAAATGTCAGGGGACTTGTGTCTATAGGGCTGTTGCTCGGGCTCATCCTTCCTGCGTATGGGTTCGTGCTGATGAGCATGCCGGCCAGTGGTGGGGGGACCGTCCTTTTCTCAGACACCGTTCCACCCGGAGACACGAAGTGGATATATGAAGGGGCCTGGCATGTCACGTCAAAAAAGTACTATTCCTCTTCGTACAGTATATGGTATGGTTTTGAGGACACAAACAACTATGACGCAAAAGATGCTAATGGAAACAGCACACGTACAATGGGCAATTTGACACTAAAAAACCCCATAGACCTCCAGGCGGTCCAGAAAGCGTACCTGAGCTTTTATTATTACCTGGACATTGAGACAACTAGAGACCCAACCGGCTGGGAGTGGGCTGAGGTAAGCGTTTCTGTGGACGGAAAAAAGACCTGGCAGGTCGTCGCAAACCTCACAGACACAAACGGTGAATGGCGTTATGAACTCATAGACCTCACGAACATAGGGAAAGGACACGTGCTGTACATCAGGTTCTATTTTGACTCTGTGGACGGATACGACAACGACTACTGGGGATGGTTCCTGGACGACATAAAAGTATTCACCGGAAGCGACGATTTCGGATTTGTGCAATACGACAACGGCGGACCCGTGGTGACGCAGATATATGACATAGAAAGTGGAGGGAGCGCCCGGGCCATCCAGTACTATGGTTACATACGCTTCCAGTCAGATGAAAAACTCAGGGGCGTTGATCTCGGCTCGGCGTACACGGACTTTGTTATGAGACCAGGCGGAACAGTCACTATAACAACCTGGATAGCCAATTTCAACGACGAAATGCCTGCCACCATACTTTACGGGATAAAGATATACAACCGGTTCGGCGTGGAGGTCCACTCTGATTCAAAGCAAATAACGATTGGAGCCGGCGTCACCGCAGATTCTTCTTTTACGTGGTCCACGGACGTGCCAGATCAGTACATAGTGGTGGCGTATGTCAGCCAGCCAGGAAACGTTCCCACCATAAATCTGGACACACTCCAGGAGACATCTCACATACGATACAGAATTTTGAAGGTCTATGAGCCATTGCTGTGGGACCCTGTGGAAGCGCAGGGAAGCGACCAGCAAAGCGCGGAGTGGACAGCAGACGATACAGGGACAGGCGATTTCAGGATTGAAGATGACTACCACCACTCTTCTCCGAGTTGCTGGCACGGAGGAGACGTGGGGATTATTAGCCTCTCCGGCACACAGTCCATAGAGAGCAAACCGATAGACGGATCAGAGCTGTACTGGGTTTACAGAACCGAGACACCGAATTACCCGAAACAGATAAGAACAACAGCTTCCGGGAGAATAGGGCTTTATTTCAGTTTCTATTATCTGTACAGTATGAACAACCTGGGAGCGGGCGACTGGGGAGAACTCCTAATAACAACCAGCTATGACAACGGCTCCAGCTGGACAGACCCCACAAGGGTCTGGGACACAAGCGACGCCAGCAACCCCCACATTTTTGACCCGGAACAAAAAGACACCTGGACAGACGACTACACAAACGACGTTCCGACAATAATAGACATAACAGGACACCTCCCCAATGAGTACACCCCTGGATTCCAGATGAAGTTCATATTCAGAGTACATCTCAACTACATCGGAGCCAGCCTTGGATGGTTCATAGACGATATCTCTCTATGCGCCATAATACCCCGCTTCAACATGAGCATAGAAGATGTAAACAGTCCCCTGCAGGTGACGGATGACCCACAGCAGGTCGCACCGTTCATGTTCACCGTTGACACGGAGGGCACCAATTATCAGACAACGATTACCGTAGAAACCACGGCTTATCTGCCCGGCACCCAGACAGATCCCTGGCAGAGGAAAATCAGCCCATCTGAGATGGTCGTACGGGGCGGAGATTCAATGCCTGTCTCGTACACCCTTACCACCAACGACACCCCTGAGCAGAACATATACCAGTTCCCGGTCTGGGTGAACATGAGCGTGCCGGGAAAAGGAATAATCACAGGGGAGGAGTTAACTCTCATCTTAAAAGTCGGTCCTAAAGGGATAACTATAAACGTTGACCAGTACGAAAAAAGCGCTGGCCCGGGTGAGACAGTGTCCTATAACATCACCATAACCAACGGAAAAGATGTGGTGGTAGATATCTATGTGTCCTATTCGCCGGAAAACCTCCCTGCAGGGTGGAATGCCACCCTTGAAAACACCGTTATTTCCAACGTTGACCCGAGTGAGACTGTTTACACCCACTTTAATGTCACAACGCCTCCACAGGCATCTTCCGGCGAGTACCTGGCAATAACGATAACAGCCAGAAACGACCTAGACCCGGCAACAGCGGACAGCGACTCCCTGGTTGTTAACACCACAGTCATCGGAAAGTACAAGGTAAACCTCACCGCGAGCCCTGACACCATCCAGGTCAAACCCGGTTCAACCGGGGACATCCCACTGGTGGTGAAAAACACCGGGAACCTGGGAGGGACCGTGGTTCTCTCTATCACAGACGCTCCGCCTGAACTCGGGTTTGGGGTGAGTGTTGTGCCAGACCAGATGTACCTTGACGCGTTCCAGACAGGAGGGGGCAGCGTAAAGGCCAGCGTGCCGGAAGACACACCCGAGGGACTCTATGCGGTCAAAGTCAGCGCCACAATAGAGAACATGTATACAGCAGAAATAACTGTTTATTTTAACGTAACAGAACCATATATAATAGACATAGTCCCCATCACACAGACCCAGAACACGACATATAATATCTACACTGGGGGATATGAGCCCGTTGTTTTCCAGGCAGACGTGTACAACAACGGGAGCAGAGAGACCAGCATAACCTTCAGCGCCAGCGGAGACGCAGCGGACTGGGTCACAGTGCCATCCGACACGCCCCTGGTAAACAAAACCATAAACAACCCACAGGCGATAAGCATATCCGTGGCCGTTCCTCAGGATACTGTGGCCGGTGAATACCATTTCACCCTTAACGCCACAGCCGTGGGAGACGTGGCCGTCTACGACACAGAAACGTTCACCATAGTTGTAGAAGAATACCATGAAATACATCTCTCCACAACCACATCCTCCCTTGAGGGAGAGCCAGACAGCAACCAGACCATCACCATAAGCATCTCAAACAACGGGAACACAGAGGAAACATTAACGCTGGCCACAGACATGGGGGCTGGCTGGGAGTACAGCTTTGAAAACGGAGAGACGACCATGACTGTGACACTCTCCGCTTTTTCCACAACCAGCGTTGACCTCACAATCCAGCCAACCATGGCGGTTGAAGCGGGCACGTACACAATAAACATAACAGGGACCTCAACAAATGCTACTGACGTCTCAGACACGCTCCAGATAACATTCACCGTCTCAGCTGTTTATGGCATAGACCTGGTGGGTGGCACGACCGATGTGACATACAATCCAGCCGGGGCAGAGAGCACGGCCGCCTTCACTTTCCAGCTCAAAAACACGGGCAACAAATATGACGACGTCGGCCTGACCGCACAGGTGTACTATGCGGGTGTGAGAAAAACCGAGTACGACGAGTGGGTGACCATAAAACACAACGGGGCAGAGGTTGTGGGCAATCTGCGCATAAACCCCGGGGAAACCTTTGACATGACAGTTGACGTCTCACCCCAGAACGCCCTTGCGGGGGATTACACTATAAACATACTGGCATCAGACGCACACGGAGCCAGCGACTCGCTTAGCCTGACCCTCCACATAACGGCAATACACGATATCAGCGTTGGAGTAGACAAAAACGCTATCACACTTCTCCAGGGCGGCACCACCACAGTATCCGTTGAAATAACCAACAGCGGAAACACCAACGAAATAGTGACCATAGACGTGGAGTCCGTGGGTGGCGGACAGGACTCCTGGGTAACGTATCCCTCGCCTATAACGGTGTCCCCTGGAGAGAGCACCACCGTAACGATAACCATAATGCTGCCTGACGACGCAAAGCCAGGGACATACACTTTCACAGTGCATGCGTCAACAAACGAGACCCAGGACACCACCAGCTTTGACGTCAAAGTAGTCTCAACAGGCGTCACACTCTTTGGCATGACGCAAACAGAGATAGGAATAATCGTGCTGGTCATAGTGATCGTCGTACTCCTCCTTGCCATGGTGTCCCGCGGGAGAAAACCTCAGACGCCCCAGCCGCAGAGGGCTCCGGGCCCGGGAACAGCCCCGGTTGAAGAAGAGAGAGCGGCCCCTGACTCGGGAATCCGGATATAAAGCTCCCAATCTCCTAGCCGTTCAAGCTCCTGGTCGCTCCCTTACCCCTAGTCTCTGGATTCCCCTCTAACCCTGCGTTATTTTGGTCTCTGTTCCAGAGCACAATCTCCGCCCGACGCCATCCTCTTTCCCCGCCGGTTCCTTTTAGAGTTTTGACCAGAGCCAGCGCTGTTTCTCCAACAACCATCGCCGGATAGGTCCGCAGAGACACCTCTTTTCCATCAACAAAAACCCTGACACGGGGTATAACACACCTGTCGGGGGAATCAACACCGTCCCTTATCTTCATGGCCAGCCGGCCGCACCTCAAGCCACACCCGCCACAGTTCTGACCCCCCAGAGAGGCATGGAAACGATGGACATCCAGCTGAGAAACCAGGAAGGCGAGGGTTTCATCAAAATCTCTGTGGACAAAAACAGTCCCCTCAACGAAACCCTCACCTGAATCATCCCCGCCTACCTTTATCTTAGGAATCCACGGCACCCCGGAAAACCCCTCAACAAAAACGACATCAGCCAGACCATATCTGTCAACGAAGTCCAAGAAAAAGCGCAAAAAGCACACGCCCAGGCTCTCTCCTCCGCCGCACATCTTCTCCATCTTCTCCGCCAGAGAGCCAGAAAAAAGGGCCATGGACAGCCCGCCCCCTATACCAACAGACCCAGCGGCGCCAGCGCCAAACAGACGTTCCACATCTTTTCCGACGGCCTTCCCACCACCGCCGGCAAGATCCAGGCCGTGGGCCGCGTGTTTTATCACAAAAACACCAAAGCCCATGCCAGACAGATTTTCCACCAGTTTTTCTATCAGACCCGTTTTTCCGCTGCCAGAACTCCCATAGAAACCAAAAACCAGCATCTCAAACACCTCCGCCACAGCCCCTGTCGCCGCAAGAGCCGGGATTACCGAAGACCAGTAGACGGTGGCCCTCCGGGCCAACGGAAAACAAGAAACTCGCCTCCCGGAACAACCTCTCAATCTGCTCCTCAGACACCTGCACAGTCCCGTAGGGATACTCCTGTGCCCCCCGGGTAGTCCACTCCTCTGAGACAACAAAAAAGCCCACGGGCAAAGAACGGTTATCCCGGAGCAAATACGGGAGATCAGGGGAGGAGTTGACCATGAAATACTGTCTCAGAATGTCAGAATAGCGCTGGTCTGTGTAAACAACACCACCAGAACCCGCAACGCCCACAACTTCTGCGAGAGCGGAAAGACCGTCAAACTCCCACCGATCAGTGACGTCCTCAACCCCGTGCACCTTTGGAGTCATAAACCCCAGAGAGCTCGTGGAGAACAAAAGCAACACAGCAAAAACCACGGCCACATGTTTTGCGGCCCCCCCAACCTCACATCTAAACAGTGGCTCAGATGCGAAAGCCCGGTGCCCGAGCGTATAGCGGTGAGAAAAACGGCCAAACAAACGACCGCACAAACGGACAGACCCCGGGACGGACCCCAGTTTTTTCAAAAAGAACAAAACGCCCACGCCGAAAAAAAACCCGAGAAACATGTCCACGTAGTTGTACGTCCTGTAAGCCAGGTTGAAAGAGGCTACGTCCACGCCCCCCGCCACCGCAAAAGTGATCAGCGACAGAGGAGCCATAATTCCGCCAGCGACAAGTTCCTTCCAGTAAAAAGAGGTCCGCCTGACAACAGAGACCCCGACAAGAGAAAAAAATACGACGACACAGTACGGAACAAGAGCGAAAAGATATGAAAACGGCGTTCTGACCGTGCCAAAAATAGCAAAACGGGTGTTAAAAAACACCAGACCAAGCCCGGCCACGAGGACGCAAAAAGGCCCAAAAAACAGACGCCACGAAAACGCCTTCTTCCCATCATCTTCACTGGACGAGAAGAAAAAAGCGACCAGGCCCACAAACAGCCAGAAAGCGAAAGAAGACAGAAACAGGTACAGGCCACCGCCCCTGAAAAACCTGAGATAACTGAGCGAAACCCACCTGTAATACAGAAAACCCAGAACAGCCACAGAAAACAGGAGGGAAAGGTCCAGAACCATCCCCAGAAAATCCTTTCTCGGCTTTGAAAAGAGGAGGAGGTTCCACGCCCTGAAACACAGAGCCATACCAGAAACAGCAACAGCGACCAGAAAGGTCAGGTGGTGCGCCAGAAAAAGAAAAACCATGGACAGAAACCACAGAACCCTGAACAAAACAGATGCGCTTCCTTCAACCACACGGTCCTTTCTAACAAACAGAAAAAGAGAGAGCAGAAACACAGCCAGGGCGAAATTCTCCTTCATAGCAGCAGAAGTCACATACACAAAGAGACCATCAAAAGCCAAAAACGCCGCAGAAAGAAAAGCCAGAGTGCGGTCCCTGAAAAGCTCACGGGCCACAAAAAATCCCGAGACAACAGTGGTGGCACCCACAAGGGGCAAAACAAACCGTATAACAGAAAAAACGTTCATTCCCGTGAGCAGAGAAACAAATGCTATAAAAAAAGGAAGCGCGGGCATCTTAGAATTATAATCCAGGTTCTGAAAGGCGGGAGAGGAATAATCTCCAAAATGCCACCCGTTAGAAAGCAAATCCTCCGCAAGCCGCGCCTGTGGAAAACCATCAATATTATAGGGAAGAGGAGACCACGCAGAGGGCTGAATGCGAACAAAATAGGCTACCAGAAAAAGCAGCAACAACGCCGCAATATCAGCCCGCCGCATCCCCGGGACAGGAGGGAAAACACGTCCGCCAGCGTCTCCACTATCCACCAGAACCACCTCCCACCCCGCCTACCACCCCGGAGGCACTATCCGAGGCACCCCCGCCACATTCACCGCCCACGTCGCCCAGCACTTCTTCCAGCGGCAACGTCACGCCCTCAACCATATGAGAAGACAGCAACGAAGCCGGGTTCTCATCCAGCGCCTTTTCACCGCTCAAAAACCAGGCAACAACAGGAAAAACAAAAACACACGCAAAAACAAACACGACGGTCTCAACGGAAAGAGACGGAACTATGGAAACGCCAAAAGCATACAAAAGCCCTGCCCTCCCAACAGCCCATGCCAGCAAAAAACCGAGAAAAACGGCCGGCGGGATACACAAAGAGAAAAGAACAAACAGATCCCGGACAAAAAACAGGCGAACATGCCACTTGGAAGCGCCCACTGCCTTCAAAACCCCCAGGTCCCACCTAGCCTCAGTCACACCACGCACAACTATAACAGACACACCCATGACAACCAGGAGCATCAGCAAAAACTCCAGGCCAAAAACAGCGGCACGAATCGTGTCCCGCCCATACATGACCAGGGACTCTGTCATCCCCACCTGTCTGGCGTTCCCAAAAAACCCAACATACCTCTTGACAAGACTCATAGAAGAGCCGCCCCCACCAGCACCACCACCCCCACCA
>Ga0190313_1000044_pt1 | contig 89813 bp, 99 predicted proteins | sample 4870071011_MG_FD_169989 | JGI IMG/M metagenome (GOLD analysis project Ga0190313, IMG submission 169989) | Hydrothermal vent sediment bacterial communities from Southern Trench, Guaymas Basin, Mexico - 4870-07-10-11_MG | ecosystem: Environmental > Aquatic > Marine > Hydrothermal vents > Sediment ...
AGTAAGAGGACGTATATAGAGCTAGAGGGGTTGAGGCGTGGGGTTTCTGTATCAGGTGACTTCATTGTTCTTCATGAGGCTTGGAGCGGCATACCTAGGATTCACATATGTTATGAGGAACTTAAGGACATGGATTTAAGCCTTATAAAGGCGTTGATCATTCATGAAGCGGCACACAGCGTTCTTCATGGCTCAATAATTTACTACACCATCACGCCAAGCCTTGAGGTTATGGAGTTATTAGGTCGTGAGAAAGCCTTGGTAGCCACATACATTGTTTCAACGGCTGTTAAGGATTATGAGGTAACTAAGTTCCTAATTAGGCATGGATACCTACCTTACGTACTGATATATGTAGACTACGTAGTTAGTGAAGCTAGGAGCTTAAGTAACGACTTCTTAAGTAAGCTCCAGTTAATTAAGTTAGTAACCCCCTTAGTTGCTCTTAAGGAGGTCATAGGTGAGGACGTACTTAGGTACGTGAAGTTATTATCTGATTACGTAGGCGGTGAATTAGTTAATAAGGTTATTGAAGTACTTGATAACGTTTTAAGGAGTTATGGTACTCTTGATGAGTGGGTTAATGGTATTCTTAGGGAGCTTACTAAGTTAGGTATACTCCCTTAAGCTTACTAACGGAATTAGTCACGGGTTAAGGGTTTGGTTAAGTTAGTACTTCATGGGTTAAAATTACCTGAGGTACGCCCCGGTGATGACCTAGTAGGTCTTATCTTAGACTCCATTAAATCTCAAGGTTTAAGTATTGATGACGGCGACGTTCTTGTAGTAACTACTAAGGTTATTTCTAAGGCTATGGGGTTACTGTGTAAATTAGGTCAGATCACCCCATCACGTAAGGCAGTAATCATTGGTATGAGGGCCGGTGTTGATCCTAGATTTATTGAGTTACTTCTTAGGGAGTGCAATGACCTAATAATAGCTATACCTGTATATAAGTTAGTCTCCGAGGGGTTCATAAATATAGATGCTTTAAGTAAGGAGCATAGTAAAGCTATTGAGGTACTTAAGAAATCCCCTACAGTGTTCATAACAGTTAGGAATGGTGAGTTATGGAGTGATTGCGGTATAGATACGTCGAACCACCCAAGGGATATTTACTCAGTACCGCCAAGAGATCTTGATGAGGTGGCTAAGGAGATAAGTAATGAGGTGCTTAGAAGGGTCGGTAGGAGGGTTGCTGTGGTTCTATGTGATACTGAGTTATTCTTGACGGGTTCTATAGATGTCGCTAGAGGTTGCTATGGGTTACCACCAACGGCTAGAGGCTTTGGTTTAGAGGACCTATATGGTAAGCCTAAGTTCGGTGGTGCTGATGCGATACCTCACGAGGTATGTGCTGCTGCAGCGTTGATTATGGGTCAGAGGGATGAGGGTGTGCCTGCGGTACTCATTAAGGGTTTAAGGTATGAGTGGTTTGATGGCGGCCTCAAAACACTTAAGGTCATAGACATCAGTAAGGCTAAGAAGGCATTAGCAGAGATTATTAAGCATACGTTAAGGGTCTTAGGTGCTAGGGCATTAATTAAGTTAGTAATGCCTTAAGAGTAAAGCGTCTTTACCCTCTATAACTACATTTACTTGGGTATTATGGAGTGCTTTATTAAGTATCAAGGCTATGAGTCCTGCGGTCTAGATATTGACGGGCGTAAACCCTGTGATGCGGGTTTAAAGGTTGGTAAGGACGGATTAAGGAGGTTAATATATGATATAGTTCTTAGTAGGCCCGAGGATTACCTATCTATATATCAGAGTATGTGTAACCATAGGTGTTTAAAGTGTCATAGCTGGTACTTCACTCAAATACCTAAGGGGGATTGGTACAGGCCTGAGGACGTTCTTAAGGAGGTACTTACCTATAGAGAGCAAGTAACTGTCGTAGAGCCTAGGTATAGGGCTACCATGTGGCATGCATCAGACCTATGTGCTCACTGCGGCTCATGCCTAATTAGGGGTCACCCAGGACCTTTCTGCCCAATGAGGTTAAACCCGGATCAAATCCTTGAGTCACCGCAAGGCTTCGGCCCGGCTAGAAATATAGTCTCATTTACTGGCGGTGACCTATACTGCCAGCCAGCGTTCTACATTAAGGCGTTTAAGCTCATTAAGAGAGAGGCCCCGGATCTGTGGATTCATATAGAGACTAATGGTTATGGGTTAACACCTAAGAATTTAGAGCTTCTTTATGAGGCGGGTCTTGATTCTATATGGCTTGATATGAAGGCCTACTATGAGGGTACTTATAGGTGGTTATGCGGTACTACGAATAAGTGGGTTCTTGAGTTACCCCAAAGGATTAAGGATTTAGGCATAGTTCTTGAGGTAGTGCTACTCTACATTCCTAAGGTCGTTGAGGTAGATCAGATAAGATGTTTTGGTAGGTTAATAGCTAATGTTGATACGGATATACCAGTCATGCTACTAGCATTCTTCCCTCAATACCTAATGATGGATTATGAAAGCCCAACATTAGAGCAGATGCTGAGGGCATATAGGGCGTTAAGGGAGGAGGGGTTAAGGAATGTTAGGTTAGGTAACGTAGGAGTCTTCTGCAGGACCGTCGAGTGCATAGGAAGGTTAATTAGTGAGTTAGGTAGGGATGCAGTAGCTCTTTAAACACTTTAACAACGCTATAGTTTTAGTACGTGTTTTACTTAATGATTTTGGTGATGAGATGTCTAAATTCGACATCATTATTAAGGGAGGGCTGGTTATTGATGGTTTAAGCCCTATACCTATTAGGACTGATTTAGGGATTAAGGGAGACACCGTAGTTAAGTTAGGTGACTTAAGCAGGTGTAGTGCTGAGATAAGCATAGACGCCAGAGGACGTATAGTAACCCCTGGATTCATTGATATACATAACCATAGTGATATATCTATATTTGTTGAGCCATCAGCAGAGAACTACGTACGTCAAGGAGTAACTACATTGGTAGTAGGTAACTGCGGTTCATCACCAGCACCACTTACGGAGCTCAATAAGGAACATATAGATGAGTTGATGTGGGGTGCTACATCTAAGGAGTTTAAGCCTTCTTGGGATTCATTTAGCTCTTACCTAGATGAGTTAAGTAAGTTAAGGAAGGCTGTCAATATAGCTGCCCTAGTGGGTCATGGGACCTTAAGGTCAGCTGTAGCTGGCTTTGATAATGTGAGGCTTGGTGATAGGGAGTTAAGGCTCATGAAGGAATTACTTACTGAGGCTATGGAGGCTGGAGCCTTTGGCCTTTCTGCCGGGCTTATATACGTGCCTAGTATGTTCGCTGATTATAGAGAGCTTATTGAGTTATGTAGGGTTGTTGCTAGGTATGGAGGTATTTTCGCTGTACACATGAGGGATGAGGGGAAGCACCTAATAGACTCCATTATGGAGTCCATATACGTAACTAAAGAGAGTGGTGTCTCCTTAGAGATTTCTCACTTAAAGGTTGTTGGCAGGGGTAACTGGGGTAAGGTAGCTATCGCTCTAGGAATTATTGAGGACTACGTATCCAGGGGGTTCAGCATTAGTGCTGATGCGTACCCATATACAGCATCATCAACATTCCTATCAACAGTACTACCTAAGAAGTTAAGGGAGGGCAGTACTAAGGCCTTAATTGAGAAGTTAAAGAGCATAGATATCAACGAGGTTAAGCGCCTAATAGAGGTTGAGGGACTTATGGGCAGTAGGAGAATTGAGTGGGATCAAATCATGATATCATACTCAAAAAACCATCCTGAATATGAGGGTAAGAAACTAACTGAACTTGCTGAAGAGCTTAAGGAGACCCCACTCGATGTCCTTATCGACTTACTAATAGATGATGAGGGGCTTACGGAGGCCGTGATATTCGGTATGAGTGAAGATGATGTATCTATGGTGATCTCCCACCCCTACGTAGCTGTAGCTAGTGACGGTCAGATACAGAGGTTTGGTGTTGGTAAGCCCCACCCAAGGAATTACGGTACCTTCCCAAGGGTCATAGCTAAGTACGTTAGGGAGATGAAGCTCCTAGATCTATCTGAAGCAGTAAGGAAGATGACTTCATTACCAGCACGTAAGTTAGGGCTCTGGGATAGAGGCTACATAGCCCCCGGAGCAAAAGCAGATATAGTGATATTTAACTACGATGTAATCAAGGATAAAGCAACCTATACAGACCCGCACCAATACCCTGTAGGTATCGATTACGTAATCATCAACGGCTCCATAGTGATTAGTAATGGGGAATTAACCAAGGAAAGACCGGGTAAGTTATTAAGAAGGTCTTAACTACTAAGGTAACTTAACCTCATATGTACATACCCCACCCTTGACGTGCTTAACCTCAATAATTAAGTAGGCATTGAGGACCCACCTAAAGATTAAAGTATTAACCTTACTTAAATTCTAATGTATATATGACTTCTTGCTCCTTATTAAAAATCATTTATTTTATCTTAATGTTTTTGTGTATGGGTGTTTACGTCACTAACTATTTAGAGTATCTTTCTTTGATTATTAGACCCATTCCTCTAGACCACAAGTCCTATGTTAGGGATATAAGCCCCCACACCTAAGGGTATAGAGAGAAGTTGGTTAAGTCCTTAGATATCTTCAAGGAATACCTAAGTAAGTTAGGAGGTACTTACCCAGATATTGAGGAGGTTTACTTACTTATTAAACATATGTCTAAGGAGCTAAACCTTAAGTTGATCCACATAACTAACTCGAGATGTGGACTACCTGTATATGGGTTAGTGCGCGGTGACGGAGTAGACTTACTGATAGTTTGCGGTGACCCTAACGAAGCGCCAGCTACGCTATCACTGATAGCACTCACAGATTATATCTCAAGAACAAGCGATATTGGCCTTATTTCCATACCTGTTCTCGACCCTTGCTCATATAGGTTTAACTTATGGGTTAAGTCCCCTGGAGACTTACTTAAGTACTTTCTATGGAGTTATAGACCACCAATGAGGTTATTCCCTGAATACGGCTTCCTTAACCCTCACCTACCTGAGTCTATTAGTGTTAGGGACTTAATTAATGAGTTAAGGCCTAAGGTATGTGTAGGGCTTCATACACAGCCATTCCCAGGCTCCTACATACTCTTAAGTGAGTCATCGGGAGGTATTGAGGAGGTATTTAGGTCTGTCTCTAAGGACTTAAACGTCCCTTACGTGGTTCTCGATAAGTTATTCGATATGTACCCCTCAATTAGTGATGGCTGTTACAGCATGGTAGAGCCGTTTAGGGATGGGATCGATTTCCTTTCTTTAGAGGCTTACTCAGTGCTTAATAGGGTATCTAGGTTCTCGATAATAGTTGATACAGCTAAATACACTAGTCATTACTCTATGGTTAAGGAGCCATGTAGTGAGGGTGTTAAGTACCTCGAGAGCTTAAGTAAGATACATCATAAGGTTGTTAAGCTACTTAAGAGGGCTGTAGGTGTCTTAAGTAAGTACCCATCACAACTCGGCGAGTTTTGGGAGTCATTTAGCGAGAGGTTCGACATTAATGATGAGATACCTAAAGTTGATGAGAACACCCCATGCTATAGGTGGTGTTGGGAAATACTATACAATACGTTATGGCGTGACGCATCAATGACGTGTAAAGCCTTAAGACTACTCCTAATGCTTAAGGCACGAAAAATAGATATACCACCACAACTAACTAGAAACCTCATGAACATGGCTAAACTAAACTTAAGAATCTTAATCAGGTTAGGCAACGTAAGACATACAAAACCTGAAGAACACTTCCTAATCCATACAGCCGTAGTTAATGAGGTACTAAAGACCTACCTAAGTATAGAGTGCCCGGATGTCAACCGGATGCTCTGATTTATAGAGAAGAATGTTTTGGTGGACCGGCCGGGATTTGAACCCGGGACCTCCCGGATGCCAACCGGGCGCTCTTCCGAGCTGAGCTACCGGCCCACCCAACCAGTCATTACTTCTTAAGTAACGGAGAGTTAAAAGCTTTAAGGCTTTGTTTCTTACCTGGTTTTACCTGCGTACTTTAGCCTGCCTGGATGAAGTATATGGCTTAACAGCGTCGTAACCTCGGGCGGGAACCCGGCTTTCTTCATTTACAGTATTGTGAATGTACCTGTGACTAGCACGTTAGCTACGCTACTACCGCTTACCGCACCCATTAATGCATTACTTATGGTTGCCGACTTAGCAGGGCCTTCAAGCCCCTACCGAAAACTGGCTTAGTAGAGGGTTTCTGAAGTAGGAAGGCTGCAGCAACACCTATGATAATAACAACAACACCTATAATGGCAACTTTAGAGGCCCCAAACTCAAGAAACACATTCTCACGCGCAATAACCTTAGATGCGTTATAAAATTTAAATCATGTTGATTTAAATAATGTGAACGATTTACAGGACATGAGAAATAGCCTCAGCTCCTGCGTGGCTCATCATTCATCAGTATTCAAGTCATTCATCACTGCCTGGGAATTATTTAAGGTTTAGAGGTAAATTAGTTATTGATGATGAAGTTATCCTAGAGTGACTTGTGATCGTGAAGAGCCGAGCTGACCCCTCATTACTCCCTCGTGTATGGCGTTGCTAAGGCTCTTGGGAACCTTCTCTTACCTATGAATATGGCTACTACCACTAAGGTCGTTATGTAGGGTATCATGTGGACTAAGTGATATGGGACTACCTCCTTAACACCTGGGGTTACTGAAACTGTTGCTGCTAAGCCCTCAGCAAATCCAAATATGAAGGCGAAGGCTAGTGAGAGTAGTGGTTCTAGACCTGAAGAGACTAAGCATGCTAGAGCTATGAAGCCTCTACCAGCGCTTATCTCCTTAACGATGCCTCCGAACCACGCTAAGGGCATGAAGGCGCCGCCAAGACCTGTTAATGCACCACCAAATGTACATGCGGCTATCCTAACTAGATCAACCCTAACACCAGCAACGTCGAGTGCTTCAGGCATCTCGCCAGCAGCCTTAATTATTAGTCCTAGAGGTGTCTTATGAAGTATTATATGCATTATTATAGCTATTAAGATAGCGAATATAGTCACACCGCTAATGTTCATGTACGGGGTTCTTATGGGGGGTACTAGGACCTGCCTAGGTGGTATGTGGATGCCCGGGAATGCCCATAGAACCATGAGTAAATACTGTATGAGTCCTAGGGCGAATATGTTTAAGCCCGTACCAGCAACTATCTGGTTGGCTCTAGCGTAAACGCTCATGATACCAAATACGAAGCCTATTACAGCACCTATGAAAGTCCCGAATAAGAGACCTATAACCCCGGGCGATAACATCGTAACTAATGGTCTCCATGCAGGTGACTTAGCAGCCTCTAAAGCAACCTCAGCACCGTAAACACCAGCTAATGCCGTTATTAGGAATATACCTTCAAGACCTATATTGACTATACCTGCCCTCTCATTAATACTTTCACCTATAGCTGCGAGGGCTAGAGGGGTCATGGCTAAGAGGCCTGTCTCTATAAGGGCTAAGGGGTTAAAGCCTAGTAATGATAGTATGTAGAGTAGTATGACTAGACCTAGGAGAGAGAATATGTAGCCCTTGTACTTAATTATGAAGTTTATTACTGGGTGAGGCATATTAGGTCACCTTCCACTTCTTTAGACGGAGTCTGATTAAAGTAACTACTTCAGGTACTGAGAGGGCTATGATTATGAGGCCGCTAATGGCCCCTATAAGCTCTGAACAAACACCTGCCTCGTACTCCATGTACCTACCACCGTGCTGTAAGGCACCATAGAATATAGCCGCTAAAATCACGCCTATGGGGTTGTTTCTACCTATTAAGGCGACACCTATACCAGCGAACCCTAGACCTACTACGTTACCTAAGGTACCGTAGAGTGCCCAGGCGGGTGGTCTACCTATAATCTGTAAGCCACCAGCTAATCCTGCTGCTAACCCACCGATTAGGAAGCTTAGAAATATGACTTTCTTGGGGTTAACACCTGCATACTGAGCTGCTGTTGGGTTGGCTCCAAGGAGTCTTAGCTCGAAACCTATCTTAGTTAGTGATAGAAATAGATACACGACTAAACAGAAGGCTATAGCCACATATATAGCTCCAGTAAGCGTTGATCCCTTAAGAAGCACGCCGAATCTGGCTGTTTCAGCTACTGGTATTGTTCTTTCAGACCTATTGGGGTCCACCAAGACATGTAGTGCTAAGTACATAACGAACCAGTAAGCGATCCAGTTAAACATTATTGTTGAGATAACCTCATGAACACCCCTATATATCTTTAGTAATGCTGGACCTATAGACCATAGAGCACCGAAGAGCATGGCTCCTAAAACAGCTATAGCTACGTGGATTCCGTGAGGTAATGATAGTAACCCCCCGAAAACTACAGCGCCTATAGCCCCAAGGTATACCTGCCCCTCAGCACCTATGTTGAAGAGACCTGCCTTAACACCTATGGCGAATGTAAGCCCAGTAAGCATTAGCGGTATGGAGAAGGCTAACGTTTCAGCAACCTCAGTTATGTCGCCGAACGCGCCGCGGAATAAAGCCTTATAGGCGAGAATAGGGTCGTAACCGTATATGACCATCAATAAAGCTCCGAAACCTAAGCCAATACCCATAGCCAGGAGTGAAAGCCCTACCTCCCTTAAAGCGTACTTAAGTCGGGGCCACATACCCATAAATCCCTTTAAACACTAAGCTATCCTCGAGGTAAACCTAATAAACTTTATCCCTAAGTAAATAACCTAATTAGAACTGATTTTCTAGATAGCATTAAATTTTTTAGTTTAAAGTAATTTTAGTTATGGATGTGTAAGTATGGAAGATAAGAGACCGTTTATTGAGATGAGGAACATAGTTAAGGTATACCCCGACGGTACTGTAGCCCTTAGAGGGGTTAATTTCTATCTATATAGGGGTGAGGTCGTAGGTCTTCTAGGGGAGAATGGTGCTGGTAAAACAACCCTTATGAAGATACTGTCAGGTCTTTTACAACCAACTTATGGAGCTATATATTATGAGGGGCGCAAGGTTAAATTCAAGAATCCATCAGATGCCTTAGCCTTAGGTATTGGCATGGTTCATCAGCATTTCACTTTAGTACCCCCATTCACGGCCTTAGAAAACATACTTTTAGGGCTTAAGGATGTTAAAGGCCTTAAGTTAAGCTCATTATCACTTCTCGATATTGAGAAGCTTAAGAAGAAGCTAGAAGAGTTTATGGAGGAGACAGGTCTTAAGGTGCCTTTAGACGTACCTATAGAGTTCTTACCGTTAGGTCTTAGGCAGCGTACTGAGATCATTAAGGTCTTGATTAGGGGCGTTAATGTACTCATACTTGATGAGCCAACAACTTTCTTAACACCTATGGAGGTTGAGGAGCTATTTAAGACGCTTAAGAGGCTTAAGGAGCTAGGCAAGACCGTAGTCTTCATTACCCATAAGATTAGGGAGGCTCTAGCGGTCACTGATAGAATAGTGGTTCTTAGGAATGGTAAGGTTGTTGGTGAGGTACCTACTAATGAAGCAACACCTGAGAAGCTTGCCGTCATGATGGTAGGTAAGGAGATGAAGCTTGATGTGTTAATGAGGGGTAAAAAGAAGCCTTTAGAAAAGCCTGTACTAGTAGTTAAGGACTTATGGGTTAAGAATGACTTAGGTGTTATGGACGTTAAGGGAGTTAGCTTCGAAGTTTACCCTGGAGAGATCTTCGGTATTGCAGGTGTTGAGGGTAATGGGCAGGACAGTCTTATTGAGGCTATCACGGGCTTAAGGAAGGTTGAGAAAGGTAAGATCTACATTAATGGTGTTGACGTCACTAATAAAGGACCTATAGACTTCTATAAGTTAGGCGTATCGCACATACCCGCTGATAGAGAGAGGTATGGGTTAGTACTTGAGTTCACCGTAATGGAGAATAGCGTAATTAGTAGGCAGTGGGAGCCCTCATTTACTAAGGGTGGTAGGCTTGATTGGAGGAGGGTTAGGGAGTTCGCTAAGAGCGTCGTCAAGAGGTTTAACGTGATAACAGCAAGTATAGACTTACCTGCAAGGACATTAAGCGGTGGTAATAGGCAGAGGCTCCTCGTTGGTAGGGAATTAAGTAAGGCACCGAGCCTAATAGTAGCGGCCCACCCAACCAGAGGTTTGGATATAGCATCAACAATGTACATCAGAGAACTCCTAGCCAAGATGAGGGATGAAGGAAAGGCAGTACTACTAGTATCAGCAGACCTTGACGAGGTCCTGCAATTAAGTGACAGAATAGCCGTAATGTATGAAGGGCAGTTCTTAGGTGTTGGTAAAATAGATGAGTTTACTAGAGAGGAAATAGGGCTGATGATGGGAGGTGTTAGAGTTAAGAAGTAAATAGTAAATATAAATATAAATATTAGGTATTTAAGATTAAGTCGACGTTTAGAGTCTCTTGGAAAAATATTCAATATACTTACCTAAACTTCTCTTTGTTACTTTATTTTCATACGCATGGGCTACTGGAAATAGTTAATTGACTTATTCATTATAAGATAAAGTTTATTAGCTATTCATGAAAGTTAATTGTTTGAGGGGTGAGTAGCTTGAAGTTATTGAAGGGTATTTCACAAACGGCCTTAATAGCGATAATGATTGTTCTTCTAATAATCGTCGGCATCGGCGCTTACTATGCGGGCTACAACGCTGGTGCCGGCGCTATTCAGACAGTAACAACCACAGTTACCCAGCTTTCAACGGTTACTCAGACAGTTACTCAGACCGTAACTGCTACTGTATCCCCATCACCATCACCAACAACACCATCTCCAACATCACCATCACCCACAGTACCTCCAGGCAAGAAGTACAAGATAGCTGTAGTATCAGACATCGGTGGTAGAGGTGACCTAAGCTTTAACGACATGGCCTTCAAGGGAGCTGATGAGGCCGCTAAGGACTTCGGTGTTGAAGTAGTTGAGTTGATTAGTAAGACCGAAGCTGACTACTTACCAAACTTAAGGGCTGCTGCTAAAGACCCTGACGTAATCTTAGTTGTCGGTGTTGGCTTCCTACTAAGTGAGGCTTTACTTGAGGTCGCTCAGGAGTATCCAGATAAGAACTTCGCCGGTATCGACACCTACACTCAAGCGTTAGCTAAGGAGAAGTTAGGTCACATACTACCAAACATGTTAGACATTAAGTTCGAGGAGCATAAGGGTAGTGCCTTAGTAGGTGCTCTAGGTTGCTTACTGGTTGCTTATTATAATGAGAAGGGTTATAACTTTAAGTACATAGGTGCTGTTTTAGGTATTGAGATACCTGTCCTATGGAAGTTCGAGATAGGCTATAAGTGGGGCTGCGACTGGGCCCTTAAGTGGTATGAGAAGAAGTTCGGTAAGAAGGCCCCAATAATCGGTGAGGACTCCATATACGGTAGCGGCCCGAACTGGAAAGACGGTATGTACTGCCCGAAGGAGGGTGAGTGCTACTATAAGAACCGTGTGCTATGGACATACACAGGTACCTTCAGCGATATCACTAAGGGTTATGAGGCAGCTAAGCCAATGTATGAGAAAGGCGCTATCGCTGTATATAACATTGCTGGCCCACTAGGTTTAGGTATTAACCAGGCAGTTAAGGAGATTGCTGAGGCTAAGGGCCTCGAGATGGGCCCACCATTCTGGATTGGTGTTGACGCTGACCAAGACTGGATTAATCCAGGCTTTGTGATTGCCAGCATGATGAAGAGGGTCGATAAGGGTGTCTACTATGCGACGCAGCTAGTCTTGTTAGGTAAGTTCAGGGAAGTTGTTCAGAAGTACGATGGTGTTCTAACTCTAGGTATCGGTACAGTCATTGAGGGCATACCGATGGAGGGTATATCAGTAAGCACTCTCAAGGATCTAGATGAGTTCATCGAGATGGGCATTAAGGCTGAGGAGTTAACAGGTAAGCCAGTACTACCAATGCCACCAGAGGAGATTAAGAAGAGAGTTAAGGCTATGAGGGAGTCAGTAGCTGACTGGGTATGGGAAGCTGTTAAAGAGCTTGAAGAGTTAATTAGGAAGGGTGAAGTACAAGTACCATGTCCAATGACTGAAGAAGAGGTCAAGTACTGGAGAGAGCTCCTAGGCTAAACAATTTTCCTTAAACAAAAGTTTTTCTCAAATAAAAACTAAGTTTTTCTCCTTCTAACATAACGGATTATTCCCCTCAGAAATATTTATTCTTGGGCTATAAGCATGGATTACCTAATAACTAGTGAGGAGTTAAGGAGGCTTAGGGAGGCTGCTGGATTAAGTCAGAGGGAATTAGCTAGGTTAGCTGGTGTTAGCCAGTCATTAATAGCTAGGATAGAGAAGGGGACCGTTAACCCCAGACTAAGTACGCTAAATAAAATCATAGCTGCCCTAAATAAGGCATTGAACGTAACCCATACAGCCGAGAAAATAATGACCTCACCGGTAATTACAGTAACCCCAGACACGCCATTAAGGACCATAATAGATATCATGGATAAGAAAGGGATCTCACAGATACCCGTAGTCAACGAAGGCAGGGTCGTAGGTACAGTGTTTGAGTCATCAATACTTAAGACAATCGGCTTAAGGAAGGACATAACTCAATTAAGAGCTAGAGACGTTATGGAAGATCCGCTGCCGATGGTACCACCGTCAGCTAATATAAACATAATCAAGACACTACTCCTAGTATCACCAGCAGTACTGGTCGTTGATAAGGACGGTGTTAGGGGGATAATAACAAAGATAGACTTAATTAAATACTTAACCATAAGACCATAAAACTTCCTATCGAGAATAGAGATTTATGTTCACCATGACTACACACAAGTATTACTGACACCTCCAAACTAGTCACCAAGGAATTACCAACAACAATCATGGGGGGAGGTCTTCACACTCAAATACACCCCTTAAATAGGGGCCCCCACCCCTCTACTTCCTGTGGAGAATAGAGAGAAGATGTACTCTAGGGTAGTTTTTGTATAAAGTATTTTATGAATTTCTTTAAATGTTTTGACTATCGAGTATGTTCTTTAAGAGCATGTAGAATTATTTAAAAGACTTTCTGCCCATGAATCTATCAGCTAATGTAATAGTTTCCTTAATGATTCTTTCAATTCATTATCTCTGAGTTGCCTAGGTCTTACTGTGTGAGACTCCGTGTCTTACGCTGTGCTCCACAGGAAGTAGAGGGGGGCGGGGGTCCTTTGGATGGCTAATTCTCTTTTGGGTATTTATGTATATGGTTTTACCTAGCACTTAATAAAGCTGATGGCAGGTTATCTCGACAGGAAGTGCCTATCTAATGAAGTTAGGTATCGGTTTAACGAAACTACAGGGCTTCTCCTTACCATACCTCTTAAGGGGCTTCTGTAAATGCTTCTGTGCTCTAGCTGGTGGTACGTAGATCCCTGGCTTTATATCTCTCTTGACCACTTGAGGCACCTTACTTAATTCTTTACTTCTAAACCCGCACTTAACGCACTTAAATCCCTTGCCTTTACCCGCTGATTTCAGTGTAGCACCACATTTAGGGCATTTAGGGTTCTTTAAAATAACTAACTCACCCACCTTAACTACCTCAAGTAGTTCAGCGTGAAGCGTTAATTCACCGTCATCCCACAACTTAACGGAGCCTCCAACAACAACCTCATCACCAATGATCAACCCCCTTGCAACCTTATTCACATGACCTAACTCCTTAAAGAAACATATACGTAAAGTACCGGTTCCATCATTAACTTGCATGAAGACATCACCACCCTTAACAACCTTGGGTGCCTCAACTACCCTACCTCTAACCAGTGCCGTCATGTAGGGTCTTAATGAGCTTATAGACCTCCTTATAAGGTGGGCGTTAGTCCCCTGATTAGTCCTGAAAATAACCCAACCCAGTATTTCCTCACCACACTTAATGATCTCAATAGCCCTTAGCAACTCTTCGGGATTATCGCCTCTAATACCAAAGAGTACCGGATCAAAACCTCTTGGGGTAATGAGTACCTTACTAACCTCGTAGTCGTAGTTGTTGAACGTATGTCTTAGCTCCTTATCAAGCCTAATAACTGAGTTAGGGTCTATAGATCTTCTCTTAAAGTAGTTACGTGGGTCTCTATATGTGAGTAGCTCATAAGTACAGTCCTCATCTACTAAGGCACCTATAGATGCTGTAGCGCCTATGATTCCATGCCCATCAACAAGAATCTCAATACCTAACTTATTGGCTAACCTCTTAACAACATCTATGGTAACTATATCGGTTAGAGCCTTCCTATATAGCCATCTTAACTCACTAGCTACATTACCTAAGTAGATCACAATGCCTGGGTCCCTACCCGATCCCTCACTAAAATTACTCACGTACTTCCGATAGGTACTAAGGATAATCTCCTTAAGTCTGCATAGGAGTTCATGAGGTAAATCAAGCCTAATTACTGTAGCTCCATTACCTCTAGTTTTCCATGGTATCGACGGGTTAAGCCTAACTAGGTTTGGGTAGTCTATTAAGTTACCTAACCACCCTTTCTTACCTAGCTCTTTAAGGATTAAGTATGTAAGGTGGGTTGTGCAACCATATAAAGAAGTGTCTACGTTATCTAGCCCTATATGTACTTGAACTATGTAAAAACCCCTTATCTCTTAAATGACCTGCCTTCAACAACAATCATTGTTAGTGTTGACCTTACCTTAGGAAGCTTCCTAATTCTGTTTGATACTATCTCCCTTAACTTCTCTGTTGAGGGGGCTACGACCTTAACTACTATATCATAAACTCCATAAACTATGTATGCCTCACTAACACCCTCTATGGTTCTTAACGTTGCGAGCACCTCTTCTTCAGCACCTATATCTGTGTTAATTAATACGATTGCTTCACGCATGTCGCATACCATTTACCTATATAAGTAGGGTTTTTTATACTTTACATTAGGTTAACTACTTGACACGGATTTACGTACTCCATTACCGTCAGGATGACCCTAAGAAATGCACAGCATTAAAGATGGTTAGGTTTAGGGTTGCTAGGTTAATATACTCACTTAGAGGCATGCCTAAGAAAGCTGTGGTCCTTAACCCATTTGGGACTAAGGTACTCACACCTTTAGATAGGGATTTAATACTGAAGTATGGCTTAGTAGTCATTGATGTTTCCTGGAAAGAGGGTTTAAGTATTCTTAGGAGGATTAAGGAGCGTAACTGTAGGGTCCTACCGTTATTGATAGCCGCTAATCCAACAAATTATGGTAAGCCAACAAAGTTGAGCAGTGCTGAGGCAGTAATGGCAGCACTATATATAATCGGCGAGATTGATGAGGCCATGAGAATAGCATCACTATTTAAGTGGGGTGAAGTATTCATAAAGCTTAACTACGAGCTCTTAGAGGCCTATAGAAAGTCTAAGACATACGAGGAGGTACTTGAGATACAGAGGGAGTTCTTACGTAGGTCGTTAGAAGGGCAGGGCCGGAGCCGGCTTTAGCCCGTCTTCTGTACTTCGGCGGTATTTGACTAGGCGGCCTACCCGCACCTCACGTGGCCTTCATCGGTGCTACTTGGCCTTACTCCCCAGGGGTCGGCCGTTTCAACGCACCCACCAACATAATCAGCGGGTTACTGGCCGTCCGTTGCCGGACGGCCCTCACCGCATCATCTACATCTGTTGGTGGGCGTGCCGTTTCTGTGCCGTTGCCACGGGTTCCCCCGTACCCCTTTCGGGGTCCTGATGCCACGGGGAGGACGGAGCTTCCTCAGGGGGTTAGCATCCCCCGTAACCGCCAGCCGGCTCCGGCCCCTGTTACCTACATTGTTTCAAAGCTTATTTACTCTCCCTTAATTTACTCATATTTATTCCCTACTTAGGACTTATTTCTAATTCCCCATTTAGAACGTATATAAGTAGTCATTAAGACAGGTTTAAGCGTGCTTATACATTGTTCAAACAGTTTTTTGCTTGATGCGATTATGTTTATAGTTTTTAAACCTTGCCTGCTAATGTATAGATGGTTGGTATTTGTGTTATTCACATCTCGTAAGGTTGTTGAAATAAGATTCCATGGTAGGGGAGGCCAAGGTGCTGTAACGGCTGCCAATGTCCTTGTTGGTGCTGCTTTAAGAGATAATCTATGGGGTTTAGCAATACCGTTTTTTGGTGCTGAGAGAAGGGGTGCTCCAGTACTTGCCTTCGCCAGAATAGGTAAGAGTAGGGAAGTCATTAGGATTAGGTCAGCTATTAAGGAACCTGACATAGTAGTTGTTCTAGACCCTAAACTACCTAAGTTGGTCAACGTGTTTACCGGCCTTAAGAAGGGTGGTTACTTCATCATAAACTCAAGTAAGGATGTTGAGGTTCCTGAAGGTATTAAGGGATTTAGGGTTGATGCTAATAAGATAGCTATGGATTTAGGGCTTGTATTGGCTGGGTGGCCCTTAGTCAATACCGCAATGCTTGGAGCCTTAAGTAAAGTTACGGGACTTGTTTCCCTAGACTCCATAGTTGATGAAGTATTGTCTAGGTTGAGTGGTAAGGTAGCTGAATTAAATGCTGAAGCAGTTAAAAGGGCTTATAATGAGGTGACCCCCATTGGCTAAGCCAGAAATAATCTTACCACTCTCATACCCAGCGCCAGCCGCTGCAGGTAAGACAGGTACATGGAGAGTTAAGAGGCCTGTCGTTGATCATAAGAAATGTGTTAAGTGTAGGATGTGCTGGCTTCATTGCCCTGATGGCGTTATAGGGATTAATGAGGAGGGGCCTGAGTTCGTAACGATAGACTATGAGTACTGTAAGGGTTGTGGTATATGTGAACGTGTATGTCCTGTTAAAGCAATAAAAATGGTTCCTGAGGTGTGATCATGCCTCTCAAGATATTAACTGGTAATTACGCGGTTGCTGAAGCAGTTAAGTTAGCTAGGGTTAAGGTAATTGCTGCTTACCCAATAACACCTCAAACAACAATTGTTGAGAAGCTTGATGAGATGATTGAGAAGGGTGAGCTTGATGCGGTCATGATCAGGGTTGAATCTGAGCACTCGGCCTTAGCCGCCACATATGGCGCCGCATCAGGCGGTGTTAGGGCGTTCACAGCGACATCAAGTCATGGGTTACTCTATATGCATGAAGTGGTTTGGTGGGTTGCTGGTAGTAGGATACCTGTGGTTATGGCCATAGTAACCAGGGCTATAGGTCCCCCATGGAACATATGGTCAGAACACAGTGACATAATGGCTCAAAGAGATACTGGTTGGTTAATATGTATGGCCGAGAACAATCAAGAGGCCCTAGACTTAACGCTACAGTTATTTAAGATAACTGAGGATGAGAGGGTATTCCTACCGGGTATGGTCGGTCTTGATGGCTTCATACTAAGCCATACCGCGGAGCCTGTTGATGTACCTGACCAGAAGGTTATCGATGGGTGGCTACCGCCTAGGAATCAGCCTTATGTTTATGAACCAGGCAAGGTATTCAATATGGGTAACTTACCAGCAAGTACTAAGGATAATGCGTTAATGAGGTATGATATTCAGAGAGCTATGGAGAAGGCTAAGCAGGTCATTAAGGAGGTTGATGAGGAGTACGGTAAGATAACGGGTAGAAAGTATGGTGGTCTCATTGAGTGCTACAGGTGTGAAGACGCTAAGTACTTTGTGATAGGTATGGGTGCTTGGTGTGGTGACATGAAGGAGGCTGTAGATACTTTAAGAGGTGAGGGTTACCCAGTAGGCTTACTAAGGCTTAGATTCGTTAGACCATTCCCAAGGGAAGACCTAAATACGTACCTAAGGAGCTGTAAGGGCGTAGTGGTATTCGATAAATCAGTATCCTTCGGGTCTGCAGGTCCTCTATACCTAGATGTGATTACACACACATATATCGATGGGATTAAGGGTATGCAAGTAAAGAACTACATAGCCGGTATTGCTGGTATGGATGTTAGCTACAAGGACTTCACTAAGCTAATTAAATCAGTGGTAAACGAGGTTGAGGAGAAAGGGTTTATTGAGAGAAAGGTTGAGTGGTTCCTTGGGTGAGACCATGCCCATAAGAATTCAGGACTTACCTAAGAAGAAGTATGTAATGCCTGGTAACGCTGCGTGTCCTGGATGCCCACTAAACCTTGGGTTAAGGTATTTAGGTATGGCTATAGGTGATGAAGCTATCCTAGTAATACCTGCAGGGTGCACTACAGTCGTTCAAGGGCTTATGCCTAAGTCAGGTATCAACATGCCCATACTTAACGTCGTATTTGCATCAGCACCAGCAACAGCTGCAGGATTAGCTACTGCCCTAGCGTTGAGAGGTAAGAAGGCCGTTATTGTTTCATGGGCAGGTGATGGTGGTACAGGGGATATAGGGTTTGCTACATTAAGTGGTGCTGCTGAGAGAAACGATAATATAATCCACATATGTGCTGATAATGAGGCGTACATGAATACAGGCATTCAGAGGAGCTCATTAACCCCTTATGGCGCTTGGACAACAACTACGGTTACGGGTAAGAGGGAGTTTAAGAAGGACTTACCACTCATTATGTTAATGCATAGGGTTCCCTACGTAGCGACGGCAAGCATAGCTTACCCACTAGACTTCATAGAGAAGGTTAGGAAGGCGGTATCCATGAAAGGCTTTAAGTATATACATCTACATGCGCCATGCCCAGTAGGTTGGAGATTTGAACCATCAAGAACCGTAGAGATAGCTAAGTTAGCTGTAGAGACAGGTATGTGGATACTCTTTGAGGCTGTTAATGGTAAATTAAGGATAAGCCCACCAAGTCAGCCATTTAAAGATAAGAAGAGAAGGAAGCCAGTAGCTGAATACTTAAGAGCACAAGGAAGGTTCGCTCACTTAACTGATGAGGACATCAAGAGACTTGAGATGTATGTTGATGAGGTATGGGAACTATATAAGAAGTTAGAGTCTCTCTAACCTCCAGGTAGTCTCAGCAGGAAGTTCATCAATATAACGACTCCTATGAACATAAATGAGACTATAATAACCATTTTAGGGCTTATAACGAAAGGCGCTTCAGTCTCCTCAAAGAACCTAACTAAGCCTGCGGCAGCCATAGGGCCTCCGGCTTCCCTCCTTCTTCTCCTTCTCCTTGATGACATACTAAGCCCCTAAGTAGAAAATCTATTTTTTAATTTTAAGCTTAACTCCTTATTTGGTGGGTTCATGGAGATTAAGGAAGCTCAAGAGTTAATTAGGGAGGAGTTTTATGAGACAGACTCCAAGAGGGGTCTATACCCTACGTTTACGTGGTTTGTTGAGGAGGTTGGCGAGTTAGCTGAGGCTTTACTTAGTGGTAAGAAGGAACTCATTGAGGATGAGGTTGCTGATGTCTTTGCGTGGTTACTCTCCATAGCTAACTTACTAGATATAAATGTTGAGGAGGTCTTTAAGAAGAAATATGTTGACGGTAAGTATAAGCGTCACTCACCCCTGTAAAGTATTATGAAGTAATTGCCTGTGAGTAAAGCAGCAACAACTATTGAGGCAGCAATAAGTATGCCGACCACATTAGCTATAACCGCCTTCCTATACTCAAGATTCAGAATGTAGGCGGCTAAGGAACCTGTCCAAGCACCGGTGAAAGGTAATGGTACCCCAACAAATAGTGCTAAACCAATATAACCCCATCTACCAACGTACCTACCAGCTCTTTCCTTAACACGTAATATGTACTTTACATAGAGCCTCTTAATAAAGTCCATTAAGGAGTTACTGCCTGAGTAATTAAGTATGTACTTCTCAAGTATTAAGAGTATGTATATCGCTATGAAAGGGACTATTAAGTTGCTAGCTACGGAGATAGCCGTCAGTACTGCAAAATCAAGTGATGCACCTCCAGATAGTATGAACGCTGTTATTATGGCTATCCTACATTCAGTAAGTGGTGATATACCTAATAAGAAAGCTAGTAATGCATGCTCAATCTGCAACAGCGAACCCTAGACTTACCTCTTCTTAATAGCCTCAATAATCTTCAGTGCCTTATCAAGCCTATCTTCAATTATGTTCCCAGTAACAATGATGTTAGCACCACTCTCACATATCTTTAGCGCTACCTCAGACTCCCTAATACCACCACCAACTATTACGTAAGCATTTTCTAGACTCCTAGATACAGCACTAACGACCTCAGGAGGTACAGGTCTTGGGCTACCTGAACCTGCCTCGAGATATACGTATCTCATACCTAAGAACTCAGCAGCTAATGCGTAAGCAATAGCTAATTCAGGCTTCTCGAAAGGTATAGGTCTGGCTCTACCTACGTAACCAGCAGCACCTCCGTAACCTATTATTAGGTAAGCGGTCGGTAGTGCCTCAAGTCCATACCTCTTAACTATTGGTGCGCCTAATACCTGAGCACCTATTATGAAGTATGGGTCATCAGAATTTAGTAATGACATGAAGAATATGGCGTCAGCGAATCTAGAGATGCCGGAGACGTTCCCTGGGAAGAGTATTGAGGGCATGTCGAACTCATCAACTAACTTAACTATCTCATCAACATCACTTTCAGAAACTCCTAAGCTACCACCTATTAAGAAAGCATCAGTACCTGCCTCCTTAAGTGCCTTAATAACCCTCCTTAAACTACCTAAGGAACCTGCTTTTGCAGGGTCGATAAGTGAGAAATGAAGAACTTCGCCGGCCCTTACTTTCCTAGCTATGTAGCTACTAACCTTCCCTCTCCATCTCAACTCTTCTCTCCTCTTCCTCCTCTTCCTCATCACCGTAAGTTACTTCAATAGCACCCTCAGAGAATAGGTCAAGGAACTTGGCGTAGACATCGACCTCCTGATATATCTTAGGCACGTTATCGAGCTTAGCCCTTAACCTACATGAAGGGTTGCTACATGCTATGAAGGCCATGTTAGTGTCCCTATCAATGCGTATGGATATCGATACCGCTCCGCAGGCAGGGCATTGAAATGTCTTTGGTAATTTCTTAACTACTTTACGCCTAACCTTATACGTCTTCCTTCTCCTCCTTCCCATACACACACCCTACTGAGTTAGTAGTTCTTTTCAGTAATATAGGTAGCGTGACTACTGCCTAAAGCTTCCTTAAGAAAAGTAATTTCCTTAAGTGAGGACTGAAGTTCTTATGAAGTATTTCATTAATTATTACGTTAAGTTCTTCGAGACAATCTATATGGAGGGTTACGTAAGCACCTCTCTTAACGGCTAACCTCTGAGCTAGTAAGTGGTAGCATGACTGTTTCGTGCCCCTAAGTAATACGTTAAACTGGAAGTCAGGACAGCTACAGAATACGCACGGCACTATTATATAGTCATGGTTCTTACCCCTAAAAAACCATAACTCCTTATCACCGTACGTAATCTTAATTAGTCTCCTCTCAAATATAGCGTCACGTACCTTCTCATGATACCTAATCAATGACTCATCAACCTTTTCACAAGCACTAGCTAGCTCCCTAAACCTCCCTAACCAACTCTCACGGGTACTAGACAGCCAACCCACCTCTATATGGATAATACGTTAAGTAAAGTAATGAAGGTTAGGTAATGCCGCCTTTAGTGATTATGGAGACCCTACCATCCTTAAACCCGACCACCAAAACATCAACAAAACCAACGAAAATACCTGTCTCAACAACCCCAGGAATATTTTTGAGAGTTTCATGAAGTTTTAATGGGTTATCTATAGATCCTGTAAAGACGTTTATTAAGAATCCGTAGTTATCACTTATTTCAAGACCATCTTTATTGCACGACATTCTAACTTCATACTTAAACCCTAACCTCCTTAACTCCTTAATCACTAAGTTTAAGGCGTAGGGGACTACCTCTATAGGTACTGGCTTAGTAGTACCTAACTTACTAACTAACTTCTCTTCAGTAATTATGAATATCCTTAACTTAGATAGTGAAGCAAGTACCTTCTCCCTAGTTAATGCACCACCCCTACCCTTAATCATATTTAAATCCTTATCAACCTCATCAGCGCTGTCGATGTAGATATCAACCTCCCTACCCATACCTGTTTCGTAATTCCTTAAACCTAGCTCATTGAGTTTTAATGATGTGTCGTATGAGGCAGTAACTATGTTTTTAACCCTTAAACCCTCCTTAATCATCTCCTCTAGAAAGAGCTTAACAGTGGATCCGCAACCTACACCTAAAACCTCTATCGGTTCGTACCTCCTTAGGAACTTGATAGTCTCCTTAACAGCTAGTGACTTATGCTTCATAACGCAACCAAGAAATTATGGGAATCACTCTAATTTTAATCTTAGTGTCATACCTAACTCGTTCTCTAACCTCCTTAACCTCCTAATCTTCTTCTTGACATTACTTGCATACTCCCTAGGGACCGTTATCACTACATCATTACCACTAATAGTTACTTGCGCGTATGGCATGGTTCTCTCAATTAACTTCCTAATCTTATTCTCTACTGTCTGCATCCTTAATGTCCTAACCGGGACTATCATTGTCTGCTCACCGAATGTATATATCTCATACTCTAACTCACCAGTAAGGAAGTCCCTAACTTCGACTACAGGCCTGCTTAGTTCTGCCTCCCTAAGCCCTGTAGGTAGTTTAACGGTCATCTCTAGGGTATAGACCTTACTTACCTGGCCCCTATCTATGAATATTACTGTATCTATAATGCTAGGTACCTCACCTAGGTCAACCCTCCTTAAGAACCTCTGTATAGCGTCTATTGGTGTTGTTGCGTGAACAACCCCTATCATACCTATGCCGGCAAGCCTTAGATCGACATATAGCTTAAAGTCCTCATCATTCCTTAACTCATCAAAAACCGTATAGTCAGGCCTACTTAATAGCAGTATGTCGTGGAGCTCCTCAGGTGATGCGTAGACCTTAGAGTACTGGGTTGCTTCCGGAGGTAAGTACATGTCTCTAGGTGATTCTATAGTCTTAATGACCTTACCCTTCCTCAAGTAGTACTCAGCAAGTGCTTGGGCGAACGTTGTCTTACCCATGCCTGGAGCTCCAGCAATTAATATGCCTTCAGCCCTCTCTTCAAGCCTTCTAAGTAGCTTTGGTGGTAGGTTATACTCCTCTAACCTAGGTCTAGCTAATGGTCTTACAGCAGTTATTTCCCAACCATCACTCATCGGTGGCTTAGTTATTATGATCCTATACTTACCTAGCTGGACTATCGTCGAGCCAGCCCTATCTATCTCTATAAAGCCATTGCCCATCCTAGCAGCCTCAAGAACCTCATTAGCGATGGCCTCAAGCTCCTCCCTAGTAAGCTCCCTATCACCTATTACCTCAATCCTCCAATCACCGGGCCTCCCTTTCTTAGCCCTAGGTAACGTACCCTCCTTTAGATGTACACTCATGGTTTCGCTATCGAAGAACCTCTCAATACTTAACCTTATCTCCCTCACAGGCCTTACGAAGATTACGTCAATACCCATACTCTCAGCTAGTGCTGCCTGAACCCTATTAGCAGTTATTAATGTAGCACCCATCTCTAGAGCAAGCTCCCTAACATCAACATCGATGTTATTACCGTACCTACGCCTACTATCACCTAATATCTCGAAGGGTATGTCTAGGGAGCTACATAGCTTCTTAACCTTCCTAATTTCGTCAAGACCTACGTAACCTATTGTCTTACCCTGGTTAGCTAACTCCTCAAAATAAAGTAGTAGCGCCTTATGTATGACTATCCTACCCCTAATCCTACCACTCTCAATTAGTCTACTAATTATCCCCTCACTAATCGCTGAGGTATCGGGTATGTATATACTCATACCTACAGTCCTTACAGACCTACTACCCACCTTCAACCACTCCTATACACTCTCGTTATTCCCTACCTAAATGCTTACCCAACTTAAAAACATTATTGAACCTAACCAGCCAATAGAGCAGTACTTAAGGTATGTGGTTTCTGGTGATGGCTTCCCGGTACCCATACCTGCCGGTAACTACTTCGTGAGTTATGACTTTATGGGTCACTTAATGATGTTTGAGGAGGGTTATGTGCCTCCCCCGCCGGTGGTTAGTGAGGTTCTGAATGCTACCGTGTACTTCATACTCACTAACGGTTCTAGGGTAGGTCCTGTAGGTGGGGTCTCTATGAACCCGGGTGAGTCAGTCACATACCTAACTGAGTACCCCGTCAAAACACTAATTCTTAGGGTTGAGTCTACTGGTGATGAGTTAATTATTGAGTGCCGTGAGGTGGTTATGAATGCGTAAGTCACGTACCCGTAAAGCACAGGTAGGTTACGTAGCCGTCATACTCTTCCTAGTAGTTGCCGTACTCTTCGTAGCACTAGCTATGTCTTGGAGGGAGGAAATACTTAAGACCGCCGAAAGAGGACGTGAGGTAGTTGAGTCAGCTAAGGAGCAACTACTACTCCTATGGGACGGTAACACAACACTAAACATAATATCGCAGTGGGGTGGTTACACACACGTATTCAGCATACTCTACATACTGAGTAACGGGTCAGCACAACTAACTAACCTACCACCCCAACACAACATAACGTTAGGTCCGTATGAAGCGAGGAGAATAACGCTAGGTCAGTACCCAGCAACACCCCCACCACCATCAAATACTAAGACAGTCTGTGTAGTAACATACCTACAGCACCTATTCTGCAACATAACCATCCCTGAAGGACAGAACAGCACTACGGTCATACTGCCTGGTAACCCACCGACGACTGCGGAGTTCATCTATCCTAACCCTGTGAGTATAGATAACGCTATTGTGGTAGGTGTTAAGAGTAGGTTAAGCGGTTCCTATAGCTACTACTCAGCATCATTCTCTGCGAGGGCTAGTGATGTAGCTACGGCTATATTAGTTGGTAGGCTGATCAACACCTCTAGAGTGAATGCTACTCAAGCACCGATAACGATTAAGGCGGGTAAGTTCTACACGTGGTTTAGGGCGTACTCGAGGTATGGGTCGCTCTACGTAAAGCCTGAAGGTAAGGCCGTGAAGGGACTACCAGTAATGCAGTACGCATCTTGCGGTGGTGGTTCATTCGTCATTAGTGAGTTAAGATTTACGGACACCAACGGCCGTGTATCGCTGATTTCATGCCCGCACCCATACAGTACGTCTGAGAGGGTTGCGTGTTTCGGAGGTGTATGCTTCAACCCCCTATGGAGTGGTGGTGAGGTAGTCGCTAACCTCACAATCAGCTACGCCTACGTTGCTGGTGGTCACGCATGGCCGGACGCTGACGGAAACATAGTTACTGACTTAGGTAACTACACCTTGCCGATGTACGTAGGTACCGTGTTGTGGTCCGTAAGGCATGCTGAGAACGTCCCAAATACCTGGGGTCTCGGTAGGTGGAACGTATTCAGTGAGTCCTACATCGTTATCAACGCATCAGTAAGTAACGAGACATTAGTCATTCAGTGGTTGCCAGCAGTGAGTTATGAATGGATCTACTACGATGACGGTGTTATAAGGCTCAGAACAACCATGTACTCACCCATAGTCATTAACTACAGCGACCCCGTAATTAACCACACCGCTATCATAGGTCCTAAGCCGTTGTTAGGTACTGTGAGGTATGGTAGGCTCCTTAAGTTCTATGAAGACCTTGAGGAAGATATCTGGCTTCTTGAGGATGTTGAGGAAATAGCCGTTAGGTACGTAGGGACAATAAACTCAACAGCGTACTTCGTGACCATTAAGGCACTACCCATGATCAAACCACCTGAGAACGGCTCCACAGGTCAGACTACGTATAGCTCAAGAATTAAGAAGTTCCTAAACAGTAAGCTAAACCCAAGCAACTGGGTAAGGAGGGCTTACTGCCTATACCTGGAAGGTGAGTCAACCCCATACCCACTAGCGTGTACAGCACCACAGCCAGTACTAACCATAACGACTAGGATAGACCCCGTTAAAGGGCCACTAATAGATTACTCCGGCATATACACAATCAACGAGTCAGTAATGTGGTGGGGAGGTACTTACGAGGTCATAGATAATAACGGCACCTACTGGCTCACAACACACACCGTACCCCTAAACACCAACTTCAGTATTAAGTACCTAACACTCCTAAACCTAACTGAAGACATACTAAACACCACAGCAGTAGTGACCCATGAAGCTTTCTGGAACGTGAAGTACATCAACAACCCAAAACCACCCCCACCACCAACACCACCAGTAAAACCAGAACCACCCGAGATAAAGTGGTGGTTTAGCTTCACCCAAGAAGAAAATAAACTAACAGCGGAAGTAATGGGTATAGCAAAGTACGGATACATACCCAAGAACGCCTCATACAAACTAAAACTAACAATATACAAACTAGAGAATAATATATGGACGAAGATGTCTGTTATTGAGGATGACTTCGTAAGGGCTAGTGCTGACAGGGTTTATGCTGAGGTGTCTTCCTCAACATGGTCTCTAACATCACCACCGTACTATTACGCACTAGCTGAGGTTATTGATGATAAAGGAGAAGTGGTTGCTTCAGCGGCGGCAGTTAATTACAGACAGCTCCCACCGGGAGCACCACCACCGCCCGGCCCACCACCCAAATACACACCCTCCTAAACCAAAATCTTTTTCCCTCACTAAACCACTTAGTAATGAGGTATTAACCGATTGCTACTGTGTTGTCTACGAAGAGCCATCTCTTCTTGATTGCGTCGTAGTATATGAGTCCTTCCTCCCTCATGAACGTAACTAACTTCCTTAGGGCTACGTCCCTAACGTCCTCAATCCTCTTAGGTAGGTTATGTAGGTTCTCCTTAAAGAACGCCCAGAAATCAGGGTCTACGAGAGCTACGTCCTTACCACCCTCAATAACTACAGCACCTAAAGACCTAGCCCTAGCAACAAACCTATCAGGGTCTCTAGGACCTACCTCACTAAGTAACTGAACCTTAACATCCCTCAAAATATCCAACATAGTTCTCCTCCTAGAGACCTTACTACTGACAGTAGCATGGTCTGATGTCTCCTTACTACTGACAGTAGTAAGGAGTAGTTCTATGGCGTCATTAAGTGAGGTGAGTCCATGTGATTCTGCGAAAGCCCTTAACCTCTCGTAGGTCTCCCTCCTTAAGCTAACCTTTACCCACCTTCTCTTCTCCTCCACTACTTAACCACCTAATTACGTCTTCATAGACATGAACTAGGTACGCTATAGTTGAGGATATTGAGGGGAACCCCTTCTCCACCTTTATCTTCTCAAGCAACTTATACACAGGCTCAGACACACTTATTTTGCGGAACCTACCCATACGTACCACCCACCACCAAGTAGTAAGGGTACTACTTATAAACCGCCACAAAACACACCCACCTTACTACCCACAGTAGTAAGGTCTGATAATACCTTACAACCCTAAGTAGTAAGTACGTAAAAACCCAAGACCAACGAGCACGAGGTAGGGGACTATGATGAAGGTATGTTGAAGTACTGTAGGAGGTTTTCTTGCTCTAAGTACCTCATTAGCGGCCTGTACCAAGTTTTTAGGTAGTCATCACTTAGCTTACTACTAAACTCCTCAATTAGCTTCTGAGGTGGATCCCTAATGATTGCGATAGGTTCTGAGGGTGATAGGGATGAGTCAGCAGAGAATACTAAGTACCTGTTATCTATTACTGCGAAGGCTGATGGCCATAATGTATCTTCTAAGTATGTTGAGTTTGCTAGTCCCATGTCTATTATTAGCTGGATAGCGTCCCTCTCACCGTTCGGGTTCCCAACTACGTAACTCCTACCTGGTATGAACGCTAAGAACCTAACCTCAACGCCTCTGGCCTTAGCCTCACCTACGGCTCTGATTACATCTAGTACGTAGCGATCTACTGAGGTCCTTATGTATATTGATTTGTTGGCGTTTCTTAGTAGGTTTAGGAATGTTTCACCACCATACATTACCGTGTTCTTTATGTGGGTTACTGTCTGGGTGACTGTTACTGGCTGTGTTACTGTCTCAGTGGCTGTCTGAATCACTGTCTGCGTTACCGGTATTGTGGTTACTACCGTGCTAGTTACGTTATTTATGACTACTTTAGTTTCAGTAAGTGTTACTGGGGTAACCACAGTCTCATTCCTGATAACTATGTGGGTGTATGTCTTGGTGACTTCAGTTACTGACGGTGTGGTTACTGTGGTTGTTACGGTTACGGTCTTCGGCTCGTTACTGTATATTCTGTATGTTAGGTACCCTGTGCCTAGACTAACCACGAGTAGGGTTACCATAAGAGCAACCACCACACCAGACACGTTACCGCTACCCACATCCCTCACCCCCACGTATATATAGGATACTGTATCTCCTCACACCCCCATAATATAGTATATGTCATGGGCCCAAAACACTATATCTAGTGCCCGGGACCCCCACTTTACATCAGTCATGTAAATATTTAAAGGCAGGAATAAGCAGAATAGGTTTAGTGGGTTTAGGTGTAGAAAGCTTTATACCTTATCTAGACATAAGAAGTTACTGGGGTAACAACTGTAACAGTTGTTACCGCCGGGGAGTGGCGCCCGACGGTAAGTACTGGATGCTCCGTCGGGTTGCCGTGACCTGGCGGCTACTTTTCAAATCTTTTAAGCTCCTCTCTGAACTTCTTGGGTTTCTCCTTGAGCAGTATTCTGAAGTAGTTTGCTAGGTTATCTGCTAGTAGCATCAGTCTCCTATGGTGTCTGTATCTGATGTTCTTCTCAAGGATTATTAGGGTGTTTACGTCTTTAACTATGTCTAGTAGTTTGTCATCCACCAGTATTACTGATGGCCTTAGCTGCATGATAAATTTAAGCATCTCATTCTCACTCGTGAATATCCTTGCATAGAGTAGGTGTCCTGATATCTTTGGGAAGCGTTTAGAGAACTTAGCTAGGTAGCTGTGCTTCCTCCTAGGATGTAGCTTCCTAAAGTGCACTACCCATGAAGTGTAGTCGAGGAACGTACTCCTCTTCAGTACATGCTCTCTAGCACCAACCACGGCTATTACTTTAAGGCCATCCTCACTTAAGTCTATGGCTACCACTAGATCACTTAAAACACATCACCTAAGGAAAAGCTAAATCCTTAGACTCTTAAGCCTATAGCCCTCCTACGACCCCACCCCCATAACATAGTATACGTCATGAGAGGAAAACCGTACTCAATATTTTAAACCATGTAAATATATGAAGAAGTACTTAGGTGGGTTAGGAGTAAATAGTTAGTTATGAGTAGTGCGTGAGGTAGTCGCTATAGGTATGTGTATATCTCTTCACATACCTCCTCTATAGGCCATAGTACTTCATTATATCTTCCTTACTCTTCCCTATGGTTAGCGACATCCGGTCTTACCTCTATCTTTACTAACCCTTCTGTATTGAGTGGTATGTCTGTTTTTCTCTCTACGTATATGACTGGTGCCGTAGCCCTTACTTCGTTATCGCCGTACCAGATGGTGTATTTAATGCCTCTCTTCTCTAACTCCCTACATACCTTACGTGCTATGGCTAGACGCAGTATCTTAAGGTACTCAGCACCTAACCCGGTTAGGTGGTAGTGCCTTACACCACCATAAGTCGTTACCCTCACGAAGCCATACTCCACAAGCTCACGCAGCACCCTATAGAGCGTTGTCGGGTTCCAACCCAACTTAATTAAGTCATAGATAGACTTACCAATAACTAAATCATTAAGCAACCTAGCAACCCTCACTAAATCCCTAAACACCATCACCCACACCTACATACATGTACTTACCTAACTTATAAACCTTTACAACATAATGTAAAGAACAAAACATCCCCCATAACTTACTACAGCACTTACCTCTATTTCCAAGACCCACCTTTCATACCTAATGGGGTAACTCAATCGAACCCAATGGAGCTATCCTTTCGTTGGTTCTGTAGTAGGTAAAACCATGAAAGAGAAGCAGAGTACTTGGAGTAAGGTCCCCTCAAGAGTTCTTGCAGTAGCTGAAATGATTATTGGTATTGGCTATACTCTCATCGTTCCTCTCCCTCACTATGTAATGAGTAGGGAAACAAACATATCGAACACTTTCTTAACTGGTTAAGCTATTAACTCATAAGGTTCTTAGTTATTTTTAGTGTGGGTGTGTTATGAGGAGTGAGAAGGAGATTAAAGAGTTTCTTAAGAGACTTGAGAAGGCTTATGAGGAATGGCGTAGTCAGGAAATACCTTACCCCTACGATTATAGGGACCCAGTATACGGTATTGAGATACATACATGTATAGATCATGACGGACTCTACGAATGGATAAGAGCACTGAAGTGGGTTCTGGGCGAGGAGGTTAAGTAGGGCTATGGAGATAACGCAATCACGAACTCAAGTATTAGGGTAGGTACTGAGGTGGTACTGCCTAATTCCGAGCGTGAGGTGCTGAAGGTAATATCCTTAACTTAATTTACGTAGTTAAGGCCCTAAATGCTTTCGGAGTGGATTATTTTTGTGTCGTTCCAGATTTCTAGTTTCATGTTGTTTGTGTAGAGGATTGCGTAGTGCCTATTCTGTTGGCTACTATCTATATAGATGTACTTAGCCCCCCAAGGAAGGATATGAATTTTATAGCCCCCGTAGTGCATATGCCCGTTAAACACTACCTTAGGCTTAATCACCTCAATAGTCTTTAGCGCTGTCTTTGAGGCTACGGTATCCCTCATAGAGGGAAACAGCTCCGGTAGGTATGGGGTTTCATGGATGAGTAATATATCAACACCCCTACCTTCAAGTTCCCTAGCAATCTTCAGAAACTCCTCAGGCTTCTTCCTAGGGACGCCCTTTCTTGACCTCCTCTTCTCAGATATAATACCGTTAATACCAGCAATACTCAAACCATATACCTCATAAACCCTACCATCCTCTATAAGTACTGGGAGGTACTTACTAGGTAAGACGTTATAGAGCTTACTCAAGACATCCATATTCTCGTGATTACCATAGATAGAAAGCACGACCGTCCTCTTCAATAACCCATAAAACTCCTCAACATTAATAGCGGTTCCCCAGTCACCACAACTAAGGAGTAGGTCAGGCTTATGATACTCCACAATTGACACCAACCACTCCCATGCCTTACCCTCATCAACACCCCTAAAGATCCTCATATCGTAATGTAAATCACTAATAACCATAACCTTCACTCTCATCATCACCCAAACATAACTTACCTAGTTAGTTATGAATCTCTAGGAGTAACTTAAGTCTTATGAATTAATATATAAATTTTACATATTCTAACCACCAGACTGTCGCTTACTATTTACTTTATTAGGATTTCAGGTCTTCCTAAGTCTCTTTACTTGTCTTGATCTAGCAGTAGCGAAATCTGAGGTAATGCTTATATAGATCCCGCTTTAAACAGGATAAAGGTTTAGTCCCTTGAGGCTTTGTTGTTTAGGTGACATACATTACTACGGGTCGAAGAAAGAGTTGAGTTTCTTGGCTGAAGGCATTAGGGATGAATGTGGTAATGCGGATGTACTTGTCTTGACTGGGGATTTAACTGCTGATGGTGATTTAGGACGGCTAAATGAGGTTCTTGAAGTCATTAAGGGGGTTTATGAGAGACCCGTGCTTATTGTTCCTGGAAATCACGACCTATACCTAATCCATAGTGAGCTATGGTCACATAGATTAAACTCCTTACTAAAGCTATCCCTATTTAATAATCTAGTTGAGAGGTACGGCTTTATTCCACTAATGAAGAGGCCGTACGTGGTTTCTGATGTGGGTTTCGTAGGTAGTATTGGTTGGTACGACTATAGCTTCGCCCCCGAGTGGCTAAATCTCCCCATAGATGCTTACCGTGAGAAGGCTTTTGGGTTAAGCATATGGGCTGATAGGGAGTTCGTGAAGTTACCAATGGGTGATGAGGAGTTCACCCTAATGCTCCTAGAAAAGTTTGAAGATAATATCAGGAAGATATACAATAAGGTAAGTAAGGTCGTGGTAGTACTCCACCACCTCCCATTTAAGGAGTTAGTAGTGTATAAGCTAAGGCCTGAGTGGGACTACTTCAGTACATTCATGGGCTCAGAAGCGTTCGGGCAGGTGATTAGGAAATACAGCAAGATCAAATTAGTACTTCATGGACATCAACATGACGGTGTAGAGACCATGAGGTGTAAAGATGTTGATGGAGTAAAGTGCTGTAACTGTGCATCACCAATACCAATGACTGTAAAGGTATAGAAAAGACACAAACACTATTAGGAGGAAGGTAAGGTATGTAATTAAGTGATTACTGGTTAGATCCTTATCCTTGCGTGTAGCCCTTACTAAGCCTTCTTCAGGATCCCTCAATCTAACCATTAACTCTGAGAATATGGTGTCTAAATCACCATTACTGCGGGAGGCGTGCCTAGGGTTTGGTCATTATTAAGAAATGAGCTTGAGTATTGGGTTGAGCCAGTCGCTTACTGATGTTGGTATGCCTATGACGACCTCGCCAGCTTTGATGTTGATCTTGCGTGGTGGTATTATTAGGGCTACGTCGCCCTTGATTAGGGGTGTGTAGAGGGGGCTTTCCTTAATGTAAGGCACTACCTTTAAGCAACCGCCATCAATACCTACGACCTCAGCAAATACAATCCTCGGGAACCCGGCGAATTCCTTTACGTAAAAGTCGTGTTGGGGTACTGCTTTAACAACGTAGCTAAACTCCCTCCACGGGTTGCCATATAACCTACTGATTAGCGGTGCTAGAACTACGTGCATACCTACGTAGGTTGACTGTATTAGCCCTGGTAACATAACTATGGGTGTCTTACCTACTAAGGCTAAACCACTCTGCCTGCCTGGCTTTACCCTAACACCATGGAATAGCACGCCTGGCTCGCCAAGACCGTTAATAACCTCATGAACAACGTCCTTCTTACCTACTGAAGCACTACCTATAGTTACAACAACGTCAGATAGGCTTAAGGCATACTTAATTAACTCACCTATTTCCTTAGGGTCGTCACTAACCACGCCTAAGTCAGCAACCTCAACACCTAACCCCCTTAAGAATCCCTTAACGAGTAGTGACCTGGTTGATAACTTCTTACCCTCCCTTAAATCAGCCCTACTAAGAACTAACTCATCACCTATAGAGATTACCGATACCTTAAGTCTCCCAATAACCTTAACCCTATCGATACCTAAGAACTTAAGTAGCTCGATATCTATAGGCCTTAAAACCCTACCTTTGGTAAGTATTAAGTCACCTACCTTAAAGTCATCACCACCGGGAATGACATGCCAACCCCTTCTTGGTGGTGCTTGCCTTATCTCTATGAATCCCTCAACATGCTTAACAGACTCTACAGGTATTACGGTATCTGCATTAGGTGGGAGAAAAGCACCTGTAGCTACATGTACGGCCTCACCAACACCTACCTTAATTTCCTTAAACTCATTAGCGAATACCTCACCAACGACCTTCAACTTAAGCGACTTTGATGGTGTTGCTCCCTTAACCTCATCATACCTAACTGCATACCCATCGAAATGAGCCATATCCCTCAATGGGTGCTGAATAGGTGCCCGTATATTCTCAGCTAGCACCCTACCATAAGCCTCCTCAACATCAACAACCTCAAAATCCGTAATTGGTTTTAACCCGTCAATAACCTCCTTAACACGCCTTAACTCAACGTGCTTAATACCCTTAATACCCACTACCTCACACCCCTCTTACTTAAGTAATTCATTAAGTCATCTAAAGTATCTATATCTATAAGAACCTCCTCAACACCCGTCTCAACGACCTTAATCTCATTCCTATACTTCTTAGTAACCATCTTAAGCCCCATAGTCTCTTCAGAAATCATCATTATATCATCAAATAGCTCACGACTGAAAAGTATTGGGTGTCCCTTAAACCCCTTAAATCCAGCAACAACTATTTTAGCCTTAGTCTCCTTATAGTGGTCTATAACCATATCAAAGACCTTAGGAGGCACGAAAAATACATCAGCTGGATGGAATAAGACTGCCTCAGCCCTATCCTTAACGTAAGATAGACCCTTCTTAACGGATGAGGACATACCCTCCATATACCTCTCATTAAACACAAAACGTACCGGTAACCCCCTTAATACCTCCCCAATCTTACCTGCTTCGTAGCCAGTAACAACAACTACCTCATCGGTCTTTGACTTAAGTATGTTCTCAATAAGTAGCCTAATTAAGGGCTTACCACCTACCTTGTAAAGGAGCTTATTTCCAGGGAATCTAGTGCTCATACCAGCAGCTAAGACCACGGTAGGTATCATACGTTAAGCACCAATAACTAAAACCCTAATCGAGTTATTATCGTTACCTTAAGTAATCACATACTAAGATTAAGTAACCCTCATAAACGTGTGCCTCAATAACCTTAAACCCCTTCTTACGTAGCTCATCAAATACGTGGTTAAGCCTCATAGGTACGTAGCCCTCAATATACACCCATAAATCCCTACTTAACTCACCCTCACGAACCAAGCCTACTAAGTAAGTAAGTACATTAGGGTCAATACCTAATGATGAAGCCCCCTTAAGGATCTCAGCAACTTTAACTAAAGGCATACCTACCTATACTTAATATTTCAGGATTAGGTAAAAAGAATTGTTTTGATGTAATTACCTACCTAACTCCTTAAGTTTCTTAGCAGCGAGTAGTACTGCATCTATGATCTTTACGTAGCCGGTACACCTACAGATATTGCCGCTTAATGCTTTCTTAACCTCCTCCCTTGTAGGTTCGGGGTTCTTCATGAGTAGGGCGTAGGCAGTCAATATGAAGCCAGGGGTGCAGAAACCGCATTGGACAGCTCCGGCTTCTATGAAAGCCTCTTGAATAGGGTGTAACTTACCGTTCTTATGTAGGTACTCAAGAGTTATTACCTCAGCATCTTCCACTTGAGGTATGAGTATTAGGCACGAAGTTACTGGCTTACCGTTAAGGAGTACCGTACATGCACCACACTCACCACGCTCACAACCACGCTTAACGCTCTTAATGCCTAAGTCCCTCCTAAGGACATCAAGTAAGGTCCTATTCGGGGGTACATCCACCTCGACTAGTTCACCATTAAGTTTAAACTTAACCTTCATACTTACCACCTCATGAGGGGGTTATACCTATTGAGTTTAGTGCCCCTATAATGGCGTCCTTAGTTAGTACTATAGACATCTCCCTACGGTACTCAGCACTAGCTCTCACATCACTTATGGGCTTAATATCGTTAAGAACGTACTTAGAGGCTTCGTAGATATTACTTAAACTCACCTCCTTACCTACTAACCTAGACTCAACACTCCTAGCCCTAACTGGTGTTGGGGCTACTGAGTTAAGGGCTATCCTAACATCCTTAAACACCCTGTCCTCAACGTTAACTAACGCAGCAACAGCTACGACCGAGAGGGTAAATGAGGTTCTCCTACCTAACTTAATGAACTTCATACCAGCCTTACCTTGCGGGTAAGGTATTATGATCTCGGTAAGTATTTCGTTAGGTTTAAGGGCTGTCTTTCTAGGGCCTAGAAAGAATTCTTCAACATTAACTACTCTAGCGCCATTAACACTCTCAAGAACTAACTTTGCGTTAAGTACGTATAGTGGCGGTGCTGTATCTGCTGCTGGCGATGCGTTACATAGGTTACCACCTATGGTGGCTAAATTCCTTATTTGCCATGAAGCCATACTATCTATAGCCTCATAAAGCACTGGTAACTTCTCCTTAACCACCTTAGACTCTAGGAGTTCCTGAAGGGTTACGCATGCGCCAATCCTTAACTGTCTCTCCTCATTCTTAATGAACCTTAACTCAGGTAGCCTAGATATATCGACGAGGTTCTTAACTCTAAACCTACCTATCTTTAAATCAACAACTAAGTCGGTACCTCCAGCTAGTACCTTAAAGTCTCTTAACTCATTAATAAGTTTCAGACACTCCTCCTTAGTCTTAGGTCTTAAGTAATTTACCTTAGGTATTAAGTAATAGATAACCATGCCCCATCACCCCTTCTTAATCATGAAGTAAACTCTCTCTGGTGTTAAGGGGAGTTCAGTAACCCTTTTACCTAATGCGTGTGAGACCGCGTTAGCTACAGCTGCAGGCATGGGTATTAAGGCCATCTCACCAACGCCCTTAGCACCGAATGGTCCGTACCTAAAGAAGTCTTCAACATATATGGGCTTCTCAACTTCAGGCATATCTGTAGTTGTTGGTACTACATAATCCGTTAAGTTCGGGTTAAGCACCTCACCTCTAGGACCTATCTCTACTTTCTCCATGATGGCTAAGCCAAGTCCTTGAGCTATAGCTCCCTCGACCTGGCCCTCAACGGCTAATGGGTTAATTATCTTACCGGCGGCTAAGGCCGGCCATACCTTAAGCACGCGCACCATACCTGTCTCTGTATCTACCTCAACCTCAGCAATCATCACTATGTAGCTAAAAGCCGGGTAAGCGAAGCCCTGCCCTCTCTCATGATCGAAAGCGCCTTTAGGTAGGAAGAAGTACCCTGTAGCACTCATCTCTACGCCTCTCTCATAGGCTAACTTAATGAGCTCCTTCCACTCAACGAACTTTTCGGGGTTGTCTTTAGGAAACGCCTTACCCTCCTTAATCACTACATCATTAGGCTTACATCCTAGAACCTCTGAGGCTAGCTTATTGAGCCTCTCACGCAACTTAGCCGCAGCTACTAAGACACCTATAGCGCCTATGCTGGTACCCCTAGATGCGTGAGTAGCTCCAGTGTCTGGCGCGTCTGAGGAACCGTGATACATGTTTATGAGGTCTGTAGGTATACCTAAAACCTCAGACACTATCTGGATATGTGATGTTGTTGGGCTCCCCTGCCCCATCTCAACAATACCTGTAAATACATGTACACTACCGTCCTTCTCTATCTTAACTATGGCATTAGACCAGTCAGGAACCCCCCTACTGGTGCTTATGCCGTGCCATGCACAAGCAACGCCTATACCCCTCCTAAACCTACCGACGCCCTTACCGTACTCTCCATACTTCCTTGACCAATCAGCCTTAAGAGCTACAAGTCTTAAGGCCTCACCAACACCTACTGAATGGTTAAGTTTCTGGTTTGTTATTGTGTACGATCCCGGCTTAAGGACGTTCTTTAACCTAAACTCTACGGGGTCCATACCTAACTTCCTAGCTAACTCATCCATCTGCGCTTCGGCGGCGAACTGTATATCAGGGTTCCCAAATCCTCTAAATGAGCCTTGATAAACTTTATTCGTATATACGCAGTAACCATCAACCTTAGCGTGAGGTACCTCATAGGGCCCTGAAGCATGCATTGTTGCTCTCCATAGAATGAATGGTCCTCTATTAGCGTAGGCCCCAGTATCCATAATGATCTCTACTTCAATAGCCATTAACTTCCCATCCCTACTAGCACCTGACTTATACTTGATTATCGAGGCCTCCCTCTTCGGGTGTGATCTGATGGAATCCTCTCTTGAATATATCAGCATTACTGGCCTACCTACCTTATATGCAGCAACAGCTGCCTGAGCAGCCACTATGGGTCCTATATCGTCCTTACCCCCAAAGGCGCCACCGATGAATGGTTGCACAATCCTTACCTTAGTCCTCGGTACACCAAGTACTTTAGCTACTATGGCTTGAGCCAGGTGTGGGTACTGTGCGCATGATATGATGGTCATTCTGCCCTGTTCTTCAGGTATAGCTAAGGCTCCCTCAGTCTCTAGGTAAACATGTTCCTGGTGTTGCGTTCTGTAGGTGTTTTCGACAATTACGTCAGACTTAGAGAAACCTACTTCAACATCACCTTTCCTTACCTTAGTTCTAAAAGCTATGTTATTACCTAACTCGTCATGAACTAAGACATCAGTCCTTCTCATAGCGTCTAGAGGGTCAAGAAGTGCCGGTAATTCTTCGTAAACGACCTTGACATGCTTAACGGCCTCTAAAGCCTTCTCAGGTTCCTCAGCAAGTATAAGGCCTAGTGGCTCCCCATGGAACCTTATCTTCTTTTCAGGGAATAGTGGCTGATCTGGTAAGGCGTAACCTACTTGATTTTCACCAGGTATGTCCTTTGCGGTAACTACGTCAATGACCTTAGGTATCTTTAGTGCTTCATCAGTAACTACACCCTTAAGCAACGCGTGTGGTACGTCACTAAGTATTGGTTTAGCGTAGAGCATGTTAGGTACCACGTAATCCTCAAGAAACCTAGCCTTACCAGTCACCTTATCTATGGCATCGGCCCTACGGACACTCTTACCAACAACTATGAACTCCTTAACCTTAAGCCACTTCTCAAGCAGGTAGAAAGGGTCCTCTATCGAGGACGTCATAATCACCCCTAGAACACAGACCTAACACATGTTATGTAATCTTGCTCAATACTTAAATTCTTTAACTTAACGTATTTAAGGATATGTTTAGCATGAGCGTAATAAAGAGTATTTATTTTAGACAACTAGGTAATGCTTCCTTAAGTCCTCATTCGCCAGTAACTCCTTAGCTGCTCCTTCAAGTATTATCCTACCTAGCTCGATCACGTAGCCTCTATCAGCTATTTCTAAACTTTGCTTAACATGCTGCTCAACCAGTAGTATGGTTATTCCGTACTCGTCCCTTAGCCTCTTAACTAAGTCAAATAACTGAACAACTATCTTTGGAGCTAGACCTAGACTCATTTCATCAGTAAGTAGTATCTTCGGCTTAGACATTAGCGCCCTAGCTATGGCTAACATCTGGCTTTCACCACCGCTTAAGGTCCCTGCCTTCTGATACCTTCTCTCCTTAAGGATAGGGAATAAGGAGTAGACGAGTTCTAAGGCATCCTCAATATCTTTCGGGTTCTTAACTAGATAAGCACCCATTAGTAGGTTTTCATAGACGGTTAATGATGGGAAGACCCTCCTACCCTCAGGGACCATAGATATACCTAAGGCAACTCTCTTATGGGTTGGTAACTTAGTTATGTCCTTACTTTCAAAGAATATCTTGCCGCTAAATAACTTAGTAAGCCCCAAGATGGTTTTTAACGTGGTTGTTTTACCAGCACCATTAGGACCTACTAAGGCAACTATTTCCCCCTTATCAACGTAGAGATTTATGTCGTGGAGAACTCTGAACGCGCCGTAGCCTGCATTCACATTTTTTAATTCAAGTAGGTGAGTACTCATTTCCCCCACCTTAAATAGCCTTTATACCTAGATAAGCCTCAATGACCTTAGGATCGTTGGCTACCTCTTCAGGTGTTCCTTCAGCTATCTTAGAGCCTTGATGCATGACGATTATCCTATCGCTTATTTTCATAACGAACCTCATGACATGCTCAACAACTACCAAGGTAATCTTTAGGTCGTCCCTAATCCTTTTGATCACGTCAATGAGTCTCTCAATCTCGAACGGTCTAAGCCCTGCAGCAACCTCATCAGTTAGTAACAATGTTGGTTTAGTAGCTAACGCCCTAGCTAAATCAACAAACTTATGCTCTATGAGGGTCAACTCCCTGCCTGGTACATTGATTTTCTTTAACCCAATGAACTCAAGCATCTCACGAGCTACTTCCTCAGCCTTACTTATGTCTTTATACTTAAGTAGGGCACCTACAGTAACAGCCTCTAACGCAGTCATCTTCACGAATGGCTTTACCTTCTGCCATGTCCTAGCAATACCCTTCATACATATTACGTGTGGTGGTAACCCAGTAATGTCCTCACCTTTAAAGTAGACCTTACCTTCATTAGGCTTATAAAAGCCTGTAATGCAGTTAAATAATGTTGTTTTACCGGCACCGTTAGGGCCTATAAGCCCCACTATTTCCCCTTCATAAACATCCATATCCATCTTATTGACAGCTACGATACCGCCAAATCTCTTAGTTACCTTAACAACCTTAAGTAAGGGGTCCATACATTGCTCACCCACTTCCCTTCTTAAGTAGCTTTTTCTCTATGTAGGTGAATATAGCTGCTAAACCTTCTGGCTTAGATACTGAGACCGCGACTAATAGTATTCCGTAAATCATTAGGTGTAAGCCAAGGATTACAGCACCAAAGGTAGCCCTTAAATACTCCTCAACAGTCTTTAAGATAACTCCAGCTATGAGAGCGCCTGGTATAGACCCTAAACCACCTATGATTCCAGCAACAGCTACTGATAGACTGTAGTCGGGGTCGAAGAGCCTGTAGGTTATTATGCCTGTAGTGGTTATGTAGAGACCACCAACTAGACCCACTATAGCTGCGTAAATCATTAATGCATAGAGCTTATACCTTCTAACATCAATACCTAAGGCCTCAGCAGCATCCTCATCCTCACTAATAGCCCTTAAGTAATAGCCTAACTTTGACCTCCTAATCGTTATGTTGACCCATAACGTGACTAGCAGTATAGCGACACCTAAGTAGTAGTACGGTTCATACCTATCGAACCTTAAGTAAAGTACTGACCATCTATATGGTATATACTCAGATATGTATTCCTCCGTGGTGCCGTAGATTAACCAGTAAATCCTTTGGAGAATAAGTACTAGGGAGATAGTTGATAAGGCATACCAGACCTCCCTAAGCCCGTACCTAAACGTTGGGTAACCTATAGCTACGGCTAAGCCAACAGCTGCTAGCGCACCTACGATCATGCCTATCCATGGGGTTAAGTGGTAGTAACATAGCAAAAGCCCCGTTATAGCGCCACCCAACCCCATGTAGGCGGCCGCAGCTAGGTCTAACTGACCTGCATAACCACCTATTATGTTCCATGCAAGTACCATCGAAGTAAATATCACTACCTGAGTGGCTAGGTATACGTAGTACCTATTAAAACCTAAGAGTACTGGTAATATACCGAAGGCCACGGTTATAATTATGATGAGGTTCCTCGTACTTAATGCCTTAATAATTGATTCTCTCGACACCCCTATCACCTCACACCAAATAATCCTCTGGGTCTTACCCACAGAATGAGGATGAACGTTAGGTAAATGAATAGTTCTCTAGCCCCAGGACTTATTAGCGACATACCTAAAGCCTCTACAAGCCCTATGATTAGTCCTGAGAATATAATGCCCTTAATCGTTCCTAGACCTGCCATAGCCACTATACACCACGATATGAGACCGTAAACAGTACCTATCATTGGGTCGACCCTAGTGAAAGTGAGGATTAGTGCTGCCGCTAATGCCACTAACCCTAACGAGAGCCCTGTAGTTAATGCGTAAATGAGCTTTACATTAATCCCCATGAGCGCTGCCGTCTCTGTGTCTTCGGCTGTAGCCCTTATTGCTATCCCTAACTTAGTCCTCGTTAGAAATAGGTGTAGGGCGAAGAACACTGCTAATGAGATTATGGCTATTATGAGCCTCGATAAAGATATCGTTATACCCCCTATGGTTATGCTCTTAAGTAATGCCGAGTAAGGTAAGCCTCTAGGTTCAGCCTTCCATATAGCTAGCGCTATATTCCTTAAGAACATCAGTATACCTACGGTCATCGCTATTTGTATGAGCGGATCCGCTTTCAGAACCCTATTTATCAATGTGTAGAACCAAGCTACACCAATAACGACGAATAGAGGTACTGTAATGAATGACGTTAGCACGCCCTCAATACCTAACGCTAGAGCTAGTACATATGAGAAATACATAGCTATCATTAGGAAGTCCCCATGGGCGAAGTTAATAATCCCCATAACACCGAACATCAGCGATAGCCCCAAGGCTATTAACGCATATACAAGCCCTAGTAAGACACCGTTAACTATGTTCTGTATCAGAAGATGGATATTTACATCAATCAAACCTAACACCTAAATGCTACTACTCCGTAGTGTAATTGGTTACTTAAAAAATAAAAACTTATGTTTATCTTATGAGGAGGGTTTCCATTCTGGATGTGGGAATATTGGCTCATAACCTGGCTCAGGCTCTGGCCAGACTACGTGTGGCTCACCGTTAATGACCTGTAGGACTACAGCAAGCTCATATAGGTTCTCACCGTTTGGTGCAAACTTAATGTGTCCTGATGGGTATACTTGAGCTGCTGGGCTATTCTCATCAGTTAAGTCTAGGGCTAAGAACGCCTTACGTAGGTTATCTGGGTTGAGTGGATCTTCTGGGAACATCTCACCAGCCTTCTCCAGGGCCTCCTTAATTATCCACATGTTATAGTAAGCGATACCGCCGGCCTCAGTGGGTATCTTGCCGTACCTAGCCTTGAAGTCATTAACGAACTTCTTATTCCACTCAGTATCTCTGAATGGGTTGTAGCTGTAGGTGTTTGTGAAGTACTCAACGGCCTCGCCAGCAGCCTTAATGGAGTCTGGGTCAGTATAGCCACAGCCGCCAGCGCCTGCAACTATCATTGGTACGTAGCCCATCTCCTTCATTGTCTTAGCTATTAGGATAGCGTCATGGAAGTAAGGCACGGATACTACGAAGTCTGGCTTAAGATCCATGAGCTTTGATACTATCGGTGTTGCATCAGCTATGTCGTACGGGTACGTTATATGATCAAGTATCTTAATACCGTTCTTCAGTGCTTCACGCCTAGCTCCTTGAGCTACGTAATCACCGAATATTGAGTCCTCGTTAAGTATGACTACGGTCTTAACCTCAATGCCTTTCTTCTTAGCTACGTCAAGAACGAACTTAACTGCGGAAGCACCGTGCATGCTAGCCCTTGGTGCTGCTCTAAAGATATACATCCAGCCCTTCTCAGTTAGCTCATCGACTAAGGCGTCAATAACGAATATGACCTTCTCCCTCTCAGTAACCTCGGCTATGGCTGCTGTAAGCCTACTGATGTAGGCACCAGTAACTATTGGTGGTTTATGCTCAGAGATTAACTTCTCAGCAGCTAGCTTAGCTGTCTCAGGCTTCTCACCAGCGTCCTCAATAACTAACTCTAGCTTAGCACCACCTAATGACTTAATACCTCCCTCAGCATTAATGTGCTCAACAGCTAGTTTCATAGCATCAACAGCCTCCTTGCCGAAGACAGCGTACTTACCTGTTAATGGCTCAATAACACCAATAACTATCTTCTCAATCTTGACCTTAGTTGGTGTTGGGGTTGGTGCTGGCCTACTATAGAGGTAGTAAGCGACGCCTCCTATGATAGCTATGATTATAATAACGGCTACGATTATTGCGACTGTTTTAGAAACACCTTTGATGAACATGTCTACCACATTATACCTTTCGTCACCTAGGGTTAAAAACCTTAAAAATATGTTTAAATCTTATTTAAAATATTAAATAAGTGAAATTACTTCTGAAAGATTAACTTAGGGATTATGTTTAATGATTTAGGTTCTACACCCTTAATTAGTGCTATTAACTCAGCAACTATGCTTAAGGCTATTTCCTCAGGTGTTTTAGCACCTATATCAAGCCCTATAGGACCCCTTAAGTACTTAACTATGGTCTCTTTATCAATTCCTTCATTAACTAACCTCTTAACGAATTCAGTAACCTTCCTCCTGCTACCTAATAACCCAACAAATAAGGACTTACCTAGAAATTCTTTAACGGCTAAGTAATCCACCTCAGGGTCTCCATGAGTGACTAGTACGATGTCCTTCTCGCTCACAATGTTCTTTAACTTACTTATGATATCTCTCAAACCACCACCTATTAACTCCTCAGCAAATGGGTAATCCTCCCTACCCACCAATTTTGGGTCTGGATCAGCTACAATCACCCTAAAACCAACCATGTCTAGTAGGTGTGCAAGTGGCTTACCTATCTTACCAGCACCAAACACTAGGACCTTTATTCTAGGCTTAATAATGTCTATGAATACAGACACAGTACCACCACATATAAGTCCAGTATCTATAGCTCCCTCAACCTCTTTACCTACAAATGAATACTTAACTATGCCTGGTTTACCTTCACGGATACGCTTCAACGCCTCATTAACAACCATACGCTCAAAACTACCACCACCTACAGTACCTATGACTTCACCATCCTCAGTGACAGCCATCTTAGCACCAACACCCCTAGGACCGGATCCCACCTTCTCAACTATGGTAACTAATGCAACCGCCTTACCTGACTTAAGTACCTCAGCTAACCTAGAGAATAAAGCCTCATCAGATACCGTGCTTACCACTAAATCACCTCACCACTAATAACTAGAACCTAAAGGAAATTAGTTTAGCGTTTATGGAGTAGAACCTAATGTTAATAAATTCGTTTATGAACCCCCATAACTCTCCTCTAATATGTTAATGTACTTATTAAACATTTCTTTAGGCATGACATCTATATCGCCATTCCTTAATATTAATATGACTATGGGCTTAATGACCTTAGTACCCTTAACACATCCGGAAGCCTTAAACCTTACTTCATCATATATTCGCGTGAAATTTGCCTTAACCTTAACCCCTGCTTCATCAGCCTTAGAAAGAACTAACTTAGGTATATCAACTAGGTGAGTTCCTTCATCAACAAATACCTTAGACGCTGTACATAGTAACTTAAATATGTTGAGAGTTACTTCAGCCTCCTTAATATTCTTCCAAGCCCTCTTCTCAATTATCGCTACATCACCTCTAGAAATACCTAAAGCCTTAGCTATCTGTTCTTGGGTATACCCCTTTATCCTTAACGTAAGTACCTTCAACTGCTTCTTAGTCAATAGCCCTATCTTGTTTCTACTCGCTGTCTCCATCCCCAAGTCCTCTAGAATTCATCCAATCTTTATAGTGAGTAAGTATGTTTTAAAGATTGATTAGGTAGGGTTAATTACTATTTCGGAGTGAGTTCTTAACTAGAGTAAATGAGTGTACCTGAATATACTGTCTGGGGCTAAAGTAACCACTACGGAATTTTCACTTAGTTCATCAGCTATTTTAAGGGAAGCCCATATATTAGCCCCTGTCGAGAGACCACCTAATATACCCTCATAAATAGCTAATTTCCTCATCATCTCTAAAGCATCCTTGTACGATACCTCAACTATATTGTCAATAACCCATTTGTACTTGATATATATTTCTGGCACAGTGCTTGTTGCTAAACCTTCTATAGGCTCGCCTACAGTTTCCCTGCCTGTAATTATTGGTGAGCCTTTAGGTACGACACCAACGACCTTAACTTTACTACCTAGTCTCTCTTTAAGGAACTTACCAACACCAGCTATAGTTCCTGCAGTACCTATACCCATGACGAAAACATCAATCCTACCACCTAACTGATTAAATATCTCCTTAGCCGTAGTTTCATAATGAGCTCTAACATTTGCCTCATTAGCATGTTGCATTAGGTAAATACCGCCTAATTCCTTAGCTAACCTCTTAGCTACGTTGATGAGATTATCAGGATGTGATGGCGGCGCCTTACGTGTTTTAATTACCTTAGCACCTAATGACTCAATAATCCTTAACTTATGTGGAGATATATCCTCCTCAACGACTATTAAGGTACTCAAACCAAGAACTGAAGCAACCCAAGCAACAGATATCGCTGTGTTACCGCTTGAAGCTTCGATAAGTAGTTTGCACTTATCTCTACCGTACTTCTCTAAGCAGTCCCTAATCATATATAGAGCTATCCTATCCTTATGACTACCTGTAGGATTAAAGTACTCTAACTTAACGAAGATCCTACCATGACCTTTACTAACTAATTTCTTTAACTCAACTATGGGTGTGTTACCTATTAGGTTAAGTACTTTAGGTAACTCCATAATTACCGTGAAGATAGGTGATTGGGTGGTTTTAAATGAGTTGTAAGTACCTAATGCACTAATTACTGTCAGTACCTAATACTTAAAACAATTGACGTACATAATGACTTGGTGTGGGTCTTGATTGAGGAGGAAGTAGCTTTAAGAGAGGGTCTTCTTGAGGTTGCTAAATTAATGGCTGTATCTGCCAAGACAGCACCTAAGGCCAAGGGCATAGATAACATAATCATTAAGATAATAGATAAGCCTGAGGAGTTAGAGAGGTTAGCCAGTAAGATGGAGGAGCTTTCTAAGAAGTACGGTAAGTTCTTCCTTAGGGATGCTGATAACATAAGGAATTCATCCGTAGTTGTGTTAATAGGCTGTAAATACATCGAAATGAAGTTAATCAACCCTGAAAAGTATAAGGTTCACGTAGATATAGTGTGCTCACTACTTAACCTAGGCATAGCTATAGGGTCAGCAGTAAAGACGGCATCCATACATAACGTAGATAATAGGATAATGTACTCAGCCGGTTTAGCCGCTCAAGAATTAGGGCTTATAGATGCTGATGTAGTTATGGCCATACCGTTAAGTGCTACAGGTAAGAATATATACTTCGATAGGAAACCTAAAAAATAAGTTTTTAATTCGTTTTATTCTAACTCGTTTATCCACGTTATGAACTTTATGAACTTCGTACCTAAATCAATGACCCTATCTATAGCTACTTTTAAGTAATTAAGACCATCTATGGACCTATTTATGAACGTTATTATCTTAGTAGCGTTAGGCTCGTTAACTACTTCATTCTTAAGTACCTCTAGATTACTCACTGCGTCATCTATTGAGGCCACAATTCCGTTATGTATTTCATCGATACTCTCGTTATTGCATTGAGCTATAGCCGTTATTAAGCCATGAACTCCTTCCCTAACATTGATTACGTTGTCTATAGTTTCATTGATAAGTATTAAGTCCTCCTCATCCAGTGTTGTACTTGTGTTCGCTATATATCTTAAACCCTTAATTAGTTTCCCTGTCTTAATGTAGACCTCCTCAACAAATTCACGGGCTGCTGTTAAGAAGTCCTTTATTACCTTAAGAGCCTTATTAATCTTAACGTATGCCTTAACACCTTCCTTATATGCATGTATTAAGACCCTAATGCTTGATGCGTTCTCTAGAACGTTACTGAGTCTCTCACGTAACGTATTTAACTTACCCTTCAGTACCTCAACGGCGCTCGCTACTTCAGTTAAGTTCTTACTGTTTAGGAATTCTACAGCCTCATCAAGCGCTTGCTCCTCATTCTCTATTCTCTCAATAAGCCCGTTTATCTTAGCACTTAACCTCTCCCTAATGATGTCTATTAAGGACTCGTAAATTACCCTCCTAGCCTCCTTAACAAGCTCTATAGCCTCCCTAAGTAACTGTCTAGCCTCAATGAACCTACCTGAGAGTAGTGCCTCAATAGCGTCTAGTAACTTGCTCTTGGCCTCATTAAGTAGCTCTAAAGCTTCAGTTATGTTAAGCCTCCTAGCTATAAACTCTAACCTATCGATAGCTCTCTTAACGATCTTGATGAGTATTAGTAACCTCCTAATCCTTTTACCGAATCCACTTAACTCTACGTCTTTACCTAACCTACTAGCTACATCCTTAACTAACTCACTAAGTGTGGTGAGGATCTCTTTAACCTTTAGCTTAGCCTCAACATACTTCTCCTCACTAACTAACTCACTAACAGCACTTACTTCATCCTCCAAGGCCTTCAACTCATCCCATGCCGGGTCGTCCTCAGGGAGTCCCCAAGACTTAAATAGTTCCTTAACCTTCTCTATGGTTAAGGTAAGTACTTTAACTATTTCTTCACCCTTACCTTCCTCACTAACTCCTGGCTGGCTTTCAGCTGTGATGAGTGGTATGTAGCTAAACATACCTAGCACTAACAGTAACAGTACGGTTATGGAGATTAAGCGCTCCCTCACTTATCACACCCGTAACTACCTTGGTTAATCGTTCTTTAAGAATAAGAGCCCGGAAACCTTTAGGAACTCGTTCCTATATACTCTTAACGTTCCTTCCCTACCTCATTAAGTACCCTAACACCCTCTTCAGTTAACTCAACGATTAACTTATTGCCTATGAACTTAGTCTTGACAAGCATGAACTTCTCTAACTTCTTAACTTTTCTAGACACTATAGACTTACTTAACCCAGTAACCCTAGATAACTCACTAATTGACCTAGGCTTATCCTTAACACTCTTAAGGATCTTGATGTCCCTATCATCCAGCTCCCTAGATATTCCCCTAATAAATACCTCAATACGCTCCCTACCTCTAAACCTCATTACTAAGATAGCTACTAACGCGACCATACCTACTAACGCTACGTAAGTAATGTACTGGACTGTAGGTGCTGATGAAGATGTGGTACCTGTAGGTGTTGATGTAGTTACGTACGTTGTTAGGCATATGAACTCTATAGCGTAAGTCCCTGGTTCACTATACGTCAGCTCAATACGGCTATCTAAGGCCTTAACGTCAGCTGAACCATTAAATGATAGTAAGCCACAGCTAGGCGGTAGTACTACCTTAGACGGTAATCTAGGTTTAATGATTAACCTACTTACGTTCTCAGACACGTACTCAATGATATCAGCCGTCGCTTCAATAATTACGTTTCTTGAAGTATTTAGTGGATATGCGATTACGTGGGTCTCATTATACTCTACAGGTATTGGTAAGCTATCTTGATCGTAGGCGAAGAGCGTGAACTCCTCTATGGGTTCCTCAATCGGTATAACTACCTCATAAATGTTGGTTACGTTAGTAACTACAACTCTAATATCAACAAAGCCCTCAGGGTTTATTAAGTACATAAATGAAATCTCTTGAGATAGTGAGGAGTAAGGTAGGTATATCAGTAACGCGGTAAGTATTATTGCTGATGCCTTAGTGATTAAAGGTTTTAACTCCTTCAGTATCCTACCCTAAAAACATTGGGAAGGCGAAAATATAAATCTCAAGACTAATAGGCATACCCATCAGTAGTACTTACCTTATTAACTATCCTCCTATACACCTCATCGCTTATGGTGGTTAGTACTGCGTACTCCGTACCACCTACTTCGAACCTTAATTTAATGACTAAGTTACGCACTCTGCTCCCCATGATTATAGGGGTTAATAAAGTGTTAACGTGTTCAGAGGATTTAATTTAACAATTCTAATGCTTAAAACATAGTTAGGGGTAGTGATTTGAGTGAGATTGATCAAGGCCCAGGGACTTTACTGAGAATTTACTTGTGGTGTGTTGAACAGAATAGACCTGTGGGTCCCAGAGAGGTTATGAGGGCTTTCAGTATGTCAAGCCCTAGTACTGCGTATTATTACCTTAATAGGTTGGTTCAGTTGGGGCTTCTTGAGAGGAGAGCTGGTGAGTACATAGTTATTAGGAAGGTCAATATAGAGGGTTTCCTATGGGTTGGTAGGAAGTTAATACCTAGGCTTCTAATATACTCAGCGTTCTTTGCGGGCATGGCCGTCGTATTCGCTATTGCCTTAATTACCGACTTACTTAAAGGTGGTTTAGGGCTGTCTATACATGCACCTCCGCTAGTTGTGTCGTTGATAGCTACACTCATCATGGGTTATGAGGGTTTGAGAGCTTTAGGAAGGCTTAAGGGTAAGAGGTGATTGTGTTGGGTACCCGAACAGTTAGTGGCTTATCTGTTCTAAGCTCTAGAGCTATAGCTAATTTAAGAATAAGACTATTTAGGGTGAGTGTATGGTACTAAGGACTAGCCATAAACTAGGTATTGTGGCGGCGTTTATAGTCGGACTCATAGTAGCTTCAATAATAGCCTTCATACCTCAAATAACTCCATTAAGGTATGCTGAAGGTTACTTAGAGATGACTGAGGGCATTCCTGCAACACCATCACCAGCTACAGTAACAATAACTAAAACAACCACGCAGTACGTAACTGAGGTAGTTACTGAAGCCTCCATAATTAGCGTAGGTAGGTTGGCTCCCCCGGTAAAGACTGTGAAGACTACCTATGGGTCATGGCCTTTTGAAGCTATAGGTACCGAGTACGTAGTCGTGCTCAAGGGTGAACTACCTGTTGTGTTACCACCAATACATTACAATCCTGAAGAAATAGCTAATTTTGATGAATTAGTTGATGAATTAGGACTAAGTGGTGAGCATATAAGGTACTTATTAAGTAAGGGGTTCTTCGCAGCGCCATCAACATTAGATAATCCAGTAGACCTTTTTGAGTTCAACGACTTTAGGGGCTTACCTACATACGTGACTATTGACTCGATGCTTTATACGTACCTACTAGTGCTTGACCATATATTATCATCAGTTGAAGAGGAATACCTAGCTTACTGGCTTAAGGAAGTCCTTGAGGAGATATACTATAACCTACTTGAGTACGGGTTAAGTCATGGATTTACTGAGCCTGTTAGTAGGGCTTTAATATATGTTTCAGTACCTCTCTACTTCCTTGAGTATCCTAAGGGACTACCCGACTACGATAAACTCCCCTTAAGTGTTAGGAAGGTTATTGAGGATGAGGTAGAGCTTATTAATAGGCATAAAGGTTTTGTTGAGAGCCCATTCCTCGGTAAGGTAATCGATTACTCAATGTTTAAAGTGAGAGGGCATTATACTAGGAGTGAGTTGTTAGCTAATTACTTTAAGGCTATCACATGGTTTGGTGAGGTAGGGCTTAATGAAGGGGATGTTGAGAGTATCGCTTTAATAGTTCTCGCCCTTAAGTCATCAGCTAGGACGTTTAAGCTCTGGGTTAAGCTTAACTCTGTAGTAACGTTCGTCACTGGCTTACCTAAGGACTTAACACCTCAAGACATAGTTAAGTTAATGCCTGAAGAAGCCTCACTAGCCAATTACGACATGTTTAAGGATGGGGTTATTACTAAAATATCTAGACTACTTAAAGGTAAGAAGTTTAGCATGCTACCTCGTAGGGAGACATTAGACTTCAAGATATTTAAGGAATTAACTCATGAGGAGGTTCATGGGCGCTACCTACCTAAGGGTCTCGACATACTCGCTGTACTAGGTTACGATAGAGCACTAGACTACCTAAGTGAGGACCTAAATACATACCCTGAGTATGGTGGTAAGTTAAATCAGTTAAGAGAGGTCATTAGTAATATGTCGTTAAGTGATTGGTACGGTTGTATTCATACAGCCATTCTCTACGTTGATGAAGGTATAGTGCGCGAAGTTGATGATGCCTTAATCCTTAATGTTATAGGTGTTGATAAGGACGCATGGGAGGATAGGGCATTAACTACAGCATTAGGTAGTTGGAGCATATCTAGACACCACATAATACCCTACGTCAAGCAAATACCTGAATACTCATTAACAATGACTATAGCTACACCAACATTAATCCCACCAGCAACCCCGCCAAAGCCTTCCCCAATACGGGAGAAGCCTCATCCAGGGTTTGTTGATCCATTACCGTCTGCTTGGAGTAGGTTAGCCATATTGGTTAATATAACCTTAAACGGGTTAAAGAACCTAAAGATTGTTAGTTATGGAGACCTTAATAGGTTAAGTAGCTTACTGGAGCTAATCATAGCATTTAGAGACATAGCGGTTAAGGAGGTTAAGGGTGAGGTAAATACTAGTGATTTAAGCATACTTAACGAACTAGTACCTAAGTTAGATGAAATACTCGCAGGTATTGAGGGCGTAGTCTTAAGACCTAAAGACCCAGATGTATTCACAAGCCCATACACTGGTGAGATATTGTTTGCTGAGACGGGATTCCTAGATGTTGCGGTGATTCTCTACAGAAGTAATGATGGTAAGATCTTTGGTGCTGTAGGTCCTATATTAACCTACTATGAATTTAAAGGTACTGAGAGGTTAACTGATGAGGAATGGCTCACTAAGTTATTAAGTAGGTCTCCGCCTGGGCTTCCTATCTGGGTAAGTAGTTATAGGTGTGTAAAGCCCTTGACGGCATTCACCTCCCTGTTTTTGGGTTAGTACGTATTAATAAGTTACATAAAGTTAATTAACGCTCTACCGGGTTTTTAAGCGGTTTAATCGTTGAGTAGATCACGTAATAGATATATCTACATTGCGGTTTTGATTCTAATTGCTTTTACACTATATCCCTATACACACTTAACTTACGGGAAGAGCTACATAACCCCTGAAGTCGTTTATGTTGGAGAGAACTTCACGGTAACTATTGAGGTTGTTAATACAGGTGACGTGGTCCTTACAGATGTAGTGCCTACCATAAAGCTCGTACCTGAAGGACTTGCCGAGGTCATAACCGGCCCCACACCCCCTAGAGCAAGCATGTTAAGTCCTGGGGATCGAGTGAACTTCACCTACATACTCAAGGCTATAAGTCCAGGCGATATTGAGGTCTTCTACGAAGTTAAGTATGTAAATTCATACACGCTTGAGAAGCTATCTACAGGGCTGCTTAAGGCGGGAGACGTAACCATTAAGGAGGTTTCCATGTGGGACTTACTAACGAGACGCAACCTTCAATACCTAATACCTTTACTAATACTGAGTACTTTAGGTCTCCTTATATTTACCATATATAGGCGTGGGCCTCTCTTTGGACCTAAGACAGGGCTTAAGACTGGAGGGGTTTCCTGTAAGGATCTAGACAGTCTATTAAAGAGGTTTGTTAAGGTTATTGAGAGTAAACACCGTGAATTAATGGATCTACATAGTAAGTTACGTAGGTTAGTTTTCGGCTATGAGAGTATGCAAGGGCTTGTGGATATGGCTAGAGAGTATGAGTTACTTGCTGGTATAAATGATGAATCTAAATTACCTAGAAAATTCGTAGACACAACTAAAAAGATATATAGTGAAGCCAATGAGGTAGTTAGCAAAATTGAAGGCGTGCTTAATGACTTATTATCTGAGCTAAGAGAATACAACGACTTACTTCTAAAGAAGGACAATATAGAGTGTGTAAACTGTGAGACCCTATCTGAGATTTCTTCAGCAATTAAGGTATATGTTAAGGACTTTATAGAGCGTGAGCTAGACATAACCCTCTTTAGACTTAAGTACTTTAAGTCATCATTTAAGTTCATTAAGGAGGGTAAGGGCCTAAATGAGTACCTAAGCATGTTCTCAAGTAAGAACCCACTAGCACTAGAGGTTGAGGTATTAAGGAAATTTAAGAAATCCTTTAATAACGAGTTAAGTAGGTTAGATAAACATAGTGATGAATGCTTCGATAGGTTCATTAAGTACCTTAATAATGCTCGAGACTTCGTATTTAAGACATTAAGGAAATTCCTTGACTATAGGGTAATAGTTAGTAGGTCATTAGCTAATGTAGAGCTCATTCTAAATAGGCTCAGATATAGGCGGAGGAGATTAAATAGGTATATAGATGACGCCCGCTTAGACATAGCTACTAGGGCACGTGATTTAAGTGAGATATCTAAGTACGGTGCCGAGATACGTAAAGTTGAGGAGACTTCATCAAAAATATATAGTAAAGTAAGTAGGTCATACACTAAGATTAATGAGTTAGATAAGGAGTTAAGAAGTTACGAGCTAATTGTTAAAAAGATTTATAAAGAACTAGTTGGGAAGTACTGGAAACTACGTAGAGGGTTAAAGGGTATAGCTGATGTTAGAGAGGCTAAAGAGCTCTTTACTAAGATGAGGAATCTAACTAACTCTAAGTTAGGTAATTATGTTGAAATAGCTAAGGAGTATGCTGAGTTAAGTAAAGGTATTAGTGATACAGTAAAGGATCTTGAAAGCGAGTTTAGAGGTCTTTTTAATGAGTTAAAAGGAGTGCGTAGATCGATATCTAAGTACGGCTTTAAACCTAAGGTGGAGGATAATGCCTTAGATGTAAACATTAAACACGTGTGCTTAGGTCTTTACGCAGTTTTAAGGAGGGTTCCCGAAGAGATAGATAAATTAAGTATTGGGAAGGAAGATAGTGGCGCTACATGCAGACATATATTTAAGGAGGGCTTTCTAGACCATTACTTTAGGCTTTGGGGTGTTAATGACCGTACCACGTGTCTTAAATCATGCCTAAGTCTACTAAGTAGGTATATGTTTGATTATTCAGTAATGAAACCTGTTAAATGGGCTATGGCCAGCGTAATTGCTGATATAGCAAGTTTAGGTGGTCTCATATTAAAACCTACTAAGATAGCGTTAAGGCTAATTACTAAAATAGCTACTAAAGTAGCCACAAAGGCAGTAATTCACGCACTTGCAACCTCAACATCTTTAGACTTCTTAAGTAGCGTTAAGCCCCCGGTAGTTAATGAAGTCATGGCCCTAATATTCCCGGATCTTAAGGACTATCTAACGAAGGAATTACGTGATGTGATTAGCAATAAGGAAAGTTTAGGTCTCACGAACTTAAGTAAGGAGGATTTAAGTAAGGTGCTAAGTGAAAGATTGCATGGTGTGATCGCTAGATACGCTAGTGAGAGAGGCATTAAAGTGATCGAAATTTACAAGAAGGGTAAGTCTAAGGATGGATACAAATGCGGGTTAAGGGGTGCTGTGCTATATAATCCCTACACTAGGTACGTCGTTTGTATAGCTGAGTGTTTTTGTGATTTAAGGAGGGGGTTATGTAGGAGGGTATTCTCAATTGCTTACAGGATTAATGAATATGGGTACCCTGAAAACATTAAGGAGTTAAGTACGTGTGATTCAGCTGAGTATCTACTTAAGTTAAGGTTTAAGAGTTACTCACGCTAACTGACCACTACTGATTATAAATACATATCTAAGTGATCAGTTAAGCATTAACGTGGGGTAAGTCATGTGTTGCCCGCCTGAGGAGAATGAGGGTGAGGAGGCTAAGGGTAGAAAGGTTAAGATAAGAGTTGAGAGTGAGGAGGCTAAGGAGTTAAAGGAGGTATTTAACGCCATCACTGAATTCGTTAGGAACATCAAGGGGCCCGTGAAGGACTTGATGGAAGTAATCTTGAATACCCTTAAAGGTGACGTACTAGGTGAGGAGGTAGGTAAGTTTTACGTAAAGCTTAAGGAGAGCGGCGTTCCTGAGGACTTAGCTAAGGAGCTAACTAGGAAATTCCTTAATGAGAGATTAATAGTTAGTAAGCTCATTAAGGACATACTTTCAAGAGGAGGCCGTGGAGAATTTAGGGCTGAGGAGATAGAGAAGATAGTCAAGGAAGCTAAGGAAGCACAAAAGGAGCGCCAGTAAAGGTTCAAGAATAATATAATATAGAATAAGTGCTTAAACCCAAGTATTTTTATTACTAAGATTCAATCAATTAGGTGCTTCCAGTAATGTACAGGTGTGTTTAATGAGTGTTGTTGAGGAGCGTATGAGGAGGTTAGAGGAGGTTTTAAGGCTCATATTAGATAAATTAGAGAGAATTGAGAGACTTCTCTTAGCCGTTGATGCTGAGTCTGCCGAGGTTATTAAACTAGCTAGTAAGTTCACTTTACTTCTTTCCTTACCAGCGTCTAGGGCTCTAGACCTAGCTAATAGGGCTGTAAATATCTTTAGGCTTCATGGCGGTATGGATGAAGTTTCTAAAGCTATTATAGAGGCGTTAGTAGTGAAAGATGAGGTAACTATATCCGAGTTAACTAGGCTTGTTAGGTTGGTTAGAGGTTCAGCGTCACGTAGGATAGTTACTGAGAGGATACGTAGGCTTGAGAAAATGGGTTTAGTCATTACTGAGAGGAGGGGTAATAGAGTGTTAGTTAAGTTAAGGGTTTAGGTGTTAAATCATGGGCAGGATGGACAAGATTACCGCCATACTCCATGCGGGCTACCCTCTACTCAAGCTTGCTTTAGTTCTCCTGATCTACTACACTCCTCTAATCATTAAGATGGGGCTACTTAGGAGGTGGTGGTCTTGGAGATTTAAGAGAAAACTAAGGGGCTATGGGCTACCTAATGAACTAGTAAAGGCCCTTAACGATAAGTACGTAGGCGAGCTCAAGGTGGTCACTAACCCGTTTAAATTGTTTAAGGTCTTCAGGAGGTAAGTCGGTTCGCGGCCTCCAACATCACTAATCAGGTGTACGACAGAACGACCCCACCCAGCTTACAGGGTTTATATCTCGCTTAATTTATTTTTAATTTGAGGTTAAGGCGGTTTTAATGGTGTTGTTCCCTATTGACTATAGTGATAGGAAGCCCTTAGGTAAGACCGGTGAGAAGATTTCTGCTATAGGTATCGGGACTTGGGGTATTAGGGATTATAGGAGGGCTGAAGAGGCTTTAGTACGTGCTGTTGAGCTAGGTCTCAACATGATAGATACTGCTGAGATGTATGATAACGGTAGGGCTGAGGAACTTGTTGGTAGGGTTGTTTCTAGGGTTGGTCGTGATAGGGTCTTCATAACTACTAAGTTAATGCCTAAACACTTTATAGATAGGTACAAAGTCATTAAGGCAGCTAAGGCTAGCTTACGGAGATTAGGTATTAGGATGGCGGACTTAATACTAATCCATTGGCCACACCACATCCTAAGTATTGCTCAGCAAATTAGGGCTCTTGAGGTACTTATTGATGAGGGCTTAACTAGGTACATAGGCGTAAGTAATTTCAATAGATCAGACCTTGAGGAGGCTCTAACATCTATGAGGAAGTACGAGATAGTTGTTGACCAAGTTAAATATAGCATCTATGATAGGGATGTGGAAAATACGTTGCTTCCTTATGTTATTCATGAAGGAATAACTATCCAAGCGTATACACCATTAGAGAGGGGTGTTGTTGCTTATGATGGTAAGCTTAAGGCTATAGGCTCTAAGTACGGTAAGTCAGCCGTTCAGGTAGCCCTTAATTTCCTAATATCTAGGCCTTACGTAACGGCCATACCTAAGACTGAGAGAAGAGAGAGAGTTGATGAATTTAAGAGTGCGTTAGGTTGGAGGTTAAATGCTTCAGACATTGAGTTTATCGAAAATAAGCTGTATTAACTTACTGGATTACTTTAAACACGGTAGTGTAAATGTCCAGTAAGGTTCTTGGGATTATCGTAGCATTCATAGATGAGATTGCGATAGCTTTAGGTATTTTAGCCGTTATTCTCTACTTTCTTTACACTTACTACGGATTTAGTCCGCTAGCCATGACTTCCATAGGTGCTATAGTCGCTGTATTAATAGCTATAGTGATATATAAGGTAGTTAAAGTACATAGGGTTAAGCCTAAGGCAGGTATTGAGGAGCTTAAAGGTATGGTAGTTACTGTTATTGAAGACATAAACCCCTACGGTAAAGTAATGGTTTTCGGCGAGATATGGAAGGCTAGGTCAGTTGATAACTCATTTATTGGTAAAGGTGAGAGGGTGATTATTGAGAATGTCGATGGGTTAACACTAATAGTCAGGAAGGTTAAGTACGCCAAGAATTTATGACCTTCAGCACTTCTTCAACAGCTTCCTTAACTCTTAAGAAGATCTCTGATGAGTCCCTGGTCTTTTCCTCACCTATTGCTCTGTCAAGACGATCAGTAATGTCCTTAGGTATACCATCAATTAACCCAACGACACATGCTATCATGGCTTCAGCAGATCTCTCACCATAACCCCCACCACCAAGACCTAAAAAGGGCATGTTTAACTCCTTGCTTAACTCCTTAAGAGTTAACGTGACGAATCTATATGTGTTAGTACTTAACCTTAACCCGCCGAGTAAATCATCTTTATGTCCATCAACACCTAACTGAGCTATGAGTAGCTTAGGTCTGTACTTAAGTATGGCTCTAGGCACTACCTCCTTAAAAGCCCATTGGTAGGTCTCATCAGCGGTGCCCGGAGGTAACGGTATGTTTAGTGAGTAGCCATAGCCTGGGCCCTCACCCAGTTCAGCAACATCGCCTGTCCCTGGATAGAACCATGGCGCCCTCATATGGAAGCTTATCGTGAGTACGTTAGGGTCCTTATAGTATATTGCTTGCGTACCATCACCGTGATGCACATCTATATCAACTACAGCTATCTTATTAACACCGTACTTCTTCCTAGCGTACTCTATGGCTATCGCTACATCATTGACGGGGCAAAAACCCGCGGCTCCCTCCCTCTTAGCGTGATGCAGTCCTCCGAAGGGCTGGTAAGCTCTACGTAACTTACTCTCCATGACTAGCTTTAATGCCTTAAGGGTTGAGCCAGCGACCAGTAGGGTGTCCTCAAAAACGCCTTCGTAAGCTATGGTGTCTCCATAATCAAGTAAGCCGTAACCTAACTCAGAGGATCTCTTGAGGAACTTAATGTAGTCCTCATCATGAACTAGACGTAAGTATTCCTCATCACATGGCTCACCCTCAATAATAATTACCAAACTTTCAAGGTCAGTCTCAGTAAGTAGCTCCCTAAACCTCCTCATTCTCTTCATCCACGTAGGCCATAAGTCCTTAGGGGAAAAGAAAAACTCCTTAAACCTATCATGCCATACCACGTAAAGTGAACACAACTAATACCCCCGCTATTAGGTAGTACTCACTGAGTAATTACTTTATAAGTACATTAGTGCTAGTGGAGCACCTAAGATTACATTTTTATCCCTAGTATCACCATCTATTAAAGGTGCTGTACTAAATGCTTAAGATATCCGACCGAATTAGAAGTATTAAACCATCACCACATAGGGCGTTAATAGCGCAGGCAGATGAAGACAGAAGGAAGGGTTATGACGTAATTAACTTTACGGCAGGTCAGCCGGGACTCCCTCCGATGCTTGATGCGGTTAAGGCATTTATTGATGAGTTCCTTAAAGACCCCTTCAAACACTCAAAATACCTACCGACGCCTGGTCTTTATGATCTTAAGGTAGAGATATGTAAGGATTTAAAGAAATATGGCGGTGTCAACGTAGTTCCTGAGGAGGTCTTAATAACTGCCGGTGGTGTTGAGGCCATTAATTTAGCGTTAAGCGTAGTTACTGATCCAGGCGATGAGGTCTTCTTCCTAGACCCATGCTATAGTGTTTATTGGGGCTTAGCTAAGTACCTAGGTCTTAAAGTAGTTTCATGCCCCCAAACAATAGATAGGGAGTTCCAGCCAGACCCTGAATGTATTAAGGAGAAAATAACATCAAGAACAGTAGCGATATTGTTCGCTAGCCCCGATAATCCAACAAGCCGCATTATTGATGTGGAGGTCATCAAGACTATGGCTGATTTAGCTATGGATAAAAAGGTATGGTTCATATATGATGAAGCATACAAGCATATAGTCTATGAAGGTAACCATGTATGGATACATAATTACGGCAACATAAGGGACTTCTTGATAAGCATTAACTCATTCTCTAAAGACTTAGCAATACCTGGGTTTAGGATAGGCTATGTTTACGGGCCTAAGGAGGTCATTAAAGAGATGACTAAGTTAAAGGGTTTCACATCAATAACTACGCCAACACCATCACAATACCTAGCCTACTACTACCTAAGTAGAGGTCTTAAGGAGAGATACTTGAATTACGCCTTAAGCGTTTATAGGGAGAGAAAGGAGGTTATGGCTGAAGCATTAAGAAAGTACCTACCTGAGGCTAAGTTCATTAGACCTAAAGCAAGTATGTACTACTTCCCAGACATATCAAATTACCTTAACAAGCTCGGTATGGACGATGTGAAGTTCTGCTATGAGTTAGGTAAGATAAAGCACGTATACATACTACCAGGCTCCATATTCGGTCCCTCAGGTAAAGGTCACGTAAGAATAACATTCGTGACCCAGCCACCGAATAGAATTGAGGAAGGAATTTCACGAATTAATGAGTATTTAAGGGAGAGAGGGGCTTTATAAAGAATCATACCACATTTTTTAAAGTTATTACCTCACCTATGCTGTTCATATGTAAGTAACTGTATATACCTAAGGTTTTTATTTTTAAACTTATAGTGTTACGTGAGTGGTGGTTCTTATGGTCATCAGACCTAAGATGAAAGTTATTAAGGTAGTTTCCAAGCTTGAGGAAGGCTTTAAGGTAGTATCTAAGGCTGACGGACATACAATAATTCAGGACCTACCTAAGCCTTTAGGCGGTGCTGATAGCGGCCCAACACCTACGGCCTTAATACTGGCTTCCTTGGCTGGCTGTATATGTATCGTAGCTAGATTCCATGCTGAGAGGAAAGGCATTAAGATTGAGGATATGGAGGTCACGGTAAGTGGCGAGTTCGATCCTAGAGGCTTTGCTGGTGAGGATGTTAAACCCGGGTTCCAGAAGATTGAGGTTGAGGTAAAGATAAAGAGCCCGAATACTGAGGAGGAGATTAAGAAGTTCATAGAGTTTGTAGAGAAACACTGCCCGATTGAGGACACCGTAGTCTCACCAACTAAGGTTGAGGTAAAGATCACTAAAGTCTAAACTCATTAACTAACCATAACACCTATTTTTAAGTCTCTAAACCAAAATCTTCTGGGTTAGTTATTCATGGGGGACCTCCTAATTAGGAATGGTTTAGTTGTTTTACCTTACGGAGTCTTTAAGCTTGATATACTGATTAGGGATGGGGTAATTACGGCTTTAGGTAAAGGGTTGAGTGCTAGTGGTGTTGATGTTATTAATGCTTCAGGAAAGTACGTGTTCCCTGGTATCGTTGATGAACATGTACATATGAGAGAACCTGGTCTCACCCATAAGGATAACTTTACTAACGGCACTATGGCCGCTGCAGCGGGTGGTGTAACTACGGTTCTTGAAATGCCTAATACCCTACCTCCTGTCGATAATGGTAAGGTACTTACTAATAAGGCGAAGCTTTTAGAGCCTAAGGCGTATGTGGACTTCGGTCTCTACGGGGTTATTCACGATAGTAATATCCATGAGTTTGAAGACTTAGTTAGTGCTGGCGCTATAGGCTTCAAGATATTTATGGGTCCTACAACAGGTAATATACCACCACCCGATGATGGATCCCTTTACGAGGCTATGCTTAAGTCAGCTAAGTTAGGGGTTCCGCTAGCCTTCCATGCAGAGAATTACGCATTAGTTAAGTACTTTACGGAGAAGGTAAGAAGGTCGGGACGTACGGATCTTGAGGTGCATAACGATTCTAGACCACCCATATGCGAGGAGGAGGCCATCCAGAAACTCATACTTTACTCAAGAAAGACTGGTGGGAAGGCCCACATAGTTCATATGAGTGCTGGCGGTGGTGTTAGGCTTTTGAGGGTAGCTAGGGGGGAGGGTATTAACGTAACTGGTGAGACAAACCCCCACTACCTACTGCTCACTAAGGACGATTATAGAAGGTACGGTGTTTTAATTAAGGTTAACCCACCCATTAGGGGTAAGGAAGATCAGGAAGAGCTTTGGAGAGGTGTTCTTGATGGTACAATAACGGCTATAGGTTCAGACCACGCGCCTCACTCAGCTAGTGAGAAAAGTGGTGATGTATGGAGTGCTGCTTCAGGGTTCATAGGTGTTCAGACGTTATTCCCACTAATGCTTGATCAAGCCCTAAGAGGCAAGTTACCGTTAACTTACATACCTAAGTTAATGTCTGAAAACCCAGCTAGGTTATTCGGTCTATACCCTAAGAAAGGTACTATAATGGTTGGTAGCGATGGTGACTTAGTGATAGTTGATCCTAATGCTAAGACCGTAATTAAGAAGGAGGATATATATGCTAAGTACCCATTAACACCGTTCATAGGCTGGAAATTGAAGGGAAAGATAATATACACTATACTGAGGGGTGAGGTTATAGCTAAGGAGGGTAAGGTCATCGGTAAGCCTAGAGGGAGGTGGTTAAGACCTATTAAGGGCTGAAGGTTTAGTTAAGAGAAAAGGGCTCGTTTGGAGCCGCGGCCGGGATTTGAACCCGGGACCTCCGCCTTTCTAGGTGTCCTACGTACCAGGGCGGCGCTCTACCGAGCTAAGCTACCGCGGCATCTAGAGATAGTTACGTCTCCTTGACTTTATAACTTTTATCTCCCTACAGGTAATCAGTTTAAAGTACCTTCTTAACCTCAATTACCGGATCGACAGGTGGTTGCCCTAGAACCTTCTTAACTATCTCCTTAACTACCTCAGCACTTGGTGCTTCCCACCAACATATGCCCATGCCCTCCTCATTAACCCACGTACCGTAGAAGGTTACGTCTGGATAGTCCTTAAGTACCTCAAGGAACTTCTTCCTAATCTCAGCTAATTGCTCCTTACTTAACTTAGGCAACTTACCTTTCTCAGTGAAGTGGAAGACTATAATTAATGGCATACTCCCACATGTACATATTTACGAGTCTGGGTTATATCTGGTTAAGACCTTAGTTAGACCTGCTTACCTCTTTGAGGTACTTCTTTAGACCTACGTAAAGTAGCGGGAGTATTAAAGTTGCTTCACCATAAATAACGCATCTCTTAGCGCCTTCCTTAACCTTACCCCAACTTATAGCTTCCCTAACATGGGCGCCGCTTAAGCTACCATCCCACTCAACTGCCGTGGTTATGTAGACAGCGTAGTCGAGACCACCCTTAAACTGATTCCACCATATCGCGTGGTGTTTACTAATACCACCACCAATTATTAGCGCACCTGTCTCCCGTGAAGCGAATACTATGTCTGATAACTTACTCATATCCTTAAACAGGTTTATCTTAAAGTTAAGGAATTGTGACTGAATGAAAAGCTGGGTTCCGAATGCTCCATCAACAATGCCTGGAACAAATATAGGAATCTTATGCTTGTAGGCAGCCCTTAAAATAGATTTCTCATCATTTATTAAAGCCCCAACCTCCCAAAGTAACTCATAAACACTCCACTCGCTCCTTGATTTTAATACGCTCACTAGTCTCTCCTTAACGAAATCCTCAATAACCTTACCGTAATTCTCGATAGGTATGAATATATTCCCAAGCCTATGAATACCCTTTCTTCTTAACTCGATGTCGTTAGCCTCAAACACACCCCTATAGTACTTGGATAAGGATTTAGCTATGTCATGATCTATAGCTCCGCAAGTAGTTATTACTACGTCAAATAATCCGTCGTTGATCATCTGCGCTATAAGGCCCCGAACACCTGTGGAGACTATGTTGCCTGTAAAAGCTAAGAACTTAGTGACCCCTCCCTTACTAACCATTTCAGCAAGTATCTTACAGCCTTGAACTAAGTAAGCGCTAGTGAAGCCATGGGTCTTTTCATAAATATCGATAAGTTCTTTAACACTTAAGTCCTCATCAATAAATACGTCAATAACCTCTTCTAATTTCTCACCCAATAATAACACCGGAAGCATTTAGGATAAGGGCACTAAAAACAATTACTTATCAAGGAGTTATGGGAGTTCCCCTTCTAGCAGATTCCTCAGCGAGTGAGAGTATCTTTAAGGTCTCTAAGGCATCAATACCCTCAGCAATAAATTTCTCGCCCCTAATTATGGAGTTTATAAAGTGACTTAACTCTAACTTAAGGGGTTCTTGATACGGTTTATTAGGTATAAATGTACCTTCATTATTCTCTATAACAACCTCTTGAGTTATGTAATTAGCTGTTATTAAACCGTCAGTACCTAACACTCTGAGCAACCTAATCTTCTTAGGTGTTAACCAGTTAGTACTTACGTAAGCTACTATATCACCTTCAAGCCTAAGGAGAAGTTGGGCGAAGTCATGTAATTCAGCCTTACATTTCCTAAGCTCACAATATACTTGAATGACTTTACAGCCTAAGATAAACCTAACTACATCAACGTCGTGTATACCTAAATCGTAAAGTACGTTGACATCCATTATTCTTAGAGGTCTTGGTGAAACTCTCTCTGAATACATAGCTAGTATCTTACCCACCTTGCCCTCACTAACCAGTTTCTTGGTATATGTTACTGCTGGGTTAAACCTCTCTATAAAGCCAGCCATTAACCTAACGCCCCTATCCTTAGCTAACTCAACTAACTCCTTAGCTAAACCGTAGTTAGCTGTAAGTGGTTTCTCAATAAGTATATGGATACCTGATTCAATCATGAACTTAGCTACTTCATAATGAACTGAGGTCGGTACACATATACTTACAGCATCAACATCGTACTTAGTCACGTCACGGTAGTTAGTTGAGTAGTTTACATGGTATCTCTTGGCCATACTTCGAGCCCTCTCCTCATTAACGTCGGCTATAAACGCTAACTCAGCTTCAGGTAACTCACTATAGACCCTAACGTGATTTCTACCCCAAGCACCTACCCCTATGACACCTACTCTAAGAACCATATCACTTCAGCCTTAGCAACTTCCTTAAGCTCTCCCCGAAAGGCTTGTAAGCAACCCCCTTCTCAGTAACTATACCAGTAACTAGTTCGGGGGGTGTTATATCGAAGGCAGGGTTAAGTACTGGTACGTTAGGTACGGTGATTAAGTGCTTTTTAAGTACCTTCCTAACCTCATCGGGGTCCCTCTCCTCAATAACCACGTCCTCAACTCTACTCTTAGGATCTATTGTTGATGTTGGCGCCACCGCGTAGAAGGGTACGTTATGCCTCGCTGCTAATACGGCTATGGTGTATGTACCTATTTTATTAATTACGTGACCCGTGAGTAATATCCTATCAGCACCTACGAATACCTTATCCACAAGCCCCTTACTCATTACGTAACCAACCATGTTATCCGTGATTAGTGTTACCGGTATACCCTCCTTCATTAACTCCCAAACCGTTAGTCTCGCACCCTGAAGTACAGGCCTAGTCTCTGTAGCTATTACCTTAATCTTCTTACCCTGCATCCAAGCACTCCTAATGACACCTAACGCTGTACCGTAGCCTGCCGTAGCTACAGCACCAGCATTGCAGTGAGTTAGTATCGTGTCCCCATCCTCTATAAGGGAAGCACCTATATCGCCCATACGCTTATTTACCTCTATATCCTCATTAAGTATCTTTAATGCTTCATTAACAATAGCTTTCTTAAGTTCATCAAGGTTGGTAATTCCCTTACCCTTCTCTCTTATGAATTTCTTCATTCTCTCTATGGCCCAGAATAGGTTAACCGCTGTAGGTCTAGTCTTCCAAAACCTATTTGCTGCGTACTCAGTTCTCTTAAGTAATTCATCAATACTTCTTGACTTATAGGCAGCAACAGCTATACCTAAAGCAGCCATAACGCCTATGGCTGGAGCACCCCTAACCTCCATGTTCTCTATGGCTTTAGCAATACGTTCAACATCATCACTCTCCCTATAAACCTCTTGGAAAGGCAGTAGCGAAGTATCTAACCACCTTACCTTACCATCAACCCACTCGATAGGTTTTATCTCCATAAATCACACCTTTAAGTATTTACCTCCTTAGTAAATTAAGTTTATAGGTTAACAAGTAATTAAGGGGTGGCTACCTCAGTGATTAAGGTAGTAATTAAGGACGTACCTGAAGTGGTTGAGGGTGTTAATGAGGCGTCAAGGTTAGGTATTGGTAGGGTGGATAAACTCAGTGGTAAGTACGTAGTTGATGTTATTGAAGCCGCATTCATTATTCAGACAGGTAGGGGTGAGGTCGTAGATTCTTCAGGTAAGAAACTTAGTGTGGGAGAACTATTCACGATGTATAGTAAGAACATTAATGATTGGGCCAAATTCGCTGTTTATTATGACTTAAGGATGAGAGGTAGGAGAGTGAGGATGGGCTTTCAAGAGAATGACTTAATAGTTGAGTACGGGAGTGAGAAGATAGCCGTATTCGTTACTGAGGAGAATAACCCTATAGCTGTGAGTAAGCTTCTTGAGTGGGTTAAGTACGCTTTGAGTAAGGACCTTAAGCCTATATTAGCTGTTGTTGATATGCATGGAGACATAACTTATTATGAAGTACTTGAGACCAACCTAGTGAATATTGGTTAGTGCCTACTCGTACTCCCTCCATACATGGCCGCACTTAGTGCATTTGTAAAACGTTGTTGCTGGTTCGTCAGCTCTCCTGGTCTGTATCATCCAGTAATAAGCCTCATCATTACCGCACTTAGGGCAGGTAACTCCCTTAATCTTAGGTAGAGTTCTAGGCATTTTCCCTGGCTCTAAAACAATTATCTTCTCCTTCTCGGAATGAGTTATCCTTGTTGAGAATACATAACCACCTGAAGAAACCTCCTTAATAAACCCGCACCTAGTGCATACAAGAACCCTCTTGCCCCCAACATTCTTAGGTATCATTATGCTACCGCACTTGGGGCAGAACTCCACCATATTCATCACCACATACTAGGTTAGTGTATTGTTAACAGGGCTTTTAAACCCATTCCCCAGCAGAGATTAAGGCTACATACTCCTTAAGCACCTTACTTAAAACCTTAATAACCTCATTAACCCTGTCATAAAACTCTTTCTTAATACCAGTTAGGTCATTAAGAGATATTTCCTTACCATTCTCTATAGCCTTAGTCACTTCCTCATCACATAAAGATACTTTAAACCTCATGTACTTTAAGTAAGTCATTAACCTTAGATCCCTTAAGTTAATTACGTCATCCCTACGCAGTAAGTAGACCTTCTCTAAACCCTTAACCCCCCTAATAGAGGCTAAGAGAACGTAGTCGTCATGACATAACATAACAAGTATTCTAGCCTCTTTTTTAACCCGTTGCTTACCTGTGGAGAAAATTACCCACCTCTAACATTAAGTTACTTAAGCTTCTCTTGAACGACCTTCATTAACTTATTCACGTCTCTCTTAATGCTCTCAAGAACCTCATTAAATACCTCACCTACTTCCCTATTACCATCACTAACTATTCTAATTCTTAACTTACCTACGAGTGGGTGATCAATCGTGTAGAAGGCTATAGATACGTTTGGATGCCTTAAAGCCATCTTAGCCACTAAATTACCTAACGTATGGTCTTCACCCTCAACTTCAATCTCGATCTCTTTCTCTGTCCTCTTTAGTACATTGATTTTAATTAGTTCTTCAGCCACCTTATCTCCCCTTAACACGGTATATTTAGGTTTAAATCTATTTATGAACTAGCCTCTTCAGAACCTCCCTAAGCACCTCCTTCCATTGCTTCTTAACTAGTAACCTATGACCTTTCTCAATAACGTAGTCCATATCCTTCAATATCTCTATGACTGTAAACGGGTCTGACCCCATCAGTACTGAAAGCGCCGTTACTAACTTCTTAGCTGATGCTGACGCCTTAGGCTTATAAAACACTAACTCTTCTAACCTCTTAGCAACCTCGGTAGCGTACTTCACTAACGTATCCATGGGTGCGTTAGTCCTTATGACCTCACCATCAATTTCAACTTCATAGCCACTATGTTTAAGTATGACCCTAAGTGCGTCAGGGATGAATGGCTTACCTACGGTCTTCATTAACTCACTAACCGTTATTCCAGTATGCGTACCTTGCTTAACACCCTTACCTCTCAACCTCTTTAGCTCTAGAACTACCCTGTCTATTCTCGATGGTGGGGCATCTATCTCTATAACTAAGTTCTTACCCTTAAGCTCCCACTTAACATATCTCCCTTTAACCACGTTGCTCACAAGTAACTCATTGATTAAGTCTAGACATTCATCCTTAGATCTACAGGAAATCCTCAGGGTCTTCCTCATGAGGTAAACCTACTTAGTAATTATATAGTCATAAGCTATCTTCCTCCTCTCTACATTACCGCATTCAACGCACTTAAGTAGTTCCTCACCAATCTTAATGAGTCTGCCACCACACTTACTACAGTGGGATATGACTACACCTAACTTAATGTCTCTTATAGAGAGTAAGTAAGGTATTGAGTTATTAAGTACTTTAGCCTTAATAACATCACCTACCTTTACGGCGTCATGCATTGACTGTACATACTTACTAGATACTTGAGATATGTGGAGAACCCCTGTATATGTATGTTTTATCCTCCTTAACGCGTGATCATACATTATCTTAACTATAGCAACTTCATCACTGACTTGAACAACTATCCCATGAACTATTAAGCCTTGCCTAGGTACGAAGGGCCCACCATGTACTTTCTTAACCTTAACTACTCTATTAACCATGTCATACTGAACATACCCAAGAACAGCCGCCCTAACTATGCCATTATCTTCGTAAGTACCCTCACCAGACATGAATTCCTCAATAACACAGAGCTCAGACCCAGGCACTACTGTTTTGCCCTCCTTCATGGAGTGTACCTAACTATTAACTCCTATAGACCTCATTTAAACTTTCCTTCAGTCCTAACATACATAAATAAATCAACATCTACGTAATGAATTCTTTTCCTATGCTTATTTAACATAGCTTTTATGGGGAACCTATATGTTTTTATTAGTTCAGCCTTAAAGCCGTAGTAATTAGCTAACTTAATTAGGTACTGCCTACTCTCCTCTACAGACTTATGTAGACTATAAACAACGTTACTAATCTTGAATGCTGTGATTAAGAATTCAGTATCAGCGCCCCTCCTATACACACCAAATGGTGGGTTCTGAATCACAGTATCACACCTAATACTTAACTCCTTAACGTCCGCCTGTATGAAATCAATGACCTCTATGTACTGGCGTATATCTTCATCTACACCTAGTTTTTTAAGCCTAATTACGTGCCTAGTATCTAGGTCGATACCCACAACATGCTTAGCTCCAAGTATGGAAGCTCCGATAGCTAATCTACCACTACCAGTACCTAAGTCAGCAACAACCTTACCTTTCACATCACCGTTCATAAAGGCTATCCATAAGATATCAGCAGCTATACTTGCTGGCGTTACGTACTGCTCTAAGGACTCACTAGGTCTATCTAGGTATTCGGGTATTCTCTCAAGTATTAGCTCAAGATCCTTTTTCCTCATAATCACCACGGGAATATGTACCTACCTAAATCACCAGTAAGTACCATCTTAGCCTCGCCAGGCGTCAGTACGGGCTTTTCGAATCGACCTAAATCATCAATAGCAACCCTAGGGCATGAAAACACTACGTAGACATTGAAGTCTGAATTATCTATATCCCTTAGTAACTCTTCATTCACGTACTTAGAGCTAATAAGGACGTACTTCTTGCCGCGGTCCTTAAGTAATTTAATTACTTGGTTAACTAACCCAGTTCTCCTTTGTCCCTCAACTCCGTTAATCAATACCCAAACATCACCATCAATAGCCTTAGACATCTTAAAGTATCTAATTTGGAGTAATTTCCTTACCTCATTACTTACCTCCCGTACTGAACCATTGTATGGGTCAACATGAAATACTGGTCTATCTAGGTAAGCCAGCCCAGCACCTAACGCGTGAAATTTACCGCCAGCTATAACGATGATACCTAAGGGTTCTTTAGACTCCATAGTTCTTGGTTTAGGGTAGTAACAACCGAAAATGACTTTGCTTTCATCGCGATTTAGAATGCTGAAGCCATTGAGGCTTAAGTAGTTAGTGAGTTCATCGGCTAAGTCCATATGTTGCTGTGTTGTATAGATTATTAGTGAGCTCACGTTATTAGCCCTAATTAATCTGATTAAGAGTTCTTTGTCTTCATCACTTAAGGTTAACTTACTCTCTAACTTAACATATATTGTTGGTATCTTACTCCCATAATGGTACGGGTAAGGTTCATGACCTATATGTATAAGCCCATCAACACCTAGCTCCCTAAGTAGATCCAGATGCAGAACGCATGAACCAAATATGTATTCATTAATGACCACGTAATTAATATCGCTTCTTAAACCCTTCATGACGTTAAGTACTTCATTAATGTACCCCTTAACACCTTCGGGTATCTCTACGGCTATGAGGCTACCTTCCTTAAAATTGCTTAACCACTTCCTTAAGGTGTTTAAATTAAGTCTATAGAAGTCCCAAAAATTACTTCTTTTCTTCATTACCTTTACTCCTTACCTCAAGTATCTCTATAGCTGTCTTAACAGGTAACTTAGATGAGGCCCTCTTAGCAGCTTCCTTCAGATGGTTTATGAAGCTCTTCATACTCCTAATCTCTATTATAATTGTGCCGGGGAATACTCTAGCAGCGGTACCTATGGGCTTACCGAAAGCCAGTCTCATACCGTCCTGAAGCCTATCAGCGCCCGCGAAGGCCATCATCTTATTCTCCCTGAGCACGTGGTGAGGGTATGTCCTGATTATGAGCGTGTAGTTCATATCACCTATATTCCTTGATAGGTACTTATGGGCCATAACTCTAGCGGCTTCTAAGGCGTTATGCCTTATCTGCGCTGCCTCAATAGCTTTAAGGTAGAGTATGCAGTCATAGTTAACGTGCGGGTTGCCCATAACGAACTTAGATATCTTAGGTGGTGGGACACCCTGAATATACTCTCTTCTAGTATATGGTGGCTTCTTTAGCTCCGTATAGCACCTTGCAGGTCTTAAGGGCATTACCAACACCTCATTCCAGGTGTCTATGGTTAGTAAGTAACTAAGGCTTATAAAACTACTTACGGGCCGTTCTAAGTACGTAAAGGAGTGTTTTAAGTAGCCTATATATAGTGGTTACCTCGCCCTTCCTTAGCGGGTATAGCTTAATAAACCTATTAAACACTATCTTAGCCTTATCCTTATACCTATCATCTAAGGGTAGTTGATTAAGCACTTGCTCAAAGTACTTATTGAGTATGTCTAAGCGCTTAACATCAGGTAAGTACCTCCTCTTAACACCCCTATATCTCCACGTTAAGTAAAGGATCACGGCTACGGCGTGAGATATGTTCATTACATTATACTCAGGGTTTCCTGGTATGGTTATTACTGCCGTACACTTCCTTAACTCATCACGTGTTAACCCAACACTCTCTCTACCAAAGACTAATGCAACCTTACTATACCTCCTAAACACCTCCTCAAGTATTTCAGGGGGTTCTGAATGCCTAAGTACATCATCCTCGTCACTGGACTTAGCTGATGTGCATAAAGAAATCTCAACATTCCTTAAGGCATCATCAAGTGAGTCAACAACCCTGACAACCTTAATTAGATCTGAGCCCTTAGCAGCAAACTCCACCACCTCAGGATCGTCAATGTTAAATCTAGGGTTAACTACGTAGATATCGTAAACCTCGAAATTCTTACATAACCTAAGTATGAAGCCAAAATTAATACGTCCCTCAGGCTCTACAAGCACTAATCTAACACTCATTAACACACCTATAAACAGCTATATCCTCAAAGAAGATATGCTTTAACGACTTAAGAACACATTTAAACCCTACCCTACGTAGCTCATTTAGGGCCCTCTCTACATTACTTAAGGATGAAAGCACCACATACAGGTAACCATCACACTTAAGTAACTTACTTAACTCCTCAACAACCCCGCATAGAACGTTGATACCATCACGACCACCGCACCAACTAATATCTAACCAATCATCACTACCTTCACAAGGTAGGTATGGAGGGTTAAAAACTATTAGATCAAAAAGTCTTGATACCCTAATCATCGAAGCTCCGTGACCTTGAATAACGTCTATAGTGTTTAACCTATTCATTAAAGAGTTAATTAGCGTGTTATATGCAGCATGTGGTGATATGTCTATAGATATTACCTTAGCGCCGTAATGCGCTAAAACCAGACTAGCTAGACCAGAACCTGAGCCTATCTCTAATGCCTTAACCCCACTTAACGAGCCCCTTAGGTCACTTAATACAGCATCGATTAGTAGGTAAGTATCATCTGATGGCAGGTAAACACATTCATAAACATCAATCACTAACTTAGAACTACCTAAACTTATGTTTAAGCCCTTGATACAGACCTCCTTACTTGGTCGATAATACTCCTTAACTCTACAGCCGATAGCTGAATCACCCTCTTATCACGTACTACTTCACTTATAAAGTCCTTCATATCTATACCATATATTTCCTTAACACACTTACTAAGCACTTTACTAGCTAGTTTCAATCTATGTGAGAAAGCACACTTAATTAATGGTTCAGCAATACTTAACTCCTTTAAGTCAAATCCTTCCTTCTTCTTCAGTACTATAAGTTGTGAAAGTACTTGGGGCTTAGGGATGAAGTTACTAGGTCTAAATACTGGTCCTTTCTCTTTATAGGTGAATATATCGGTAAGTAAAGTTATTTTTCCGTAAACCTTACTTCCTGGCTTAGCATCTAATCTCTTAACGACATCGTACTGCAGTACTAGTATGGCTAAATCCATATGTGACTTAAGAAACGCTAAAATCAAGGGACCTGTAACGCCGTAAGGTGCGTTAGAAACTAGGGCCTTAACCCTTACGGAATTTATGAGTTCAACCCCATCACCAATGACTAGGTCAACATTAGTTAATCCCTTCAGGCATTCTTTTAACGCTATATTGGCTAGTATCTCATCTATCTCAACGGTAATTACGTACCTAAAGTTCTTGGCTAAGAAGTATGTAAGAGTACCTAAGCCGGTACCAACTTCATAGACCTCATCAATATTGAATTGTCTACAAGTGTTAACAACGCTGTCAATTAACCTACTACTAACAACGAAATGCTGGCTTAACCTCTTCTTTATCTTAAAGCTGTACTTCCTAAGAACGGTTAATGTCCAAGACCTTAAATCCCTATCGATACTTAAACACATCAGTACTTAACCAAGGGACCTTTATGTTATAATAAAGTATTAGGCTAAATTGATAGGATTTTATATAGTCTTTCTAAGTACCTTAGAGCTATAGCATTTGGTGGGGCATTTGGTGGGGGCTCAATAAATATATAGTACTTCTCCTCACCACGTAGCTCAAGGAGTATCCTATCAACTATGACTTTAACAGGATCATTTATCTTTACCCTATTCTGTATATCCTCAAAGGACCTAAACGGGCTCTTCTTCCTTTCCTCAAGGACGAGCCACATAGACTTCTTACCTATTCCCGGAAGTAACTCAAATGCATGGAACCTTATAGTGATAGGGCCGGCCCTATTGAAGAACTCAACAAAGATTTTCTCATTCCTTAACACTAACTTCCTAACCACCTCAGGTAAGTTTGCCTTAGCTACAGAGGTTAAGTCAGCATACATGAGTCTCTCATTAAATACGTATTCAACTTTATTCCTAACTCCATGAAGACCTATAAAAACCTCCTCACCTATCTGTAGGTCAACACCTCTCTTAGGATAGAACTCAACTAATGTGAAGAACTTCGTACCTATAGCCTGGGCTATAGCCCTAACCCTATGTTGTGGGTGCCTGTCTACAGGGTTACCTGTAGGCATGTAATCAAGTACGACGGCGTAGTCATCAGGTATGGTGAACTTCCTTTCCCTTCTTCTAGAAAGCAAAAGCCTTACACCTATGTATTGATTACGTAGAAGTAAGTAAAATACCTGTTAGCTAACCGTTAGATAACGAACCTTACTTCATTAGTAATTTACGGCAATTACATATGGAGTTAATGGTCTCTAGAATCTCCTTGAGAATCTTTTCATCAGGTATCTTAGGCTCGAAAGCATTAATTACTTGAAGTAACTCATCCATAGTTCTCGGGCAGTTGTTAACTATTAAGACCCTAGTGAAGTCACTTATCTTGAACTTCCCCAACTCCTTAAGGGCTTTCTCATAATCCTCACATATAGGTATCCTCCTTAAGTAATCCATAACTCTTAAAGCAACTGAAGAAAGCTCAGTCTTCTTATGGAGTTCCTCAAGTAGCTTTAATGTCTCACCATAAGTTAATGGTCTCTCTAACTTACTCTTTTCAGCCGTCATGCGAAACACCTATTAAGAAGGTTTTATATTTGCTAAACCACCTACAGGTCTTAAGTGCTCAGGTCTTATGAATAGAACCTTTCTCTTCTTACCTAGATAGACCTCAACTATGTATGCCTTACCCCTCTTACCTATTATAGTCCCTGTCTTACCCACATACCTACTGTGAGGCATGCCCTTATGTATGGCTGGATTAGGGACTATGTGTACTTTCTCACCTACCTTATACTCAATCATGAGTAGGCTAAGCGAGGGTACAGCACCTCTCTCCCTTATGTGTTTCCTCAAGAGCTTCCTCGTCCTATGCCTAAAGCCTCTAGGTGCCTTAACCATAGCGTACACCTATGGTTTACACTAAGATGTAGTGTTGTCTAACTCTTTAAAATATTTATGAAACCCACACAACATCTAACTCAAGAACCTTAACATCACACCCAAGGACTTCAGCAAAGCTAGGTCTAGTCCTTCCTTTATCACCATGGAGTAACTCCTTGATATATAAGCCCCCCTCAGCATGTATTAAGAACTCAGCTATGTGAGGGTCTATAAGTATGCCCTTAACCTCACGAACACTACGTCTCCTTAAGATATCCTTCTTCCTGTGAAGAACCCTAAGCGGCGTTCTTTGCTCAATAACCCTACCCTTAAAGAATGAACATATGTACTCAATATCATCCTCACTTAGTGGTTTATCAACGTATATTAACGCCCTATAGACTTTACTTTTCCTAGCCTCGTTGCTTTTAAGCTCCTTAATAACTCTCCTACCACAGAACCTCTCCAGCCTGAATTTAAGCCATGGTGTAACGTCATTTACGTACTCCTCAAGCTTACTTAAGTCAGCCTCCTTAACTAAGGGCTTCCTAAACTCAATGACGAAAGGTCTACCATTACCGAAGACTCTAACATCAACGTCCTCCCTACCGGATGCGTGTAAGGATACATTAGTGGATTTGAAGGACTCTGATAAGTTCTCAAGAACTTCAGTTACTGATAGCTTATACTTCTTCCTACCATTCCTCATTACCCACTTAGATTGAGATATATACCTACCGAACTTCCAATACCTACCTAAGATCATTAATGACGGGATAATCAACTCAATACTGTCCTTATCTACGTCTATATGTATGATTACATGCGGGTTGGTGAAGTCTACAGGTATGGACGTTTCATTCATAACCTTCTTACCTATCTCCCTGCGTAATTCATTCCTGACACTCTCCCACGTAGGTATCCTGACTGTATTAGCAACCTCCTCTTCACGCCTAATTAACTCGCTATCCTTCTTTACACCAATTAAGAATGACTTAAACCCACCTTCCTCAAGTACTTCAGATATCTTAGTAGAGAATTTACTGATCAATTCATCGAGCTTACCTCCACATATGTAGCACTCCTTAACCTCTAACTCCTTACCGACTAACTTCTTGTAGAGAGGTTTAGCTATATCACCCATGTTGGGCGCTAACCTAGTGAACAGTTCTAAGGCCCCTCTATCACCATTGCTTATTCTATTATGCAGTTCCATTAGTATTAGCGTCTTTAATGCCTTACCACGGTCCTTATTAGATAGTCCGTAACCTACGAGAGCAAATAACCTACCTAGACACCTATCGCATAGGGGGTATGTGAGTAACGCCTTTACGGCCTGCCCTACGTATGTATGCGCCTCCATACCTATCAATGACGTAGTGAAACACCGTTATTAACTGATCTAAGCACATAAGGTATTGAGGACTTAAAAACCTCATGTAGGCGTACCTAACGCCGCTCACAAGCTCATTAATGACCTCATTACCACATAGAGCTAGTAGACACGCACTTGATGGGTTTCTAGCCAACTCATGAAATAAGTCAGAACTTAAGGAACCTTCACCATTCCTAAGTACGTAAAGAACTTCACACCTAAGCCTAGGTAACTTATTAAGGTAGTAGACACCCGGGACCTTCACCTTCCTCCTTAATATAGCCTTTAAGAAACCCATAGCAGACCTTACATCTGGGTTTAACCCCCTTAACTCCTTACCCCTAAACTCTATGCATGAGCCCTTGCCTGTCACTAAGTATAAGGTTGTGTCTACTCTAATGCCGTATGAAATAAGTAGAGAGTTAGTTAATATCTTAGTCACTAATAGAGGGTTATCTTTATAGCATATAACTATTACTCTCTTAATAACCAAACTTAATACCTAGCCTCTTCTCTAATAGACCTTTTCTCTTCTTCATAGTCCTAAGTAAGGTGTTTAACGTATTATAGTACTTTATTAACTCCTTCACATCATCAACTGTTGTTCCGGAGCCCCTGGCTATTCTCTTCATTCTTGACTTAGTTATTATTGATGGGTTATCAAGTTCTTCATAAGTCATTGACTCAATAATAGCTAACCACTTACGCATCTTCTCTTCAGTAAGCTTTATATGCTCATCCTTTATTGGCATGAGTGTAGCCACGGGCAGTAACTCAAGCACCTTTCTTAAAGGACCTAGCTTCCTTAAGCTCTTTATCTGCAGATAGATTTCTCTCAACGTTATCTTACCTGACATTACAGCCTTCTCAATCCTCTTTTGAAACTCTTCGCTCTCCTCAAGCGCCTTAAACTTCTCTATTAATGTCTCTAAATCACCTAGCCCTAACAGCCTAGCTACGTACCTCCTTGGGTTAAAGACCTCAAGCTCATTAAGCTTCTCACCAGTACCTATGAACTTTATTGTTGCGTTAGTAGCTACTACAGCAGCTAAAGCACCGCCGCCCTTAGCAGTACCATCTAGCTTAGCTATGACAATACTACCTATAGGTGTGTACTCATGGAATCTCTTAGCTAAGTCGAAGGACTTCTGACCCATAGCCGCATCGATAACTAGGATTACCTCATCGGGATGTACCTTACTGGCTATGTCCCTCATCTCCTCAAGTAACTTAGCCTCAGAGCCGTAGCCATGCCTACCAGCAGTATCAATTATTATTACTTCACACCCCTGCTTCTTTAACCGCTTAATACCCTCATTAGCTATCATTGCAGGGTCCTTACCGTTAGGCTCACCATAGAAAGGTACATTTATCTGCTCAGCAATCTGCTTTAACTGATCGTAAGCACCGGGTCTATAGGTGTCTGTGGTTAGCAGGCATGCCCTATAACCTTGCTTCTTATAGTATAGCGCTAACTTACCTGCAGTAGTTGTCTTACCTGAACCTTGAACACCAACAAGTAAGATTACATAAGGTATTCTCTTAGGGAATACATTAGGTTCTTTATCACCACCGAAGAGCTGAGATAACTCATCATAAACGATCTTAATGAACCACTCCCTTCTACTAACCCATGGTGGTGGTTCTGTCTTTAGGGCTTTCTCACGTATCCTACGTGTTAGGTCAAAAACGACTCTTACATTAACATCAGCTTTAATTAGTGCTTTCTGTAGTTCCTTTATGAAATCATTTACAGCCTTCTCATAACTACCTGCGCCTTTAATGAATTTTCTTATACTTTCCTTAATCCCTCCAAGTATAGATGACATTTGGTTACCTAAGAATAGTGATTACTTAAACTACTTAACCCTAACTATCTTCTTCCTACCCATAATGACCCAGTACTCTACCTCAACACCAGGGGCTAACTTACTAGCTATTTCCTCCTCAGGCATCTCTATCTCGAACGTCTCGTAGGTCTCTAAGTCCATTATCTGGAGGGTATCGCCAGTAATAGCTAGTACCTGACCTGTCCTCTTCTCGATTATAGGTACCTCAACCTTCTGGCTAACGGGGGCTACTAACGTTCTCTTAGTACCTGTAAACACCCCTATAGCGACTACGTGGGCTTTAGCGCTACCATGCTTACCTGTCTTAGCCTTAGTTATCTCAACAATCCTGCAGGGCTCACCGCCAATAACTATGTAGCTACCCTTCTTAAGGCTCCCTAATTCAGCGTAGTTAACGCCGCTCATAACATCACCTTAAAGAATTAATCATTAATCCCTAATAAACTTACAAATCTATGGAGGGGCCATACGTGCTTTAGGACCTATATGGCCTATCCTTGTCTGAACAATCACGGTCTCCAATCCCTGCTCCTCAAGTATTTTCTTCACCGTCAACATCTCCTTAACTGTAGGTCTCACTAAATCCCTCCTCCTAAACGCCGGGAAGTAATCAAGGACCGTAACCTGTATCTTGGGGTTTATAGAGTATATTTTCCTACCAGCCTCAGCAATCTCGTCGTAAGTTATTAAAGCTTTGTTATAGACTAACCCAACTCCTAGGTAGACCTTATCCTGATATCTTTCGTTTATGTACTCAATAGCCTTCCACGCAGTCTCTAAGTACTTCCTCGCTAGGTCTAAGTCTTTAATTCCCGTTATTCTCATATAGGTCTCTGGACGTACGCACTTAGGTTCGACACCTATGTTATTACAGCCAGCCTCTACGAGCTCATCTATGTAGTCAGGTCTAAGGAGTGTCCCGTTACTATCTAAGTGTCTCCTAACCTTAGGACTAACCAGCTTAGTGACCTCCTTAAAGAACTCAATAATCCACCTCCTATTCAGTGTTGGCTCACCACCACTTACCGCCACTCCCTTAGTTCGGTAGGCTTGATGACACATAACAACGTCTCTAGCAGCTTCCTTAGGTGTAAGTGGCTTCGAGGTGTTATCGTAGGTGACGTGGTAGTTCTGGCATTGGGGACACCTTAAGTTGCATCCAGCGACCCATATAGCTGCCTCAACGTAACTCACGTAATCAACCTCCCACCAAGGTGTTGCCTTACCACCAACCGTATGGGGTTCAGGCCCGTGAACAATCCTTGGAGGTGTCTTACCTTCAACATCAGTTTCGATACACATACCATCCTTAACAGGCGTTATGCATGTCCTCTCTAACTCGCCATCAATTACTAAGGCACAAGCCCAGCAACCACCTAAGCGGCATGGGAGGCTAACACCTTTAGTGCCTGGTTCACTAAACTCAAATCCTATGTACCTAAGGGCGTCAGCAACACTAATCCCTGAAGGCACTTCATACCTCACACCATCAACATGTATGTTGACGTATCTCACATCACTAACCTCATACTCCTCAATAATCCTAGCCTCGTAAGGGCATGCCCAGTAACAAACTAAGCAACCAATGCACTCATCGGGACTATGACACTTAGATACGTAACTACAGAAGTAACACCTACGACATTTAGAGTAATCTATCCTTACCCTAACCCTACGCCTGGTATTACCTTCCATACCTCTTAAGTATTCCTATAGAGAGCTGAAATACCCTTATGAAGTTAAAAATATAACGTACTTCGTAGTACCTTTAAATGTTAGGTGGTTTCTATGGGTGAGGCACATAGGCCTAGGAGAGTCACTACTTTTGAGGAGTGGAGGGAGTTAGCCAGGACAGGCCCTAGGAGGTGGATTATCTACGGTGTTGAGGATAAGCCGGACAATATAGTATTATCGGTACTCCTAGGTCTTCAGCAGTACCTAATAATGTTCGGAGCTACCGTAGCAGTACCATTTATAGTTTCAGGCTGGATAATAAGCACTTACCAGATAACAGACCCTGAAGTCGCCAGCTTATTCAGGGCTAACCTCATAACAATAACATTCTTTGCTGCCGGAATAACCACATTACTTCAGCTATGGCCGAAAACAGGTAGTGGTCTCCCAATAATTCAAGGCTCTTCATTCTCATTCCTAGGTCCTGTATACTCAATCATAGCATCAACACTCATAATAGCCCAGGCTGAAGGCTATAGTAGTTTTGAGGAGTTCATCGCAGCTACAGATGAGTGGACTAGAATCAGTATAGTCATGCAGTACGTGACTGGAGCTATTTTGGCGGCGTCGTTTTTTGAAATAATTCTTGGTTATTCAGGTATTATGGGTAAAATAAAGAGGTATATAACCCCCGTATCCATAGGCCCAACAGTAACTCTCATAGGGCTGACACTATTCAGAGCGCCCGCAGCTATGGGTGTTCAGTACTGTGCGTGGGAGGCGTTCTTAGTAGTTTTGATGATAGTCATACTTAACCAGATAATTGGTAAGAAATTCATTAGGGTCCAAATATTCTCGATACTAATGTCGATAATAATAGTGTGGGCATTCGTAGCTATACTGACCGCCGCAGGCATCGTTCAGCCACCATGCGCTGTTAAGTTCGAACCATTAAGAGATATGGTTGAAAGAGGCTATTATGTTAGGCCGCCCATACCGTTCCCATGGGGCATACCTAAGATATTACCAGCCTTTGCTTTAGGTATGTTGGCTGCTTACTTAGCTTCGATGGTTGAGTCTATAGGCGACTACCACTCAGTAGCTAGGCTAGCTGAAGCACCACCACCAACTGAAGGCATGATAAGTAAGGGTCTAGGTGCTGAAGGTCTTGGATGCTTAATAGGCGCCATATTTGGTGCCGGCGGCGGCTTCACTAGCTACTCAGAGAACATAGGCTCTATAGGTCTAACAAGAGTTGCTAGTAGATATGTATTCCAGTTAGGTGGTATCATTATCTTAGTGATCGGTGGTATAATCTACGCTTGGGGTGCTTTAATGGCCTCGATGCCTGACCCACTAGTTGGCGGTATGTACATAGCTGTCTTCGGAATGATTGCGGCTGTAGGTATTTCATTACTAATGTTGTCTGACATGAAATCACCTAGGAATATATTCATAGTCGGTCTATCACTATTCGCCGGCATGGCGGTACCTGAGTTAGTTACTGATGAAGTAGCTGCAGCTATGAGGGCAGCTTTCGGTGGTTTAGCGTGGGTTGCAGACATAATAATCATCATAGGCAGAACAGGTATGGCTGTAGGTGCTATAATAGGTATAATACTAGATAATATACTACCAGCAACACCTGAAGAGAGAGGCTTAACCCACCCAGAGTGGACCCTCTAGAGACCCCCTCAATATAAAAACATACTTTTACTTCATAAGCAAAACCCTTTAGGTTTATATCTTAATTAAGCGTATTTTAAGGTAGGGTAATTACTTTGGTGCTTAATAGATTAATTACTGAGACACTAGATGTTGATGTAAGCATGTTATTTAAGTTCCTCAACGACCCTGAAGCTCACTTCAGTTTATGGGGTATTGGTAAGGACTTCGTTAAAATATCACCTAAGGCTTTTGAGATTACGTTAGCCTTTAAGTACTTCCCCTATAGAGTTAGGTTTGAGATTACCTCTGAAGAAAAGAGGGAGCTTAAGGTAGTTAGATATAGCGGTGTAGGCATTAATAAGGCATTAAGCATTAGGATTGAGGTCAAGTTAAGTAAAGTTAATAATAAGACCTACATGGAGTATAGCTTAATGCTTAAAGCCGGATTCACACCGGAGATCAGATTAGATCCTGAGATTAAGGAGATAATAAATAGGATAAGAGGCAATATAGCTAGACAGGCGCTCGAGTGGGCTTCAGCTAAGGCATTAATACGTGTACCTCCAGCCGTTGTGGCGCCTAAAGAGTTCCTTAAAGGTATTAAGCCCTCAGAGGTTAAGGGGGCCATATTTAACCTACCCATATCCGCTGATATAGATAAGTTAAGTTCGGAGACTTTCTCTGTTGAGAAATTAGCTACATTACTAATGACGGGTAAGTTCGTTAGAGTAAGGAGGATAGGGCGGGGTAAGGCGCTAGACCTTAGGGGTGTGATTAAGGATTTAAAGACTGAAGCCCCACTACTCATATCACTTACATGCGGTTCCTACATCTATAGGTTAATGGTTCTTGGAGGACAGGTAATATCAGTAATGCTCGAAGCTAACGGCACAACTTACTACGGTAATGAAGCTATTAAGAAGCTGGATGAGTTCATGAAGGTAGAGTGTAATGAGTACGTGATTAGGGTTTACGAAGTAAGTACTTAAAGAATTAATGGCGCCGCGGCCGGGATTTGAACCCGGGTCACGGGCTCTCTGTACGTCCCTCCCCCGTCGCCTAATTGAGGTTATCTATTATAGTGTTAATAAGCGTTTCTATTTTCGACCTGATTTATACATCGTTTATTCGTAATTGACATATTCCGTAAGTGGCCCTCCTTCTAACATGCTTCACTTTCCTCCTATATGGATAAACCTTTATTTTATCTTGCGGTGCCCCTAGTAGGTTCCTCAATATTGCTTTATGTATTTAGGTGTAAGTTTAGATACTTCAACGTTGTATGTTACGTATATGGAAATTTTCTCTGGAGGTATTTCTAAGTGCTTTATTAGGAAGTCATAAACCAGTTTAATTATCTTAGGGTTAGTATTAGTGAACGTAAATCTCCCTGGATTTCTATGGGATTTCTTACCAAAGCTTCCTTAAGCCACTATTAATCCTGCAATGAAAAAATGTAGTGGAGAAGGGCGACGGGGGAGGGACATACGACAGGCCCGCATACTAGGCCGGGCTATACTACCGCGGCTCTTGAGCCCATTAATACTTCTATGGCTCACTTATAAACTTTAATTGGGGAGGCTTAAAACCTACTCCCTACGTAGCTATTCTGTACAGTGCTTAAGTTAGTTCGTGAATGGCCGTTAAGGATGTACTTATACCTACTATGTGGTTAGTGATGTTTAGGTGCTTTACGTTAAGTACTTACTTCAGATAATTGAATGCTTCTCGACATTACTTAGCTAAGGCTTATTTTGTTGGTCGTAGATTGATTAGTGAGATTATGACCCAAGTTTTTCGTTATGTTGGTAAGAAGTTAGTTAGGGTAGATGGCTATACGAAAGTTACTGGTCTTGAGAAATTCACGATAGATATTCAGCTACCCGGTATGCTCTATGGTAGGATATTGAGGAGTCCCTACGCACACGCTATCGTTAAGGAGATAGATACCGGTGAAGCTGAGCGTATGGGTGCTGTGGTAGTTACGTTTAAGGACGTACCTAAGGTACCGTTTAACCCTAGGTTAGTGAGTATCCATGAGGTTACGTATAGGGATTGGTTAGTCCTTACAGATAGACCACTCTACGTAGGTGAGCCCATAGCCGCTGTAGCGGCTGAGACTGAGGAGAAAGCTCAGAGGGCTTTAGAGGCTATTAAGGTTAAGTACGAAGTACTTGAACCTATACTAGACCCTCTAGAGGCTATGAAGCCCGGTAAGCCACTACTCCATAAGCGTATTTACTTAGGTGATAAGGAGGTCGAGGTAAAGAACAACATAGCTTGTGAGTTAAGGTATAAGGAGGGAGACCCTGATAGAGGGTTTAAGGAGTCTGATATTGTTCTTGAGAGGGTCTATAGAACCAATAGGAGGTACCATATGCAGTTAGAGCCTAGGGGTGCTGTATGTAGGCCTGAGCCTGATGGGGGTATAACCCTATGGACAACTACCCAAACAATACATAATACTAGAATACTGATTAATCAGATATTCGGTATACCTATAAGTAAGATCAATGTAGTTAGGCTACCCATAGGCGGTGGTTTCGGTTCAAGTATACATGCTAATATGGCTACACTCATATGTGTCGCCTTAGCCTTAAAGGCTAGGAGACCCGTCAAGCTAATCTACACTAGAGAGGAAGATATGCATGACCATGTAGGTTTCTCCATGATCTTCAGGATTAAAGGCGGGGCTAAGAAGGACGGTACGTTAATGGCTGGTGAGTTAGAGACAGTTGTTGATGTTGGTGCCCATCAGGTACAGCCATACCCACTCCTTGGGTGCCTCTTAGGTTGGTTCGTATCCCTCTATAAGTGGAGGAATGTTAGGTACGTAGGTAGGGCTGTATATACCAATAAAGTACCTGCTTGCGCCATAAGGGGCTTCGGCAACCCAGAGCTTCATTGGGCTGTTGAGTCTTTTCTTGATGAGCTAGCTGAAGAGTTAGGTATGGACCCGATAGACCTTAAGCTTAAGAACTACGTGGGTTTGGGTGATGTCTTCTGGGGTCAAGGACCTACTGTTAGGTCCGTCATAAGGAGTGATGGTGTTAAGGAACTCATTAAGGAAGGGGCTAAGCTCATTGGTTGGGATAAGAGGCTTAAACCATCTGAGCGTAAAGGCACGGTAAGACGTGGCGTAGGTTTCGCTAGGGGGTTCCACACATCAGGTACTGGAGGGCCTCTTTCAGGGCACGTTATTGATCTCTCATGGGCTTTAGTTAAGGTTAATGTTGATGGGAGTGTTGAGTACATAACGCCACTAATAGACCATGGTGGTGGTACTTTATTCGCCCATGCCAAGATAGTTGCCGAGGAGTTAGGTGTGCCGTTAAGTAAGGTAAGGATAGTTCCTTCAGATACCCACATGACTGGTTATGACGTATGTACGCATGCCTCAAGAGGTGTTTACGTAGGTGGTGAAGCCGCTAGGAGGGCTGCCGCTAAGGTTAAGAAGAAGCTCCTAGAGTACGCTGCTAGGATACTTGACGTACCTAACCCTGAAGCCCTTAGGATAGAGCCTGATGAGGAGTTAAGTCAGGGCGTGATATATGTTGAGGGAGCCCCAGAGAAGAGGATCACTGTTGGTGAGGTAGCTAGGATAGCGTGGCAGAAGAACTGGGGCTCTATAGCCGAGCTAGTTAGCTATAGAGCCACTAACTGCCCACCAACATTCACCGCCTACTTCGTTGAGGTGGAGGTAGATACCGAGACAGGGGTCGTTAGGCCCGTCAAGGTCGTTGCTGGAGCTGACGTAGGTACACCAATAAACCCAGACTTAGTTGCTGGTCAGCTGCATGGGGGTTTCGTCATGGGTTGGAGTATGGCTATACTTGAGGATGTAGTCCATGACCCAAAGACAGGTGAGTTGATGAATAAGGGCTTCATCACTGACTACAAAATACCTACAGCAACCGACATACCACCCGTAGATGACTTTATAGTGATTCTAGCTAAGACTAGGGAACCTACAGGTCCCTTCGGTGCTAAAGGCATTGGTGAAGCAGCCACTAACCCTGTAGCCGCTGCTGTAGCTAACGCTATCTACAATGCCATAGGTATTAGGTTCTATGAACTACCCATAACGCCAGAGAAGATACTTAAGGCATTAAAGGAAAGGAGGGGGTGAGTGTTATGGTTGATATAAGTAGGTTCAATACCCACATACTCCCAGTAAGGTTTGAGTACTTCGCTCCAGAAACCCTCGATGAGGTTATTGAGTTACTAAAGACCTACGGTGAGGAGGCTAAGATTCTTGCTGGTGGTACTGACCTTCTTGTTAAGATGAAGCAGAGGTTAGCGAGTCCTAAATACGTGATTAGCTTAAGGAAGGTTAAGGAGCTGGACTTTATTGAGGTTGGGGATGACGGCATACATATAGGTGCAGCAACGAAGCTACGTAGATTAGAGAGGTCTGACGTTATTAGGAGGAGATTACCAGTGCTTTATGAAGCCATTAAGTCAATGGCGTCAGTACAGGTAAGGAATATGGCTACTATAGGCGGTAACTTATGTAATGCATCACCAGCAGCAGATACAGCACCACCGCTACTAGTCTTAGATGCTAAACTCAAGATCATGGGTCCCGAAGGCGCGCGTGTAGTACCTATAGATAAGTTCTTCTTAGGTCCTGGTAAGACCGTACTTAAGCCTACGGAACTACTTACTGAGATAATAGTGCCTCATCCGAAGGAAGGTACGGGTACTGCGTTCATTAAGGTCTCTAGAGTTGCTATGGACTTAGCTAAGGTCAATATAGCCGTCGCTTTAAGGTTAGGTAGCGGTGACGTGATTGAGCACGTAAGGATAGCTTTAGGTGCTGTAGCCCCAACACCTATGAGGGCTTATAAAGCCGAGGAATTCCTCCTAGGTAAGGAGTTTAGTGAGGAGAACATCGTTAAGGCAGCCGAGATAGTTAGTGGTGAGGTAAGACCCATAACCGACATTAGATCAACAGCTGAGTATAGGAGGGAACTATCTAAAGTACTCACTAAGAGGGCATTAAAGATAGCTTATGAGAGGATACGTATGAGGTGATCACCATGGGTAAGGTAATAGAGTTCATACTTAATGGTAAGCCGGTTAAGGTCTATGTAGAGCCTAACGAGTTACTCATTAACGTACTTAGGGATAAGTTAGGGCTTACTGGAGCGAAGTATGGTTGCGGTATAGGCGAGTGTGGTGCATGTACAGTACTTCTTGATGGCGAGCCAGTACTCGCCTGCCTAACCTTAGCTATGGAGGTTGAAGGAAGGGAAGTAACAACCATTGAAGGGCTAGCTAAGGATACCGAGCTAGACGCCATACAGAAAGCATTCCTTGAGGAAGCAGCAGTACAGTGCGGTTTCTGCACGCCGGGCTTCATACTAACTGCTAAAGCACTACTCAAGGAAAATCCATCACCATCAGAGGAGGAAATCAAGGAGTACTTAAGAGGAAACTTATGCAGATGTACAGGATACGTAAACATAATCAAAGCAATAAAGAAAGCATCAGAAAAGTTAAAGAAAATGGGAACATCATCTTTTTAAGTCAACGATATCAATACATGCTTTATATGATATTTGTCTTATATGAGGTTACTTAAATCCGTATTTTTCAGGATACAATTACCCAATGTCCATCTATATAAATGGGTCTTAATATACCTACTTAATAAGTAGATATATATTATGGGGTGAGTCTTGAGTCTTGAGAAATGCGCGTTTTGCGGTAAATATGTGTTTAAGGCTTATGTTTGTCCATATTGTGGTAAAAAATTCTGTTTTGAGCATCGAGCACCTGATAAACATAATTGTAAATGGGATCTCTTTAGACTGAAGGAAAATATTAGAAAGAAATTTCTAAGAGATAAAATTCATCAACTAGTGACTAAAGTAATTAACCCTAAATTAGTAAAATTCCCCCTAAGCTTCATTGAGGAAATCAGAAGTGAGTTAATTGATGAATTTTGGTACGTGAATAATGTTGAAGAGCTATGTAAGTTACTGCGAATGTTACCTAAGTTCTATCTTTTACTCCCTGAAGAACACAAAGAACTATTTAGGAAATTACTATTAAGCATAGATGATTATGTCTTTAAAGAAATAGGTTATAAATTAAACTTACGTAAAAGTCTAAGAACATTCAAGTTAACTGTTAAGGTAATGGATGAGAAAGGCGAAGTCTTTCAAGAATGCATTGTATCATTGCTCTTTAATGGCAATTTTATTTGTAATTTAAGTAATGAGGAAGGTATTACTACCTTCAATTTACTTAAGGGCACGTACATTATTGAGGCGTGCAAGGCTGGCAAGGACTGGTACGTATATGGTAAAAAAGTAGTCCATATTATAGATAAAGACGTAAACATAGACGTCATAGTGACTAGAAAGAAGTGGAGACCTCCAGAAAGAGTATTTAGAAGAATAAGGATACTTACTTTACCTATTGAGATACCGTTACCCTCATTACCACCTTTATGGTCTATGTTCATAGATATTCACGAAAAATATATGCAAATGGCTCTTGCAGGTCAGCTTCGATATCTGGGTACATTTGTAAATGAGAAGATAGTCGACGTCAGACATAGTTTTACGGGTTTCAAGAGAATGTCGCCATATTTTAATCCTACACTGAGGCCACTTATAGTACCTAATGAAATGGATATTCTCATATTAACGGAAAATAATAAGTTAATTGGTTTAGAATTAAAAAGCAAAAAGGGCTTAGAAAGGGGCGATATAGGTATAGAACAAGCATGCAGGTATTATGAATACGGTATAGAATATGTTTACTTAGTTCATAGAGAAGTTGATTGGATTAATCCTCAAATAATAATAGATCAAATAAAACGTTTATGCCCAACATTAGGCTACGCAATATATTCCCCAGGCAAACTTAAGATTCTAAAGCTGGCTGAGTTAAACCCTTATATCTATAGAGATGATGTAAGGAAGAGAGGGGAATTCATAAAGAAAAACTTTAATAAAGCTGGAGGGACATCGGGTCCCTACGGTTCTTAAACAAACCTTATAGGGTAACGACACTAATAGACATTCAGGTAAACTTTAACCACCTTCTCATGTTATACCCATAAAAGACTCTATCACGGTAATCTCTTTACATAGGAAAATATAGCCTTAACATTTAATATATATTGATATCAAAACAACTGGTAACGGAGTCTTGCTTTGGAAATCTAATATTAAACAAAATCAATAGATGAATAAGTAATATAAAGTTCTGTAAGGGGTTGCTCTCACGCTGTAAGTCTCCCATTAAAAGTGAGCAGTAAATGGAAAGCTAAGATGCAGGGTGTTGCCATAAAGTACTTGCTAAAAGTGTTCCTAGCACTTTTTAATACTATAACTAGCCTTCATCCCTGCATACCAACTTAAAGTTGCACTAGGACCGAAGATCTTTAAATACTTGTATCGCTTAGCTTCTTGAAGTAAAATTTCTCCATGCTCTCTTATCATATGATACTTAAGTTTCACTTTCACTATATCACGGTCCTTATCCTTGAACTTTCTCCCGCAATAAGGACATTCACCACAGTACATATCAAGGCCTACAGGTATAAGTCTAGATTGAGAAAATATAATATATCATGAAATTTATGCCTTTAATTATGGTAATGGATACTGAATTAATTTCGGAGGATTTAGTTATGTAATAACTCACTTACTCAATCTATTCACTTATGGTAGATGTAGATTATGTATAGCCTTAAAGGACTATTTTTAATTTCGTAACTCACCGTTAACCTTAAGGATTCAAGTGATGGAGACTACGGGCCCTCACGTTAAACTATAATGAATTATACTAAGCATTATATATAATTCATAACGCTGAATATACAGTTTTACAATACTGATGAGTTAGTTAATAGTCGAGGGTTAAGAATGTGGGTCTAAGTTTTTAGTATTGATGCCCGTTATGTTTGCTGCCAACATGATCATAGGTTTCGTTATTGGCGATATAGGTGGGAGAGTTGCTTCCGAATTAACTAAAACTAAGATAATTACTATGTCCAAGACCCTTACACAAGCGCAAGTCGAGATTAAGACTGTCACAATAACTGTTACGGTCACAGAGGTAACTACCGTCACATCTACTTTACATTTAAAGCGAGGGAAATGGAATACAATAATAGAGTTTATGGGTTCAGCAAGCAAAACCACAGAACTATTTTACATCCCGAGTGACACATGGCGTATAAATTAGAGCTTTAAAGGTGGGAAGTCCTCAAAACTTCGGGTTCCTTGTTTTCCCAAAAGGAGAAACTGTTAGTTTCATTGAATACCTTTATGTACTTGGACCGAGCAAGTCTGATACCACGCATATCTATGATGGCCCAGGCTATTATTACATCAAGGTACTCGTAGCAAATGTAGAGAAATGGACGCTTATCATCGAAGCATATATCCCAGAATAAAAATTAGGCACCATTTTTCTTTTATTTTATTTTACCTAGGAGTTCATGATAATAATCTATTTAGGTCTGAAGTACGTAACTTGAAGCACATAATTTGATTTTACTTACTATGTTAGTATGCGTGCTTATGCATTTACATTTCTGTATTCTTATAAATACTTACTTAGCATTCACAGCAGGCTTAAGAGCCCTACCGTAATTTATTGGTCTCAGGGATATTAGAATAAAAGCAGGCTGTACGCATCAGTGATCTTCACGATCCTCCCTAACACACCTAACGACTGTACCACTAGGCACTTCAGGTAGATGCTCAATAACCTTACGTACTTTCTTTAATACTTCCTTATGATGAGAAATCCTAATGTAGTCCTCAATAAACATACGGAACCCCCTAACTAGTCTCAGGGTTATAAGGTGAGTTGTTTGGTGCGGCGGCCGGGATTTGAACCCGGGATCTCCGGCGTGGAAGGCCGGCGTCCTAGACCAAGCTAGACGACCGCCGCCATGATGTCCTTATGTGGTTTAGCTAATAATCCTTACTTTAATTCTATCCATAGGGTTTGGTTAAGTGGATTTAATTCTTAAGATCTCCATTAATGTTTTAATGAAGTCATACACCTGCTTTAGCCTTGAGTTACTTACTAATCTTGCTGACTCCTCATAAACCTCTAATGTGTAATATGAACCATCATCAAACTCTACTCTTAGGTAAGCGGTGTCTAATGGGTTTATATCCTTATGGATTAACATACCTAGCGCTAAACATAAGTCAAAAACCTCCCTACCGAAGGCATCCTCTACAAGCCTCCTTAACCCATGAGCATCAAGACCCCTCAACACCTTAAGTAACTTACCGACCTCATCACCTTCGAACTGTATTATTGCGTGAGTCACTGTTAGGTCATTAAACTCATATATACTTACCTTCAAAATACCTACACCCATAGGGCTTATTATTTAGGGACTCACCTCATCCTCCAGACAAACTTCTTACTAATTACGTAGTTAACTATGAAGCCTAGTAGTATCCCTATGAACTGGGCTATTAACGCATGTATGTGGGCTATATAGTATAGGGCCTGCGACACTCCATATTGTGTTAGTAGTCCTAGAGCTGATGATAGGTGGAACTTAAGTAGCCTAAGAACCCAAATACCCTTCCTAAACCTCCTAAACGTCCATATGTCGTTGAGTATGAAGTTATT